>Ga0335084_10008489_pt1 | contig 10242 bp, 12 predicted proteins | sample Lox_Sample_44_FD_206721 | JGI IMG/M metagenome (GOLD analysis project Ga0335084, IMG submission 206721) | Soil microbial communities from Loxahatchee National Wildlife Refuge, Florida, United States - Lox_Sample_4.4 | ecosystem: Environmental > Terrestrial > Soil > Wetlands | place: USA... | reverse complement strand
TCGCGCCTGCGCACGCCTGGGCCGCCGGCTCGCCGCGCGGCGAGCCGGCGGCCGCGCGCGGTGCCCACCTGCAGTCGTACTGGTTCGCGCCGCTCGGCGAGGCGATCTGGCCGCGCGCGGCGGACGGCGCCGCGCTCGCGCACGGCGAAGGTCCACCGTGGCCCTCCGCGACGCTGCCGCTCGACGCGTTCCTGCTCGCGCAGCTGCGGCTGCTCGCACCGCATCAGCGGTTCTTCGCCAGGATCAGCACCGAGGGCGGCAGCTGCGAGCTCGCCGTGACGCTGAGCGCCCGCGATCGCCTCAGCATCGAGCTGCCGCCGGGACTCTTGCGCTCGCTCGCGGCGCTCGAGATCGCGATCACGCTCGACGTCGGCGGCCTCGAGGAACCGGTGGCGCATTGACGGCACGCGTGCCAGTCACCCCTCCGGCCCGTGCGCGGCGGCGTCGCGGTGGCGCCGGGTGAAGCGCTGGGACTGGATCCCGCACGCGATCCTCGCGCTCGCGGCGCTCGGCGCGCTCTACCTGCTCGTGCGGCTGGCGTCGCGCGAGTGGGGCGAGCGCTGGCTCGCGTTCCGGCGCCGGCCGCGCTGGCTGCAGGCGGCGGTCGGCCTTGCGCTCGCCTGGCTCGCGCTGCGCATCGGCCGGCTCGGCTGGCGCGCGCTGCTCACCTACGTCGGCATCCTCATCGTGCTCGCAGTCTGGGGCGAACTCGCCGCCCACGACCGGCGCCGAGCGGGGTCGCGCGGCTCGTGAGCCACTTGACGCGCCTTCGCGCGCGTCCATACTGTGATCCGCGGCACGTTGGCAGCGACGAGGGCAGGCCATGACAGAGGACGCGGACGACTCCTCCGGTCAACGCGGTGCGACGCCGGCACCGCCGCGGCGTGGGGTCGCGCTCGACGCCGAACTGCTCCGCTGGTTCGAGGACGTGGCGCTGCGCAACGGCGGCGACTGCGAATCGCTGATCAACACCGTGCTGCGCGACTACATGCGCCGCGCGGGCGAGCCGCTCGAGCGCACGCTGCGGCGCGTGCTGCGCGAAGAGCTGCGCAAGGCGGGCTAGTCCCGTGCCGTCCCCGCCGCCCGGCGGGAGCGAGCGCCGCGCCGGCGTGCTGCCGCTCGCGGCCGCGCGCGCCCGCCTCGCCGCGGCGCGCGGCGCGCTCTTCACCGAGCTCCTCAGCCACGGCACGCTCAGCGTCGAGATCTACGCGCCGCGTGGCGTCGACGAGCAGCAGCCGCACTCGCGCGACGAGGTGTACGTGGTCGCGAGCGGCGCCGGCGAGTTCGTCTGCGGCACGCGCCGCGACCGCTTCGGCCCCGGCGACCTCATCTTCGTGCCGGCGCAGCTGCCGCACCGCTTCGAGAACTTCTCCGCCGACCTCGCGGTCTGGGTCCTGTTCTACGGGCCCGAGGGCGGGGAGCGGCCGTGACCGATCCCGGCACGCGCGCGATCCTCTGGCCGGTGCTCGCCCAGGCCGCGCTGACCGCCGCCGTCTGGGTCGCGCTCTACGGCGAGCGTCTGGGCGAGCTGCGCCGCCGGCGGATCGACCCGCAGCGGCTCGCGGACAGCCGGCTCGCCGCCGGCGTGCTCGAGCGGGTCGCCGCGGCCGACAACTTCCGCAACCTGTTCGAGGTGCCGGTGCTGTTCTACGCCGTCGTGCCGCTGCTCGTGCTGGCGCACGCGGTGACCGGCGCTGCGGTCGCGCTCGGCTGGGCCTTCGTCGCGCTGCGCGCGCTGCACAGCGTCATCCACATCAGCTACAACCGGGTCATGCACCGCTTCCTGGCCTACGCGGCGAGCACGCTGTGCGTGTTCGCCATGTGGGCGCTGCTCGGCGCGGAATTGTGGCGGCGCTCCTGAGCGGGCGCCGGCGCCGCGGCGCGGCGCCGGGCTCGCCGGGCTCGCCCGGCGCGGCGTGCGGGGCGACAATCCCCTCATGAGCCGCGCCGCCGCCAGCCCCCCGACCGCGTGGCTCCACGGGGCGCTCGTGCCGTTTCGCACGCCGCTGTTCGTCCGGCTCTGGATCGCGAGCCTCGCCTCGAACTTCGGCACGATGTTCCAGACGGTCGGCGCCGCGTGGCTGATGACGACGCTGGCGCGCTCGTCGGACCTGGTGGCGTTCGTCCAGGCCGCGACCGCGCTGCCGATCATGTTCCTGTCGGTGCCGGCCGGCGCGATCGCCGACATCTGGGACCGGCGCGCGCTGATGCTGCTCGCGCAGGTCATGGCGCTCGTGGCGGCGGCGTTCCTGACCCTGCTCGCGTACCGCGGCGCCCTGACGCCATGGTCGCTGCTCGGCTTCACGTTCCTGCTCGGCTGCGGCAGCGCGCTCTACGGGCCCGCCTGGCAGTCGTCGGTCGGCGAGCAGGTGCCGGCGGCGCAGGTGCCGGCCGCGGTCGCGCTCAACAGCCTCGGCTACAACATCGCCCGCACCGTGGGGCCCGCGCTCGGCGGTGCGATCGTGGCGGCGGCCGGCGCGGCGGTCACCTTCCTCTGCAACGCGCTGTCGTATTTCGGCCTGATCGTGGTGCTGGCGCGCTGGCGCCGGCCGGCGCCGCCGGCGGCGCTGCCGCCGGAGAGCATCGGCGCGGCCATCGGCGCCGGGCTGCGCTACGCACGCCTGTCGCCCTCGATCCGGACCGTGCTGGTGCGCAGCGCCCTGTTCGCGTTCCTGAGCAGCGCGCTGTGGGCGACGCTGCCGCTGGTCGCGCGCGACCTGCTCGCCGGCGGCGCGCTGACCTACGGCTTCCTGCTCGGCGCCTTCGGCGGCGGCGCGGTGCTCGCCGCGCTCGCGATCACGAGCCTCAGGCGCCACTACAGCGCCGATGCGATCGTCACCGCGGCCTCGGCGGTGTTCGGCACGGCGACCATCGTCATCGCGCTGTCGCGCTTCAGCGCGCTGTCGTCGCTGGTGATCGTCCCGGCCGGCGCGGCGTGGGTGCTGTCGTTCTCGACCTTCAACGTCACGACCCAGATCTCCTCGCCGCGCTGGGTCGTCGGCCGCACGCTCGCCTTCTACCAGACGGCCGCCTTCGGCGGCATGGCGGCCGGCAGCTGGCTGTGGGGCGAATATGCCGAGTACGGCACGCTGCGCGCGAGCCTGCTGACGGCCGGGCTGCTGCAGGTCGCCTCGGTGCTGGTCGCGCGCCGCTGGCCGCTGCACGCGGCCGGCGCCGTGGACCTCGGGCCGCTGCGGGCGCTGCCGGAGGACCACTCGCGCAGCGGCGTCGATCCGGACGCCGGGCCGGTCGTGATCTCGATCGAGTACCGGATCGCGCCGGAGGACACCGAGGACTTCGTCCGGGCCGCCTACGCGCTCGGCCGCACGCGCCGGCGCGACGGTGCGCGGCGCTGGTCGCTGATGCAGGACCTCGACGAGCCGGGCCGCTTCATCGAGCGCTACCAGGCGGTGACCTGGCTCGACCACCTGCGCCAGTGGCAGCGCGCGACGCTCGCCGACCAGGGCGTGCGCGAGGCCGTGCTGCGGCTGCACCAGGGTCCGGAGCCGCCGCGCGTGCGCCACCTGCTCGGCCGGGCGCCGGAGGACCCGGGCCTCGCCGCCGCGCCGCGCGCCGCGCCCGGCGCGACCCCGGGCTGAGGCGCCCGCCGCGCCGCCGGCGCGGCCGCGGCGCGCCAAGGGCGACGCCGGGCCCCGCGAGGCACTAGACTAAGCGGCTATCCGCCCGGGCACCGGGCCATCGGATCCAGGACCGCCACAAGACCATGGGCCGCATATTCGAAGTCCGCAAGCACGCGATGTTCGCGCGCTGGAACCGGATGGCGAAGCAGTTCCACCGGATCGCCAAGGACATCAACATCGCCGTCAAGTCCGGCGGCTCGGATCCCAACTCGAACCCGGCGCTCAGGCGCTGCGTGCAGAACGCGCGCGCCGTCAACATGCCCAAGGACAAGATCGAGGCCGCGATCAAGCGCGCCGCCGGCAAGGACGCGGCGAGCTTCACGGTCGTGATCTACGAGGGCTACGGGCCGCACGGCGTCGCGATCCTGGTCGAGGCCGCGACCGACAACCCGACGCGCACCGTCGCGAGCGTGCGGCACCTGTTCGCGAAGCACGGCGGCAACCTCGCGACCTCCGGCAGCGTCAGCTTCCAGTTCCGGGAGATGGGCGTGTTCCGGCTCAGCCCGGAAGGCATCGACCCGGACGACCTCGAGCTCTACCTGATCGACCACGGCCTCGAGGAGATGGGCGAGAGCACCGGCGAGAAGGGCGAGCCGCAGCTCGTGATCCGCTGCGCGTTCACCGACTTCGGGCTGCTGCAGAAGGCGCTCGAGGACCGCGGCGTGGTGCCGCTGTCGGCCGAGCGCGAGTTCGTGTGCCTGACGCCGACGGAGCTGGCCGAGGAGCAGGCCAAGGAGGTCCTCGAGCTGATCGACCAGCTCGAGCAGGACGACGACGTGCAGAAGGTCTTCCACACGCTTGCGTAACAGGTCACGCGCCATGCAGATCCTCCGCCCGCTCGCCGCGCTCGCCGCCGGCACGGCGCTCGCCGCCGCCGCCGCGGCGCAGACCCCGCCGAAGAAGTTCGCGCAGCCCGCCACCGTGCGCGAGCTGCTGGCGAGCTCCCAGCCCGAGGACTGGCGGCCGCTCGATCCGGAGCACACGCTCTACCTCGAGCTGTCGACGGGGCGCGTCATCATCGAGCTCGCGCCGCAGTTCGCGCCGCGGCACGTCGCCAACATCGAGAAGCTGGCGCGCGCCCACTGGTACGACGGCCTGGCGGTCGTGCGGCTGCAGGACAACTTCGTCGCGCAGTGGGGCGATCCGCTGAACTCCAAGCCCGAGGTCGGCGAGAAGCGCCTGCCGGCCGAGTTCACGCGCAACGCCGCGGCGCTGCCGTTCACGCGCCTCAAGGACCCGGACACGTACGCGCCCGAGGTCGGCTTCGTCAACGGCTTCCCGGCGGCGCGCAGCTCCGCCGACGGCGAGGCCTGGCCGGTGCACTGCTACGGCACGGTCGGCGTCGGCCGCGACAACGATCCGGCGACGGCGATCGGCACCGAGCTCTACGTCGTCATCGGTCACGCGCCGCGCCAGCTCGACCGCAACGTCGCGGTGGTCGGCCGCGTCGTGGCCGGCATCGAGCTGATCTCGGAGCTGCCGCGCGGCAACGGCGAGCTCGGCTTCTACGAGCAGCCCGAGGAGCGCGTGCCGATCCAGAGCGTGCGGGTCGCGGCGGAGCTGCCGCCGGCCGAGCGCAAGCCGCTCGAGACGATGCGCACCGATGCGCCGATCTTCCAGAAGCTGATCGAGCTCAGGCGCAATCGCAAGGACGCCTGGTACAAGGTGCCGGCCGGCCGGGTCGACGTCTGCAACGTGCCGGTGCCGGTCCGCGACCGGGTCGAGAAGGCCGACCGGGCCGACAAGGCCGACAAGGGCGAGAAGCGCAGGCCCTAGCGGCGGCGGCCGGCGCCGCGCCTCAGCCGATCGCCTTGACGCCCTGGATCAGCTGGTTCACCGCGCCCTGCGCGTCGCCGTACAGCATGCGGGTGTTGTCGAGGTAGAAGAGCGCGTTCTCGATGCCGGAGAAGCCCTGCCCCTGGCCGCGCTTGATGACGACGACGTTCTTGGCCTTGTCGGCGTTCAGGATCGGCATGCCGTAGATCGGGCTCGACTTGTCGTTGCGCGCGACCGGGTTGACGACGTCGTTGGCGCCGATGATCAGCGCGACGTCGGTGGTCTCGAACTCGGCGTTCACTTCCTCCAGGTCGGCGATCAGGTCGTACGGCACGCCGGCCTCGGCGAGCAGCACGTTCATGTGGCCGGGCATGCGCCCGGCGACCGGGTGGATCGCGAACTTGACCGTGACGCCGCGGTGCTGCAAGAGCTGCGCGAGCTCCCAGACCTTGTGCTGCGCCTGGCCGACCGCCATGCCGTAGCCGGGCACGACGATGACCTTCTGCGCGAAGGCCATCATGACGCCGGCGTCGTTGGCGTCGATCGGCTTCTGCGAGCCGGTGACGGCGCCGGCGGTGGCGGCGCCGGTGTCGCCGAAGCCCGAGAACAGCACGTTGCCGAGCGAGCGGTTCATCGCCTTGGCCATCAGCTGCGTCAGCAGCGTGCCGGCCGAGCCGACCACGGTGCCGGCGATGATCATCGCCGCGTTGTTGAGCACGAAGCCCTCGAAGGCGACCGCGAGCCCGGTCAGCGCGTTGTAGAGCGAGATGACCACCGGCATGTCGGCGCCGCCGATCGGCAGCGTCATCGTGATGCCGAGCACGAGCGCGAGCGCGAAGAAGGCGCTCACGATCGCAGGTCCGGTGTCGACGCCGGCGGCGACCAGGGCGCCGAGCACGACCGCGCCGCCGAGGATCAGCACGTTGAGCAGCTGCTGGCCGCCGAAGCGGAACGACTTCTTGATCAGCCCCTGCAGCTTGCCGAAGGCGATGCCGGAGCCGGCGAAGGACACCGAGCCGATCAGCCCGCCGAGCACCGCGAGCGCGCCGAAGGCGGCGCCGTGCGCCCCGCCGCGGTAGAGCTCGACCGCCGCGATCGCCGCCGCGGCGCCGCCGCCCATGCCGTTGTAGAGCGCGATCATCTGCGGCATGTCGGTCATCGCGACGCGCTTGCCGGACCACCAGGCGAGTGCGCCGCCGATGCCGATCGCGACCACCACCAGCGCGAAGTTGGTGGCCGCCTGCGCGGCGAGGGCGCCGGACATCGCCGGCGCGAGGAAGGTCACCAGCGTCGCGATCAACATGCCGAGGCCGGCCCAGAGGATGCCGCCGCGCGCCGTGACCGGCGAGCTCATCCGCTTCAGGCCGGTGATGAACAGGAAGGCGACCAGGATGTAGGCGGCGTCGATGATCCACTTCGCCGCCGCGGGGTTCAGGAAGGACATCAGTGCCGCCCTCCGCCCTGCGGCTTCTGGCCGCTCGACTTGAACATCTCGAGCATGCGCTCGGTGACCACGTAGCCGCCGACCGCGTTGCCGGCGCCGAGCACGACGCCGATGAAGCCGATCGCGCGGCCGAGCGTCGAGTCGGCCTGAAAGAGCGCGAACATCGCGCCGACCAGCACGATGCCGTGCACGAAGTTGCTGCCCGACATCAGCGGCGTGTGCAGGATGGTCGGCACGCGCGAGATCACCTCGTAGCCGGTGAAGGCGGCGAGCATGAAGATGTAGATTGCGATGACGCCGTCGATCATGAAGCGCTCCTTCAACCGTTCGCGAGCAGCTTGGCAGTGGGTTCGTGCTTGACCTGGCCGGCGTGCGTCAGCACGGTGCCGGCGAACACCTCGTCGGCCCAGTCGATGCTGAGCACGCCCTGCTTGAGCGCCGGGCTCAGCAGGTTGTAGAGGTTGCGCGCGTACATCTCGCTCGCGTGGTAGGCGAGCTGGGCCGGCAGGTTGACCGGCCCGACGATGCGCACGCCGCCGTGCCGGACCGTCTCGCCGGCGCGCGTCAGCTCGCAGTTGCCGCCGTTCTCGGCGAGGATGTCGACGATCACGGCGCCGGCCTTCATGCGCTCGACCGCCGCGCGCGAGATGATCTTCGGCGCCGGCCGGCCCGGCACGCCCGCGGTCGTGACCACGACGTCGGCGACCGCGATCCGCCCGTCCAGCACTTCCTGCTGCCTGGCCTTCTCCTCGGCAGTGAGCTCGCGCGCGTAGCCGCCGGCGCCCTCGGCCGTGACCCCGGTCTCGACGAACTTGGCCCCGAGCGACTTGACCTGGTCGCGGGTGGCGCTGCGCACGTCGTAGGCCTCGACGATCGCGCCCAGGCGCCTGGCGGTCGCGATCGCCTGCAGGCCGGCGACGCCGACGCCGATCACCAGCACCTGCGCCGGGCGGATCGTGCCGGCCGCGGTGGTCAGCATCGGGAAGAAGCGGTCGAGCGTGTTGGCGCCGATCAGCACCGCCTTGTAGCCGGCGATCGCCGCCTGCGAGCTCAGTGCGTCCATCGACTGGGCGCGCGAGATGCGCGGCACGAGCTCCATCGCGAACGAGGTCACCTGCCGGTCGCGCAGCACCTTCACCGCCGCGAGGTTGTTGTGCGCCTGCATGAAGCCGGCGTGCACCGCGCCGCTGCGCAGCAGCGCCGCCTCGGCGGGCGTGAGCGGCTGCACCTTGAGCAGCAGGTCGGCGCGCGCGTACACCGCCGCCGCGCCGTCGGCGAACTCGACGTTCTGGTAGAGCCCGTCCGGGAACTGCGCCGAAGCGCCCGCGCCGCGCTCGAGGACGACCCGGGCGCCGGCGGCCGCGAACTTGGCGGCGACCTCGGGGACGAGCGCGACCCGGGACTCGCCGGGCTGCGTCTCGCGGGGCACGCCGACCACGATACCGGCGACGGCTGAGGGAGCGGCGGACATCGATGACCTCCGGGACGGACCCCGAGCGGCGCGGCGGCGCCGCTGTCACGCAAGGGCCACGGGTCCAGAATTTGCGTTGGGATTGAATGCCTTGCGTCGTTTGATTATGGCACAGGGCTTTCGTATCTTAACAGGCATGAAAGCGAAGTCTCATCCGAAGCGGCATCAGGACAAGTCGCAGGCCGCGCCGGGCGCGCCCGTGGCGGCGTCGCCGCCGGCCACGCTCTCGCAGCAGGTGCTGCGCACCGACGTCGCCGGCATGCCGCTCGAGTGGATCGACTACCGCGAGGCGGTGCGGCTCTACCACATGGGCCAGGTCGCCTACGCCTGCGGCTCGCTGCTGTTTCGCCTGCGCGGCGGCACCAACGCCCGCAGCGGCCAGCGCACGCTGGTCGACGTGAGCTCGATCGTCGCGACCGTCGGCCACTCCTACAACCCCGGCACGCTCCGCAGCGACTACGTGCCGCCGCTCAACAACGAGACGCTGTTCAAGCGCGACGGCTACCTGTGCATGTACTGCGGCCTCAGGTTCCACACGCAGCAGCTGTCGCGCGACCACATCCGGCCGTTCTGCCGCGGCGGCGAGGACCTGTGGACCAACGTGGTCACGGCCTGCCGCCGCTGCAACAACGCCAAGGCCTCGCGCACGCCCGAGGAGGCCGGCATGCAGCTCCTGGCGGTGCCGTTCACGCCGACCTACGCCGAGTACATCTACCTCAAGGGCCGGCGCGTGCTCGCCGACCAGATGGAGTACCTGCTGGCGCACTTTCCGCGCACCAGCCCGCTGCACTCGCGCATCCGCGCCTGGCGCCACTGACGCGATGCCGGCCGTCCACCTCGTCGACGCCAGCTTCTTCGTCTTTCGCGCCTACTACTCGATCCCGGACCACATGGCGGACGGCGAGGGCCGGCCGGTCAACGCGCTGTACGGCTTCGCGCGCTTCCTGTCGGACCTGCTCGAGCGGGAACGGCCGCAGCACCTCGCGGTCGCCTTCGACGAGAGCCTGGCCGGCTCCTTCCGCAGCCGCATCTATCCCGCCTACAAGCAGAACCGCGAGCCGCCGCCGCCGGGCCTCAAGGAGCAGTTCGCGCGCTGCCGCGAGCTGTGCCGCCACCTCGGCGCGCCGGACTTCGGCAGCGCCGAGTACGAGGCCGACGACATCATCGGCACGCTCGCGACGCGGATGCGCGCGCACGGCTACCGCGCGACGCTGGTCACGCGCGACAAGGACCTCGCGCAGCTGGTCCGCGAGGGCGACGAGTTCTGGGACTACATGGCCGAGGAGCGCTTCGGCTACGCCGACATCCCGGCCCGCTTCGGCGTGCACGCGGAGCGGATCGCCGACTTCCTGGCGCTGAGCGGCGATGCGGTCGACAACATCCCCGGCGTGCCGGGCATCGGCCGCAAGACCGCCGCCGCGCTGCTGGCCGAGTTCGAGTCGCTCGAGGACCTGTACGCCAACCTCGGTCGCGTCGCCGGGCTCGGCATCCGCGGCGCCGCCGGCGTCGCGGCACGGCTCGAGGCGCACCGCGCGGCCGCCTTCCTCGCGCGCGAGCTGACCCGGATCGCCTGCGACATGCCGCTCGCGGCGAGCCCGGCGACCCTCGAGCGCGCGCCGCCCGACCTCGCGGCGCTCGGCGAGTTCTACGACCGCGCCGGCTTCGGGCCGATGCTGCGCCGGCAGGCCGAGCGCATCGCCGCGCGCCCGCGCGCAGCGTGACGGTCGATTTCGGCGCGGTCGCGGCGGCGGTCACGGCCGTGCTCGGCCGGCCGCTCGCCAGCCGGCCGGAGGCGGCGGTCGGCGGCGGCTCGATCCACGCCGCCTACCGCTGGGCGGGCGCCGCCGGCCCGCTGTTCGTCAAGCTCGCGCCCGCGGCCGATGCGCCGCTGCTCGCCGCCGAGGCCGCCA
>Ga0335084_10008488_pt1 | contig 10243 bp, 11 predicted proteins | sample Lox_Sample_44_FD_206721 | JGI IMG/M metagenome (GOLD analysis project Ga0335084, IMG submission 206721) | Soil microbial communities from Loxahatchee National Wildlife Refuge, Florida, United States - Lox_Sample_4.4 | ecosystem: Environmental > Terrestrial > Soil > Wetlands | place: USA... | reverse complement strand
GCGCACCTGCGCCCGAGGCCGACTGGTAGGTCGCCACGCGCACGGCGCGCAGGCCGGCTGCGTCGTGCAGCGGCTTGAGGACGAGCGCCAGCGGGATCGCGCAGCAGTTCGGGTTCGCCAGGATCCCCTCGTGCTCGCGTACGCGGGGGCCGTTCACCTCAGGGACGACGAGCGGGATTCCGTCCTCGAGCCGGAACGCGGCGGACTTATCGATGCAGACGGCCCCTCCGCGCACGGCGTGCGGGACGAGCTCTCGGCTCGCGCTCGTGCCGACGGAGAAGAGACAGAGGTCGAGGTCGCCCGCGGCGAGCGCTTCCGGGGTCGCCTCTTCCACGACGCGCCCGTCGGTGAGCTTCGTGCCTGCCGACCGAGCTGATGCAAAGGCTCGCACGGAATCGAAGCCGCGTTCCGCGAGCAGTTCGAGCACGACTGCGCCCACAGCCCCCGTAGCGCCGACGACCGCAACCCTAGGCATGAGCGCGCTCGGCCTCGGGTGCGTCGAGCTCGTAGGCCCTGTGCAGCACGACGACCGCCTTCTCGACCTCGTCGCTCCGGACGTGGCAGGAGATCTTGATCGGCGACGTCGTGACCACCTCCGGCTCGATGCCTGCGTCAGCGAGCGTCTCGAATGCCTTTGCGGCCACTCCCGGGTGGCTCCTCATGCCCGCGCCGATGACGCTCACCTTGCCGAGGTCGTCGCGGGCGCTCCAGGTCGCGCCGAGTTCGTCGAGCACGGCGGCCGCGGCCACGCGGTCGTCCGCGGGCGCCGAGAAGACGATCTCGGGCCCCGTGCGGACGATCGTGTCGACGTTCACGCCCGCATCCGCGAGCGCCGAGAACAGACTGGCCGGCGTCGTCCCCTCGACGCGATAGAGCGTCTCCTCGAGTGTGTGCGTGACTCCGGAGATCAGCGCCTTCTCGAGCATGCGTTCGTCCTCCTCGCGAATCCACGTTCCGTCCGCTCCGGTGAACGTCGAGCGGACATGCAGCTTGACGGAATGGTTGCGCGCGACCTCGACCGCCCGCACCTGCAGGACCTTCGCGCCCGACGCAGCCATCTCGAGCATCTCCTCGTAGCTGACCGCGTGGAGCTTGCGCGCCTCGGGCACGAGCCGCGGGTCGGCGGTGAAGACGCCGTCGACGTCTGTGTAGATCTCGCAGACCTCGGCGCCGAGCGCGGCCGCGAGCGCAACCGCGGTCGTGTCGGAGCCGCCGCGGCCGAGGGTGGTGATGTCCAGGTCGGTCGAGACACCCTGGAAGCCCGCGACGAGGACGATCTTGTCCTGGTCGAGCGCCTCGTGGATCCGGCGCGCGCGGACGTCGACGATCTTCGCGCGGCCGTGCACCGTGTCGGTCACGATTCCGGCCTGCGAGCCGGTCAACGAGATCGCCTCCGCGCCGAGGTCGTGGATCGCCATCGCGGCGAGCGCGCAGGAGATGCGCTCGCCGACCGAGATCAGCATGTCCATCTCACGAGGTTTCGGCTGCGGTGAGACCTCGTGCGCGAGCCGGACGAGCTCGTCGGTGGAGTCGCCCATCGCCGACAGCACCGCGACGACCCGGTTCCCTTCCGCCCGCGCGGCCACGAGCCGACGCGAGACGTCCTTGATCTTGTCCGGGTCGGCGACCGAGGTGCCGCCGAACTTCATCACGAGCGTTCCGAGTCGCGGCTCCCCGCCCTCTACGGCTGGAAGCGCCTCGAATTCGGTGGTCGTCACGGCAGGAAGTCTAGGGAAGGCGTACGGACCTCTACATTTCGCGACGGCCCGAGAGCGCCCTGCCGAGGGTCACCTCGTCGGCGTACTCGAGGTCGGCGCCGACGGGGAGGCCGCTGGCCAGGCGGGTCACGCGGACGCGGCCGCGCAGCCGGTCGGCGAGGTACGCAGCGGTCGCCTCGCCGGTCATGTTCGGGTTCGTCGCGAGCACGACCTCCTGGACGCCGTTCCGCTCCACGCGGCCGAGCAGCTCGTCGATGCGCAGGTGCTCCGGCTCGATGCCGTCCAACGGAGAGAGCGCGCCGCCGAGCACGTGGTAGAGGCCGCGGTACTCGTGCGTGCGCTCGACGGAGATCAGGTCGGCCGGCTGCTCGACGACGCAGACCGTCGTGTGGTCGCGCCGGGCGTCACGGCAGATCTCGCAGATCTCCTCCTCGGTCAGGTTCCCGCACTCGCTGCAGAAGCGGACGCGCTCCTTGACCTCCGCGATCGCGGCGGCGAGCGCGAGCGCCTCGTCCTTTGGCACGCGAAGGATGTGGAACGCAAGCCGCTGCGCGGTCCGCTGGCCGACGCTCGGGAGGCGGGTCAGCTGCGCCACGAGGTTGTCCACGGATGGACTGAACATGGCTGGATTGTGCCTGCGTGACCCGGAGGTCAGGCTTCCGGGTACTGCGCGAGCAGCTGCTCGGCGAGCTCTTCGTCGACGTGCTCGCGCGCGATGCTGAGGCAGCGGACATCCGTGATCGCGCTGACGCGGCCGCCGCGGTTTCCTCCGAGAGCGAGCGCTCGCTCGCCGATCACGTCGCCGGGGCCGCGCTCGAGCTGCGCGTCCCGCGCGTGGATCGCGACCCGCCCCTCGCGGATCAGGTACAGGCCCGAGGCCGGCGTGTCGTACTCGATCAGCACGTGCCCGGCCGGGAACTCGGCCTCGGTGGCGACGTCGGCCAGCCGGCTCAGCGCGTCGTCGGGCACGCCCGCAAAGGCCGGGGCCGCCCTCAGCTCGTCGTAGACGCTCACCTCACATCCCCGGGAGGCCGAGGCCGTGGAGGCCGCCGAGCGCAGGACCGAGCTTCGACTCGACCAGGCTCTGCGACGAGCGGAGGGCTTCGTTGACCGCCGCGACGACCATGTCCGCGAGCAGCTCCGGGTCGTCCGGGTCGATCGCCTTGGGGTCGATCGTGATCGACCGGATCTCGCCGGCGCCCGTCGCGACGACGGTGACCATCCCGCCGCCAGCGGTCGCCTGGACGGTCTCGTCCTTCAGCTCCTCCTGGGCCTGCTCCATCTGCGCCTGCATCTGCTGGAGCTGCTCGAGCATCTTGTTCATGTCCATCCCACTCATGTTCTGCCCTCAGCTTTGTGCTGCTCGCTTCGGTCGGGTGCGCGAGCTGGTCTCTTGATGATGCCGGACGCGGAGCGTGCTCATGGTTCCGGCTCCTTCACCTCTTCTGCGTCGAGTCTCTGCTTCATCAGCTCGATGATCTCGTCCTCGGTCGCGGGCCCTTCGGGCTCGGCCTGGATCTCTTCCCCGTTCTCGCCGACCTCGAACGCGAGCGCGAGATGGCGCCCGGTCACCTCGTAGAGCGCCTCTTCGAGCAGGGTCGCGTTCTTCGGATCCTCCGCGAGCTGGCGGTGGAACGACGCCTCCTGTGGGAACTCGACGGTCAGCGTGTCGCCCGCGAGCCCCTTTGGGTGCGCCTCCCGGAGAACCGAGGCGGTCGGGATCGACTTCTCCTCGACGGCGGGCAGGATCGTCCGCTGCCAGGCCTCCTGGAGCTGCTCGAGCTCCAGCGACGGCGGCCCCGAGGGCGGCTCCGGCTCGGGTTCGTCCACAGGACGTGTCTCTTCCGGCCGCGGCCGAGGGACTGTCCCCGGGTCATGGCCGGAATGGACACCTCCGCGCTCGAGTTGCTCGAGCCGGTAGGCCGTCGACTCGCGCGACAGGTCGGCTGCGGGCCGCGTCACCTTCACGAATGCGAGCTCCAGCGGGAGGCGCGGGTCGCCGCCCTGACGCAGGTCCTCGACCGCGATTGCGAGCAGGTCGCACAGACGCAGCACCGTCGCTTCGCCGAGCTGGTTCGCCTGCTCCCGCAGCCGGTCGCGCGTCTCCTCGGTCACCGGCAGCGACTCGGGAACCTCGCCGAGGTGCTGGACGAGCATCAGGTGCCGCAGGTGCTCGAGCAGGTCTGTGACGAGCCGCCCGAGATCCTGGCCCTGCTCGGAGAGCTCCTCGATGAACATCAGCGCGCCGGCCGTGTCGCGGTCGACGACCAGGTCGCACAGCCGGAACAGCGCCTCCTCCTCGACCGTACCGAGGAGCTGAAGGACCGACTGCACCGTGACGTTGTTCTCCGTCGCGGCCGCGAGCTGGTCGAGCGTCGACTCGGCGTCGCGGTAGGCGCCGCGTGCGCTGCGCGCGATCAGCGAGAGCGCCGCGTCAGGCGCCTCGATCCCCTCGCCGTCAGCGATCCGCCGCAGCTTCTGGACCATCTCCGGCAGCCGCGGCCGCGAGAACGCGAACGTCTGGCAGCGCGACCGGACCGTCTGCAGCATCTTCGAGAGGTCGGTCGTGCAGAAGACGAAGACGAGGTGGGGCGGAGGCTCCTCGATCAGCTTCAGGAGCGCGTTGAAGGCCGCGTCCGTCAACTGGTGCGCCTCGTCGAGGATGTAGACCTTGTAGCGGCCCTCGACCGGCTGTAGGACGACGCGCTCCCTGATCTCGCGGATGTCGTCGATCCCGCGCTGGGAGGCCGCGTCCATCTCGATCACGTCGAGCGACGTGCCCTCCGCGATCGCCCTGCACGCGTGGCAGGTCTTGTCCGGGGTCGGAGTCGGCCCCTGCTCGCAGTTCAGCGCCTTGGCCAGGATGCGCGCGAGGGAGGTCTTGCCCGTCCCGCGCGGCCCCGCGAACAGGTACGCCTGGCGGATCTGACCGTGCGTGATCGCGTTCTGCAGCGTCCGCACGACCGCCTCCTGCCCGACCACCTCGGCGAAGTCCTGAGGGCGGTACTTGCGGTACAGGGCGGCCACCGGTCGAGCTTATCGAAGGCGGCCCTTCATCCCGGGCCGGGCACACCGCGCGCCTAGGAGGGATTGCTTAGCGCTGCTTCCTTCCGGATCTGACGCGGTTCACAAGCTCCCACCGCTCGGGACCCGGCCCGAGGCCGGCGATGCTACCAGCGTCACTTGTGCGTTTAGACTCTAGGAGTGGCTGTCGCCGACGTGATGGCGTTCAGGGTGGTGACCGTCTCGCCCGACGATCCCGTTCAGGTTGCCGTCGCGTTGATGCTCGAGGAAACCGTCGGCTCGGTTGCCGTCTGCGAGGGCGACCGGCTGGTGGGCATCTTCACCGAGCGCGACGTCCTGCGGCTCGCCGGCGAGGGATCGGACTTCACCGAGGTCAAGGTGGGCGACGTCATGACTCGCCAGCTCGTGATGCTCGCCCCCGACGACGACATCCTCGACGCCGCCCGCCTGATGGGCCAGCACAAGATCCGCCACCTACCGGTTCTCGAAGGCGAGAACCTCCTCGGAATCGTCGGCATCCGCGAGGTCGTCCGCGCGCTCGTCGAGCAGTTGTGGCGCACGCACGACCCCGAGGCCCGCGAGCGCGCTCGCGAGCTCCTCGACCGCGAGAGCGCACCGGTATCCTCCGACTCCGCAGAGCGCCAGGGCGCGTAGCTCAGCGGGAGAGCGCCCGCTTCACACGCGGGAGGTCGCTGGTTCGATCCCAGCCGCGCCCATCTGGCCAAGGGATGAGCGGGCTAGAAGACCGCCCGAGTTGCGAGCAGCGCGAAGACGACGAACGCGAAGGGCACTGAGACAGCGGCCAGGAACAGCCTTCGCCGTCGAAAGGCGGATAGCGACCACGCCGCCGATCGCGGCCACGAGGAACGGAAAGGCTGCGAGGGATGCCCAGGGGACGATTGGCTCGACTAGCGTCGTGCAGAGTGCGTCGCCCGTCGAACCAGGCGGCGTGTTGTAGGTCTCCTCCCCGCACCAGGCTTCATCACTGGAGTCGAGTCTGCTCGGATGGTCGATAGGCGGTGCTTCCCCGTCGGGGGCGCCGCCTCTCACGACGCGCTACCCTGGGCGTCGACGTGCGCGGTCTGATCCTCCTCGCCGTCCTCATCGGGCTCTTCGCCGTCGGGTGCGGCGATGCGAACTCGTTTCCGCCCGACTTCGAGGCGGGGGACTTTCACGGGGCGAAGATCGACAACAAGTGGTACTCGCTCACGCCGGGGACGCAGTTCGTCTACCAGGGCGTCAAGGAGGGCAAGTCCGCCCGCGACGTGGTGACGGTTACACCGGCGGCGAAGCGCATTCTCGGCGTTCCGACCACGGTCGTTCACGATCAGCTCTTCCTCGACGGGCAGCTCGCCGAGGAGACGCATGACTGGTACGCGCAGGACGAGGACGGAAACGTCTGGTACTTCGGCGAGGCGACGCAGGAGCTCGAGAACGGCATGGTCACGAGCCGGGAGGGCTCGTGGCAGGCGGGTGTCGGTGGGGCCGCGCCCGGGCTGATCATGGAGTCGGACCCGAAGGTCGGGCACGCCTATGCGCAGGAGCACTTCAAGGGCCAGGCAGAGGACCACGCGCGCGTGCTCAGTCTCTCCGCTGCGACCGCGGGCTACGAGGGAGCCCAGCTCACCAGGGAATGGACGCCCCTCGAGCCGGGCGTGATCGACCACAAGTACTACGTGCCCGGCGTCGGCCTCGTTCGGGAGACGACGGCGAAAGGCCCGCAGGAGGCGCTCGTCCTCGTCAAGAAGCGCCGCGCGCAGCGCTAGGCGGGCAGCAGCGGAGCGACCTCGGCGCCGAACCGGCGCACGCGGTCCTCGAGGCCGTCCTCGTCGTAGGCGAGGTTGACGACGAAGCCGTTGCAGCCGGCGCCGACGTACTCGGCTAGCCGCTGGGCGATCCACTCGGGCGGACCGGCGATCGCGTGGCGCCCGCGCTCGTCGGTGCCGGTCGCGGGCTCGTCGGCGAAGTGGGCGTTGATCCGCAGGACGACGCGGCCGTCCGGCCTCCGCTCGCGGAAGTCGGCCGCCATCGTCCGCAGCTGATCGGGCGGAAGCGCGACCGGGTGCCAGACGCCCATCCTGGCCGCCCGCCTCAGCGTCGCCCTCGAGACCCCCGCGATCCAGAGCTCCGGGCCGCCTGGCCGCACCAGTGCCGGCGCTAGCCAGCCGTCCACCGAGAGCAGCGGTCCGTCGTAGCGGACTCGCCCGGGCATTTGCGCGAAGGCCGATTCGGCGAGGTCGAGCCAGTCGTCCAGGAGCTTTCCGCGCCGCTCGAACGGCGCCCCGAGGGTCTCGAACTCGCCTTCCATCCAGCCGGCGGCGACCGCGGTGACGATGCGGCCGCCCGAGAGCAGGTCCAGCGTCGTCAGCTCCTTGAGCACGACGAGCGGCTGCCGAACCGGGACGATCAGCGCCGATACGCCCAGCAGGAGCCGCTCGGTGTGCGCGGCAAGGAACGCGAGCGAAAGGAGCGGCTCCGCGATCGAGCCGTAGATCGGCGCGTGCTCCTCGGGGACGATCAGGTGGTCGGTCGCCCAGCCGGAGTCGAAGCCCGACTCCTCTGCGGCGACCGCGACGGCGGCAAGCCGCTCCGGGGTGAGCCGGTCGCCGTAGTTCGGGAGGATCAGGCCGAGGTGGAGTTCGGTCACGGGGTCGACAGGCTACTCCCCGACCACGGCCGGCCGGGGAGCCCCGGCCGGCCGTGCAGTCCGGCTAGAAGGAGCCGGTGACGATCAGGACGCCGCCGGCCGTCCGCACCTTCACCGCAACCGAGACCGCCAGCAGCAGCGCAGCAGCCGCCAGAACCCTGGTCATGCGCTTTATCTCGGAACCTCCGGTTGTCATGAGACCCTCTGAAGCCAGGCTACGGAGGCACCGACCAACACCCGGGCAAGCCAGGGCAATGTCTCTCTCCGCGTTGGGTTAAGGCTTGGAAGGCGGGGCCGCATCGTCCGCGGCCCCGCCTTCGAATGCTTACTTCCGCGCGTAGTAGATGAACTGGAGGAACAGCCCAGGCGTGAACGGGGACGGGTCGCGCATGTCCGTCCACGTCGCGTTCGCCTTGCCGTCGCTGCCGTAGGCGAGCCCGATGTAGTCGCCGTGGAAGACGGTGCAGAACTCGCACCCGTCGATGCCGGCCTGGAAGAACTCCGACATCGTCGGGTTCGACGGCTCGGTGTTCACGATCGACTTCGAGAACGAGCCCGGCTGTCCTTGGGCCAGCGCGGTGTTGTAGAGCGGCCCGTTCCGGTTGCCGCGGTCGTGGTAGAGAACGCCGACCTTCCCGTTCGTCGGGTTCACGTCGGCCCACGGGAACCACTGGTCGCCCTTGCCCTTGTCCACCTGCGACGGGTACGTCCAGCTCCTGCCGCCGTCCCACGACTTCACGATGAAGACGTCCGTGTTCGTGACCGGGGTGTCGCTGTCGTGCACGCCGTTCCGGTTGTCGGAGAAGACGAGGTAGAGCTTCCCGTCCTCCTTCGGACTGGCGACGATGTTGCCCGCGCCCCAGACACGGACCTGATAGCCGGTCAGCGTCTGGCGACCGTCGACGTTGATCGGATAGTCGCGCGCTCCATCCTCCATGCCCGCGACGAAATCCGGCTTGGACCAGTCGTCGCCGCCGTTCGTCGAACGTACGACGAGGTACTGGTCGTCGAATTCATCCGCCGACTCCCAGAGGCGCTCGTTCTGGCTGTTCATGAATGCCACGTAGACGGTCCCGTCGGAGCCGATCGTGATGACCGACGCCTGGGACTCGTCGCACTGGCCTCGCTTCCCCTCGGTCTGGAAGGTGCAGAGATCGCGGTTCGAGCCCGAGATCTCCTGCGGCTTCGACCAGTGCTTGCCACCGTCGTCGCTGTGGGCTCCCATGATCGGTGACTCCACGTATTCGCCGAAGTTCGAGAGGAACGCCGTCCAGGTGACGTACGTCCGTCCGTAGTACCGCGAGTGCGGATTGTTGTCGGTCGCGATCCATTCCTTGTCGTTGAACACCTGGACGGGATCGAGGTCGCAACCCTGGCCGAAGCCGACGACCTTCGGCTTGTCCCAGCTGAGGCCGCCGTCCTTCGACGGTGAGACAACGACGTCGCCGTCACACGCCTCGCCATCCTCGGCGAACGTGTAGTTCAGGGACGAATGCAGCGCGACGTGGTGCTTGACGTCGATCGCAGTCACGGGATCGCTTCCCGTCCTCGTGTCGTCCTCCGTCGACATGTTCCCGGTCGACCAGCTCTTCCCGGCGTCGAACGACGTGTAGTACTGGTCGCAGCACGAGCCGTAGTCGTTCGAGCTCGCGATCATGTGCTTCGGGTTCGACGCATCCACGACGATGTTCGGCTCGTTGTTCGGGAACGGGTCGTCGCAGTCGAGGTTGGTGTTGAGGCCTCCGGAGAGCGCTTTGCACTCGAAGACCCAGTTGTTCTTCGCGCCCGGTGGAATCGAACGCACGAAGGGTTGTTTCTCCTGCCCGTCGCCGCCCGGGGGCTCTGCCCGGACACTCGCAGCGAGGAACAGACCGATCGCGGCCGCCGCCAAGAGCAGCAGCACAAATCGAGCTTTGCTCATCTCTCCCCCTTGATCGGACTTCCTACATCCGAACCTACTAGAGGCAGAACGGCGCCGTGAGGGGTGGCGCCTTCCGGAGTAGGATCGGCCCTCCGTGGCGCCCTGGCCCAGCCTCTCCGAGATGGATCTCCGGTTCGCGCGCTCGCGCAGGCGCGCGGCAGCCAAGCGCAAGGCGCCGCGCAGGCGCGGTCCGCTCCAGAAGCGGAGCGTGTGGGCGGTCGTCCTCGCGCTCGTGCTGTTGACCGTCGCGGCGGAGTCGACGGGCCTGGGTTCGAAACGGCTGCTCGCGCGCGGCTCGGAGGCGCCGGCCCTCGACCCGTCCTGCCCGGTGCCGGCACGGTTCAGGCAGGCGTTCGCGGACGCGTCGGCCAAGACGGGCGTCCCGGTGGCGCTGCTGGTCGCGACCGCCTACGAGGAGTCGAGGATGGACCCGTCAGCGCGCTCGAGCGCCGGTGCCCGCGGCCTGCTCCAGGTCATGCCGGGGACGGCGCGCGCTCTCCAGCTCGAGATCGACGAACCGGCCGCGAACGTGCTCGCCGGGGCCCGCTACCTGCGCCAGCTGCTCGACCGCTTCCATCGCGTCGATCTGGCTCTCGCCGCCTACAACGCGGGCCCGACCGCGGTCGACCGGGCGGGAATGGCTCCGTCGGTGGCCACGCTGCGCTACGCCCAGAACGTGCAGGCGCGGGCGGCGTCGCTCGTCAGCTGCCGCTAGGAGGCGTGGGCTTCAGGTCGCGCACGAGCGCGTCGTCCCGGCGAGCGGAGGGGAGCACGTCCTGGAGGAGCTCGGCGATCTCCTCGAGCCGCGCGAGGGCGTCGCGCTTCCGCTGTTCTAGCGTCCGTACCTCCGCCCGGAGCTTCTCCTGGCGCCGTCGGACGTCGTCCTCGACCTGACGGACCATCTGCTCGGCGGCCTCCCGCATCGTGCTCGAC
>Ga0335084_10008487_pt1 | contig 10244 bp, 11 predicted proteins | sample Lox_Sample_44_FD_206721 | JGI IMG/M metagenome (GOLD analysis project Ga0335084, IMG submission 206721) | Soil microbial communities from Loxahatchee National Wildlife Refuge, Florida, United States - Lox_Sample_4.4 | ecosystem: Environmental > Terrestrial > Soil > Wetlands | place: USA... | reverse complement strand
CGAGCGCCCACAGGACGTATCCGGACAGGCCGTAGGCGCAGAAGAGCAGGAACAGCACGATCGGCGGGTCCGAGGACACCAGCACGAAGCCGAGCACGATCAGCAGCAGCGCCCAGAACGGCACGCTCTTTCTGAAATTGATGTCCTTGAAGCTGTAGAAGGGAACGTTGGAGACCATGGTGAGGCCCGCATACAGCGCGAGAAATGCCGCCACCCATTGCAGGCCCCAGTCGTCGAGCGGAATCTTGTTGTCGTGCGCGAGCCACACGAACCCCGCCACCAGCGCGGCCGCCGCGGGACTCGGCAGGCCCTGGAAGTAACGCTTGTCCACAACGCCGATCATCACGTTGAAGCGCGCCAGGCGCAGCGCGGCGCCGGCGCAGTAGACGAAGGCGGCGATCCAGCCGAAACGGTCCAGTTCCTTGAGCGCCCACTCGTAGAGGACCAGCGCGGGCGCGGCGCCGAAGGAGACCATGTCGGAGAGGCTGTCGTACTGCGCGCCGAACTCGCTCTGCGTGCGCGTGAGGCGCGCCACGCGGCCATCCAGCCCGTCGAGCAAACCAGCGACGAAGATCGCCACCGCCGATTCGCCGAAGCGCCCGTTCATCGCCTGCACGATGGCGTAGAAACCCGCGAACAGCGCCGCCGTCGTGAACAGGTTCGGCAGCAGGTAGATACCGCGCCGGCGCAGGGAGCCGCCGCGCGGGGGCACCATACCCGGGAGGTATTCCTGCCGCTGGTCGCCTTGCTCAGCCATGTCCGGGCAGCCTCGCCAGCACGCTTTCGGCCGCGTATACCTTGTCGCCGATGGCGGCCACCGGCTGCGCATCAAGCGGCAGGTATACGTCCACGCGTGAGCCGAAGCGGATGAAGCCGAAGCGCTCCCCTCTCGCCAACTCCGCGCCGGCACTAACGTAGCACAGGATGCGGCGCGCGATGAGCCCTGCAACCTGCACGCAGGTCACGTCCGTGCCGGCGCGCGTGCGCAGCCACAGGGCGTTGCGCTCGTTGTCGAGGGACGCCTTGTCCAGTGCCGCGTTGAGAAAGCGCCCGGCGTGGTACCAGACCTGCTTCACCGTGCCGTCCACCGGCGCGCGGTTGGAATGCACGTTGAACACATTCATGAACACGCTGATCTTCAGCGCGTCGCGCTCCAGCCAGGGGTCGCGCGCCTTCTCCACCGCGACGACGCGCCCGTCGGCTGGCGCCACGACGGCAAGCGGATCGTCGGGCACCGCGCGCGCCGGGTCGCGGAAGAACTGCAGGACGAAGAGCGCAGCGAGCCAGAACGGCAGCGACCACCACCAGCCGCCCAGCCAGGCGACGAGGATGGAGGCCGCCAGCGCGATGCCGAGGAACGGCCAGCCCTCGCGCGCAATGACCGGATGCGGATACGGCGGCCGCACTACTGGTCGGCGTCCTTCAGCCGCTCGGAGCCCTGCCCCTGCTGCATCGACTTCTGCACGTCGGCGGAGGTCTTGTCGACCGTCTTTTTCGGGATGCGGCCGACTTCCTTGGACTGCTCCGGCGTGCAGGCCGCGAGCGCGGCCGCGAGCGCGAGCGCGACGCTAGTTCTTCGAAGTGTCGACAAGGCGGTTCTTCCGGATCCAGGGCATCATCTCGCGCAGCCGCGCGCCGACTTTCTCGATCGGCAGCTCCGCCGTCATGCGGCGGCGCGAGAGCAGCACCGGCGCGCCGGCGCGGTTCTCCAGCACGAACTCCTTCGCGTACTCGCCCGACTGGATGCGCGCGAGCACCTCCTTCATGCGCGCTCGCGTGCCCGCATCGATGATCTTCGGCCCGCTGACGTATTCCCCGTACTCCGCGTTGTTGGAGATCGAGTAGTTCATGGTGCCGATGCCGCCCTCGTACAGCAGGTCGACGATCAGCTTGAGCTCGTGCAGGCACTCGAAATAGGCCATTTCGGGTGCATAGCCCGCGTCGACCAGCGTGTCGAAACCGGCCTTGACCAGCTCGACGCAGCCGCCGCACAGCACGCTTTGCTCGCCGAACAGGTCGGTCTCGGTCTCTTCCTTGAAGTTGGTCTCGATGATGCCCGCCTTCCCGCCGCCGATCGCGGCCGCGTAGGACAGCGCGAACTCGCGCGCCTTCTTCGACGGATTGCGGTGCACCGCGATCAGCATCGGCACCCCGCCGCCCGCGGCGTAGGTCGAGCGCACTGTATGGCCCGGGGCCTTGGGCGCCACCATCCACACATCCAGATCGGCGCGCGGCTGGATCAGGCCATAGTGGATGTTGAAGCCGTGCGCAAAGGCGAGCGACGCGCCCTGCTTGATGTTGGGCTCGACGAATTCCTTGTAGACCTGCGCGTGATGCTCGTCGGGCAGCAGGATCATGACGATATCGGCGCCCTTGATCGCCTCGCCGAGCTCGGCGACCTTGATGCCGCCCTTCTTCGCCTTGTCCCAGGAGGCGCCGCCCTTGCGCAGACCGACGGTGACCTTCACGCCGGATTCCTGCAGGTTCTGCGCGTGCGCGTGGCCCTGCGAGCCATAGCCGATGATGGTGACCTTCTTGCCCTTGACGAGCGAAAGGTCGGCGTCCTTGTCGTAATAGACCTTCATGTGGTTCCCCTGGAAAAAAGAATGGGGCCGCGCCCCATTCGAATGCTTCAGACCCGCAGTACGCGATTTCCGCGGCCGATGCCGCTCGCACCGGTGCGCACGGTTTCGATGATCGTGCCCTGGTCGAGCGCGTGGATGAAAGCATCCAGCTTGCTGCCGTTGCCCGTCAGCTCGATGGTGTAGGTGTTGTCGGACACGTCGATGATGCGGCCGCGGAAGATGTCGGCCATGCGCTTCATGTCCTCGCGCTCCTTGGCGCCCGCGCGCACCTTGATCAGCATCAGCTCGCGCTCGATGTGCTCGGCCTCCGACAGGTCGACCACCTTCACCACATCGACCAGCTTGTTGAGCTGCTTGGTGATCTGCTCGATGACGTCCTCGGACCCTACGGTGACGATCGTCATACGCGACATCGAGGCGTCTTCCGTGGGCGCCACCGTGAGCGACTCGATGTTGTAGCCGCGCGCCGAGAACATGTTCGAGATGCGCGACAGCGCGCCGGCCTCGTTCTCGACCAGGATGGAAATGATGTGGCGCATTACAGCTCTTCGGACAGGATCATCTCGGTGATGCCCTTGCCGCCGGGCACCATCGGGTAGACGTTTTCCGCCTGGTCGGTGAGGAAATCCATGAACACCAGCTCGTCCTTGCGCGCGAAGGCTTCGCGCAGCGCGGGCTCGACGTCGGCGGGCTTGTCGATCAGCACGCCGCGGTGGCCGTAGCCTTCGGCCAGCTTGACGAAGTCGGGCAGCGCATCCATGTACGACTCGGAATAGCGGTTGCCGTGGAAGAACTGCTGCCACTGGCGCACCATGCCCATGTAACGGTTGTTCAGGTTCACGATCTTGATCGGCAGGCGGTACTGCTTGCAGGTGGAGAGCTCCTGCAGGCACATCTGGATCGAGGATTCGCCCGTGACGCAGGCCACCGTCGCCCCGGGGTTCGCAAGGCGCACACCCATGGCCGCAGGCAGGCCGAAGCCCATGGTGCCCAGCCCGCCCGAGTTGATCCAGCGCCGTGGCTTGTCGAATTTGTAGAACTGTGCCGCCCACATCTGGTGCTGGCCGACATCCGAGGTGACGAACGCTTCGCCCTTGGTAACCTCGTAGAGCTTCTCGAGCACGAACTGCGGCTTGATGATCTTGGATTTGCGGTCGTACTTGAGGCAGTCCTTCGCGCGCCATTGCTCGATCTGCTTCCACCACGGCGCGACGTCCTGGACCTTCGCGCCACCGAGCTGCTTGAGCAGGTCCTCCAGCACGTCGGGGATATTGCCGACGATCGGCACGTCCACCTTCACGCGCTTGGAGATCGAGGACGGATCGATGTCGACGTGGATGATCTTGCGCGGGTTCTGGGCGAAATGCTGCGGGTTGCCGATGACGCGGTCGTCGAACCGAGCCCCGATCGCAAGCAGCACGTCGCAATGCTGCATCGCCATGTTGGCCTGGTAAGTGCCGTGCATGCCGAGCATGCCGAGGAACTGCCGGTCGGTGCCCGGGTAGCCGCCCAGCCCCATCAGCGTATTGGTGCAGGGAAAGCCGGTGAGCTTGACGAGCTCCGTCAGCTGCGCCGCCGCGTTCGACAGGATGACGCCGCCGCCCGTGTACACCATCGGCCGCTGCGCCTCTGCGAGGAGCTGCACCGCTTTCTTGAGTTGCCCGGCGTGGCCCTTCTTCACCGGGTTGTAGGAGCGCAACGAGACACTCTCCGGATACTGGAACTCGCAGGAGTGCGTCGTGATGTCCTTGGGCACGTCGACCAGCACCGGCCCTGGCCGGCCCGTGCTCGCCAGGTAGAAAGCCTTCTTGATCGTGGTCGCGAGGTCCTTCACGTCCTTGACCAGGAAGTTGTGCTTGACGCAGGGGCGCGTGATGCCGACCGTGTCGCATTCCTGGAATGCGTCCTGCCCAATCGCGTGCGTCGGCACCTGGCCCGAAATGATCACCATCGGGATCGAATCCATGTACGCCGTGGCGATCCCGGTGACGGCATTGGTGACGCCCGGCCCGGAGGTCACCAGGCACACCCCGACCTTGTGCGACGAGCGCGAGTAGCCGTCGGCCGCGTGCACCGCACCCTGCTCGTGGCGCACCAGGACGTGGCGCACCTTGTCCTGCTTGAAGAGCTCGTCGTAGATGAACAGTACTGCGCCGCCCGGATAGCCGAAGACGTACTCGACGCCTTCCTCCTGCAGGCAGCGCACCACGATCTCGGCGCCAGTGAGCTGCAGACCCTTGATTCGATCCATGGCCACGAAGGAGAGGAAAACGTTGAAGATTAATGACTTGTTGCATTGCGGTCAAGCAATCGCGGAGCGCGGCGCAAGTCCATTTTGGTAACATCGCCGCCACCCAGAACCGCACGGTCGGAGGAAGGGAGATCCACTGGCATCGCGCAGCGAGCTGTCGGCGTTTCTCGAGGGCGCCGAACGGCGCGCCTTCAAGCAAGCCGTCTTTGCGGTGCGCGAAGAGCAGGCGGCGCTCGACATCGTGCAGGACGCAATGCTGCGGCTGGCGGAGAGATATGGCGACCGCCCGGCGGCGGAATTGCCGATGCTGTTTCAGCGAATTCTGCAGAACGCGATCCGCGACTGGTTTCGCCGCCAGAAAGTCCGTTCAACCTGGATGACGCTGTTCTCCTCTCTGCTGCCCGGGCACGGGGAGGACGAGGATCAGGATCCGCTGGAAACTTTGGCTGCGTCGGGGGAGTCGAACCCGGAAGCGGCGCCGGCAGACCAGGTGGAGCGGTCGCAACTTATTGAAATCATTGAGAAAGAGATCGCCAAGCTGCCGGCGCGTCAACGCGAAGCTTTTCTGATGCGTTACTGGGAGGAGTTGGACGTGGCCGAGACTGCCCTAGCCATGGGCTGCTCCGAGGGCAGCGTGAAAACGCACTGCTCCCGGGCGGCACGTGCTTTGGCCGCTGCGCTCAAGGCGCGCGGCATCGGTCTCTAGGCGCGCCCGCAAAACGACCATGAACGAACCGCATTTCGGCAACAGGATCCGGCACCTTCTCAACCAGGGCGCGCCGCTGGACGCGCGGGTCGCGGCGAAGCTGCGCGCTGCCCGCGAAGCGGCGCTCAGGCACCAGAAGACGGAGTCGGCCAGAGGGGTGACCTGGATGGGCGGAATCCTCGGCCGCCTGGGCGGCCCGGGCGGGCTGTCGCTGCGATTGATCGTGCCGCTGATCGCGCTCGCCATCGGCCTCGCCGCGGTCTACTCTTGGGAGCAAAAACAGGGTGCGGCTGAAATCGAAGAACTCGACGCACTCGTGCTCACGGGGGACCTGCCGATTGACGCGTACCTCGACCGGGGATTCGAGGCGTGGCTGAAAAAGCGCGCCTCAAACTAGCTGTAGCCGCCTTCGCGCTGCTCGCGGCAGCCGGCAGCGCCATCGCGCAATCGCCCAGCACACAGGCGCCTAAGCCCGGGGCAGAGCCCCCCAAGCCGAGCGCGCAGTCGGCCAAGAAGGGCCCCGCTTGGGCGGAACTCAACGCCGAGCAGCAGCAGATCCTCGCGCCGCTCAAGGATGACTGGGTCAACATCGCGCCGGACCGCCGGCGCAACTGGATCAACCTCGCCAAGCGCTACCCGAAGATGAAGCCCGAGGAACAGCAGCGCATGCAGCGCCGCATGCAGAGCTGGGCAAAGCTCACACCGGAGCAGCGCAAGCAAGCGCGCGAGAACTACCGGCGCATCAGCAAGGTGCCGCCGGAGAAGCGCGGCGACCTGAAGCAGCAGTGGTCCGAGTACCAGGCGCTGCCGCCGCACGAGCGGCAAGACGCCGCGCCGAAGAAAAAGCCTACGCCGGCAAAATGACCCCCGGCCTCGCGCGGCGCCTCGCCAGCATGCTGTACGAGGCGATCTTGCTGTTCGCCATCGCCTTCTTCGCAGGGTACGCGTTCCACTTCGCTTCGGGCGGCGCCCCGGACGAAGGCACCCTGCGCCTCGCGCACCAGCTGCTGCTGGTCGCCGTATTTGCCGCTTATTTCCTCTGGTGCTGGCTGCGCGGGGGCCAGACCCTTGCCATGAAAGCCTGGCACCTGCGCCTGGACCGCGTCTCGCCCGCCAAAGCGCTGCTGCGCTTCCTGCTCGCGCTGCTGCTCGTGCCCACGGGCATCTCGCTGCTCTGGGCACTTTTCGACCGCGACCGCCAGTTCCTGCACGACCGTCTGGCGGGCACGCGGCTGGTGCTGGCCGCCCCGGTCCTGACGTCTGGCGCTTAGCGCCTCTCGACCACCCACATCATCAGCATCGCGCCGAGGAAGAACGCGGCGCTCGGCAAGGCCGCAGCGGCGAGTGGCGGCCAGTTCTGCAGCAGCGCAACGTGCGAGAACAGGCTGTTGAGCATGTGGAAGAAGATGCCGAGCACGATGCCGAAGAACACCTTCAGCCCGACCATGCCGGAGCGGGCGTGCAGGTACGCGAAGGGAAGCGCAATCGCCATCATCACCAGCGTCGCGATCGGGTAGAAGAGCTTCTTCCACAGCGCGATCTCATAGCGGTCGGTCTTTTGCCGGTTGGCGTCCAGGTGGCCAATGTAGCGGTACAGATCCCATGCCGACATGCGCTCGGGCACCACGATCAGCACGTTAAGCAGGTCGGGGTTGACCGCGGAGCGCCAATCCATCTCGGCAAGGCGCGCACTGCGAGGCCCCTCCGGCGTGAACTGCGTCTGCACCACGTCGCTCAGCCGCCACAGGCCCTGCTGCTCGAAATCGCCGCGCGCTGCCGATGTGATGCGCTCGAGCCGGTGCTCGGCGTCGAACTGGTAGATGCGCACGCCCACCAGGTGGTGGGCGTCGCGTGCCTCGCGCACGTTGATGAACGCACGCTCGTCCCTGAACCAGAGCCCCGAGCGCATGTCCTGGCCGATCACCGACATCATCGCGCGCAGCCGCACCCGCTGCGCCATGGACTCGGCGGCCGGCGCGATCCATTCGCCCAACGCAAAGGTGATGACGGCGAATATCAGCCCGGTCTTCAGCAGCAGCCAGCCCGCCTGGCCCGGCGACATGCCGGCGCCGCGCATCACGGTGAACTCCGAATTGCTGGCGAGATGCGAGAGTACGTACAGCGTTCCGATCAGCACCACCACCGGCATCAGCTCGTAGGCGCGCGCCGGCGCGGTCAGGAGCACGTACGTGAACATCTGGCGCAGCCCGTAGTCGCCCTTGCCGAGGTCGCGGAGTTCGGCGATCAGGTCGAAGAAGACGAACAGGGCGAGAAACCCGAACAGCACGATCCCCACTGCGGCGAGGATCTCGCGCGCGAGATAGCGATCGAGCGTGCGGGTGCCCATGCGCGCCTCAGCGCTGCAGCCGCAGGCGCAATCCGCCGAGCCGCAGGCGGTGCGCGAACAGGAGCAGCAGGATCGCGAGCATCGCCGCGTGCAGCGGCCACCATCCCAGCGCGAAGGCGAGCTTGCCCTGGGTCACGCGCGCCTGCGACACCGTGAGCAGGTTGAGGTACACCATGTAAGTGAGCAGTGCGAACACCAAGTTGATCGAGCGGCCGGCACGCGGATTGACGAAGCTCAAGGGGATGGCGAGCAGCGCGAGGATCAACGCGGAGGCCGGCACGCCAATGCGCCACAGCAATTCGCCGAGATTGACCGGGGTGGGATTCTGCATCAGCGCGAGCGTCGACATGCTCTTTTCCGTGGGGGCCGGCTCCTCGCCTACCGCCGGCGCGTCGATGCGCGCGGCATAGCGCGCGAATTCCATGAGCCGGTACTCGACCTCGCCGGGTACGCCCTCGTAGCGGCGGCCGTCCAGCAGGACGATGTAGCGATCACCATTGGGCGCGATTTCGATGAGGCCCTTCTTGCTGAACATGATGCCGCTGCGCCCATGCTGCATGGTGCTGACGAACACGTTCTGCACGCTCGAGCGGTCGCCCGACAGCGACTCGACGAAGAACACGCGGTCCGCGGAACGCGATTCGCCGAACACGCCGGGGTCGACGCGCGACACGTCATCGCGGGTATTGAGGCGGGTGCTGTACTGCTCCGCCATCTGCACCGACCAGGGCGCAATGAACAGCGACAGCGCGGCGATCACCAGCACCAGCGGCGACGAGAACACGAGCACCGGCCGCACCCACGCCGCCAGCGACAGTCCGGCGTTGAACCAGATCACCATTTCCGAATCGCGGTAGGTGCGCGCAAGCGTGAGCAGCACCGTGATGAACAGCGTCAACGACAGCAGCAGCGGCAGGCCGTTGAGCGCGAAGAAGCCGAGATAGGCCACCACCGCATCCGACGGAATCTTGCCGCCGGCCGCCTGCCCGAGCAGCCGCACAAGGCGCGTGGTGAGCGCGATGAGCAACAGCGTGAGGAATATGGCGCCCGCCAATTGCGCGAACTCCCGCAGCAGCGCCCGCTGAAAGATCATGCGATACTAAAAGCGCTCATCACATGGAGAAATCGGGTGGAATTTAGCATACGGGCGCTCGCGCCCGAGGACGCTAAGACCGGGTGCATGGTACTCGGGATCTACAAGTCTGGCGGCACGGCCGCGCCGGCGCTCAGCCGCGCGGCCATGACTGCCGACCGTGCCGCGCGCGGGCGGCTGCGCGAGGTGCTGGCGCAGGGCGACCTGAGCGGCAAGGCGGGATCCACGCTGCTGCTGCATCGCGTCCCCGGCATTGCAGCGGAAAGGGTCCTGCTCGTCGGTCTCGGCGAGCAGAAGGAATTCAACGAAGCGGCCTTCCGCGACGCGGTGCGCGGCGCCGCCGTGGCGCTGAAGGAACTCGGCGCCAAAGATGCCGTCGCCTATTTCACGGAATTGAAGGTCGGCCGCCATCCGGCCGCCTGGAACGTGCGCCACGCGGTGCTCGCGGCGCGCGATGCTTTCTACCGCTTCGACCAGCTCAAGACGCAGAAGAAGGCCGCTCCGCCGGCGCTGCACTCGCTCACGCTCGCCGTGCAGGCGGGCCCGGTCACCCTGCAAGCGCAGGCTGCGTTGCGCGAAGCGGTCGCCACGGCGGACGGCATCGCGCTCGCACGCACGCTGGGGAATCTCCCACCCAACATCTGCACGCCCGCGTATCTCGCCGAGGAAGCCGGCAAGCTCGCGCGCCAGTACAAGCTGCCGCTGGAGGTGCTCGAGCGCCGCGACATGGAGCGGCTCGGCATGGGCGCGCTTGCCTCCGTGACCAGGGGCTCGCACCAGCCGCCCAAGCTGATCGTGCTGCGCTACGCCGGCGGCGCAAAGAAAGCCAGGCCCGTAGTCCTCGTCGGCAAGGGCATCACGTTCGACACCGGCGGCATCTCGCTCAAGCCGGCGGCGGAGATGGACGAAATGAAGTTCGACATGTCGGGCGCTGGCAGCGTGCTGGGCACGCTGCGCGCGCTTGCGGCAATGAAGGCCCCGGTCAACGTCATCGGCGTCGTCCCCGCCTGCGAGAACATGCCGGGGGGCGCGGCGACGCGCCCCGGCGACGTGGTGAAGACGCTCTCGGGGCAAACGGTGGAAATCCTCAACACCGATGCCGAGGGACGCCTCATCCTGTGCGACGCCCTCACCTCCGCCGAGCGCTTCCAGCCCGAGGTGGTGGTGGACATCGCCACGCTTACCGGCGCCTGCGTCATCGCGCTGGGGCACGTGGCGACGGGCCTGTTCGCCAACGACCAGAAGCTCGCCGACGAGCTGCG
>Ga0335084_10008486_pt1 | contig 10244 bp, 8 predicted proteins | sample Lox_Sample_44_FD_206721 | JGI IMG/M metagenome (GOLD analysis project Ga0335084, IMG submission 206721) | Soil microbial communities from Loxahatchee National Wildlife Refuge, Florida, United States - Lox_Sample_4.4 | ecosystem: Environmental > Terrestrial > Soil > Wetlands | place: USA: Florida... | reverse complement strand
TCTGAGTGGAAGCGACGGCAACTCCCCCGGAGTGTGGTTGCGCGCGCGGCTTGCCGAACTGCGTCTGGAATTCGACTACACCGTGCTCCGAGGACCCGCCGCTGCAATTTCTAGTGAGGCGGCGGTGTTGGGCGGTCTGTGTGACGGTGCCGTACTGGTACTGGAGGCGAACTCCACCCGCCGAATCACCGCTGAAAGAGTGAAAGAGAGGCTGCATGCGGCGAATGTCCGGCTGCTGGGAACGGTGCTGAGTGAGCGGATGTTCCCGGTGCCAGAGGCAATCTATCGCAGGTTGTGAGGTTGAAGGCTATCTCGTCAGTGGTTTTGGGAACGGTACGGCTGCGCAAGATTGGGGGAAAATGCGGGTTTTGGGTGGAGCAGCGCTTCAGCGCTGCGCTAAGGCGTTTCTTAATTGTGCGCTTTAGCGCCCGAGGTACCTACAGCGATTTCTTCCACGGGCATGAATCAGGCATCAACGGAATTGTGAGAAACATGGTGCAAAACGGGGTGGGAGTCAATTAGCGGAGCTATGTCCGGGACCGAGTCTGAGGTGTGAGCCCCCTCCCCAAACCACCCGTATCCTGCCTCGCGCAGTGGTATGCCGTCCAAACCCGTTACCGGTTTGAGCGCAAAGTGACGGCCCAGTTGCAGCACAAGGGACTGGAAACCTTCCTCCCGGTCCTCGAAGAGATCCGCCGCTGGAGCGATCGGCAAAAACGCGTCGCCACTCCTCTTTTCTCCGGCTACACCTTCGCGCACTTTGACTTGTCTTCTGGCCTGCGAAGGGAACTCTTGCGTACCGAGGGAGTGATCGGGGTGCTCTCCTTCGCTGGCGAAGCCGCCCCGGTTCCCTCCAAACAGATCCAGGATTTGCAACTGCTTCTGTCGCACCAGGTCCCCTGCGCGCTGCACGCCTTCCTGAAGATCGGGCAGAAAGTACGGATTCGCGGCGGATGCCTGGACGGCCTGGAGGGCATTCTCGAGCAGCGCGGCGAGAAGAACCTGGTCATCTCGATCGAATCCATTCGGCAATCCGTCGCTATCAAGATTGAAGGATATGAACTGGAGATGATCTGAGATGGCTGCTCCCGCCGCCTCGAAGCCTGCAACGTTCCGTCCACAAGTTGCATTACCCTCGCGCCTGATTCCCGGCCTGCCCGTGCCTAGCCGCTTGCCGCCACGGAAGAAAGCCGTTTCGGTCAGTCAGGATGGGGCGCCCTGGGCTTGGCAAGACGCGCTCCCGGTCCCTGCACCAGCAAAGCCTGGCCTCTGGCTCCGGCTGGCGGAAACTGTACTGCCCCGACCCGCGACGCGGAGCCAGCGGTTGGGACTGACGATTCAAGTTCTCACCGATTTTGTCTTCATCTTTGTTGGCTTCGCTGCAGTGGGGGCGAGGTTGCATCTTGGAGTAGGCCCTGGGTTCGCGGATCTGCTCAATCCCCAGTTGTTTCCGAGCTCAGCCCTGGGACTGCTCCCACTCTTCGGGGTTGTCTTCACCCTGCTTGGTTACTCGGAGCGGCTCTATCATCCCGATATCGTGCGCGTGCCGTGGGAAGAAAGACTCGTTTTGGCCAAGGTGGTGGTCCTATCCACAGTCCTCATGGGCACCACCCTGGCTTGGTCCGGGGTCGAGACCATCACGCTGCCGATGCTGGCAGTCAGCGCCCCCGTCAATTTCGTGGCCCTGCTCAGCTGGAGAGAATGGCGCCGTCGCCGGGCAGCCCGAGCTCTGCGAGACCAAGGTGGCATGCGAAATGTCCTGATTGTCGGAGCAGGGACTCTGGGACAGAAACTGGCCCATTTGTTGGAGCATGATCTAGTCAGGGTGTGCATGGTGCGTGGGTTTATCGATGAGACTGCACCTCTGGACGCCAAGGTACGTGGCCGGTTGGAGGATTTGGCGCGCGTGGCGCGGAGCGAATTTGTGGACGAAATCATACTTACCATTCCGCTCCAAAGCGAAGCAGCGCGGAGGGTAATCCGCGAAGCCCGTCGCAACCGGATCGACGTGAAGGTTGTACCGGACCTCTTAGGGTTTGATCCCGCAGGCGTCATGCTGGAGAAGTTGGGCGACGTGCCCGTGTTGACCCTGTGCGAAGAACGAATCCCCGCTTTCGGTCTGCTGTTGAAGCGGGCGATTGACCTGGTTTTTTCCGCCATCGGGCTGCTCGCCGGATCGCCGATCTTCGCGGCCGTCGCCGTCGCCATAAAACTGGATTCGTCCGGGCCCGTGCTCTATCGGGCACCCCGGCTGGGCTTGAAAGGACGGCGCTTCTTGTGCTGCAAGTTCCGCACCATGGCAACCAATGCGGATAGTCTCAAAGAGAAATTACGAGAGCTTAACGAGCGCGAAGGGCCATTCTTCAAACTGGCCAATGATCCGCGTGTTACCCGCGTGGGCCGCTTTCTCCGCCGCTACAGCCTGGACGAGTTACCTCAGCTTTGGAATGTCTTGCGCGGCGAGATGAGCCTGGTCGGACCGCGACCTCACCCCGTCGATGACTTTGAACGCTACGACCTCGAAGATTGGCAGCGCTTGGAAGTATTGCCGGGTCTCACCGGTCTTTGGCAGGTAACTGCCCGTAGCGACCCGTCGTTTGAGCGGGGTATGACCCTGGATCGCGAGTACATCGCCTCCTGGAGCCTGTGGGTGGACTTCTGCATCCTCTCCAAGACAGCCGCCATCGTTCTGCGGGGAGAAGGCGTTTAGCGTGTCCACCCTCGTACCGGCAGCGCCGCGAATTGGCAGAAGTGAGATTCTGGCCAACGCGGTCGGCTTCTGTTTTCGTCCCTGGCACGCCTTGACGGTCGAGCCCTCGCTGCTTTTCGTGGCCGCCATGGCAGTGATGCTGTTTCGCCCGCCGGATTATCGTTTCCGTTCCTATGACCGTTACGCTCTCGCACTATTGCTGTTCGCAGTGTTCCTGCGGGCATGCATGCTGCGGGAGTCCCTGCGCATGACCCATGCCATAAGATGGCCGATGCTGGGTCTTCTCGCATTGACTCTGGGGGGCACCGTTGCACAGTCTTACCAGGCTGAAACCTGGAGTCTGCTTGCCTCCAAGTGGCTCGTGCCCTTCGCTCTCTATTGGGTGGCCGCGCACGTTTTCCGTGATGCCCAATCCTTACGCCGGTTCGAGACCTTTTCCCTGATTGTGTTGTGCTATCTGAGCCTGCTTGCCATCCTCTTCATGGTGGGTGCACGGGACCTCATTTTTCCGCGCTACATTTTGGATGCGAGCCTGGGAATTCACGCCGACCGTGCCCGGGGTCCGTTCCTGCAGGCCGTGGCCAACGGCGTGACCCTAAACCTGCTGGGGCTGGTCGCCCTGAACTCGTTTCGCAGAGGGCGCCTGCGCGGGCTGCCAGCGGTCTGCCTCTTAACGGCGCTGCCGCTCGCCATTCTGGCCACACGCACCCGTGCGGTTTGGCTGTCGTTTGCAGGATCGATTCTGGGCTTGTTGTTTTTCTCTTCCAGCCGCCGGGTGCGCCGGGCCTGCCTTTGCCTGCTCGTCACCGGACTCGTCGGGCTCCTCGCCGTCGTCATCATTGAAGATCACCATCGCACTCTCGGTGAACGCCTGGAGGAAGGTGGGCCGGTGAAGTTTCGTATGGCGGTTTACCAGGCCGGTTGGGAGATGTTCTTGCAAAGGCCGTTCTGGGGTTGGGGTGCAAACGCGATGCAGACCGAACTCTCGAGCCGTATCAGTGATTTTCATCAAGAGCAGTTCTACTTCCACAATACCTATCTGGAGATTCTGGTGCAGTACGGCTTGGTGGGGCTGTTCTTGTATGGCTGGATGGTGATCGATCTCTTCCGCCTGGGCCGAAGGCCGCGCAGACACGCGGTTCGGGAGAATCGCACTTTCCTCGACCAGCAGTTTCGGTCGATGTGGCCAATGTTCCTGGCGGTATATCTCGTCAATGGAAGCTTCGTGGTCATGAACTACCAGTTCGTCAACGGCTTCCTGTTCACGCTGGCGGGCATGCTGGCCGCGCAAGACCAACGCTACGCCGAAGGGGTAAATGACCTCGCAAGCTGAGCTCAGCGTCCTGCCGGCGAGCGCGCTTCATGGCGCGGCCGCGGAGGATGGGTTCTCTGCCCAAACCATGCGGGGCGGCGCCTACCTCGCCGCGCGCTACGGACTCGGCGTGATGGTTAGCCTGGGGAACATGTTGGTGATGACCTGGTGGATCGGTCCACACGCCTATGGATTGTTTGTCACCGCCATCGGCCTGGTTGCCTTCCTGGCTGCGGTGGCGCGGGGAGGCATTGACACCTATCTGGTGCGCAGCGAGGCGCCTCCCGACGCAGGCACGTACGGCACAGCTGCCACACTGATTCTTGGGGCTTCGGTCAGCCTGGGCCTCGCTGCCGCCGCGATGACTCCGCCACTGGTTCGTTGGTATGGCAGCCGGGAGTTCGTAGTCCCTTATTTGGTCTTGCTCGCAACTGTTCCCTTATCCGCATTGACGGGCATCCCGATTGCCAAGCTGGAGCGCACTCTGGATTTTCGTCGCATCGCAGGAATCGAACTGGCAGGGCAGGCGGTGGGACTTCTGGTTGCCGCCGTCCTCGCCTGGTCGAGAGCCGGAGTGTGGGCGCCGGTAGTTGGCCAGATCACCTGGCAAGCCTTCACCTTGATCGCAGCTCTGGGCTGTGCCTCGATGGCCATCCGTCCGCGGTTCGATACCGGGCAGGCCCGGAGAATGCTGACGTTTGGGGCCGGGCTGACCGCATCGCTGCGGACTTGGCAGCTGCGCACTCTGGTGAATCCGTTGCTGGTTGGGCGGTTGGTGGGCGCCGAAGGGGTGGCGTTTGTTGCGCTGGCTATCCGGGTTGCCGAGTCGCTGGGAACCTTCCGCCTGGCGACCGGGCGCATGGCGATCGCCGCCCTGGCTCGCCTGCAGGACAACCACAACGAGTTCCGTGCGGTCTTGGAGCGCGTGCTCTACCTTCAGGTGGTCACGCTGGGTCCCCTGTTGTGCGGGTTTACGCTGTGCGGGCCTTTCTTGGTGAAACATGTGATCGGCATGCGCTGGACGCCGGCCCTCGCCGTCTACCCCTTTATTGCCGCAGGAGTCCTGGTGAACTCGGTCTACAACCTGCAAGCCTCCGGGCTTTTCGTGATCGGAAAGCAATGGATCGTGATGCAATCCTATGCGGCTCACGTGGCCCTATTGGCGGCCGGCACTCTGTTCCTCCTGCCTCGCGTCGGCATCGTCGCGTATGGTTGGGCAGAACTCCTGGCATGCGCGCCCTACTTCGTGATTCATTCCGGCTTGGCGCGCACTGTGACGGTGTCGTATGACAAGCTTGTCCCCTGGCTGGCCGGCTGCCTGGCGGGTCTCTTTCTGATTCCTGCCGGTTACACATGGCTGCGCATGAAATAGTTCTCAGGCGATGCCAAGAGTTGTCTACCTCGCGAACTTGTTTCCTTCCCCAGTCGAGCCCTACGTGGCCGCAGAGATCCAGGAACTTCGTCGTCGCGGAATCAGCGTATTCCCATGCAGCGCTCGACGGCCAGAAACCGAACTTGCCGAGGATCTGAAGCCCTTCGTTTCGGAGACCGTCTACCTGCGGCCTCTACAATGGCGGCTGCTCCTTCGCGCTGCCTGGCTGTGTGTGCGAAAGTTCCCGCGGGTGCGGAACCTTCTTCACCGAGCCCTCGTGCGGGGGAAAGAGCCTCCCCTCCGCCGTCTGCGCGCTCTGATGCACACTTGGCTGGGGGCCTACTTCGTTCTGCTCCTCGAAGGGCGCAGGATCGACCACGTTCATGTGCATCACGGTTATTTCGGGTCGTGGATCGCGATGACTGCTACCCGTCTGCTGGGGGTTGGTTTCAGCATGACCCTGCACGGGTCCGATCTGTTGCTGCACCCCGCCTATCTGGACCTCAAGTTAAAGCACTGCCAATTCTGCGTCACCGTCTCGGAGTTTAATCGCCGATACATTCTCGAACACTATCCTGAGGTTTCCCCGGAGAAAATTCATGTCCACCGGCTTGGAGTCAAATGCACTTCGCAACGTGCTCCGGCGACGCGTGCACAGAAAGAACCTTCTCTCCTGGTGATGCTGGCGGTGGGACGGCTGCATGCCGTCAAAGATCACGCCTTCTTGGTGCGAGCATGCCACCAACTGAAAAGCTCCGGCCTCAACTTCTTGTGTTTGATCGCAGGCGAAGGTCCGGAGCGTGGCTCCCTTGAGAAGCTGATCCATGATCTGAATCTGCAAAGCAACGTGCGGCTGCTCGGCCATGTGCCACACGCCCAGCTCGAGCACCACTACGAAATGGCCAGTCTGGCTGTTCTTACCAGTCGCAGCGAAGGCATTCCGCTGGCTTTGATGGAGGCCATGGCTCGCCAGAAGGTTGTCCTGGCGCCGGCGATCACCGGTATCCCGGAACTTGTCGTGGACGGGAAAACCGGGTTCCTCTATCGCCCCGGTTCCTTGGAAGGCTTCGTGGAACGGGTGCAACTGGTGCAGGACATAGGACCGACACTCGGGTCCCTGCGCCAGGCGGCACGTGAGCATGTGCTGCAGCGCTTCGACTGGGAAAAGAACCTGGCGGCCTTCTGCGATCTGCTGATCGCGAGGCTCGGCGCTTCGCAAGATTGTTCCAAGTCCCTTAAGGCCACGGTAAGGAGCACACTTTATGAAAATCCTGTTCTGCAATAAATACAATTTTCCCTTTAGCGGCACCGAAGTGTATCTCTTCGAACTGATGAACCTCCTGCGAACGCAAGGCCACGAGGTGGCCCTTTTCTCGATGGAGGATTCCCGTGGCGGTCCCACGCCCTACGACTCGTACTTCGTGCCCCACATCGATTTCAAAGACTCCCGCCAAACCCTGGTCCAACGCACCAGGCTCGCCGCCCACGCCATCTATTCCACACATGCGCGCCGCCGACTGAGGGCCATGATCGCCGCGTTTCGGCCCGACCTGGCGCACGTGCGCAACATCTACCACCATCTGTCGCCATCCATTCTGTGGGAATTGAAAGGGGAAGGGGTCCCTGTGCTTTATCACCTCAACGACTTCAAGATCCTTTGTCCCACCTACAACCTGGTGGCCGATGGGCACGCGTGTGAGCAATCGTGCCGGGGAAGGTTTTGGAAGGTTTTCAGCAAAGGTTGTTATGCCGATTCGCCTGCGTCGGCGCTGGTGCTGGTGGCCGAAGCTTATGTTCACCATTGGCTGAAGACGTACCGAAAGTGTGTGGATCACTTTCTGGCCCCCAGCCAGTTCGCCTGGCAGATGTTGGTGCGGGATGGATTCGACCCAAGGAGCGTCACTGTCCTGCCCCACTTCCAGCGATTGCCTGAGCGCCCGGCGCTTCCTGGAGCCGAGGCGCCAATCCTCTACTTCGGCCGATTGTCACCCGAAAAAGGCGTGGCCGACCTCATCCGTGCCATGGAGACCTTGCCCCAACTGCTGCTCAAGATTGCCGGCGATGGCCCACAGAAAAGGGAACTGCAGAAATTGACCCATAGTGTGAATCTGAGAAACGTAGAGTTCGTGGGCCACGTCGAAGGCGAAGAGTTGAACCAGTTGATCGCATCTGCTCGCTTCACCGTATTGCCTTCCCGGGCCTACGAGACTCTGGGCAAGAGCATTCTCGAGTCTTACGCGTGGGCGAGGCCGGTCATCGCTACCGATCTTGGGTCGCGACGGGAATTGATTCGCGACCGCGAAACCGGACTGCTTTATCCCTCGGGCAATGTGGAGGAGCTGCGAAAACAGATCCTTTATCTGGCCCAGCGGCCACAACTCACCGCGGAGATGGGGGCGGCCGGACGGCAACTGGTGCAGTCCCACCACTCGCCCGAGGCCCACTATGAGAGCTTGATGCGGTTGTACGAGCAGATGTGTTCCGCGACCCGCAGCCCATCGCGATGGAAGGCGCGGGGAAGCCAGGCGCCGCTGCGTATCGCATTCATTGGAGGGCGTGGCGTGGTCTCGAAGTACAGCGGAATCGAGTCTTATTACGAGGAGGCAGGCAAGGAGTTGGTGGGACTGGGCTACGAGGTGACCGTGTATTGCCGTTCTTATTTCACCCCCCCGGCCACAAGCCATCATGGCATGCGTCTGGTTCGCCTCCCAACCATTCGCTCCAAACACCTGGAAACTGTCTCACATACGTTTCTTTGCACGCTGCACGCGACGTTCAGTGCGCACGACATCATTCACTATCATGCCCTTGGCCCGGCCCTGTTTTCCTTCCTGCCCCGCCTGGTGGGAAAGAAGACCGTCGTCACGGTACAGGGTCTCGATTGGCAAAGAAAGAAGTGGGGCCGCGTAGCCTCGTGGGTGCTGCAGCTGGGAGAACGCGCCTCGGCCCGCCTGCCGAATGCGACCATGGTCGTGTCGCGGACACTGCAGGATCACTATCGGCAGGGCCACGGTGCTGAAACCAGGTATGTGCCAAACGGAACCTTGATCCGGCAACGCCACGCTGCCAGGAAGATTGTTGAGTGGGGTCTGACGCCGGACGAATACATCCTCTTCCTGGGCAGGTTCTCTCCCGAAAAGAACTGCCATTCACTGGTCGATGCCTTCGAACAGCTTGACACTCCGGCCAAGCTGGTTTTCGCTGGAGGCTCCAGTCACACCGATGCCTATGCCAGGGAATTGCGTAAACATGAGAGCGAGCGCATCATCTTCCTGGATTGGGTTTCCGGCCACGAACTGGACGAACTGCTGACCAACGCTGCGCTTTTCGTTCTGCCCTCCGACCTGGAAGGGCTTTCCCTGGCACTGCTGGATGCAATGGGAGCGGGCGTGTGCGTCTTGACCAGCGACATCCCGGAGAATCGCGAAGTCGTCGAAGACGCCGGTTTCACTTTCCGCGCGGGAGATATCGATGACCTCGGGCGAATGCTGGGCCTTCTGCTGTCCGATGCAAACCTCCGCGCGGAGGCGGGTGCTAAGGCTAAGAGGCGGATTCAGGAACGGTATCTCTGGCCCCAAATCGCCCAGCAGATTGCAGGGATCTACAACGAACTGGCCTGCCGTCCGGCGCCTAGCCTCAAGCGCCCCCCAGCAAAAGCTTCCGCCGCACCCGCCAAGCAAGGCGGGCGCGTAGCCTGATCCTCTGCGGGCAACCGGCAGATTGTGCTTTATTTTCTCCGCGCCCCTTTGCGGGTGTTCTCCGCGATCTCCGCGATTTAAGACTGCGCGAGAAAGGCCTGAGTGAAGAAGCTGTCCTGGCAGCGGTCCGCCTGGCCGCAGTCATTCACGGTTTGGCAGCAGTTCTTGACGCTGAGAAGGCGAGTGCCAGCCAGTCGGTGACGGCGTAGGTCAGCGTCCTGGCGATCTTAGGTGGAGCAGCGCTTCAGCGCCACATTAAGAACACTGCCTCAGTTCACGCGTGTTTTCGGCAGAGGCAGCCGCCGGTCATTTTCCCGCAGCCTGCCGGACGTTCGCCTTCTCGCTTGCCCAAAGCGCCAATCTTGTCCAGCCTTACTCCTTGACCACTCCGCACGCAATCCGGTCGCCAGCATTCCCGGCCGGATCGGTCTTCAGATCGTCCGCCTTGGCATGGATCACCAGTGCCGTCCCACCATTGCTGAACAGAGAATGGCTGTCCGTGCCCAGATTCACCGAATCGTTCTTGACCTCGGTCTTCGCCTTGCCGCTGGCGTCCACCGTGAAATTCATCATGTCTCCGGCGTGGTGCCCGTCCGGGTTCTCCAGGCCATGTTTCTTAGCGTCGGGATTGAAGTGGGGACCGGCCGACTTGAAGTCCGGCGCATCGCACTTGGCATTCTGATGAATATGGATGGCGTGCTCTCCCGGTGGAAGGTCCTTCACATTCAAGTGAATTTCCACTCCTGACCCGGCTGGCTTGATGATGGCCGAGCCGACATCTTTGCCTTCGGCGTTCTTGAGTTCGACTTTGACGGTCTTGGCGGCACTCGACATCGCCAGCCCAAGAAGTGCTACTGGCATAACGGAGAAGAATAGTTTGCGGTTCATGGGGTGAGTGTATTCCAGAGCAAGAAAAAAATCGACTGCAGGTTACTCTTGTGCCCGTCGCGCCTTTTGCACCTCAATTCCCAGCTGCTCCATCTTCTTATACAGATGGCTGCGCTCCAGTCCGAGTGCTTTGGCCGCGTTGGTCATGTGGTAATTGCTGCGCTTGAGTTCGGCGAGAATCGTGTCGCGCTCAAAACTCTGCACCCGGTCAGCCAGAGGGCCTGAGCCGCCACCAGCCACAGCGCCCGGGGTTGCAGGCAGGGC
>Ga0335084_10008485_pt1 | contig 10245 bp, 7 predicted proteins | sample Lox_Sample_44_FD_206721 | JGI IMG/M metagenome (GOLD analysis project Ga0335084, IMG submission 206721) | Soil microbial communities from Loxahatchee National Wildlife Refuge, Florida, United States - Lox_Sample_4.4 | ecosystem: Environmental > Terrestrial > Soil > Wetlands | place: USA: Florida... | reverse complement strand
CATCCGCGAGGACCTCGGCGACTGCACACGCTGCGTTCTCCACCAGCAGGGACGCAAGCAGATCGTCTTCGGCGTAGGCAATCCGACCGCCGAGTTGATGTTCATCGGCGAAGGCCCGGGCGCCGACGAAGACGAGCAAGGCGAACCGTTCGTGGGCCGCGCCGGACAATTGCTCAACAAAATGATCGAGGCAATGGGGCTGGAACGAAAACGGGTCTACATCGCGAATGTGGTGAAGTGTCGTCCACCGGGCAATCGCACGCCCGAGCGCGACGAGTGCGAGACCTGCTCGCCGTTCCTGATGCGCCAGATCGCGGTCATTAAGCCGAAAGTTGTTGTGGCGCTCGGCGCTGTGGCGGCTAAAACTCTGCTCGCCATGAATTCCTCGATGGCACAACTCCGCGGTCGCTTCTACGACTTCAAACCCGGGGGCGTCCGCAGCAACGATCCCGACTGGAACGGATGCAAGCTGGCCGTGACCTATCATCCGGCATTTCTGTTGCGCGACCCCCGGCAGAAGGGCGAGGCATGGAAGGACTTGCAAATGGTGATGAAGGAGCTGGGGATCAAGGTGCCAGCCAAGGCTGAATAGAAATCAAGGAGAGGATTCGGATGATTTCAGTCGAGCCAGGACCGAATCGCGACGCGCTCGGCTTTGAACCCGCGGTTCTTTCGAGCTTTGACTTCCTTGCGACAGACGGTTTCCGATGTGTCCATTCAGACAGCACCACCGTACGTTATGAAAAACGGATATCCTTGGGGTTGAACGGGGTATTTGTCAGCGTTCACCACGGTCACGGTTCCTTCGAGCTGAGTGTTTGGATCGGTCGCAAACGACCCGCGAAATATCTAGTTGACGTGATGGAAGTCGTCAGGTGGTCCGGGGCCTATGAGGCAGAGGGGCTTGGGAAGAATGCCCCCGGGTTTCAGGTCAGCTCACGTGAAAATGTCGAAAAGCTCGTTGCTAGGTTGGCACAGCTAGTGAGCGAGTACGGCGGCCCATTCACACGCGGCGATCGCAAAGCATTTTCGGATGTCCTTACGCGACGTAGGCGCGGGTGGCAAGACTACGAGAAAGAAGTACAACTACGCAAAATGCGCGAAGAAGCTGAGATGGCGTGGCATCGCAAAGACTTGAGCCACGTTGTCAAACTCTACCGACCATTCGCGAGCGACCTAAAGCCATTTGAGGTGAAGCGCCTGGAGTATGCACGGAAGTACGAAAATCTAACCCACCCGTAATAGCTGTCGACATCAAGCCAGTAGTACGATCACCCCTGATAATGTCCCTCTACTGCGACGTCGCCCTGCCTGTGCCGCTCGACATGGCGTTCACCTACGCCATCCCTCCCGGCATGGAACCCGTGGTCGGCGGACGAGTGCTGGTCCCATTTCAGCGGCGGCGGATGTCGGGCATGGTCGTCGAAGTGCATGACCGCCCTCCCCAGGTCAAAACAAAGAACGTCATCGAAGCGCTCGACCTGACCCCTGTCCTCGACGAGCAACTGCTCAAGCTTGGCAAATGGATCGCCGACTACTATCTCGCGCCGTTGGGTGAAGTCTTCCGCACCATGCTGCCGCTTTCGGCGGAGTTCAAGCGGACGATCACCTATCGCATCACCGATCAAGGCCAGATGGCGCTTCACCTAGCCGGAATGTCCGGCTCCTCGGCGCGTTCCAGGCGCACGCCTGAAGATCAGCTCACCGAGTTTCGCGTACTCGACTATCTCGCCGATCGCGACGGCGCGCGGGAAGAGAGCCTCCGCGGCGCAACTCGCGCATCGAGAGCGCTGCTCAGCGGCATGGTGCGAAAAAAGTGGATCATCCGCGAAGACATATCGACAGCACGAGACTCGGCGCGAACCGTAAAAATCGCCATGCTGATTGCCGACGAGGCTTCGCCTTCACTGGACATGCCTGCGCTCCTTCCCCAAACCGACCCGAGTGGCGCGGGTAGCCCCGCCCGCGATTCCTCGCCGGGAGACCGGGCGAAGGAGGAGGCCCGTCACTCCGCAATTTCGAAGAACCTCAACGCCAACCAACGCACTCTAATCGACACGCTGGCCGCGGCCGGCGGATGCGTTCCGGTTGACGTACTCCACACCCTTGAGATCCCGCGCACAACTCTCGCTACGCTGGTCAAGCGCGGACTGATCGAACTCATCGATCAGCCAGAGAGCTTCACCGTTTCACAAATGAAACCCCGGCCGTCGCCTTTCGAGTTCGAGTTCACGCCGCCGCAAAAAACAGCGCTCACTGAAATTCGTGAGGGCGTCAGCAGCCGGAAGTTCACCGGAATCCTGCTGCACGGCGTTACCGGTTCCGGCAAAACTGCCGTTTACCTCGCCGGCATGCGCGAAGTTCTCGAGCAAGGACGCTCTTCGATCATGCTCGTCCCCGAAATCGGGCTGACCCCAGCTGTCGCCGCCGATCTCCATCAGGTCTTCGGGGACGAGGTCGCCATCCTGCACTCCGGACTTACGCACGCCGAGCGTGCCGAGCAGTGGCATCGCATCAAGCGCGGCGAATGCCGAGTGGTCGTAGGCACGCGTTCGGCGGTCTTTGCCCCGGTCGGCGACCTCGCGCTTCTTATCGTCGACGAAGAACAGGACCACTCCTACAAGCAGGAGGAAACGCCCCGCTATCACGCTCGCGATGTCGCCGTGATGCGCGCAAAGATGGCGGGCGCGGTCGTCGTGCTCGGCTCCGCCACGCCTTCGCTCGAGTCGTATTACAACGCGAAGAAGAGTAAATACGCTTTGCTCGAACTACCTGATCGGGTTGAGCAGCGTCCTCTGCCTGAAGTCGAAATTCTCGATATGCGGCAAGAGTTTCAGGAAACCGGCCAGGAGCAGGTCATCTCACGCAAGCTCGCCGAGGAAATCCGCGAGCGCCTGGACAAGAAAGAGCAGGTTATGGTGTTGCTCAACCGGCGTGGATATTCGCCTGTCGCACTCTGCCGCGCTTGCGGCAAGACTCTGCAATGCAAGAACTGTGCTGTCTCGATGACGCACCACAAGCGCGAGCACAAGATGGAATGCCACTACTGCGGGCATGTCGCGCACATTCCCGACAAGTGCGCCGAGTGCGGCAGCGAGTACGTGTACTTCGTCGGTACCGGCTCAGAGAAACTCGAAGAACTGCTGCACGGCATGTTTCCACAAGCACGAATAGGCCGCCTCGATCGCGACACGGTCCGCGGACGCGAAGATTTCGAGCGTGTCCTCAACGCGCTGAATGAAGGCGAACTTGACATGCTGGTCGGTACGCAGATGATCGCCAAGGGCCACGACATCCACGGTGTCACCCTGGTCGGAGTGGTCGGAGCCGATATGGCACTGAGCCTACCTGACTTTCGCGCGGCGGAGCGAACATTCCAGTTACTAACCCAGGTTGCCGGCAGGGCCGGTCGGGGGCAGTCGCCAGGCAAAGTTGTGCTGCAAACGTATTTTCCCGACCACTATGCCGTCCAATTTGCGGCGCGCCACGACTTTGCGGGCTTCTATGACAAAGAATTGCAGTATCGCGCCTGGATGCACTATCCGCCTTACAGCGCGGTTGCAAACGTACTCATCCGAAGCGAAAAGCTCGACGACGCTCTGACCTGGTCAGGCCAGCTCGGCCGCTGGTTCGAAAAGACCCGGCACGAAGGGATCCGCGTACTCGGGCCTGCCGCGGCGCCGATTCTGCGGCTCAAGCGCGACTATCGCTATCACTTCATCCTGAAGTCTCCCAGCCGGCAAAAAATGAATGCCCTATTGCGTGCCATGCTGGCGGAAGCAGCCGCGCGCAAAATCCCGCGCACTCAGATTGTGGTGGATGTAGATGCGGTGTGGCTGATGTAGCCTTCGGCTACCCTCGTTGGTGCCCTTGGCGCGCGAGTCATTTCGGCTTATGCTGATTCCCAGAGATTTCGAGTTGAACTCATGATCCCTCGTTTATACGTTCTCGTATTGAGCGCGGTGGGCCTGGCAGGCGCGACCTATGCCATTTTGCGCCGCAAGCCAAAGACTGCCGACGATGTGGAACGAGAGCGTCGCACCTGGCTCAACGAAGTGGGGCGCATTACCGACGGGACCGTGATCGACGTCCAGGAGCTCGTGCCGAATGGTCACCGGCCCGCCACCATGCTGATCTACAAGTACGACGTGGCGGGTGTCTCCTACGAAGCATCGCAGGATGTGACCTATCTGCGGCAGTGGATTAATCTGCATTCATGCCGCCTGGGTCTGCCAACATCAGTGAAATACGATCCCAAGAATCCCGGGAATTCCATGGTGATCGCAGAAGGCTGGATCGGATTGCGCCAGTAGCGCCGCGAAAACTACCATCCCAAAACCGAGCTCACAATCAGGTAAGCCCCTAGCATTGTCGCCATCGCAATCCAAATACGCTGGCGGATGCGCGACCGTCGTAGATCGCGCCGCACTGCGGCTGCTGCGGGATCGAGGAACCCCGCGCCGCGATCAGGCGCCGGCAAAGCAACCGGCTTCGCGATCGTGGGCCGCATTCCGGAATCCGATGTCTTGGGTTTGTCGGGACAAAAAACTTTGGGACTGCTGATGACCTCTGACCACATCGGCAGCAGCATCCAGGCAGCTGGCGCGATGTCGGGAACCGGTTGCGAAGTCAACTCCAAAGGCGCGAGTTTCTCCGGCGCAATGCGGTCGGCGAGATTTCGCAGCAACGAGCCAAGCCACAGGTGGCTCATCTGGTCGGAAATCAATTCGCCGACCTCGACCGGTCGCGATTCCAACTCAAGCGGGGGAAGGGTCTCCGGCGAAAGAACATCCCCAAGATTGGTGAAGATGCTGCGGAACCAGGACAGGCTCAACCGGTCGCCAAGCAACATCCCAAGATGCACGGGTCGAGAAGTCAGTTGCAGGGGCGGCAATCTCTTCGGAATGAACGTGTCGCGCAGGTTTCCGAGCAATGACTTCCACAAAGGAACGTTTAGGCTCGGGGGCAGCAAATCCAGCTCAAGCCCAGGTCCCATTCCAGTCGAGTGTGATTCCGGATACCAGGTTTTCGCCGCGTTGGAGCGATAGGCCATATTCAAAAGTTAAGAGTGTTCCCACCTCTATTGGATGCAACAAAGCCGTAAAGGCGGCTGCGAAGATTGTCCATAGTATCGGGCGCGCTTGCTTGTGTCACGCACCTTTACTTAGATTTACCAAACGTGGCAAGGTCAAAGTGGACGCGTCAGTTTTGACATTGGCCCAGAGGCGGAGCAATCATTAAACTGCTCTAACCCACAGGTGCCTTTCACGTGCAATCGAGAATGATCCGATTAACTCCGTTGGTACATGGACTTCCATACTGTTGAGACACATGTGGCCTTGACGCACAATCGACGAAGGACCGGCTGCGGCCGGTGGAGAAACAAGTGCCCTTGAAGACACTGCTCGCGCTGGTGCTCGTGGCCTCAGTCGCTCCCGCGTATGCCAAAGACGTGGCACTGATCAGCAACAAGAATCACAGCGAAACGACAATTGCCGTGGCCGACCTGGTCAAGTTATGCAAAGCACAGACGGACAAGTGGCCCAATGGCACCCCGGTGACCGTCATCATTCGTGACCCTGCTTCGCCGGAGATGAAACTGGTGCTGGAGAAAATCTACGGCATGACACCGGAGGTGCTGCAGGAACTGATCAAGACCGCCAACCATGGCCGCGCTAATCATCCCGCCATCATCGTCGCTGACTCCGATGAAGCCATCATCCGCAGAGTGCAATCGGCGCCCGGAGCCATAGGCTTTGTCGATGTGTACTCCATCACTGGCGCTGTGAATGTGATGAAGATTGGCGGCAAGCTTCCTTTGGAACCCGGGTATCCCCTGCACGGCAACTGATTTGTGTGCGCCTTCCCCAGCAGCACAATCGGTGAAAGGAATGAGTTGAGCAAGCAAACGCGATCCGCGGAAAACGCATATAACCGTTTGAGGCGCTATCCGCGACACCGCTTGGACGTTCGCATCGAGGTCTCTGTCTTTCGGGATGGCGTCACCACGACTCTCTGGGGCCGCACCAGCGAGTTGGGCCAGGATGGCGTGGGTGCAACCCTGACCGGGGAACTGCAACCCGGCGAGGTTGTCTCCATGGAGTTCCCGGTTCCGGTTTCTCCCCACAGGATCAAGGTGCGCGCCATCGTCCGCTATTGTCACGGACTGCATTGTGGATTTGAATTTCTGACCGTAACCGAAGAACAGCGCCAATCGCTGGCTCGCGTCTGCGAAATGCTGACCAACTCGACTTAGCCTTCTGCTTTTCATTCGCTCCCGCCGCCTCCGTTACCCTCGTAACTTTGGGACGCCCTGCAAGCTGGGTACCATCGCTTCTAGGTCCGATGCAGCCAAGAGGGGACCGTATGGGGGACCAGACTACTACCACGCCACCCACTTCGACCGAACTCCTGCGGGCCAGGGCGATTAGGGAAGCGGCAGAGAGTCGTCGACCGCCCGTTCTGACCCAGATTACTGAACCCGCGGCGCTTAGCCCAACTCCGCCCGCCGATCCCGTCAAAGCAAGCGGCGATGTCCAAGAAGCCTACATCGAGCAGATCATCGAGAACGCTCCGGAAGCCATCAGCATCATGGACCTTGACAAGTTCATCTTGCGCGTCAACAGCGAGTTCACGCGGCTGTTCGGATATTCCTCGGATGAGGCGGTGGGCAAACGTATTGACGGACTGCTGATCCCGCCCGACCGCTACGCGGAAACGGACTGGATCTTCGAAACCCTGGAGAGTGGCCAGAAGATCTCATTCGAGACCCGGCGCACAGGAAAGAACGGATCGTTCGTCGATGTGTTGTTGTCGGCGTCTCCGGTGCTGGTCAACGGAAGAGTAGTCGCCCACTATGCTTCCTACCGCGATATCGGGGCCCAAAAGCGGTCGGAGGAACTCAATTCCGCTCTGTACGCGATTGCGGCGCGGACGCATACCGCCGAGGATCCGCAAACGTTCTTTGCCGCCATTCACAATATCGTCGGGCAGTTGATGTATGCCCGGAACTTCTACATCGCCCTCTACGATCCCAACACGCAGCTATTAACCTTTCCCTATTTTGTCGATGAACAAGATCAGGCGCCTGCTTCCAAACGTTTGGGGCGGGGTCTGACTGAGTACGTACTGCACACGGGCGAGCCACTGTTAGCTACTCCGTCGGTCTTCGCGGAAATGGTGCAAAAAGGGGACGCTGAACTCATCGGCGCTCCCTCGCTCGACTGGCTTGGAGTTCCTCTGAAGGTGGGAAACAGCTGCATCGGCGCCCTGGTGGTCCAGAGTTACAACGAGAAGATCCGGTTTGGGGACCGAGACTGCGAGATTCTGAAATTCGTTTCACAGCAACTCGCCACGGCGATCGAGCACAAACGCTATGAGGAAGCGCTGCGGCGCTCCGAAGCGCGCTATCGCTCTCTCGTTCTCAGCGCGGCGTATGGCATCTACCGCTGGACGGTGGCGGGTAAGTTCCTGGACGTCAATCCAGCCCTAATCAACATGCTGGGATACGGCTCGGTGGAAGAAGTGCTGCAACTGGATTCGCGTGACGATGTCTTTGTCAATCCGCAAGAACTCGATCGCCTGGTGGAGGATTACCGCCGCACCCGGAACTTGAATGGCGCGGAAGTGCAATGGAAACGGAAGGACGGCGGAATCATCACGGTGCGGCTCAGTGGGCGAGCCGTCAACAATCCCGAGGAACACGAGGAAGTTCTGGAGACGATCGCGGAAGACATCACCGATCGCAGGCAGCTCGAAGAACAATTCCGACAGGCTCAGAAAATGGAGGCTGTGGGACGGCTGGCCGGCGGCGTCGCGCACGATTTCAACAATCTGCTCATGGTGATTAACGGCTACGCCGAGGTACTGCTGGAACAGATGGCGAAAGATAGCGGCCCCTATCAAAAGGTGCAATTCATCCAACAGGCCGCGGATCGGGCTGCCACGCTGACGCGACAGCTTTTGGCCTTCAGCCGCAAGCAACTGCTGGAGCTTAAGGTCGTCGACGTCAATGCCGTGATCGGAGACATGGAACGCCTGCTGCGACCGTTGATTGGTGAAAACATTGAGTTGGTCACCCGCCTCTCACCTGATGCGGGCCGCACTCGGGCCGACGCCAGTCAACTGGAACAGGTCATCATGAACCTGGTCGTCAACTCGAGGGATGCCATGCCGGACGGCGGAAAAATCACGATCCAGAGCGCCGACGTAACCGTGCGCCAGCACTTCCGGGAACACCGCTTCATTTTGCCCGGGCGTTATGTTGTCATTTCGGTGGACGACACCGGACATGGCATGGACAAGGAAACACAGTCCCGGATCTTCGAACCGTTCTTCACTACCAAAGAGAAAGGACGAGGCACCGGCCTGGGCCTGTCCACGGTCTACGGCATTGTCAAACAGAGCGGAGGATATGTTTTCGCGCAGAGCGAGGTGGGTGTCGGCACGACATTTCGCATCTTCCTCCCGAGGGTCGAAGAATCGCCGGACGAACTCAGCCCGACGCGATCCCAGGAAAATGAAAGCGGCGGCTCGGAGACAGTACTCCTGGTCGAAGACGAGGAATCGGTCCGGGAACTGGTGCGCGAAACTCTGGAATCTCGCGGCTACAAAGTGCTCGAAGCGGAGAACGGAGAAAGGGGATTTCAGACCGCGAAAGACTATTCGGGCCGCATCGATCTACTCATTACGGATGTCGTCATGCCGGGGATGGGTGGAAGAGAGTTGGTGAAAAAACTTTCTCCGGTGCGCCCACAAATCGGAGTTCTCTACCTCTCCGGGTACACCGAGGACGCCATCATGCATCAGGGAGCCCTCGAGCCCGGCACGGCGTTTCTGCAGAAGCCCTTTACCCTTCAGAACTTGGCACAAAAAGTCCGAGAAGTCCTGCGGTCGCGCGCCAACTGATTTCCCGCGCCAGTAACATTTCCCTTTTCCTCAGCGTCCGGATTTGTGCTCAGTGCCTGGTTGCTGTAGAGGGTGGGGGTTTGGCTATCGGAGTCCGCAAGCGGCTCGTTCCCGCGGCGGCAACCTAGCGCACTCCTGAAGTGACCGAAGTGCGGCCGGAGCCGGACAAGCCCGCCAGTACGACAAAAACTTTACTTTAAAATCCGGGTTAGCAGCATCTTACCGAGTGCAGGAGGAGTGTCCTCAATGAATCCCTTTTCTGACGGACTGAAGTGTGCCACCCGGATCGGTTTAGCGGTGGCGGCCGCATTACCCTTAATTTTTGCGTCTGCGTGCGGCAGCAGTGGAACCGGGCCCAGCAGCGGCGGAGGAGGAGGGAATCAAGGTTTCACGAATGCGAGTCTGAACGGACAGTACGCGTTTACGCTGCGCGGCGTGGGTACCCCGGACAACGTTAACGGGTTTTTTTTCGTTGAGGGAGGCGTGTTCACCGCGGACGGAAACGGACACTTGACCTCGATCACCGACGACTTCGTTGAAAACAATGCAATCCGCGTAAACCCAGCTACCGGCACGTATTTCATTAATCCCGACGGTAGTGGCGACTTGACATTCAATTTCACCAACAACACCACTGCCACGTATCGAATCACGCTCAGCGACCGTAACCACTTCTACATGATGGAGGACGACCGATTCAATACCAGCGCCGGATCGGGCGAAAAACAGGATCCCTCGGCATTTTCGAGTGTGCCTTCCGGCACTTTTGTGATCCAGGCTCACGACCTGCTTCAGGCATTCTCGATGGTGGGAGTCGCAACTTGGAATGCCAATTCGCTTTCCGGTACAGGAGACGTTCTGCTTAACGGGAATCTGTCTTCTCCTGTGACTATTTCCGGAGCCGTGGCAGCGCCGGACCCCACGAATGGGCGCGGCCAAGCTACCATCACTGACGACACTGGCACCAGTAACTACTTCTACTACATCGTGAATTCCAACAAACTCCTCCTCCTCAACAGGGATGCCACCGTTTCGCTGGGGCTCGGGCGAGCGGAAAAGCAGACTGGAGGCCCGTTTTCAGACGCGTCGCTGAATGGTAACTACGTTTTTGGGAGCGCAGGCGAGACCTTGGCGAACGTCGGAGGAATTCACACGATCGGCCTGTTCGCAGCGGATGGTTCGGGTCACGTGAACTCCGGCAGCTTCGACTATGTACAGGACGGAACTCCGGTCACAAACGTGACTCTTAGCGGGGGCAGCACCTATTCGGTCGATTCCTCAGGACGAGCAGTCGTTGACCTGAATCTGTCCACAGGGCTTACGAATGAAAAGCGTATG
>Ga0335084_10008483_pt1 | contig 10246 bp, 8 predicted proteins | sample Lox_Sample_44_FD_206721 | JGI IMG/M metagenome (GOLD analysis project Ga0335084, IMG submission 206721) | Soil microbial communities from Loxahatchee National Wildlife Refuge, Florida, United States - Lox_Sample_4.4 | ecosystem: Environmental > Terrestrial > Soil > Wetlands | place: USA: Florida... | reverse complement strand
ATTTGACGGTGGATGCCTGGGAGCGGTCGGATGGACTGGCGCTGCAGGTCAGCTACAACGCCGATCTCTTCGAGCCCGAGACGGTCGCCCGCATGGCGGGGCACCTCGAGACCCTCCTCAGCGGCGGGGTGGCTGATCCTGAGCGCGCGATCTCGACGCTTCCGCTGCTCACGACGCCGGAGCGGCAATGGCTGGTGAAGGACCGCAACGCCACCCGGACGGATTACCCGCGGGACCGCCGGATCCACGAACTCTTCGAGGTGCAGGCGGGTCAAACGCCGGAGGCCATTGCGCTGGTCCATGACGCCACGCAATGGACGTACGACGAACTGAATCGAAAGGCAAATCGACTCGCGCACTCCCTGCGACGGCTCGGCGTCGGGCGCGGCGTGCTGGTCGGCGTGTTCATGCAGCGCTCGCCCGAGATGGTCATGGCGTTGCTGGCGATTCTGAAGGCGGGAGGCGCCTACGTGCCGCTGGATCTCTCGTCCCCCGCCGACCGCATCGACAGCATGCTGCGGGATGCCGCGGCTCCGGTCGTGATCACCCAGAGCGCCCTGCTGGATCGGTGCGCCACACGCGCCGCACGGACCGTGTGCCTCGATTCGGCGCACGACGCGACGCTCGAGGCCGAGCCGGAAGCGAACCCGGGCGTCTCCGGGGATCCGCTGGATCTCGCGTACGTCATGTACACGTCGGGGTCAACGGGCCAGCCAAAGGGCGTGGCCGTGCCCCACCGGGGCGTGGTCCGATTGGTCAAGAACACGAACTACGCCCGCCTGGCATCGGATGAGGTGTTTCTCCAGCTCGCGCCGGTTTCGTTCGACGCCTCGACGCTGGAGATCTGGGGGAGCCTCTTGAACGGCGCCCGTCTGGTGCTGTTCCCCGGCCAGGTCCCCTCCCTCGACGAGCTGGCCGAAATCCTGAGCCGAAACCAGGTGACCATTCTCTGGTTGACAGCGGGGCTGTTCCACCACGTCGTGGAAGAGCGCCTGGATGCGCTGAGACCGGTACGGCAGCTCCTGGCCGGCGGGGACGTCCTGTCCGCCCCGCATGTTCGGCGCACGCTGCAGTCGCTTCCTGGCGTCCGCCTGATCAACGGGTACGGCCCCACGGAGAACACGACGTTCACGTGTTGCCATCCGATGACGGATCCCGCCCAGGTGCCGGATAGCGTGCCCATCGGTCGCCCCATCGCGAACACGACCGTCTACATTCTGGATCGCCAGATGCAGCCAGTTCCCGTTGGGGTGCGCGGCGAGCTGTGGACGGGCGGTGATGGGCTCGCCGCCGGCTACTTCAATCGGCCCGAGTTGACGGCGGAGCGGTTCGTGGCTGATCCATTCGGCAATGCGCGGACAGACCGGCTGTACCGCACAGGGGACTTCGCGCGCTATCTTCCCGACGGAACCATCCAGTTCCTCGGCCGGATGGACGACCAGGTCAAGATCCGCGGGTTTCGGATCGAGCTGGGGGAAATTGAGGCCAGCCTCCTGCGCCATCCTGCCGTGCGGCAGGCGGTGGTCATCGTCCGGGACGAGCCACTCGCGGGACGACAGCTCGTGGCGTACCTGGTGGCGGACGGCCTGGAGCGGACGGGCCCTCGAGACCTGCGAGCCTTCCTCAAGGCCATCCTACCGGACTACATGATCCCCGCGGTCTTCGTCTGGCTGGACCGGTTGCCTCTGACGCCGAACGGCAAGGTGGATCGGCGCGCCTTGCCGTCGCCGGCGACAGAGGCAACGGGGGAGCATCCCGAGGCGGCTGCCTCGCCCTGGAACGAGCTGGAACTCCGGCTGGCGCGCCTGTGGGAGGAGACGCTGGGCGTGAAACGGGTGGGGCGTCGCGACAACTTCTTCGACCTGGGGGGGCACTCGCTGCTGGCGGCGCGCCTGTTCGCCCGCATGGAAAAGGAGTTCGGCCGGAAGCTCCCACTGTCCGTGTTGTTCACGGCACCCACCGTGGAACAGTTGGCGGTGCTGATCCGGCAGGAGGGGTGGGCGCCATCCTGGCGCACCCTCGTTCCGATCCAGCCACAGGGGTCGCGGCCGCCGATCTTCGCTGTCCCGGGGGTGGGCGGCAACGTCGTCGGTTACGCGCCGCTCGCCGACCTGCTCGGCTCGGATCAGCCGCTGTACGGTCTGCAGGCACGAGGCCTGGACGGTGAGGAGGCGCCACTCACAACCTTTGAGGAGATGGCCGCCCATCATCTGGCCGAGATCCGCGCCGTTCAGCCCAAGGGACCCTACCATCTCGTCGGTTTGTGCATCGGCGGCGTCATCGCGTACGAGATGGCGCAGCAGCTGGTCCGGGCCGGCGAGGAGGTGGGGATGCTCGCCATGCTGGAGACCTGGCCGCCGCCACCCGTGCGGCGCATTCGGGCGTCGGCTCGGCTGGATCGGGCGCTGGCGTTCTTCTGGCTCCTCCTCGACCGACTCAAGCAGTACAGCATCACCCTGGCCCGGCTACCCATGAATGAACGGTGGGAATTCCTCGTCAGCCGAGTGTCGGTCCTCAGGTCGATGCTGGTACACCGCAATCCCTTCGGCGAGGCGCAAAACGAGGTCAGCCAGACGCTGGTGGAGCGGGCGAACGTGCGGGCGCTGGACCATTACACCGTGCGTCCCTACCCCGGCCGGATTCTCTACGTCCTGGCCGAGGGGCGCCGTGTTCCCTTCGGCTTGGATACCCGCGGGGTCTGGCGCCGCTCCGCAGTCGGCGGGTACGAACACTTCACACTGCCCACCGAGGATTCGGGCCACATGCTCAACGAGCCGCATGTCCGGGTACTCGCGGCGCGCTTGGCGGAGTATCTCCAGCGCGTCACCGCTTCGCGGGCGACAGCGGAGCATCAAGGCCCGTAACCCGTCCAGACGAGCCTCGCCTCTCCATCGTCGCCGTCAAAGTCCCATCGGTTTCAGCCCACCGGCCACCCCTCCGCAGGTCCAGAGGTGGCGGTCGGCCGCGTCCCTCGCCCACCACACGATGACTCCGAAAGAGAATCTCCTGGCACATCGTACGGAATTCTGCTAGAAGACAGCGGTCGGGAGGGGAACGGGGGACCTCTTTTCTCATGGTGACAGGACGTGTGATCAATGGCGACACAGAACCAGAACGTTGACGGCGAGCGGCCCGCGAGCGGTACCATCGTCTTTGCCGAGAATGACCCGATTCTCTTGGATGCGATCCCAGAACTGCTCAAGGCGAAGGGCTATGACGTCCATTGTGCCGAGGATGGTTTGGAGGCCCTGCAGGCTATTCGGCGCCTGAAGCCGTGCGTGGTGATTCTCGACATCGTCATGCCGAAGATCGATGGCAGTCGTGTGTGCTGGCTCGTCCGCCAGGACCCGAAACTCCGGAATACCCCCATCATCGCGTTCTCTGCGCTGAGCCCGGAGCAGATCGGACGCTTTCCCGAGCTGAGTGCGGACGCCTACGTGGCCAAGGGGCCGCTGCAGGTCGTGGCAACCAATGTGCTCGCGGCGATCAAGTATGTGTTGGCACGCGGCCGGGGAGACCTGGAGGGTGGTATCTTTGGCTACGAGGGCTATCAGAGTCGTCGTCTGATCACGGAAGTCCTCGGATTCAAGCGTCATTGGGAGGCGCTGGTCCGCATCTTCCAGCACGGCATCCTGGCCTTGGATGAGCAGGGGCACGTTCTCTTGGTGAATCCAGTGGCGAGCCGTCTTTTCGGAAAGAAAGAGACCCAGATCATTGGCGAGCCGTTGCCCGCGCTCGTGGCGACCGCGGATCAAGAGGCGGTACGAACCGCCTTGGCCGCATTGACACAGGCGCACGTCTCGGAAGATCGTCGGGTCGACTTGAGCCTGCGCGAGCAGGGTGCCTGTTTGCGATTATCCAACATCATTGAAGACGGGACCTGCACGGGAATGCTGGCCATCATCGAGTCGAAGAGTCCGTCGACGAAGGGGTCGAGGGGCGCCCAGTCTCCGTGACGCCGACGGCGGCCTTAGGATGCATACGGTGACCGTGATTCTTGCCCTCATTGTGGGCTTCCTGCTCGGCGTCCTCCTGATGATTCTGCTGTTCGCGGGGCGCGAGGAGGAGGCGTTGGTGGACCGGGTGGAGGAGGCCGAGCGCACGCGGAGCGGTGCCCCAGAAAGTCGGGAACGGCTCCGGGAGCCCAACGAGGAGAATTCGACGACAAGACCTCCCCACGTCCGCTGATCCTCGTGATTTGTCGGACGGATCGCGTCCTGCACTACGGGATCAACACGACCTTGCCCGTTGTCCGACGTCCCTCCAACAGGCGATGGGCATCGACAGCATCTCGCAGCGCCAACGTTTGCGAGATCCGCACGTGCAGGCGCCCCGACTGGACCCATTGGAAGACCTCACTGGCTCGCTGAAGCAGTTCCTCCCGGGCTGCGACGTAGTGACCCAAGCCTGGTCGCGTGAGGAAGATGGCGTTCTTGGCCAGCCGGGAAAGCTCGAATGCCGGTACGGGCCCGCTGGACTGCCCGAAGAGTGCCAGGACGCCCCGGACGCCCACGCAATTCACGCTCTTGTCAAAGGTGGTCCTGCCGACAGAATCGTACACGGCATTCACACCCTTTCCGCCTGTCAGCCGCATAACCTCCGCTTCGAAATCCTGCTCACCGTAGAGGATAACTTCGTCGGCGCCCGCCTCTCGCGCCAGCTTGGCCTTTTCCGGCGTGGAGACCGTGCCGAACACCCGGGCGCCCTTCATCTTCGCGACTTGGACCAGCAGAAGGCCGACGCCTCCCGCCGCGGCGTGGATCAGGGCCGTATCCCCGTGTTTCAGGGGGTAGGTGCTCGTCGCCAGGTATTGGGCGGTCATGCCCTGCAACGTCACCGCCGCCGCCGTGCGTGAATCCACGGAAGCGGGGACGGGGATCAACCGGTCTGCTGCCACCACGGCGTATTCGGCGTAGGCGCCGATGACCGGAGCGTACGACACTCGATCCCCAACCCGAATCGTCGTCACGCTCGGTCCAATGGCCGTCACCGTTCCGGCGGCCTCGCTACCGGGCGTGAAGGGCAGCGGCACGTTGTACAGGCCGGATCGATAATAACAGTCGAGGAAATTGAGGCCGATCGCCTCGATCTTGACTAGTGCCTGTCCAGGCCCTGCGGTCGGGGCCGGGACTTCCTCGTAGCGGAGAACATCCGGCCCGCCTACCTGATGTACGCGCACAGCTTTCATGGGACCCTCCTCGGGAAAGAGTGAAGGGACTCGGGGCTAGGGGTTGGGGGTTCGGGATTCGGGGTCCGAGGGGTGCGGGACGAAACGCTTCTCCCGCAGTGAGCTGATCAGCCGGTTTAGCATCTTGGCGACATCGCCCATTTCCATCTCGATCCCATCAAGGTCTGCTTGTTGGATATACTTCAGCTCGTGGGCAACGGCGAAGTAGCTGAGAAGCTCTGTGAGCGAGCCACGAGCGATCATTGAGGAACTGGATGTATGCCTTGGTGGTTCCTCGTCCCCAGCCTTCCGCAATATTCGCGGAGACAGAGACTGCCGCCCTGCGAATCTGAGGAATCAGGACACAACGTTCCGACGATGGAAAGCTCTCCGTCTTGCGGTAAACTGAAGCAGCCATTCTCACCGCCTTCTGCCACGCCTCGAATCGCGAGTCCCGAATCCCGTCCGCCAGAAGTGGAATCACGCTAACAGAGGAAGGCGGGCAGTGTCAAGGCAACCCCGCGCAAACAAAAGAAGGGCGCCCCGAAGGGCGCCCTCGTGGGTCTACGACGCACTTGGAACGGCTAGGCCTTCGGCGGCTTGCGGAATGGCGTATGACAGGCGCCGCACGCCTTAGGGCCGAACTCCTTCACCAAGGCCTCGACGGCCGCCCCATCCTTGGCCCGGGAGGCGTCTCGGAGCCTCTCGGCCATGGACTCCAGGTTCTTGGCCGCCGCCTGGAAGTCGGCCCACTTGTCCCAAATCTCCGGTTTGGCGTTCGATTGATCCGTCGCCGAGCCGGGCGGGAACAGGGCGGGAATGTGCCCGGCGGTCACCGCAATCGTCTCCGCGTTCACGGCGACCGCGTCGATGTTGCCAGCCTTAACCTTGGCCTGAATATCGGCCCAGCTTGCCCCGTTCAACTTCATCAGACGCTGACGATCGGCCACGGGGTTTGCCGACATCATAGCAGATTGGGCCGCGGCGATCGTCGCCAGGGCCGCCAAGAGGACGCCACACAAAACAAGAGCGAGCCGTGGATCCCGGTGTCGTTTCATGTCCCCTCCTTTTGGTCGTGGTACCGACGTTCACATCGGTCCGAGTCTTTCCGTTCCGTGGAAAGCTCGACCGTCGGGCATACGCGCCCCGGCGCGCTTCATTATCGGACCTTGAGCTTGATGGGTGGCACCGTCTTGAGGTAATGCGCAATGGCCAGCCGATCGGCTTTGGTCAGGTCCTTGTATCCGGCGGACGTTCCCTGGATATTTTCTCCCATCAACCCACCGGCGACATCCCCATCCGGCTTGTTGCCGGTCCCCAAATACTCGGCGATCTCGTCCTCTGACCAGGTCAAGCCGGTATCCTTGTCGGGTGTGATATTCGGGATAACGGCATCCTCCGGGCCCTTGGGGTTCCCGGCGAGAAAGCGTGAGTTGTCCACCGCCTGGGTGACGCCTCGGGGTGTGTGGCACTCGCCGCAATGGCCGATCGCGCGGACCAGATACTCCCCCCGGGCCACGCCGGAGGTGGGAGCGCTCGCCGGCGGCGTCTCCTTGGCGGCGAATGCCGCCAACCACGCCGGCAAAAAGACGGACTCGAACAGCGGCACGGTGATCTTCTTGGGCTGATTTGAGCGATTGATGGCCGGCACGGTTCGGAGATACGCCACCAACGCGCGGAGATCCTCCTCTGCCATGCCATTGAACGACATGAACGGATGCACCGGAACAATGCGGTCGCCGTTCGGCCGACGCCCGAGACGGATGGCGGTGATGATCTGGTCGTCGGTCCAGGCTCCGATCCCCGTCTGGGCGTCAGGCGTGATATTGGTAGAGTACACCGTGCCAAAGGAGACATCGAACCGCCGTCCGCCGGCGTTGAGCCCGGTTGCGGCCTTTCCGGGCTCGGTGTGGCAGCTGCAGCCGGCCGCGGCCGCGAAGACATACTTTCCCTTGGCCGCCAGATCCGGGAGGGGCACACCGGCCCATGCGACGGGGGCCGACAACCCAAGCAGTATCAGGAGCGTGGACACGACGACCATCCACATCAGCGTCTCCGGCGGCACCCTTCGTCGCCAATCTGCCATGAAAACACTCCGTGTCTGGAAAAAGTTCCGAAATTTCCGGAAATATAACATGGCATCCCGGAAAGGAGAAGCGGACGGCACGGCAGGAAGATTCGAAGTTCGCAATTCGAAGGTCGAGATGATCGAGCGCGGGTCGTTTGAGGAGGGCGCTCGGGAGCTTCGCAGGCGCGCGGCGGCCATTGACAACGTTCGGTGACGTTGTACTATACACGCGCATCCGCCAGGATCGCCCTCTTGGGATGGATACGCCGTAAAGGCCCTTTTGCGGCGAGGCGGTTCGGGGTACGCCCGCGGGTGCGCTGGCGACGCGTAACGCGGCGGAGGATCGAGGTGAAAGCGACGATGGAAGAGATGCGCGTCACGTTGGAGACGGCGGTCGAGCAAGCGGACGACGTGATCCTGCTGACCGATCCGTGCGGCGTCATCCAATACGTGAACGGGGCCTTCGAGCGGGTTTCCGGCCATGCGCGCACCGATGTGCTCGGACGACATGTCCGGATTCTCAAGAGCGGCAAGCACGATGCCGCCTTCTATCGAAACCTCTGGGAGACGCTCACGCGTGGCCAGGTGTGGCGCGGCACCTTCGTGAACCAACGGAAGGATGGCCGCCTGTACGAAGACGCGACGGTCATCTCGCCGGTGCGAAGCGACAGCGGGCGGCTGATGGGCTACTTGGCCGTGAAGCACGATGTGACGACCGAACAGCAAACGGAGCGGCAGCGGTGGCAGGCGCAGCGTATGCTGGAAACCATCCGCCGTGTGGTCGGCGGCGTTGCGCACGACGTCAACAATGCCCTGATGACCATTGTCGGCAACATCGAAATGCTCGAATGCCGAGCGGTCGAGGCGGGCGAACCGCACGAGGAAATTGCGGAGATGCGAGAGGCCTGCGATCGGGCTGCGGCGGTCATGCGCCAACTGCTCGTCTTCGGACGGCGCAAGGTTGGCCGTCCGGTGGTCGTGGATGTCAACCAGGTGGTGGCAGGGCTGGCGAAGATGCTTCGTCGCCTTCTGGGCGATGACGTCGTGCTGACGGTGGTTTCCAGCGCCCGCCCTGCACGGACGCTGTTCGCGGTCGAACAGATCGAGCAAATCCTGATCGCCCTGGCGCTGCGGGCCAGCGACATCATGCCTGGCGGTGGCACCGTCACGATCACCGTATGCGATCCGGACGGTGCGCTGCCTGGCAGCGGCATGACGTCTTCCTCCGGACCCGACGCGCGCTGGGTCGAGATCCGCGTGGCGGACAGTGGGGTGCTCTTGGACGCCGATGCGCAGGCGCGGGTGGTCGAGGGCAGCGCTATCGACGGGTCACCGTCGTGGGCCACGGGACTCAGCCTGGCCGGCATCTGCGAGATGATGCAGCGGAGCGGGGGTCGGGTGGCGGTCACGAGCGCCGGCGGACAGGGGACGACCTTCGCGATCCAGCTGCCTCTCGCGATGGACGAAGAACACCACGCCGACACAGACATCCCCGGGTTACAAGGCTTGTCGGGCTCTGAAACCGTCCTCGTGGCAGAGGACGAGGATGCGGTGCGGGATCTGGTTCGGCTTGGCCTGAGTCGCTTCGGGTATCTGGTGCTCGACGCGCCGGACGGGGCCACCGCGCTGGCGCGTGCTGCCGCCTATGGCGGGCCGATCGACGTGCTCGTCACCGACGTGATGATGCCGGGGATGGACGGCCACGAACTGGCGGCACACCTGCTCGCGTTGCATCCAACAGCCAAAGTCATCTACATGTCCGGGTACCCCGATGAGACGCTTGTCGGCGAACGGGGGTCACGATCCGGTGCGGCGTTTCTCCGCAAGCCCTTTACGCCGGAGGTGGTGTTGCGGACAGTGCGCACGGTGCTGGACGCGAGATAACACCTGCGGCGGGGTCTTCGAGCGATGGCACGGAGCGCCCAACCCCTCTGACGAAAGAAGGCGGGGCCATGATTCGGAAGGCAGTCGTGGCGGGGTCGTTCTATGCGGGAACGACGGAGCGGCTGCGGGCACAGGTCGAGGAGTTACAGCCCACCGGTGTAACTGCACAGGAGGCGATCGGGACCGTTGTCCCCCACGCCGGGTACATGTATTCGGGGCAGGTGGCAGCTGCGGTGTACGCGCAGGTCGCCGCGCCGGACACCTGGGTCATCCTCGGTCCTAATCACACCGGCTTCGGCGCGAAAGCCTCGATCATGACGGCAGGAACCTGGGAGACGCCGCTGGGTGCCATGGCGGTCGACGCGGAGCTCGGGCAAGCGATCCTGGCACACTCGGCGAGCCTACGGGAGGATCACCTCGCGCATGCCCGCGAGCACTCGATCGAGGTGCAGCTCCCGTTGCTCCAGCGGGAAGGTCGGGCCGGCCGGTTCGTGCCCATCGCGCTGTATGCTCACGACTACGCGGTGTGCCGGGATGTGGGCTTGGCGGTGGCCACGGCCGTCCAGGCGACGGGTCGGCGCGTCGTGCTGGTGGCCAGCACGGACATGAGCCATTACGTGCCCCGGTCCGTGGCGGCGGCGCAGGACCGCAAGGCCATCGAGGCGATTCTCGCGCTGGACGCGGAGGCGCTGCACACGGTGGTGCGCCGCGAGGGCATCAGCATGTGCGGGTTTCATGCGGTGACCGGCGTCCTGGTGGCGGCCAAGGTGCTCGGAGCAACGTCGGCCCGGCTCGTGGTCTACACGGATTCGGGCGCGGTGACCGGCGACGTCGCGGAGGTGGTGGCCTACGCCGGGATGATTATCGCCTGAGCGGACCGACGATTTGCGGTTGACGGTGGCGAGTCACAATTGTAGATTGACAGGGAAGAGAGCGACCGCAGGATTGAGATCGCATACGGACCAGCGTCGAAGCGCAAGCTGCCACAGGGGCCAAAGGGGGAGGGTGCGATGACCTATGTCGTAGCCGAGCCGTGCATCGGGACAAAAGATCACGCCTGCGTGGATGTCTGTCCGGTGGAGTGCTTCTACGAGGGGCCGGACATGTTGTACATTCATCCCGAAGAG
>Ga0335084_10008482_pt1 | contig 10246 bp, 11 predicted proteins | sample Lox_Sample_44_FD_206721 | JGI IMG/M metagenome (GOLD analysis project Ga0335084, IMG submission 206721) | Soil microbial communities from Loxahatchee National Wildlife Refuge, Florida, United States - Lox_Sample_4.4 | ecosystem: Environmental > Terrestrial > Soil > Wetlands | place: USA... | reverse complement strand
CTTGATAGCTTCCATGCTGATTTGCGCATACCAGGTATCGAGCACCCCCATTTCGGCAAATTCGGCCGTCCGCTCCCGGTAGGACGATGCGGCCGCCAGCACCGCGTTGTCCGCGACGGACTTGGAAAAGCGCAGGTCCCTCGCCGCGAGCACGAGGCTCGCCCCCAACCGCTTCATGTCCCATTCCCATGGGCCCGGAAACGTCTCGTCGAAGTCGTTGATGTCGAAAATGAGCGTTCGCTCGGGCGAGGCGAATCCGCCGAAGTTCAGCAGGTGGCAATCGCCGCACGCGTGAACGGTGATCCCCGAAACCGCCGTGTCCGCGAGGTCTCGCGCCTGGATGATGGCGGCACCGCGGAAGAATTTGAACGCCGACTCGGCCATCCGCTGATACTTGACCGGGATCAGCGCAGGAATCCGATCGGTGTCGGATTCCTCGAGCCATTTGATCGGATCGATCGCCTTCGGCCGAGCCTTCCACTCGGCATGCGCGCTGCGAGGGCATCTTTCGCGCATGGCCTTGCCCCGCTTGCGTCTTTCGGTCCTGGAATACACCGCTGCGGATTTCATCACCATCCTCCCACCCCGAATCAACGGAGAACATCATCACGTCACTTCTTCCCATCGCTTGACCCTGTTCCGGAAGAACAGGGCAGCGACTCGTTCGCGCCCGAGCACGCAGCCCAATTCCTTCACGGCGACGAACGGAATCAAGGCGACCGGGACAACCAGGCTATTAGCGTGCACCTCGTCGATTCCCTTTCGGTCCCGATTGGATTCTTCCAGCGCGTCGATGGGGTCGCGGCGCTTGGACGATGGTTTCCAGGCGGCGTGGCGCTCGCGCGGCACCTTGTCTCTAAGCAACTTACCGGCGACCAAACGCTCTTTGCGCGAGAGAAACTCCGGAGGCGGAGCTTGGAGCGGCTTCTTGCGAGTCTCTTTGGTCTTCGTCATCGGACTGCTCCCAGTGCTACCTGACCGATCCGTTCGGTTCATTCGGTTTCATATCGATCCTCGCGTCGCGGAGGCGAAGGGCCGACGCATATGGCATGCGACTAGGTCGCCGGCGTCTCGACCTGGATTTGTGCGGCGGTTCGGTGCAGCAGTGCGCCCGCGATCGTCGGAAACAGCAGAACCGACACGAGCGCAGCGCCGACCAGCGCTGCCGCAACATCCGGGTTCATCGAGCCCAGCTTCACGCCGATCTCCGTGATGATGACGATGATCGACAGCGACGGGACCGCCGAGGACAGCGCAAACGGCAGGCGTTGCGCCGCTGAGATTTGGTTGCGATAAAGCAACACGGGCACACCGCGAACGAGAAGAAACAGCACTACGAACGCCGGTACGAGGAGCATGGTCGTCAAGTCCCGGCCGAGCGCGGCGATATCGAACTTGATGCCGGTGCCAACGAAAAAGAACGGATAGAACCAACCGAAACAGACCGCGTCCATCTTTTCGCGCAACGGTTCGCCCTGCTCGCCGCGAGTCGCCACCCCGAGGACCATACCGGCCGCCAGCGCGCCGAGGAGAATCTCGAAGCCGAAACTCTCCGCCAGCAGCAGCGCGGCACCCAGCATCAGCAGCGAGATGCGGACCGGCAGTTGCGTACTGGTGTGCATGTGCCGGGCGAGCATCGCCAGCACCTTGGGCGGACGCGCAACGACGCCGACCGCGATCGCGACGCCGACAATCGCAAGAAATACCAGCAGGAAGCCGCTCTCCTGCCAGGTGCTGTATTGCCGCGACAGCAGCAGCGCCATGGCGACGATGGGACCGACTTCGCCGAGCGTGCCCGCGGCGAGGAACAGCCGTCCAAACGCCGTACCGAGCTGACCGCTGTCGCGAAAGATCGGGACCAAGACCCCCAGTCCCGTCGTGCATATTGCCAGCGTCACCATTTCCGGTGCGTGCACTTGCGGAATGACGTGCAGAATGCCCACAACCGCGAGGCCCAGGAAGACCGACACCATCCAGCCGCCGATGGCGAGGAACAGCGGGCGACCCCTGATTTCGCCGAAGTCAAGCTCCATCCCCGCCATGAACAGCGTCATGGCCATGCCAATCGTGTGCATCACATCCACGAACCCCTCGAATCGCAGCAGGTTCAGGACGTGCGGACCGATCACGATTCCGAGCACGACCTCGAGGACTACGACCGGCACCTTGAAGCCGACGGGAATCTCGGCCAGCAACGGTGCCAAGACTGCCGCCGCCAGGATCCAGAATGCAGGGTGTCCGGCTAACATCGGCTTATCCGTTCAGTCAACCGCGCCCGTAGCGCTGCAGCATCGCGTGACGCTTCGTCGCGGGCGGCCTCACCGTGTCGTCGGGATCGTCAGGATGGGGGCCGCATCCTTTCCCCCCATCTGCACGAATGTGAACAGGAACATCAGGGACGTCAAAAGATGCTTCGAAGCGACGTCAGGTTTGCCGAAGCCGACACCGACCTCTGCATCGTTTCCCTAGCAGATCACACCTGTTCTGATTCTTGACCAGCAAAGTGTCGAATTAGCGTCCGCGACAACATCCACATTGACGGTATTGCGGATGAATTGACGGCCGTGCAGTCCGCTGCAGCCTTCAGGCATGGGTCGAGTTTCTGGATGGAAGACGACTTATTGCGCTGTGCCCTCGCGCGAATGAGCCGGCTCTGCGCGTTCGAGGCCGGCAATCGTAGCGCTCGTACAGCGTGCGCCCGCGCGACCTGCGGGCGCCGCTAGCGCTTCAGCTTGGTGATCTTCGTACCTTCCAAACCAACACCGGCCATCAACCCCTGCTGGCCGAAGACGAACGCATAGACGTCGCTGGTCAGCGTCGCCGTCGTAACCGATTTGGCCTTTCCCTCATCCATGACGACGACGCTCGGGCCAGCGCCGATTTGGAATCCTTCCGCGGCGTTCAGCGCCTGGAATGCGCGTTCGTTCATGAAAAACATCGCGTAGCCAAACGTTTGCGCGCCTGCCTGCAGTCCGTACGAAACACCCGCCGTGTTGTAGTAGCCGGCGATCTTACCGCCCCGAAACAGCGTGCCGTTGCCGTACTCGCCGCCGATAAGGAATCCGGCCTTGGTGACGTCTGGAAATACGAGAACGGCGTAAGCACGCTGCTCGAGTGTACCGGCCAGCGGAGTGCTTGCCTTCAGCGTGCTCAGTGCAGCCCTGGAACTCGCTTCCAAACCAGCTTCATTCTGCGCAAGGACCGGTGCGGGAGCGGCGATGAAGATCGCGAGCAACACCGCGATCACCGTCACAGGAGCTGTGAATAAACGATGTTGTTTCATATCAGTACTCCTAAGATCGTGGCAATGGACTGCTGCGACTGTTGACTTCACGCCCGCACTTACGTGCTGCGTTGGCGACGCGCTCGAGCTTCACGGCGTCGGCACGACCTGGTAGTGCACGCCGTTCGCGCCGTACAAAGGCTTGAACCACGTGTTGCCGCTCAGGTAATACGTCGTGCCGCTCTTGTCGATTTTCGCCGCGCCGGCCGGCAGCGCCGCATAGCTCATGCCCATCACCCACGTTCCCGACGCCGGCACCGAAGCTGCGGCGGCTCCGGTTGCCACACCGGCGCTGTAGGCCGCGCTGGTCGCCGCAGCGGTGTTGGCGCTGCCTGTTGCGACACCTGCCGCATATGCGCTCGACGTAGCGGCCGCTGTGTTGGACGACGCCGCGGCGGCACCGACGGCCATTCCGACGACAGCGCCGGCCGCAGCTGCACAGCCGGTGCAGGTGGTCGAGTAGTACGGCACCGCGACCGGCGGGTGGTAGACCGGATAAGTCGGATACGCCGGATAGCCGGGCGGATGGTAGGCGGTCGCGCCGGAGGGGTACGTGTGATACGCGCCCTCGCCATACTTGCCATAGGTGCTGCCGCCATACATGTTGGTGTGCTCGGTGCCGCCGCCATACGCGTGCGCCGTGCTGCCGCCGTAGGTGTTGGTGTGCTCCGTGCCTTCGCCCGCGGTGTGACTCGTGCTGCCGCCCCAGCGATTCTCGTGGCTCGTCGACCCGAAGCTGTGCTGCGTCGCGCCACCGGCGCGATTGCCGCGCGCCCAGGCATGCGCATCACCGGTCCACAGCATCACGGAGAGGACCGCAACGGCACCGGAAACGATCGTCTTCATCGGAAGCTCCCGTCAGTTCGATTTGGCCGGCGGCTGGGCCGCTGCGGCCGGCTTCGCCGTCAGCGGTTTCGCGCCTTTGGGGGGCGCAGCCGGTGCCGCGAACGCCATGCGTCCGGCGGCCTGCGCCTTCGTGGATACGAAAGCATCCGGCGGAATCTGGGCATCGAGCTGCCAGTTCGAAATCTCCATCTCGTGCCGCAGCTTCAGGGGGTCGTCCGCAAAGACGGCCCTGAACCTGCGCGGCAGCTTGTCGTCGGCGCCGATCCAGATCTGCATGAACACATCGCTGTTGGCCCACGCCACCATGTCGGTCTTCGTGCCGCCGATCACCGAGGACGGTCCGATGTAGAACGCCAGGATCGCGCCATTGGTCAGCGCCGCGTAAGGGTCCGCCGCGACCAAGTCGGTAAACGGGAAATAGATCGCGGCGTTGTCGAAGGCGGCCTGCAGCGCCGCGTCGATCGTCGGCGGCGCGGCGGCCACCGCCGCGAGGTCCTCGGCCGGCGCATAGACGGTCATCGCCTTCCCGTCGTAGTAGAACTCGGACGCCGGGCCGTCGCCGGGCATCAGGATCCGCAGCTTGTTGGGCCGCTGCAACGTCACGTCATAGCGCATCGTGTAGACGATCGGTGGCCCGAGCTTGCTCGGATACTCGTAGCCGACGACCGCGGTGAACGACATCGACTTCGCCGCCGCAAGCTTGGCGCTCGTCGCCTTGAGCAGGTCCATCGCCCTCGGCTCGAGCTCGAGCTTGTACTCGGGCCCCGCCGCTTTCTTCGCCGGCTTGGCCGCCTTGGCGGGCGCCGGCTTGGCGGGTGCGGCGGTTTGCGCTCCGACACTCGCGGCAAGACCCAGCCAGGCGGCGACTCCAATCGTAAAGAGCCCTATCGGCGCGAGTGCGCGCCCTATCGAACGAACAGCTGTCATCGTCGACTCCATGCGTCGAGGTGTTTGCGTTGATGCATCAGGGGATCATCCCGCACTCGAACATCTTGTTCGCGATCGGGGCCGCGACCCGGTTGATGAATTCGGTGCGCATCGCCGGATCGCTCTTGAGCAGCCCGATGACGCGCTGCTCTTCCGGAGACTTCGGCTCACCCTTCTTTTCCCACAGCTGCTCGCAGGACGCGCTCTGGTACTTCTGGACGACCTTGCCGGCTACCGCATCCAGGATCGGATACTGCGCATAGGCGATGCCTGCCGCGACACATGCGACTGTGGCAATCAAAACGAGTCGTTTGTTCATGGCGAATTCCTTTGGTGATCGGTTGGCGTCCTGGTCATGCACACGGGAGGCAACCCTCGCCCGGAGACGCGCCGGGCGACGGTACCGCGATCCGTCCATGTCTTCATCGACTCGCGTCGACGTTGGCGTCCATCTTGGCCGCACGGTATCAAGCGCAGCCGGTCGGTCCAACTGGACCTTGGTCCAGGTATGGGGCGGGATCGCCGACGACACGCGCGCCCATCCCGCAATAACTCGCGGCGATGCTACCCACGGATGAACCAGCCGAGCATCAGGAGGCCGCTCGCCGCAATCCAGCTTCCTCCGACGCGCACGGCGATCCGCCCCCATTGCGCCCGCAACTGAACGACGAGCGCGGCGACGAGAACCACCAGCACGAAGACGGCAGCGGCCAAGCCGAGAGTCGCGACGACCGACTGCGGGGAGAAACCCATTCCCGTTCCGTTGAGATAGCCGTGAACGATGCCGAGCAACGCGCTGAGCGCCGTCACCGAGCGCAGCGAAAGCTTCGCGTCGGCCACGACCAATCCGCCCAGCAGCATGAACCACAGCGATGCCCACAGCGTACCGGCGCTGACGAGCGCAGCGGACAATCCGAAAAGGCTGCCCAGCAACCACGCGGCCGGCAGCGTGAACATCGCCCGTCGTCCATAGGGTGCGCCGCGCAGGCCCGCCAACAGCCCCAGCGCGAGCGCGGGCACGAGATCCTCCGGGCTCGTCAGAAAGTGCACCAGCCCGTCGTAGATCGGGCCCATGCCGGTCGCGTTGAGGTGCGCCTCCGCCGGGCCGCAACCCGATGCGAACACGAGCATCGCGACGATGCCCGCACGCAAGCGCAACGTACTCGAGCGAGTCATGCGACGGCCTGCCACATGAAGAAGATGCCTCCCGCTGCGACCACGGTGCCGGCAACGCGCAATAGTTGTCGGCCCCAGGGCCGGCGGTGGACCGTGCCGATGCCGATCCCCACCGCATGAAGGCAGCCGGTCGCGATGACGAAGCCCATGCTGTAGAGCAATGCGCTCTGGCCGGGAGGAAGCTCGGTGCCGTGTGCATGGCCGTGGAAGAGCGCGAAGCATCCGACCACGAGTGCCGCGATGACCAGCGAAGGCCGCGCCTCGAAGGCGACGGCGGCGCCGAGCACGATCGCCGAAGCGGCGATTCCGTATTCCACGCCGGGGAGCGGCACGCCGAGGAAACCCAGCATGCCGCCCATGGCCATCACCAGGGGAAATGCCACCGGCAGCACCCAGATCGCAGGCGCGCCGAGCTGCGCGCCCCACAGGCCGACGGCGACCATCGCGAGGACGTGATCGGCACCCGAGATCGGGTGCAGGAAGCCCGTGACGAATCCATAAGCCTCACCCTGCAGAACGTGGGCGAGCGCCGACGGCGCCCATACCGCGGTGAGCATGCCCAGAACAGCGATCGAACGAAGCTTGGCCGTAGGCATCATCGCAACCCTCCCATCAACAGGCCCACGCGCTGGATCGTCCAGAACGCGCCCAGCGTGCCCACAGCATAGCCGGGCAGCGCCTGGACCCAGCGCGGCCAGCGTACCTCCAATACTCGGAACGAACGCGCCATCGCCAGGATCAGCGCGACGAAGCCGAGCTGCCCGATTTCGACGCCGACATTGAACGACAGCAGCGCCAGCGGCAGGTCCTGCCGCGGAAGACCGGCGCTGGTCATCGCGCTGGCAAAGCCGAATCCGTGCAGCAGTCCGAACGCAAACGCCACGACCCACGGGTGACGGATGGTGAAGCTCGTCTGGCCCCGCCACACGCGAACGATCTCGGGCCCCAGAAAGAGAATGCTCAGGGCGATGGCGGCATTGAGCGGCAACGCCGGCGCGCTTGCGTATCCCAGCGTGGCGACCGCGAGCGTGATGCTGTGTGCGACGGTGAAGGCGGTGATCGTCTTGACCAGCATCCATCCGCTGCCCACGATCAGCAGCAGGCCCAGCACGAACAGCAGGTGATCGGCGCCGAACAGGATGTGCCGGATGCCCTCGACGATGTACGTGCCCGCCACGTCCCACTGCGATTGTGTCGTCGCGATCTCCACCCATGGCTGCGACGGGCGCGCGATGGTCTGAATCGTCCTCCCGTCGAGAAGCTCGACACGAACCAGCGCGTCGGTGATCGTGAACTGAAGCCCCGGGATCTCGATGCGCTTGCCGGCGAGTCCGTTCGGCCCGGCGTCGATCCATCGACGCTCGACAAGCGAATCCGCGAGCTCGTCGACCACGGGCGGCTTCACGTTTCTCACGCCCTCCGGCATCTGCAGCCGAAGTGGAAGCCGCATGCCGGCCAGCACCGGCGTCCGCCAGAGAATCGTGAACTGCCCGGGCGCCGTCTCCTTGATCTCGAGGTAAGCCGGTCGCGCCTCGTGCGCGAGCGACGCAATCGGCATGATCGCGAGCGCAGCGAGCAGAAGCGCGCGAAGGCAACGGGCTGCCAGCGCGGTCATTGCACGCCCTCGCCCGAGGAGGTCGGAATTTCCTTCCGGCGCGGCGTCGCGGCAACCTTCGTGGCCGTCTGCGCGTCCGGCGGCGCCGGCAGATAAACCGTGTACTTCGCGCGCATGTCCTTGTACGCCTTCTCCCACGCCGTTGCCTTCTGCTCGGAAAGCCACGCCGTCTTCACGTCGCCTTCGATCTCCTCGAAGGCGGGAACGCGGCCGGGGACGAGCGTGTCGACGTAGACGAGATGCCAGCCGAACCCCGATTCGACGGGGCCCTGCCATGATCCGGTCGGCAGCTTCACCACCGCAAGCGCGAACACCGGGCCGAACTCCTTGCCGAGGTAATCCGGCGCGCGATCGCGGTAATAGTCCTGGAACATGAAAGGATCGGCCAGCGTCGCCGCGACCCTTGCGTCCTCCGGCTGACCCGCGAGCTTGGCAAGGGCTGCGACTGCGTCGTCCTTCGCGCGCGTGCCGCGCTTGTCGGGCGAGAAATACAGGTGGCGGAAGGAAACGCGCGGCGGATCCTGGAACTTGTCGGAGTTCTTCTCGAACCAGGCCTTGAGCTCGGCCGACGTCGGCGTCCGCGCCGCCGCGACGTCTTCGGCGATGAACTGCATCTTCTGCGCCATGCGGCGCTTCACGATGGTGTCGTCCTTGTCGAGTCCCATCGCGAGGCCCTCGCGATACAGGACTTCCTCCTGCACCTTGGTCTCGACCATCCGGCTGAACTCCTCGGGGGTCGGGTTGCGTTTCCATTGCGACTGGAACAGCAACGCGATCTGTGAAAGGTCGTCGAGCGATAGCTGGATCTGCTTCGACGGCTCGACGCCGCCGCGGCCGCGATCGACGTACGCGTAGACGGCAAAAAGCATGGCGCCGAGCAAGAGGAAATGGACGAGGGGTTCGTGCAGCAGGCGTTTCATGCTCGGGTGGGGCAGAAGACGCGCCGCTTCGTGCGGCGCGAGACAGGTTCGACGATAGAGGCCGTTACTTGGGCACGGCGCGGATCGCGCTCGCCGCACGCGTGGCGTCTGCCGGCGCGTCTGCAACAGCCGGCAGCGGGAGACCGATCGCGCTCGCGTTCGGGGACTGCCGCAGATACGCGACGATCGCGAGCCGGGAAGGGTACTGCTGAGGGGTCCCGGATTTCATGAGCGCGACGTACTCGGGAACCGCGTCCCAGTACTGCCACGCCGCAAGATCCTGCGCGACGTACCCCGCGATTTCCGGATGCGCGCTCATGAAAGCCCGGTAAGCCGCGATCACGCGCTCGCGCGGGATCGCGGCATCGGCGTTGCCCTGCACCGAAAGTGCGAGCAGCGCGGCCTCGAGCTCGCGGGTCGAGCGGCGCTGATCGCGCATGTACCTCTCGTCCACCCACGCCATGCGCGCCGTACCCCTGATCTCCAGATCGGCGGCAAGCATCGGCCCGACGTTGGTCGCATCCCCCGACGTCCACGCGGCCTCGAGGCGCCGCTCGAGCCCGGCGGCATCCTGTGAGTTGCCGGCAATTCCCAGCAGCAGGAGATACAGCGGCTGGCGCGCCAGACGCTGCGGATCGGCGACCCCCTGACGAACCGCAGGCGCGGCGAGCCGCGACTTCAGCGTCCGCAGAGCAGGATATGGCGCGGCCGCGAGCTGGCCGTAAGCGATCTCCGATGCGAGCGGCTCGCGGCTCTCCAGATAGGGAAGGACGAGCGCGGCGTTGATGCGCCAATCCTCCGCGCTCATTTGCGCGGCGGGCTTTCCTGCGGCGAGCTTGTGTAGCCAGCCAACGTGATCGGGGCTGATCGCGCCGAGAACGGTCCACGTCGGAAGTACGTCGTCGCGAATGAGCAGCAATGCCTTGCCGCTCCTGATTCCGCCGACTTCGAGGGCGGGACCATTACGGGGGTAGCCACCCTCGACCGTGCTGCCTGCCGGGCGCTCGCCCTTGACGACGTCGATGACGCGGAAGCGACCCGGGTCGGCGGTCGGCACCGCCAATACCGCGTGCGGCGCCGTGATCAGCTCCTGCGCCTTGGATTGCTGGAACGCGCCCATGCACAGCGGACACGCGATTGCCACCACGCTCGCACACCAGAGCGCCCCCGCGAACAGGCCGCGCATCACGCGCCGGGTGCGCCGGACCGGATGTCCCCGCGCGGAGCCCCGCTCGACATCGACCTCAATGCGCCGATTTCGACCTCCTTGCATCGGGCGCTACTTCTTGAGTTCCTGATTCGGCCCGATCGCCGCCCCCTCCGCCTTTTGCTTCAACTCCTCGAGGTCCTCCTTGACCGCCCCGGCGACCTTGGAACCAGCCTCGCTCGCCATTTTCTCGACGAGCCGCTCGCGCAACGCGTCGCGCATGGCCTGGAACGTCGGCTGCTGGTCCGTGTTGAGCAGCGGCTTGACCTTCT
>Ga0335084_10008480_pt1 | contig 10247 bp, 10 predicted proteins | sample Lox_Sample_44_FD_206721 | JGI IMG/M metagenome (GOLD analysis project Ga0335084, IMG submission 206721) | Soil microbial communities from Loxahatchee National Wildlife Refuge, Florida, United States - Lox_Sample_4.4 | ecosystem: Environmental > Terrestrial > Soil > Wetlands | place: USA... | reverse complement strand
GAGGTTCTCGGCGTCGCTGAAGGGATGGATCAGGTCGTGCTCGTGCCCGATGATCAACGTCGGTGCCGCGATCGCGCTCCGCTCCTCGATCTCGGGCACGACGGGGCCGACCAGGATTCCGTGCAGCACCGCCGCGATCGCCTCTGGCTCCATCGACGCCGCGCCGAGGACGCTGTCGAGCACGTCGATCCCGGTTCGCGGCAGGCGCCGGGCCAGCGAGGAGACGAAGCCGAAGAGTCGTCGCCCGAAGCTGACCGCGAGCAGCAGCGGGACGAACAGGCTGGCGGCTGCCGGCGTGGCCCACTCGAGCAAGGGCATCTCGACGAGGAGCGCGACGACGCGCTCGGGCGCCTGCACCGCCACGTGCAGCGAGACGTTTGCCCCCAGCGAAATGCCCCCCACCACCGCCCGCTGGATGCCGAGCTCGTCGAGCAGCGCCACCACCTGGCGCGCGTACCGGTCCATGCGGTGTTGCGTGGCGTGGTGCGGCTTGTCGCTGGTGCCGTGACCGAGCAGATCGAGGAGCACGACGCAGAACCCGCGCGCGGCGAGGCTGCGCGCCAGCTGTCGATTCACGCCGGCGTCGAGCAGGAGCCCGTTGGTGAGCACGATCACGCGGTCACCGACGCCGTGCACTTCGTAACCGAGGACGTAGTCGTGATAGCGGAAGCTGCCGAGCCTCATCCTCTCCTCTCTAACACGTCGCTCGGTTCCTGGCGCCTCATGTTTTGCGGGCGTGCGACCGCGCCGCGTGGTCGTTCCCGTCGACGAGAGACGATGCCCGGGGACTCGTCCTCGCCGGGCGGCACATTTGTTGCTGAATCCTGGTCACGGAGAAGAACCGTGATGGCAATGAGCCCCACGCTGCCACGCACCAGGGAATCCGCGAGGGATGGTCCCCCCGCGGCAAACGGCTCCGTGGAGCTGGTCCCTCCCCGAGGGCAAGCACGCCGGCTTCTCTCCAGCGTGCCGTTCGTGATGGTGCATCTCGCGTGCGGGCTGGCCATCGTCTACCCGCCGACCCGGCCCCTCGTGGCGTTGGCCGCCGGCAGCTACCTGCTCCGCATGTGGGCGATCACGGCCGGGTACCATCGTTATTTCTCCCATCACTCGTTTCGGACGAGCCGTGCCTTTCAGTTCGTACTCGCGCTGCTCGGGGCGACCGCCATGCAGCAGGGCCCGCTCTGGTGGGCGAGCTGGCATCGACGTCATCACAAGTATGCGGACACCCCGGACGATCCGCACTCGCCGGTCGTGAGCGGCTTCTGGCATGCCCACGTCGGCTGGATCTTCGACGGCAGGCACGACGATGCGGACCTCTCGAACGTCCGAGACCTGACACGCTTCCCGGAGCTTCGCTTCCTCGATCGGCACAGCTACCTGCCGCTGATCGCCTACGCCGCCGCGTGCTTCGCCATCGCCGGCATGCCCGGGGTCGTGTGGGGGTTCGTCGTGAGTACGATCGCCGTCGCGCACGCGACGTTCTGCATCAACTCGCTCGCGCACGTCTGGGGGTCGCGACGTTGGGACACGCCCGATCAGTCACGGAACAACGCCGCGCTCGCGGCCATCACCCTGGGGGAGGGATGGCACAACAACCACCACTACTACATGAGCTCCGCGAGACAGGGCTTCCTGTGGTGGGAAGTGGATCCGAGCTACTACTCGATCCGCTTGCTCGAAGTGCTTCGATTGGTGTGGAACGTCCGGGTGCCCCCACCCGCGGTGTGTACGACGCGCGGGAGGTCGGCGGCCGATCCGGACACACGCACCCGCTTTCAGCCGGCGGGCCAGAGGGAGATGCGCGAAGGGCAGGCCCGGACACCTTGACGCCGGCCTGGGCGAGCCCCATCTGGGACGGGTAGCCATGCCCGACAGGATCGCCCCGCCCCACCGACTGCTCCTCTGGCTCGAGGGGCGAGCGCTGCTCGAGCTGGCGGGAGTCGTTCCGGCGCTGCCGCTGCTTCGCCGCGCGCCCCGTGGCGACGGCCACCCGGTGCTGGTCTACCCGGGCCTCGGCGCCAGCGACTTCTCCACCCGCACCATGCGCGCCTTCCTCCGCGACCGCGGCTATCACGTCCACGGCTGGAAGCTCGGCACCAACCTGGGCCCGACGCCCGAGCGCGCAGAGGCGATGGTCGCGCGGCTGCACCAGCTCCACGCCCGCCACGGCCGGCGCGTGAGCCTGATCGGCTGGAGTCTCGGCGGCATCTACGCGCGCGAGCTGGCCCGTCGTCACCCGGAGCTGGTCCGCCAGGTGATCACGCTCGCGAGCCCGTTCCGCGACCTCGACGCCGTCAACATCCCGCAGTTCCTCCGTCGCGGTGCGGAGAGCCGTCCCCTGCCCGACCAGGAGGCGATGCGCGCGCGGCTCGCCGAACCGCTCACGGTGCCGTCGACGGCGATCTACAGCCGGACCGACGGCATCGTCGCGTGGCAGAGCTGCCGCGAGGACGACGGGCCCGAGCGCGAGAGCATCGAGATCATGAGCAGCCACCTCGGCATCGGCCATCATCCGGTCGCGCTCCTGACCATCGCCGACCGCCTGGCTCAGCCCGAGGGGGCGTGGCAGCCGTTCCGACCGCCGCTGAGCTGGCGCTGGCCGCTCGTCCCGCGCCTCGCGTGAAACGGCCCCGCGTCGGGCGGGTCATGGCCTCGTGTACCGGCAGCGCGCGAGAGCGTGACCTCAGCGGCGGGCGAGGCCTGCGAGCTCACGCACCAGAAGCTCGGCCTCGACCGGCTTCTCCAGGCAGGGGGACGTGCGCAGGTGCGCGGGGAGCAGATCCGGATCGTCGCCGTAGCCGGTCACGAAGAGGAACGGGATGCCGGCGGCACGCAGATGCTCGGCGAAGGGGACCACGGTTACGCCACCGAGATTGACGTCCAGCACGGCCACGTCGGCGCCCGATGCCTCGAGCGCGGCGAAGGCCAGCGGGATGGTCGGCGCGATGGCCGTGACGACGCCCTGGTACCGGACGAGCAGGGAACGGAGAGCGTCGGCCAGGACGTAGTTGTCCTCGACGATCAGGACTCTGAGGCCGTTCAGCGACGGCGCCGTCATGTCGGACGCCCGAGCGGCAGGTCGATGTCGCAGCGGAGACCGTCGACCGGGAAGCGGAGCGTCACCCGGCCGCCGGCCTCGTAGGCCAGCGCCTCCTCGATCAGGCGCGTGCCGAAGCCGCGTCGCGCCGGCTCGCCGGTGGGCGGCCCCCCCCGCTCGCTCCAGCTGATGCGCAGGCGCTCGCCGCCGTCGACGGCGGTCCGCGCGGAGATCGCCACCTGCCCGGCGCCGTTCGAGAGCGCGCCGTACTTGGCGGCGTTGGTGGCGAGCTCGTGCAGCGCCAGCCCGAGCGAGCGCACCAGATCGGCCGGAACGAAGGTGCCGTCGCAGTCGATGCGAACGCGGTCGGTCCGGTGGCGGTACGGCCCGACGACCAGGTCGACCAGCTCGCCGATGGGCAACCCCTCCTGGCGCCGGCCCGCCAGCGAGCCATGGATGCGTGCCAGCGTCTGGATGCGGCCGGCAAACGCCTGGCGGAACTCCTCCATCGTCGCCGACGTGTGCAGCGTCTGCTCGGCGATCGACTGCACGGTCGCCAGCGTGTTCTTCACGCGATGGTCGAGCTCGCGCGTGGTCAGGCGCAGCGCACGTTCGGTCTTGCGATGCTCCTCGACCTCTCGCTCGAGGGAGCGATTGGCCTCCGTGAGCCTGGCCTCGCGCTGCTCGCGCTCGCGTGCGGCGAGCAGCGCCTCGTCGCGCTGGCGGGTGAACGCCCGCGAGAGATAGATGGCGGCGATCAGCGTCGGCGCGATGGCGCCGGCGTTGCGCAACCAGAAGAACGGCTGCGGCGAGACGACCATGACCGTCCAGATCGCGGAGACGATGGTCAACGCCATCCCCGACAAGTGCCAGAATGCCCGCCAGGGAATGAGCACGGCGCCGATCACGGCCATCCCGGCGAGGATCAGCAGAGGGGTGGTTCCGTCGTTGGAGATGATGCCGACGGCGCCGGTGGCGAAGATGGTGACGGCGTACGCCGCGAAGCCGACGATCTGATTGAACCGCGCCCGCCGCGGATCGCGCAGCACCAGCAGCGCCGCTGCATTGAGGAGGAAGTTGACCGCCTGCACGACGCTGAGCCACGGCAGCGCACCCCGGTTGACGACGATCCAGCCGACGAAGACGGCGGCGATCCCGGCGTTGACCAGGCGGAGTCCCAGGCGGATCCGCTCGAGGAACAGCCGGTCGCCTTCCTCGCGCAACCAGTCCGGCAGGTCGTCGCGCTGCGCCTGCCCCGCTGCGAAGAGCGCCACGCGTTACGGGTAGCACAGGGGGGCGCCCGGAGGCACCCGGGACCACCGTCGGATCGCTCGCCGACGTGGCCGCTGGTGCCGCGCCGCGCCTAGACCCGGCGGCCCATGGCCTCGTGCACCAGCAGCTCGTGCTCGAGGGCGTCCAGGGCGTCGTGCAGGGCCACGCTCATCAGCTCCGCGTGCTTGGCCACGCGCAGGCTGCGGCGGTCCGCGATCGCCTCGACGTCGACCTCCTCCTCGGGATGCCGGCCGGACTCGCCGTGCCGGAGCGTCACGTCGATGCCCGCGACCTCGGGATGGAACCGCGCGCAACGCGCCACCCAGGCGTGGATCTGGTCGTGCCACTCGGGCCGCAGGAGGGTGTGCTCGGTCTGGATGTCGAGGTCCATGGATCCCCCTCCCCTCTGACGGAGCAGGCGGCGTGCCAGCCGGGAAAGAAGCGCCTTTCGGGACCCCGGCTCGCAGGGAGGGGAAGATGTTCGAGACGTCCGTCGCGGTCCCGGGAATGTGCGCCATCGGGCGGGCGCCGGTGCCCGCGGCGCGGTCCTTGCTCCGGCACGGGACAGGCATGGCATTCCCATGAGCGACGTCCTTCGGGAGCGGCGGCTGTCGGGCGAGGATCTGACCTTCTGGTGGGCGGACTCGCCGATGCAGCCGACCACGATGGCGATGTTGCTCGTGCTCGACCGGCTGCCCAACCCGACGCGGATTCGCCATGCCTTCGAACGCGCGATCGCGGCGGTGCCGCGGCTCCGTCAGCGCGTGGTCGAGGCGCCGCTCGGCCTGACGCTCCCGCACTGGGCCTTCGATCCGACCTTCGATCTCGACTACCACGTCCGCCGTCACGCCCTGACCGGGGCGCACGACCTGGACGAGCTCTTCCGCGAGGTGTCGCCGGCGTACGAAACGCCCTTCGACCGCTCCCGTCCGCTCTGGGAGGCGCGCCTCTACGAGGGGCTGCCCGAGGGCCGGGCGGCGCTCTTCTTCAAGCTCCACCACGCGGTCGCCGACGGCGTGGGGGCGAACGCGATCTTCGCGGCCATGACCGACTGGGAGCGCGAGCCCGCCGACGAGCCTCCGGCGGAGCCCGTCCCGGAGAACAAGGGCACCTGGGCGACGGAGCCGCCGCTCCGGCGGCGCGTGGCCGACGCGCTCCGCGATCGCGTCGCGCTCGATCTCGAGCGGGCGCGCGCGGCCGCCCACGCGCTGGTCGAGACCGTTCTGCATCCCTCCCGCGTCCCGCAGGCGCTGATGGCGCTCCGCTCCCTCACCGAATCGCTGCGCTTCGACAGCCATTCGCCGCTGCGCACCTTCGGCCGCGCCCGGCGCCTGACCGGCGTCGAGCTGCCGTTCGAGGGCGTGCGGCGCATCAAGCGGGCGCTCGAGGCCACGATGATCGACGTCATCCTGACGATCATGGCGCGCGCCATCGGGACGTGGCACCGGGCCCACGGCATGACGGAGGTGCGCGAGCTGATGACGCTCGTCCCCGTCAACCTCCGGACGCCGGCCGAATGGGTCGAGAAGGTGGAGGTGGGGAACGTCGCGACGGGCCTCCTCGTCCCGCTCCCGATCCGCCTCCACCACCCGATCGCGACCTTCCGCGAGGTGCAGCGGCGGGTGGAGGAGAAGAAGGCCGACCCGGCCGCCGGTGCGACGCCGATGCTCGCGGACCTGCTCGGCATCCTCGGTCGCCAGCTCGTCACGTGGATGGGCGAGGTCACGTTCGGCGCGGTCGACTTCATCGTGACCAACGTGCCCGGCATCCTCGCCACGCGGCATCTCGCGGGCGCCGAGATCATGGCCGCGTATCCGTTCGCGCCGGTGGCGCTCAAGAGCCCGGCGAGCGTCGCACTCTACGGCTACCGCGACCGCCTCTTCATCGGCATCGACGCGGACCTGGCGACGATGTCCGACGTGGACGACTTCAAGGGGATGATCGTCGACGCGTACCGCGAGCTCGCGGCGGCGGCGCGGGTCGAGGTGCCGGCGTGACCGCCGACGCCCGCCCCTCGCGCGCAGGTCCGTCGCGCTGGCTCTTCGACGCGTGGTCGGGGTTCTACGATCTCCCGCTGATCCAGCGGCTCACCTATCGCCCGGTGCAGGACGCGGTCGTCGCCGCGCTCCGCGAGCTCCGCCCGCGCCACGTGCTCGACGTCGGCTGCGGCACGGGGCTGCTCGCGAGTCGGCTGAGCCGCGAGCTCGACGGCGCCACGCTCACGGGCTGCGACTTCTCCCACGGCATGCTCGTGCACGCGCGCGGGCACGGCGCCCGCGTGTCGTGGGTCCAGGGCGACGCCCAACGCCTGCCGTTCCGGGACGCGTCGGCCGACGCGATCGTCTCGACGGAGGCGTTCCACTGGTTCCCCGACCAGCGGCGTGCGCTGGCCGAGTTCTTCCGGGTGCTGGTGCCCGGCGGGCGGCTCCTGGTCGCGCTCGTCAACACGCCGAACGACGCGGTGCGGACGGTCTTTCGCGTCGCCTCGTCGGTGATCGGGCAGCCGTTCGACTGGCCGACGCGCGAGGAGATGCGGGAGCTGCTGGAGGAGGCGGGGTTCGAGGTGGAGTCGCAGCGGCGCGTCTACCGGATCCCGGCGGGGATGCTGCTGCCGCCGGTGATGACGGTGGGGCGACGGGTGGACCGGCGCACGGCCCGCGACGTCCGCCCCGAAGTCGCCGCCCCGCCGAGACCGGAGTAGTCCTCCGTTTCAGTGCGTGAGTCCGCGGGCCCCTTCGGGCACCATGGAGCAGGATGCGCCTCGTGCTGCTGCTCGTCGCCTGCCTGCTGCCGGCGCCCGTGCGGGCCGAAGAGCCCCCTGCGCCCGCCCCGAGGATGCGCGACTGCATGCGCGTGGACGAGGAGACCGGCGAGACCATCGATCCCGAGACCGAGGAGGAGATCGGACGGTATCTCGACTGCCTCGGCCAGAACGTGAAGGGGCCCTGGCTCGTGACCGTGGCCGAGCGCGGCGATGCGGCGGAGGTGAAGAAGCTGCTCGCGCACCACGCCGATCCGAATTGGTTCGACCGTGGCAACCAGGAGACGGCGTTGATCGCCGCCGCGCGCAACGGTCATGTGGCAATCGTCCGGGCCCTCCTCGCGCACGGCGCCAGCGTCAACGTCGACGGCGTGAACGAGACCGCGCTCCAGGCGGCCGCAACGTGGGGCCACGTCGAGGTGGTCGATCTCCTCCTCGCCCGGGGCGCCGACGTCGAGGGACGAGGGTCGCCGCGAGACATCCGCGAGACGCCGCTCCAGGCCGCGGCCGGGGCGGGACGCGCGGACATCGTCGCGCGCCTCATCGCGCACGGGGCGGACGTGAAGGCACGGTGTTGCCAGGGCAACGGGTACGCGCTCCTGCACTTCGCCGCGCGCGGCGGCAGCGCCGAGGTGGCCCGCCTGCTGATCGCGCACGGCGCGGAGCTCGACGCGCGGGCGCTCGGCGGCACGACGCCGCTGCTGGAGGCCGCGCGGTACCGTCACTCCGAGGTCGTGCGCGTGCTGCTCGACGCGGGCGCCGATCTTCATCTGACCCGGCGGGTCTGGCGTGACGAGGAGGAATCGCCACTCCAGGTCTCGGTGCGGGGCCTCGCCGACGGCCACAGCACCCAGGATCCGGTGTCGATGAAGGCCTTGCTCGCGAAGGGCGCGCAGCTCGAGGCGTGGGACGCACACGCGGGCCTCAAACAGGCGGCAGCGGACGGGTACGTCGCGATGATCCAGGCCCTGCTCGCGACCGGCCTCCTCGACGCGAAGGACGCGGCGGAGGCGTTCACGCAGACGGCCGCGCACGGGCATCCCGAGGCCGTCGCGGCGCTGCTGGACCTCGGCTTCGACCCGAACGCGAAGGACGCGCGCGGGCGGACGGCGGTGCACGCTGCCTACGTCGACCTGTGCTGCGAGGTCGAGGAACGCACGCGCGTCTTCAAGGAGATCGTGCGCGTGCTGCACGCCCACGGAGCGGGTCTCGACTTCGTGACGGAGAACGACGGCACGATCTCGGGGGTCGCGGATCGCGAGCGTTTCCGCCGCGTGCTCCACGAACTCGGGATCCCGCCGCCGGAGTAACCCGGGTCGAGCGCCGCGCGCGTCGGCGCGAACGGAGCTACAGCGGCAGGTTTCCCGTCGCCACGCGCGTCGACCGATCGCGCTTGTAGGCGTCGATCGTCCGCTGCGCGATACGCCACTGGTGCACCTCGTCGGCGCCGTCGGCGAAGCGCGCCCATCGTGCCTGCTGGGCCATGCGGGCGAGCGGCGTGTCGAGCGAGTAGCCGAGCGCACCGTGGACCTGGATCGCGCGATCGACGATGCGGTTGAGCGCGTTGGCGACGAAGTGCTTCGCCATCGACACCTCGCTGCGGAAGTCCTCGCCGCGGTCGATCTTGTAGGCGGCGTGCAGCACCATGAGCTTGCCCTGGTACAGCTCCATCGTCGAGTCGGCGATCATCCACTGGATGCCCTGCTTGTCGGCCAGGAGCGAGCCGTGGGCGAAGCGGTTGAGCGCGCGGTCGACCATCATGTCGAGCGCGACCTCCGCCTGGCCGATCCAGCGCATGCAGTGCGCGAGGCGCGCGGGTCCGAGACGCGCCTGCCCCAGGAGATGCCCCTGGCCGCGGCCGCCGAGCATGTTCTCCTTCGGGATGCGGAGGTCCTCGATGCGGATCTCGGCGTGGTTGTGGTGGCCGGCCATCGTCAGCACGTCGCGGACGACGTTCCAGCCCTTGGCGGGCAGATCGACGATGAAGGCGGTGTTGGCCGCCTGGGGAATCTCGGGCTGGTCTTCGGTGCGGGCGATCAGGATCGCGAACCCGGCGCCGCTGGCGCCCGAGATGAACCACTTGTGCCCGTTCACCACCCAGTGGTCGCCGTCCGGCACGGCGCGCGTCTGGATCAGCGTCGGGTCGGAGCCGGCGACCTCCGGCTCCGTCATCGCGAAGCACGAGCGGACCATGCCGTCGCACAGCGGGCGGAGGTACTTCTCCTTCTGGGCGTCGGTGGCCCAGTGCAGGAGCGTGTGCATGTTGCCTTCGTCGGGCGCCTGCGCGTTCAACGCGTAGGGACCGAAGCCCGACTTGGCGGCCTCGGCGGAGACGGCGGCCATCGCCACGTGGCCGAGGCCCATGCCGCCGTACTCCTTCGGCATGTGCGGGAGCCAGAGGCCCTGGTCGCGGGCGGCGATGCGCATCTCGATGATGGACTTGACCAGGAAGCGGCGGTCGCCTTCGTGCTGCGCGATGCGTTCCTCCGCGGGGCGCACGACCCGGGCGACGAACTCGCGGACTTTGAGGCGGAGGGCGTCGATTTCGGGGGGGAAGGAGAAGTCGATGGCCATTGCAACGTCCTTTCCGTGATCGCGCTCGATCGGACTACCGCGACGAGTCGACGACATACCCACAACTGCACGAGGCCGCCACCCATTTTTCCGGGGGACGGTTGGAACTCGCGGCCCGGGCAGGGGTGCGCACCCGGGAACGCCGGCCCGGGTCGGTACGAGTCGACGGCCCACTCCCTTGCGACTCCGGCCTGCGCCGCGATACACACTGGCCGATCGACCATCGAGGAAGACGGGCCATGAGCGGGAACATCCTCCACGCGCGTCTCGGCGGGTACGATCGCATCGCGACGCGGGCCGCAAGAGGAGCGACTCCATGACGCACACTCCGACCCTCACCGTGTACAGCGATGGCTGCCCGCTCTGTCGGGACACCGTGGCGCAGCTCCGCAAGGCGGCCGAGACCAGCGGCCAGCAGGTGCACGAGCAGGCCATGGCCGAGGTCGATGCGAAGACGATCGAGGCGCTCGGCATTCGCGCCACGCCGGCCGTCGCCTTCGAGCACGGGTTGCTCTCGGTCGGGCGCCCCGGTGAGGACGACGCGCGGTTGCTCGTGCAGCGGGCCGAGATCGACCGCGTGATTCTGTCGCATGCCATTCC
>Ga0335084_10008479_pt1 | contig 10248 bp, 8 predicted proteins | sample Lox_Sample_44_FD_206721 | JGI IMG/M metagenome (GOLD analysis project Ga0335084, IMG submission 206721) | Soil microbial communities from Loxahatchee National Wildlife Refuge, Florida, United States - Lox_Sample_4.4 | ecosystem: Environmental > Terrestrial > Soil > Wetlands | place: USA: Florida... | reverse complement strand
GCGCGCCCGTCACGCCCCAGCGGAACGGCTCGCCGGAGATCGTCATGCCGTCGCGAGCCGCGGGCTTGAAGAAGGCATAAGCGACGGGCCCCTGGTCCTTGCCCAGCACGTTGAGCGCGAAAGCCCTCGAGTCCTTGATCGCCGGGTGCGCGTGCGAGTCCGCCTTGACGCCGACCACGACGAGCGGCGGGGCGAAGGAGGCCTGCGTCACCCAGTTGACCGTCGCCGCCGCGACGGCGTCGTCCTTGCCCTTGGCCGTCAGCACGTAGAGGCCGTAGGGAATCATGCGCAGCACCGTCTTCTTCACGTTCGCGTCCATGGTGTCCTCCTCAGGGGGTTCGAGCCGGCCGCCAGTGTAGCGCGGACGGGCGCTTGCGCGCACCCCGTGATTTGCCCTACCCTCGGCCCACCAATGGCCTTCGGCGACGTCGGCTACGACGAGGCGATGGCGCGGGCGCGCGCGCTCGTCCCCGTGCTCCGCGAGCGCGCCGCAGGCGCCGAGGCGCTGCGGCAGATGGCGAAGGAGACCGAAGGCGACCTCCACCGCACGGGGCTCTTCCGCTTTCACCAGCCGCGGCGCTGGGGCGGGATGGAGCTCCCCTTCGCGGCGCTCTTCGATATTCCTGCGGAGATCGGCCGCGGCTGCGCCTCGACGGCGTGGAACGTGGCCAACCTCGCCGTCCACCACTGGCTCCTGGCTCTCTACGACCCGCGCGCCCAGGAAGAGGTCTGGGGGCAGAACCCCGACGCGCTGGTCGCATCCGGCATCGCGTTCCCTCAGGGGCGCGGGCGCAAGGTCGACGGCGGCTTCGTCGTGAGCGGCTACTGGAACTTCTCGAGCGGTGTCGATCCGTCGGACTGGAACATGCTGGCGACGATCGTCCGCGACGGCGACCGCGTCGTGGACCATCGCATGTGCCTCGTGCCGAAGCGCGACTACGAGATCGTGGACGACTGGCAGGTCCTCGGCATGCGGAGCACCGGCTCCAAGTCTGTGCGCGCCACCGAGATCTTCGTCCCCGAGCACCGCGCGCTCTGCATGTACCTCGTGCGCGGAGGCAGCGACTTCCCCGGCGCTGCGGTCAACCCGGGCGCGCTCTACCGCGTGCCGATCGGCGCGATCAGCTCGCACTGCCTGGCGGCCGCCGGCGTCGGCAACGCCCAGGCCGCCCTCGAGCTGACCATCCAGGCCGTCAAGCAGCGCAGCACCAGCTACACGGCGGCGCGGATGCGCGACTTCCAGGCCGTCCAGCTCCGCGTGGCGCGGGCCGGCGCGCAGATCGACGCCGCGCGGCTCATCTGCCGGGCCGACTGCCTCGAGGCGCAGGGCGCGGCGGAGGAGAACCGGCTCATGTCGATCGAGGACAAGCTCCGCTGCCGCCGCAACGTCGCCTACGCGATGGAGCTGTGCACCGAGGCGGTGGATTCACTTCACGCGCTGGCCGGAGCCAACGGCATCTACGATCAGTACCCGATCCAGCGGCTCTTCCGCGACCAGCACGCGCTCTCCGCACACATCGGCTTCAGCTGGGACGCCCAGGGCTCACCGTGGGGGCTGGTCGCCCTCGGCGGGGAGTTCTCGAGCCCGACGCTTTGACACCGTAGCGTCTCTCTCGCTGCTCAACTGAGCGACAGCAAGAGACGCCGGACCCAGACGCGGATCGTCTCGCGGCGATAGGCTGCGGAACCCATGAGGTCGGAGAGCGGGTCGGCCTGGGCCGCGGCGGCTTCGGCGGCGCCGCGGATGACGGTCTCGGTCAGCAGCTCTCCGCTGAGGATCGACTCCGCGCGGTGCGCCCGGATCGGGGTGGGCGCGGCGCCGCCCAGCGCGATCCGAACGTCAGCGACATGCTTCGCGGCGTCGAGGACGAGCAGCGCCGCCACGCCGACCAGCGGCTTGTCCTCCGCCGAGCGCGGGCAGAACCTCATGTAGCCGCTCCTCGCGCCCGACGGGGCGGCCGGCACGCGCACCCCCGTCAGGATCTCGCCCGGGGCGAGGGCCGTCTCGAAGAAGCCCGTGAAGAATCCGGCGAGCGGCACGACACGTTCCCCGCTGGGTCCGGCCACGTGCGCCTGGGCCTCGAGGCAGAGGAGGGCCGGGGCGGGATCCGAGGCCGCCTCCGCGTAGCAGAGATTGCCGCCGAGCGTCGCCGTGCTTCGGATGGCGGGCGTGGCGACCCGGTGCGCGGCCTCGCCGAGCAGCGGCCACCCCGAGCGCACGGCATCGTGTCGGGAGAGCGAAGACAAGGTCGTCATGGCGCCGATGTCAAGGGCGCTGCCGTCCCTGCGAATGCTGGAGAGCGCGGGCACCCGGTGCAAGGACACGAGCCGGTCCGGCCTAACCAGCCCGAGCCGCATCGTCGGCACGAGCGCCGTGCCGCCCGCGATGACGCGCGCTTCGCCGTCGAGCCGGGCCAGGACTTCAATGGCCTCCGGGACAGTCTCCGGCTCGCTCAAGGCGAAGGGATGCAGCCGCACTAGGGTCCTCCCGCCGCCGCGAGCACAGCCTGGACGATCTTCGTGTAGCCGGTGCAGCGGCAGAGGTTCCCTGCGAGCGCCTCGCGCACGTCGTTCTCGGTGGGCGACGGGTTCGTCGCAAGGAGGGCGCGCGCCGAGAGAAGCATGCCGGGCGTGCAGAAGCCGCACTGGACGGCGCCCGCGCGGGCGAATGCGGTCTGGAGGCGATCGGGCTCACCGTCGCGATCGAGGCCTTCCACCGTGAGGACGGCCCGGCCGCGAAGGCGCGCCACGAGGAGCAGGCAGGCGCGTGCCGGCTCTCCGTCCACCAGCACGGTGCAGGTGCCGCACACGCCCTCGCCGCAGCCGTACTTGGTGCCGTTGAGCGCGAGCCCGTCGCGCAGCAGGTCGAGCGCGGTCCAGTGGGCGGGCACATCGATCCGGCAGGCCCGGCCATTGAGCGTGAAGTCGACGGAGATCATGCGCCGCCCTCGAGTGCAGCCGTGACGTTCCTGGCGAAGACTCCCGCGAGCTCCCTGGCCTTGACCTTCATGACGGCGTCGCCAATGGAGCCCAGCCGGCCCAGCACGGTGACGTCGCTCGCGTAGGCGACGGACGTGGCGCCGTCGCCGGTCGGCGACAGCTCGAGCGACGTGCGGATCTCGACCCTGCTGCCCAGGAGGCTGTCTTCACCGCGTCCCTCAGAGACGAGACGACGCGGCGGTTCCGCTTCGACGATTTCCATCCGCACATCCTGATGGGTCGACAGGAAGCCGACCTTGACCGTGAGGCGAAGCCGGTAGGTCCGCTCGTCCACGACGTCGAGCCCGTCGCAGCCCGGGATGCAGGGCGCGAGACGCTTCGGGTCGAGGAGGAACGCCCAGGCGGTCTCGGGCGCGACATTGACCATGAAGCGCTCTTCGAGGCGGAGCATGCGTCAAGCACGCCCGGAAGCGCCCTTGATAGCCGCAAGGACGCGCTCTGCGATGAGCGGGAGCTGCGTCACGGGCGCACCGGCGGCGCGGGAGACCGCGTTCATCACGGCGGCAGGCGTCGGCGTCATCGCGGGCTCACCGATGCCCTTGGCGCCGAAGGGGCCGAGTCCCTGGCCGGACTCGATCAGGATCGTCACGACAGGCGGCGCGTCGAGCGTGGTCGGTATCCGGTAATCCAGGAGATGCGGGTTCTTGGAGATCCCGTCCTCGAGAATGACTTCTTCCAGGAGAGCGTGCCCCAGCCCCTGCACCGCCCCGCCCTCGATCTGGCCCTCGGCGCTCTGGCGATTGATCGCCCGGCCGATGTCGTAGCAGGCGGCGAGCTTCGTTGCGCGAGTCTGGCCCGTCTCCTCGTCGACCTCGACTTCGACCGCCTGCGTGCCGAAGGTGTAGTCGTTGAAGGGCTTGCCCCGCCCGGTCAGCGGGTCGATGGTCGGCGCCGACGGCGCGTCGTACTTGTCGAAAGCCTGGACGGGGCGCCCCGCCGCCGTCGCGGCCTTGACGAGCGCGGGAAAGGCGATCGCCCGGTCGGGTGCGCCGCGCACGAACGCGCGCCCTCCCGCCAGCTCGATGTCTTCCGGAGAGGCCTCGAGCATCTCAGCCGCCTGGTCCACCAGATGGCGGCGCACCTCGCCCGCGGCCTTGAGCACGGCGTTGCCTGACATCAGGAGCTGGCGCGTCGCCGTCGTGGTCCCCGCGCGCGGGGTGAAGTGGCTGTCCCGGCCAACCGCGGTCACCTGCTCCACAGGCAGCCCCAGGACTTCGGCGCTGATGGAGCAGAGCGAGGAGGTCTGCCCGCCGCCGACATCGGGCGCGGCGCACCGAACCACGGCAGTGCCGTCGAGCTCCATGCCGACCCAGGCCGAGGCCGAGTCTCGCGTCCAGCACATGCGGCCGTACGGCGTGAAGGAGGCAGCGAGCCCGCGCCCAATCCTCATCGGCCCCTCGCCTGCCCGCGCCGGCCCCAGCGCCTCCCACGCGCACCTCATGGTCTCGCCGAGCATCGGCTCGCTCTCGAGCACCTGCCCCGTCGCGATGCTGTCGCCCTTGCGAAGGAAGTTCTTCTCGCGCAGTTCGAGCGGGTCCATGCCGAGCGCACGGGCCAGCGCCTCCATCTGTCCCTCGTACGCGACGCAGGTCTGGATCGAGCCGAAAGTGCGATAGGCGCTCGCGATGGGATTGTTGGTATAGACGGTGTAGGCGTCCACCGTCACGTGAGGCACGCGGTAGGGCCCGGTCGCCGTCACGAGGCTGTAGAGCAGCACCCACGGGGACAGGGCGGCATAGGCGCCCGAGTCGGAGATGAGCTTGGCCTCCACGGCCACCAGCTCCCCTTCCCGCGTGGCTCCGGTCTTGTACCGCAGCACGTACGGGTGGCGCTTACCGTGGCCGATGAAGCTCTCTTCCCGGGAGAAGATCAGCTGGACTGGGCGACGCGTCTTCCAGACCAGGAGCCCCAGCAGGCACTCGACGGTGACATCCTCCTTGCCGCCGAAGCCGCCGCCAAGATACGCGCCCTCGATGCGCACGCGGCCGTGGGGCAGCCGCAGCACCTCGGCGACGTCTCGGAAGTGCTCGAGCACCTGCGTGCTGACACGGAGGACCAGCGCGCCCTCGGCGTCCATCCATCCGATGCCGGTCTCGGTCTCCAGGTAGAGATGGTCCACGAACGGTGTCTGGTACGTCCGCTCCACGACGACCTCGGCTCGCGTGAAGCCGTCGGCGGCATCGCCCTTCCGGATGTGCCAGGCGCGAAGGAGATTGCCGCCATCGTGGACGTGCGGGGCGCCGGGCTTCATCGCCTCGAGCGGGTCGTAGACGCCGGGCAGCAGCTCGTACTCGACACGCACGCGCTCGGCCGCCACGGCGGCAATCTCGGGCGTCTCGGCGGCGATGGCCACGACGGGTTCGCCCTGGAAGCGCACCCGCCCCTCGGCCAGCACGGGCTGCGTCGCCAGCACGGCGCCGGCCGTCGCCTCGGCCATGCGGCCGGGCAGCTCCATGCGAAGCGCGTTCTGCGGCACGTCGGCATGGGTCAGGACCGCGATGACGCCAGGCAGCGCGCGCGCCGCGCTCGTGTCGATGCTGGTGATGCGGGCCGAGGCATACGGGCTGCGGACGATCTTGCCATGGAGCATGCCGGCCACCGACAAGTCGCCCGCGTAGATGGGGCGGCCGAGCGCCTTCTCCCAGGCGTCCGCTCGAGGCTGGGAGCCGCCGATCACCCGGTAGGCCATGGTCGGATCAGACGTCCCAGCCGCCGTCCACCGTCACCGACTGGCCGGTCATGTTCTTCGAGTCGTCCGAGACCAAAAACAGCACGGCATTCGCGATGTCCTGCGAGACGGTGACGCGACGGAGCGCCATCTCGTTGACATACTCCTGGTACACCTGTTCCGGCGTCCAGCCGCGCTTCTTCGCCTTCTCGCGGCAGAGCTTGTCCATGCGGTCGCCCGAGACGATGCCGGGGTGCAGCGCGTTGACATTCACGTTGTGGGGCCCGGCCTCGAGCGCCACCGTTCGCGTGAAGCCGCGCAGCGCCCACTTCGACGACGAGTACGCCGCCCGGTACTTGTAGCCGCGCAGGCCCGAGGTGCCGCTGATGTTGACCACCTTGCCGTACTTCCGGGCGATCATGCCCGGCAGCACGTGCTTGGTCGGCAGGAAGGTGCCCACGATATTGGCCTCGAGGACGAACCGAAAGTCTTCCACCCGGATGTCCTGCACGGGGGTCTCGATGGGACCCGTCACCCCCGCGGCATTCACCAGGATATCGATACGGCCGAAGGCCTCCGTCGTCTTCGTCACCATCCGCTGGACGGCGGCCTCGTCCGTGACGTCGCAGCGCACCACGAGGGCGCGGCGCCCGAGCTGCTCGATCTCGGCCTTGAGCGCCTCGAGCGGCGGGATGTCGCGCGCGGCCAGCGCGAGGCTCGCGCCTTCACGGGCGAGCGTGAGGCAGATGTCATGACCCATGCCCTTGGCGGCGCCGGTGACGAGCGCGATCCGGCTCGCGAGCTTCATGCGACATATCCCTCCCGGCGGTCGGCTTCACGCGATGCGGCGGGGCGCTCGGCCGGATCGCCGTAGCCGCCCCCGCCGCAGGATTCGAGCAGCACGAGGTCGCCCTGGGCGAGCTTCATCGTCTCCTTGCCGCGAATGTCCCGCTCGCGCGGCGTGCCCGGGTTGAGCGTGATCCGGAAGGGCGCCGCGTCCTTGCCGCCGAAGAGTCCGTACGGCGGCACGATGCGCCGCTCGATCATGCTGGTGAGCGTGACCTCCGGGCCCAGCACGCGGTAGGCGCGTCGAAAACCCAGGCCGCCACGGTGCCGCCCGTCCCCGCCCGAGCCGGGTCGCAGCGCGAGCTCCTCGACCATGAGCGGATACTCGCTCTCGACGACCTCCACGGGCGTATTCATGACGTTCGACATGTGCACGCGGGTGGCGGAGGCGCCGTCCTTGCCGGCCGTAGCACCCTCGCCGCCGCCGTGCACCTCGTAGTAGACGGCCCAGCGCCCGTCCGCCATGCGCGCGCCCAGGATCAGGAGCCCCGACGTGGTGGGCCCGCCGGCCTGGACGCGATCCGGAATCACCGGCGCCAACGCCTTGATGATGGCGTCCACGACGCGCTGGGAGGTCTCGTGGTTGCCGCCGACCACGGGGCGATCGGGATCGGCGCTGAGCACGGTGCCCGGCGGCACGACGACGCGCAGCGGACGGTAGCAGCCCTCGTTGGGCGGCGCCTCCGGCGCGACCAGCGCCTTCATGGCGTAGTACACGCCCGAGCAGGCGATGTAGTAGGTGGTATTGACGGGGCCCAGCGCCTGGGGATCGGTGCCGGTGAAGTCGAACGTCGCCTGGTCGCCCCGCTTCTCGACGCGCACCTTGACGCGGATGCGCCGGTCCTCGATACCGTCGTCGTCGAGGAAGTCCTCGCCTTCCCACGCGCCGTCGGGCAAGACGCGAAGGGCCGCGCGCATCTGCTGCTCCGACTCGTCGTGCAGCCGGTCGAAGCAGGCGGCGACGGTCGGGGCGCCATAGCGCGCGAAGAGCTCGTGGAGACGCCGGCCGGCGACGTCATTGGCGGCGAACTGGGCGAAGATGTCGCCCTCCCGCTCGTCGCGGCCGCGCAGGTTGGACAGCACGAAGTCGAGCGTGTGCCTCTCGGGGCCATCCTTGGAAAAGAGTCGGATGGGCGCGATCCTGAGCCCCTCCTGGTAGCACTCTGTCGCCCACGGCACATAGCTGCCGGGCACCGCTCCGCCGACATCCGCCCAGTGAGCGAGGTTGATCGCGAAGGCGACCAGCCGCCCCTCGAAGAAGACCGGCCGCACGGCCTTGACGTCCGGCAGGTGATTGCCACCCACCTCGGGCAGGTTGAGGAACCAGACATCCCCTTCTTGCAACGTGTTTGCGGGCACGCGCTTGAGGAATTCCTTCACGGTGAAGCCCATGACGCCCATGTGAATCGGTATGTCGCGCCCCTGCGCGATGAGCCGCCCCTGCGCGTCCGTGAGGGCGGACGAGAGGTCGCCCGCCTCCTTGAGCAGCGGTGAGCGGGCCGAGCGCATGACGATGACGCTCATTTCCTCGGCAATGGCATAGAGACCGTTCCGCACGACTTCCAGCGTGACGGGGCTCAGCGCGATGCTCATGCGAGGCCTCCCACCTCGATGACGAGGTTGCCGAGCCGGTCGGCGACACAGCGCTGGCCCGGGTAGACCACGGTGGTGGACCACTCGTCCTCGATCATGGCGGGCCCGGCGACAGGATGCCCCGCCGGCAGGCTCGCCCGGTCATAGCGCGTCATGTCCACCGCGCCCGTCTCCTTGAAGTAGGCCCGGTGCGAGCCCGTCGCGACGGCGGATACCCCCGCGGGCGGCGCCGGCATGGGCAGCGGCTCTTCGACGGCGCGGGCCGTGACGCGCAGGTTGACGCACTCGACGTTCTCGCCGGTGGCGTAGCCGTACAGCTGGCGGTGGCGCGCCTCGAAGGCGGCCTTGAGGGCGGCCGGCCCGCCGGTCGCCCACTCCACCTCGAGCTCGTAGTTCTGCCCGACGTAGCGGAGGTCGAGGCGCCGCAGGATCATCATGCGGCCGGGCTCGCGCCCGTCGTCGAGAAGCGGCCTCACGCACTGGGCCTCGAGCGCCCGGAAGCGCTCCTCGACCACCTTGGCGTCCCAGGCCTCGAGTCGCGCGCGGTGCGTCTGGACGGTGTCGTAGCGCAGCGGCGAGACGAGGCAGCCCAGCGCCGAGAAGGCGCCCGAGTGGGCGGGGACGATCACGCTCGAGATACCGGCCTGGCGCGCGAGGGCGCCCGCGTGGAGCGGCCCGGCGCCGCCATAGGCGATCAGCGAGAACTCCCGGAGATCGTAGCCGCGCTGGACGGACACGAGGCGCAGCGCGCGCAGCATGTTCGCATTGGCCACCTCGACGACGCCGTGAGCGGCCTCGATCAACGTGAGCCCGAAGCGCTGGGCGAGCGGCGCGACGGCCGATTCTGCCCGCGCCGCGTCGAGCCGGATCGAGCCGCCGTACACCCGCTCGGGATTGAGGTAGCCCAGGAGGAGATTGGCGTCGCTCACCGTGGGCTCCGTCCCGCCGTGCCCGTAGCAGGCCGGCCCGGGCGCGGCGCCGGCGCTCAGGGGCCCAACCTTGAGCGCCCCCGTGGGCTCGACGCGGGCGATGGAGCCGCCGCCGGCGCCGATCGATTCGACGGCAACCATGGGCAGCCGCGCCGGATAGTCGCCGAGCTTGCGCTGTCCCGCCGTCTCGGGGACGCCGTCGGCGATGAGACATACGTCGGTGGTGGTACCTCCCATGTCGAAGGCAAGCGCGCGCGCGAGCCCGAGCGATCGCGCCGTGTGGGCCGCGGCGGCGACCCCGCCCGCAGGGCCCGACATCGCCATGCTGAGGGGCCGGGCCTTGGCCGTCTCGACCGACATCATGCCGCCGGCCGAGTGAAGAAGGTGCAGCGGCCTGCCACCCGTGCGGCGGGCGAGGTCGTCGAGGTAGCGCGCCGCGAGCGGCATGACGGACGCGTTGAGCACCGTGGTGCAGCTCCGCTCGAACTCGCGAAACTCCGCGTTGATCTCGCTCGAGACGGAGACGTGCGGGAAGTGCGCCTCGAGGGCCAGGCGCAGCGCCTGCTCGTGGGCCGGCGCGGCGTACGCGTGGAGCAGGCACACGGCGACGCTCTCGATGCCCTCGCGCTTGAAGTCCGCCACGACCGAACCCAGCTCCTCGAGGTGGAGCCGCGTCAGCACCGTGCCGTCCGGCGCCAGGCGCTCCGTCACTTCGCGGCGCAGGCGGCGCGGCACGAGCGGCTCCGCCTTGGCGGGCCGGTCCAGGCGGTAGAGGTGGAGCCGGCTCATGCGCCCAATCTCGAGCACGTCGCGGAATCCGCGCGTGGTGATGAAGCCCACCGGCGCCCCGCGATGCTCGACGATGGCGTTGGTGACCATGGTCGTCCCGTGCGCCAGCGTGGCCCACGGCCCGGTCCTGGGCGCGAGCGCCGCGATGCCGTTGAGCACGCCCTCGGCGGGGTTCGCGGGCGTCGTCGGCACCTTGCACGACTCCATCCGCCCCGCCGGATCCCAGGCGACCACGTCCGTGAACGTCCCGCCAACATCCACCCCGATCCGCGCGCCCTCAGCCATGCTCACCCCCTCCAGCGGGGTCAGGTCTTGCAGTCACACATGCCCAAGCCACAGGAGCCGTCGGCCATCGCGCCCACATGTCGTATTTCAAGACCTGACCCCAGCGCTACTTGCGGTCCAGCCATTTCGGGAGCGGGT
>Ga0335084_10008478_pt1 | contig 10248 bp, 8 predicted proteins | sample Lox_Sample_44_FD_206721 | JGI IMG/M metagenome (GOLD analysis project Ga0335084, IMG submission 206721) | Soil microbial communities from Loxahatchee National Wildlife Refuge, Florida, United States - Lox_Sample_4.4 | ecosystem: Environmental > Terrestrial > Soil > Wetlands | place: USA: Florida... | reverse complement strand
CGGCCGGGAGCACATGGCGAGGTTCCGCCGGCGGGGTCGCGACGGAACCCAAACGGGTGGATTTACTATCGCCAGAGGAAGTAACTCAAAGTGTAATCCGCCCGTAATCCCTGACGGCGGGGGTACTCGCGCAAGCCGGCGCCGCGTGCCCGGGTCTCCTCGCGCCGAGCCGAGGCTTCCGTTCTCGGACGGATGAGTCCTCACGCGGCCGGGAGCCGGCGGCGTGCCGCCGGGCGCTGCGCGCCGGATTGGGCTCCGTCCGCCCTGAGATGGGGGGCCGATCACGGGGACGTCGCCCGCTCGCGGAACCGACGCGCGGCGCTCGCTCCCTCTCTGCTGGCTCGGGGACGTGCGGCATGAGGGACACCCGCCAGCTCGCTCTTGGGCGTTCGCTGGGCGAGGTGGCGAGTCATCAGCGGGCCGCCTACCGCTTCTGCGGCGTCCGCCGCACCACCGCGAGGACGTTCGGCACGGGCCACGCCTCCCGGTTGTCGTCCTGCGAACCGGTGGCCCGCTCGAACCCGCCCACGCGCTCCACCTCGACCTTGCCGGCTCGCAGGAAGAGCTGCGCCTCGGGCCCCCCCTCGACGTACATGGCGCGCCTCAGGTCGATGGGGAGCGCCAGCAGCGCGTCCACCAGCTCGTGCACGGGGTAGGGCGTACGGACGTGGACGAGCAGCACCCGTCCCTTGCCGTCCACCCCCACGGCGGCGACCGAGGCGCGCCGCTCCGAGGGCGCCCAGACGTTCTTCCGATCGCAGGACACCATGCGGATCGACTGCACCAGGGCCGCGTACGCCCGCCCCAGCGCGTCCCAGTCGTCGCATTCGCGGTCGATCAACCGGACGGGCGGCGTGCCCACGGCGATCGGGTCGAAGGCGAGCGCCGCCTTCTCGCGCGAGGGGCGCCCGCGGTTCACGTGCGCGCGCGTCCGCATCAGCCCGGTGCTGGTCCGGTAGTCCTCCTGGTACATGGCGGCGTTGATGGCCGCCACCGCCCCGGCCCGCGCCGCCCAGCCGCGCGCGGTGCGGAGGGAGCCCTCGCCGGGGGCCGAGGCGTTGAGGAGCCGCAGCTCGAAGCGGGCCGGATCGGCGCGGACCACGACGATCTGCCGGTCGCCGGCGGCGGTGGGCGGACCCTGGAACGTCCCGAGGTCGAGCCCGGGCTCGAGCGCCTGCCATGGCGGCGACCCCGCCGTGGCTGCGGCGGCGAGGAGCGCGATGGTGGCGACCCCGAGCATGGCCCGCATTGTCCGGCCCGTCCGAGACCGTGACAAGGGGCGCCCCGGTGCCAGGATCGGGGCATGGCACACCCGCTCGCCGGCAAGCCGGCGCCCCGGGACGTCCTCGTCGACGTCCCTGCGCTCCTCCGGGCATACCTCGACGCGCCGGATCCGCGCGATCCGGCCCAGCGCGTCGCGTTCGGCACCTCCGGGCACCGCGGCTCGTCGCTGCGGCGCAGCTTCAACGAGGCGCACATCCTGGCGGTGGTCCAGGCGACCTGCGAGTGGCGCCGCAAGGAGGGGATCGCCGGGCCCCTCTTCCTCGGCCGGGACACGCACGCGCTCTCCGAGCCGGCGGAGCGCACGGCCGTCGAGGTGCTCGCGGCGAACGGCGCGGAGGTGGTGGTCTCACAGGCGGGCGCCCCGGTGCCGACCCCGGTGGTGAGCCACGCCATCTTGACCGCGAACCGCGGGCGGCGCGACGGCCTCGCCGACGGCATCGTGGTCACGCCCTCGCACAACCCGCCGGAGGACGGCGGCATCAAGTACAACCCGCCGAACGGCGGTCCCGCCGACACCGCCGTCACCGCCTGGATCGAGCGGCGCGCCAACGAGCTGCTGGAGGGCGGGAACGCCGGCGTGCGCCGCGTCCCGTACGAGAGCGCGCGGCGTGGCTCGCAGGTGCGCGAGCGGGACTACGTCGCGCCCTACGCGGCGGACCTGCCGGCGGTGGTGGACCTGGAGGCGGTGCGCGCCGCCGGCCTGCGGCTGGGCGCCGACCCGCTGGGCGGCGCCAACGTCGGCTACTGGGCGGTGATCTCGTCCCTGCACGGGCTGGACATCACCGTCGTGAACCCGAAGGTCGATCCGACCTTCGGCTTCATGCCGCTCGACCACGACGGCAAGATCCGCATGGACTGCTCGTCGCCGTACGCGATGGCGAACCTGGTCGCCATGAAGGACCGCTTCGACCTCGCCTTCGGCAACGACGCCGACTCGGATCGCCACGGGATCGTGACCCGCTCCGCGGGGCTCCTGAACCCGAACCACTACCTGGCCGTCTCGATCGACCACCTGTTCCGGAACCGCCCGGGCTGGAGCGCCGCCGCCGCGGTGGGGAAGACGCTGGTGTCGTCCGCGCTGCTCGACCGGGTGGCGGCGAGGCTGGGGCGGCGGCTGGTGGAGGTGCCGGTGGGGTTCAAGTGGTTCGTGGAGGGCCTGCTCGACGGCACGCTCGGCTTCGGAGGGGAGGAGAGCGCCGGCGCCTCCTTCCTGCGCCGCGACGGGACGGTCTGGACGACCGACAAGGACGGCATCGTGATGGACCTGCTCGCCGCCGAGATGCAGGCGCGCACCGGGCGCGATCCGGGTGAGCTGTACCAGGAGCTGGCGCGCGAGCTGGGCGCGCCGGTCTACGCGCGCGTGGACGCGCCGGCGACGCCGGCGGAGAAGGCCATTCTGAAGAAGCTGTCTCCCGAGGCGGTGCGCGCCCGGACGCTCGCGGGCGAGCCGATCACCGCGAAGCTCACCCGCGCCCCCGGGAACGGCGCCGAGATCGGCGGGCTCAAGGTGACCGCGGCGAACGGCTGGTTCGCCGCCCGTCCCTCCGGGACCGAGGACGTCTACAAGATCTACGCGGAGAGCTTCCGCGACCAGGCGCACCTGGCGCGCATCCTCGACGAGGCGCGCGCGATGGTGACCGCGGCGCTGAAGGGCGAATAGGCCTCGCCCGCGGCCGGCTCCGCCGTCTCGAGATGACGCCTTGCCGTCCGCGGCGAGCGGCGGGATCATCCGGCCATGCAAGGCGACTTCCTCGCGCGCGAGGTGCCACGTCTCGGGAAGCGGCTGCACCGGCTCGGGCTGTCCGGCTCCTTCGGCCTCGACGAGCGGGCGGCGCGCGAGGCGCTGGAGCGCATGCAGTACGTGTTCTGGTCGCCGCGCATGAAGGGGCTCACGGCGGCGCTCCGGGAGGCGCTGCGGCGGGACCGGGAGCGTTACGCCGTCTCCGCCGGCCCGCTGCTCGGGTACTTCCCCGGCGCGGTGCGCCGCGCGGCCGAGGGCGCCCTGCGGACGCTCGGGACCGACCACCTGGACGTCTTCCAGCTCTACTGGCTGGGGAAGATGTCGGCCTTCACCGGCGCGGTGCAGGAGGAGCTGGTGCGGCTGCGCGACGAGGGGAAGGTGCGCTCCGTCGGTGCCTCCATCCACGACCGGCCGCGCGCAGGCCGCCTCGCCGAGGACTCGATCCTCGACGTCCTGATGATCCGGTACAACGCCGCGCATCCCGGCGCCGAGCGGGAGGTCTTCCCGCACCTCGCCCGCCGGCGCCCGGCGGTGGTGGCGTACACGGCGACGAGCTGGCGCAAGCTCCTCTCCGCGCCGCGGGGATTCGTGGGGCGCCCCGCCACGGCGGGCGACTGCTACCGCTTCTGCCTGTCCAGCCAGGAGGTGGACGTGGTCCTCACCGGGCCGCGCAACGCGGCGGAGCTCCGCGACAACCTCGCGGCGGTGGAGAAGGGCCCGCTCACGCCGGACGAGATGGCCTGGATGCGCAGCCTGGGGCAGGCGGTTCACGGGTAGTCTGGGCGTCGCCGGGACGGCCGCTCGCGTTGCTCGCGCCGGGACGGCCTCGTGTTGCTCGCGCCGGGACGGCCCTCGCCCTCGTCGCTGCGCGCAGTGCGTGGGGATCGTTTCCGACGCCCGGAACCGTGGTGAGCACCCGGAACCGCTGCAGGGGGCTCCGCCGGCACTCGCCCGGTGTTCGCTGCCCGGCCGGACTCCTTGCCGCATGGGCCGATGTGGAGGCGGCAAGCCCTCGCATGCGCTCCGCTCCTCAGGGAGGGCCGCTCCCGGCGCTCTGGTGCCCCCCCTCTGGCGCCTAGGTGCTTGAAATCAAGCAGTATCTTCTGATGTTCTCCCTGGTGTCACGACGGTTCTCCCGCGCCTCGACATGGGCTGTGGCATTCTGCCATACTCCCGGTAAGAGGGGGGCGCGGCGGACTGCCGCGACCGGCCATCGATGCATCTGTCAGACGCTTACCTCTCACCCGCCGCCGGGATCGCCTTCTGGTCGGCCGCCGCCGTCCTGGTGACGCGTGGAACCGCTCGCCTCGCGCGGTCCGAGCGGCTCGGTCGCACGCTCCCGCTCGTGGCCGCAGCGGCCGCGATGACCTTCGCCCTCCGCATGGTCCGGTTCCCCCTCCTGGGGACGGCCGCCTGCGGCCACCTCACGGGAGGGCTGCTGGTCGCCATCGTGCTCGGACCCGACGCCGCGTTCCTGGTGCTGTTCGCGGTGCAGCTGGTCCAGGCGCTGGCGTTCGCCGACGGCGGGATCCTGGCCGTGGGGGCGAACGCCGTGAACGCCGCGCTGTGGCCCGCGTGGTTCGGCCGGCCGCTCTTCCAGCGGCTGGCGCCCGAGGGGTCCGGCATGGGACGGGTGGTGGCGGTGGCGGTGGCGGCCGCCCTCCTGTCGCACGAGATGGGCGCGCTCGGCCTCGCCGTCGCCGTCGGCGCAGGGCAGCCGGGGCTCGCGACCGGCCGGTTCCTCGCGCTGATCGCCGGGGCGCACGTGCCCCTCGGCGTCGTGGAGGGGCTCGCCACCGCGGGCCTGCTCGTCGCCGGGCGGCGGCTGCTGGGCGACGGCACGGCCGGCGCGATCGAGCGCGCGGGCGGCACGGCGTTCCTGGTGGTGCTCGGCTTCTCGCTCTTCGGCGCCGCAGTCCTCTCGGACTTCGCCTCGCGGCGCCCCGAATGGCCGGCCTGGTCGCTGGCGGAGGCGCAGGCTGCGTCGGCCGCCCCTCCGGCGCCGCTCGCCGCCGCGGCCATCGACCTGCAGCGGCGCATCGCGATCCTTCCGCAGTACGGCGAATCGCAGTCCGCCAAGGACTTGTTCGGCCAGGCAGCGACCTCGGTGGCGGGGCTCTTCGGAGCGCTCGCAGCGGCGGCCCTCGCGCTCGTCCCCGGGTCGATCCTCGCCGGGGCGCGGCGCCTCCTTCGCGCGAGGTCCGCGGCGCCGGTGCCTCCGGCGGCGGTGAACCCCTACGCGCCGGAGTAGGCTGGGCGATGCACGTGCTCGTCGCCGGGTGCGGCTGGCTTGGGACGGCGCTCGCCCGAGTCCTCGTCGCGCGCGGGGACCGGGTGACGGGGATCCGCCGCGATGCCGGCCGGGCAGCGGCCCTGGCGCCCGTCGGCGTCGAGCCCCTGGCCCTCGACCTGTCCCGCTCCGGCGCGGCGGCCCGGCTGCCGCCGAAGCTCGACTGCATCGTCGCGTGCCAGTCGTCGGCGGCGGACTCGCCGGAGGCGTACCGCTCCGCCTACGTGGACGCCAACCGGACGCTGATCGAGGCGGCCTCCCGGGCCGCCGTGCGCGCCTTCGTCTACACCGGGTCGACGGGAGTCTTCGGCCAGAGCGACGGCCGGGACGTGGACGAGGAGACGCCGCCCGCGCCGGCCAGCGCCTCCGGAGAGGTCCTCGCCGAGGCGGAGCGGCTCGTCCTCGAGGCCTCGCGCGGAGGGCTGCCCGCCTGCGTGGTGCGGCTCTCGGGCCTCTACGGCCCGGGGCGCTCCGGCATCGTGGATCGGGTGCGGAGCGGGCGCCTGGCGCTGGGCCCGGGCGACGGCGCGTGGATGAACTTCTGCCAGCTCGACGACGCCGTCTCCTTCGTGCTGGCCGCGCTCTCCTCCGGCACGCCCGGGACCGTCTACCACGGCAGCGACGCGAATCCGGCCCACCGGCGCGACGTGGTGAGGTGGATCGCCGCCCGGCTCGGGATCCCGCCCCATGCGGCCGGGGCGGCTGCCGGTGGCGCCCAGCCGAACCGGCGGGTCCTCTCGGCGCGCTCGCGGGCGGCGCTCGGGGTGACGCTCGCGTATCCGTCATTCCGCGAGGGGCTCGTGCCCATCTGCCCCCCGGCGGAGGCAGGCGGGCACGACCCCGCGCTCAGGCCGCCCGGGTGAGCGCCGCGCCGACCGTCCGGGCCGCGGCGGCCAGGGCGGGCTCGGAGAGCATGTCCGCGGCACTGCCCTCGAAGCAGCGGCGCCCGCGCAGCCGTTCCGGCGTGTCGGCGTGGCGCGGGACGAGGTGCAGGTGGAAGTGGTGCAGGACGTCACCGATGGCGAAGGCGTAGACGTGCTCTGCGCCGAGGGCCGCCCGCTGAGCGGCCATCACCCGCGCCGCGAGCGGCCCGAGCTCAGCCAGCTCGACCGGCGCGAGGTCGTACCAGGCGCGGGCATGCCGGGCGCTCGTCAGCACCAGCCAGCCGGCGATGGGGGACGGATCGGCGAGGGCGTGGATCGCGAAGCCCTGGCCGCGCCACAGGATGCCGCCCGGGACGGAGCGGGAGCCGTCGAGCACCTGGCAGGCGAAACAGGGGTCGGCCATGGCGGTTCTTTGTCGCATTGGCCGGGCATGGTTCGCAACCGCCCGGATTGGCAGGGCCGGCAGGTTGTCGCGCACCCCACCCAGGGTGGCCGGTGGCGCGGCGCGCGTCGGACCGGACACATATATTGGCCGCGTCCTGACGAGGCGCGCGGACACGGCCGGGCCCGGGGAATGGCCCGTCGGCGGCGCTGTTTCGCGATCGTCCTGTTCACCACGGGGAGTGCCCGGTGCTCCAGCCCAACCCGACACCGCTCACGCAGCTGATCCGCTCCGAGAGCGTCGTTTCCGGCTTCCGCAACCTCTACTGCTTCCACTACGACGCTTGCCTGGACGTGGCGGTGAAGCTCGACTGGGACAGCTGGTCCTGCGAGAAGTGCCCGATGTTCCGCATCCAGGATGCACCCCGGGAGCACGCGGGGTCGTTCGCGCACGATCGGCGCGGGCAGCAGCCGTAGGGGGCGGGACGACGGATCGGAGGACCATGGCGCGCTCCGGGCGCCGGAGCTACCGTCGCCCGCATGCTCTCGATAGCGCTCCCGGCCCTCCTGACGCTCGCGGCCGCCGCTCCCCCACCCAGCGCTGCCGACGCCACGGCGTTCGTGGAAGGGGTCGGGCGCGACCTGCGGCGGCTCATGGTCCGCCAGCAGACGGCCGACTGGATCAAGTCCACCGACATCACCGACGACACCGAGCGGAACGCCGCCGCGCTCGCCGAGGACGTGATGGCGTATCTCTCGGCCGCCATCCCCGCGTCGGCGCGCTTCGACGGCGTCGACGTCGATCCGGCGACGCGACGGCAGCTCCACCTGCTCCGCATCGCGTCCACGCTCCCCGCGCCGGCGGATCCCGCGAAGCGCGCCGAGCTGGCGGCGACCGCGGCGGGGCTCGAGGGGCTCTACGGCAAGGGCAAGTACTGCGGGCCCATCCACGGCACCGGGGGGCGTCCCCGCCCCCCGGGCGCCCCGGTCGCTCCGGGCGAGGCTCATCCGCCTCGCCCTGCGCTCCGAACACCGCCGGCTCAGGGCGGCGGCGCGTGCCGCGACCTGCAGGACCTCGAGGAGATCCTGGCGACGAGCCGCGATCCCCGGGCGCTCCTCGACGCCTGGACGGGCTGGCACGCCGTGGCGCGGGAGATGCGGCAGCCGTACCAGCGGCTGGTCGCGCTCGGGGACGAGGGCGCGCGCGAGATCGGCTATGCGGACCTCGGCGAGCTGTGGCGCGCCGGCTACGACATGGCGCCGGCCGAGTTCGAGGCCGACGGCGATCGCCTCTGGGCGGAGGTGAAGCCGCTCTACGAGCAGCTCCACTGCCACGTCCGGGCCCGGCTGCAGCAGGTCTACGGCAAGCAGCTCGTCCCCGATGGTCAGCCCATCCCGGCGCACCTGCTCGGCAACATGTGGGCACAGGACTGGTCGCACCTGTACCCGCTGGTCGAGCCCTACCCGGGCGCGGGGAGCCTCGACGTGGACGCCGCCCTGCGGGCGCAGCGCTGGGACGCGAAGCGCATGGTGAAGGCAGGCGAGGCGTTCTTCACCTCGCTCGGGCTCGACCCGCTGCCGCCCACGTTCTGGGAGCGGTCGCTGCTGACCAAGCCGCGCGACCGAGAGGTGGTCTGCCACGCGAGCGCCTGGGACGTGACCTACTCGGACGACCTGCGCATCAAGATGTGCATCCGCCCGACGGAGGAGGACCTCGTCACCATCCACCACGAGCTCGGGCACGACTACTACTTCCACGCCTACTTCCGGCTCCCCATCCTCTTCCAGCAGGGCGCGAACGACGGCTTCCACGAGGCCATCGGCGACGCCGTCGCGCTCTCCATCACGCCGGCCTACCTGAGATCGCTGGGCCTGGTTCGGGAGCTGCCCGGGGACGCCGAGAAGGGCGTCGTCAACTTCCAGATGCGGAAGGCGCTCGACAAGGTCGCGTTCCTGCCCTTCGCGAAGCTGGTGGACCGGTGGCGCTGGGACGTCTTCGCGGGGAAGACCCCGCCGGACCGGTACGTGGCCGACTGGTGGGACCTCCGGCGCGCGCTCCAGGGCGTGGCGCCGCCGGCGCCGCGCACCGAGGAGGACTTCGACCCCGGCGCGAAGTACCACGTCGCCTCCAACACGCCCTACGCCCGCTACTTCCTCGCCGCGATCTACCAGTTCCAGTTCCACGAGGCGCTCTGCCGCGCGGCCGGGCAGCAGGGACCGCTGCACGCCTGCTCGATCCACGGCTCGAAGGAGGCGGGCCGCCGGCTCCAGGCGATGCTCGCCCTCGGCGCCTCGCGCCCCTGGCCCGACGCGTTCGAGGCGCTGACCGGCTCCCGCCGCGCGGAGGCGAGGCCGCTCCTCGAATACTTCGCGCCGCTGCGGGCGTGGCTCGAGCGGCAGAACGCCGGCCGGCGCTGCGGCTGGTAGCGCGGCCCGCGCGTCGCTGGCTCGGCTGGGCGGCCTACCGGTCGAGGCGGAGGCGGGCCGGCGCCGCGCGCGTCGCGGCCGGGAGCGGGAGCGCCCGGGCGGCCGCCGGCCGGAGCAGCCTCACTCCGGCACTCCGTCCACCCGGTACAGGCTCACGATCCCCTGCATCCGGTCGGCGTGCTGGGCGATGGACTGCGACGCGTCGCGGAGCTGCGCGATGCCCGCCTGCGCCTCCCGCGTCGCCCGGTCCACGTCCTGCATCGCGGACCAGATGCGCGCCACCTCCTCGCCCTGGGCGCGCGTGGAGCCGGCGATCTGGTCCGCCGCGCTCCACGACTCGCCGATCGCGGCGGCGAGCCTGCGGATGGCCTCGCCCGACGACGCGGCGAGCCGCGACGCCTCCTGGGCGCGGGCGCGGGACTCCTCCACCACCGCCAGGGAGGCCCGGGCGGCCTTGTGCACGTCGCCCACGATCTTCTGCACCTGGGCGGTGGCGCCGCGCGACTGGTCCGCCAGGCTGCGGACCTCCGCCGCCACCACCGCGAAGCCGCGGCCCGCCTCGCCGGCGCGCGCGGCCTCGATCGAGGCGTTGAGCGAGAGGACGCTCGACTGCTCCGCGAGGTCCTGCAGGGCCTCCATGATCGCGCCGATGTGCGCCGTCTTTTCCACCAGGCCGACCACGGTGCTCGCCATCCCCTCCGCCTGGTCGCGCATGGCCACGATGGCCGCCACCGCCTCGTCCACGGCGGCCCGGCCCGTGCGCGTGGAGTCCTCGGTCGCGTGCGCCACCGTCACCACGCCCTCGGCGGTGGTCCCCGCTTGCTGCGCGGCCTCGCGGAGCCGGTCCACCACCGCGCCCGCGTCCCGCACCGCGTCGGCCTGACCGCGGGCCAGCGCGAGCTGCGACTCGGCCCCGCTCAGCACCTCGCCCGACGCGCCCCGGAGGGCACCGGACGCCTCCCGGAGCTGCCGCACCACCGCGGCGGTGTTCTCGCGAAGGCGGAGGAGCGCCTGGGCGAGCCGGCCCAGCTCGTCGTCCACGTGGTCCTCCAGCGCGGCGGAGAGGTCGCAGGCCGCGAGCGCCTCGGCGAAGGCGACCATGCGCATGGTCCGCCGCGCGATGATCCAGAAGAACGCCAGGAAGGCGACGAGCAGGGCCACCGAGGCGGTGAGGACCGTCTTGACCGTGATCTGCGCCGCCTGGCTCCCGATGCGGGCCGCGTCGAGTCCGAGCACGAGGT
>Ga0335084_10008477_pt1 | contig 10249 bp, 7 predicted proteins | sample Lox_Sample_44_FD_206721 | JGI IMG/M metagenome (GOLD analysis project Ga0335084, IMG submission 206721) | Soil microbial communities from Loxahatchee National Wildlife Refuge, Florida, United States - Lox_Sample_4.4 | ecosystem: Environmental > Terrestrial > Soil > Wetlands | place: USA: Florida... | reverse complement strand
CTCCTCGAGCGCACGGGTGCGGCGCGCAAGCGCCAGCAGCTCGCCTTGCGTCCCGAGCGCGTCTCGAAAGCTGCGGCGAAGGTCGACCAGCCCGCGCCCGCGCGTTGGGGTCAGGCGCCGGCTTCTCCGCGTCGCGAGCCGCAGCGCCAGACGAGAGACCAACCGTTCCATCTCGGCGAGCTCGGCTGCCGAAAGCTCCTCGAAAGGTTTCTGCCGCAGCAGCGCCTCGGCGCTATAGGCGGGACGCGCATCGTCCGCGACTTCCACCTCCGCGATCGCGATGCGCACGCGCTTTCCGTCCCACTTCCACTGCACCGGACCGCGATGATCTTGAAACGGCACCTGGCGCGGAACGGGCGGCTGCGATGTACCCGCCCCGCCCCAGTATTCCTCGAACAGCTTGTCGAACGCTTCCCACGCCTCGCGCGGGACTTTGAAGGCGACGCGCAGCGCGCGATGCACCTCCTCACGGTCGAGCAGATCGACGAGCGTGAGCGCGATGCCCGCGTCGAGCTCATCGCCGAGCCCGACCCGGATGCCCTGGCAGCGCAGCGCCCCGGCGAACCTCGCGAGCTGCGCGGCCAGCCCGTGCGCATCGCTCACGGCTGCGGGCCCGACGCGTACGCTATCAGCTCAGCGACCGCCTCCTGGCCCGTCTTGCGGATGTCATGCTCGTCCTTGAGCAGGCAGCCCAGCGTGGCGGACACGACGTCTGCCTCGAGCTGGTCCTGGCGCAGCCGCACGAGCGCTCTCGCCCAATCGATCGTCTCTGCGACGCCCGGCAGCTTGCGAACATCGCGGCTGCGCATCCGCTGCACGAAGCGCGCGATCGCCTGGGCCAGATGTTCGCTGAGATCGGGCACTTTCAGGTGAAGGATCCGCAGCTCCTTCTCCAGGCTCGGATGCTCCATGTACAGATACAGGCAGCGCCGGCGCAGCGCGTCGCCGATCTCGCGGGTGCGGTTCGAGGTGAGCACGACGATGGGCACGTGCTGCGCCCGGATGGTGCCGAGCTCCGGGATGGTGACCTGGAAATCCGATAGCACCTCGAGCAGGAACGCTTCGAACCCGTCGTCGGCACGGTCGATCTCGTCGATCAGCAGGACCGGCGGCGCGTCCCGGCGCGTGATCGCCTTGAGCAGCGGGCGTTCGAGCAGATACTCGCGCCCGAAGATCAGATCTTCCAGCTCGGCGGGATCGTGCGCTTCGCGCTCGGCGATTTTCAGGCGCAGCAGCTGGCGCTGGTAGTTCCATTCGTACAGCGCCGTGTTGGTATCCAGGCCTTCGTAGCACTGGAGACGGATCAGCTCGGTCGCGAGCGCGCGCGCCAGCACTTTCGCGATCTCGGTCTTGCCCACGCCGGCCTCGCCCTCCACGAGCAGGGGCTTGCGCATCTCTTTGGCAAGGTACACGGCGGTGGCTACAGCCGGATCGGCGATGTAGCCGTGGCGCTCCATCAGCGCCTGCATCGCGCGGATCTCTTCGTTCACGAAGCGCCGGGTCCGGTAGCTGGTCTCGCGTAGCGAGCAGGGTCGGCGAGGAACAGCGTGCGGCAGCCCGCGCAGCAGAAGTAGTACCGCCGGTCCTCGAGGTCGGCGTAGTGCCGGGCCCCTTTCACCGCCACGGTCATCCCACACACCGGATCGGTCGCCTCGCTCAGCTCGTGGGCGAGCGGCACCTTTGCCGCGGCCGCGTGCTCGGTTTTCGACGCTGCCTGCACCGGGCGCCGGCGCCGCTCGACGATCTGCGCCATGACGCTCAGTGCGATCTCCTCGGCCGTCTTGGCACCAATGTCGAGCCCGGCCGGGGCCGCGATCGCATCCAGTACGCTCGGCGGAACACCGCGTGCAAGCAGCGTCTCCCGCAGCTCCGCGAACCGCTTGCGGCTGGTGATCGCACCCAAATAGGCGGGTGCCAGCGCAACCGCGGCTTCGATCGCGTCCAAGTCCCGCTCGCCCAGCGTCGCGACCAGCACGTACGCACCTTTGAGCTCAGTGCCGGGCGAGACCTCCGCCATCACACGCTCGGCCTCGGGGAATGCTGCCTTGTCCGCCTCGGGATCGACGACGTCCACGCGGTAGCCCATCGCGTGCCCGATGCGTGCCAGCACGCGCGCCGTCGCCGAGGCTCCGAACAGCACCAGCCGAGGAGCGGGAAGGACAGGTTCGACGTACAGATCCACGGTTCCTCCGCTCTTGCAAGTCATGGGCAGCGCTACCAAACCGGGTCGCCGCTCCCGGGAAGGATCCGGAGAGAGACTGAGCATGCGGGGCTCGGCGTCGGAGAGGGCTCGCAGCGCTTCGCGCAGGAGCGTGGATCGGGTGCAACCGCCGCCGACCCAACCGTGAACCTCGCCGGTGCTCGTTACCAGCGCGGTATCACCCACCCGCGCGGAGCTCGGCGGCTCCCGCCTCACCACGGTCACCAGCGCGAACGCCTCCCCGCGCGCGGCGAGCGTAGAGGCGAGTCCGAGCAGCTCGGGCCGCATCGCTACCTCGCGACCGCGAAGCAATAAGCGGCGCCGAACCGCTCGACACACGTCTGCATGAACACTGCCTCCCTTGACCTGGATGATCCATGAAGACGCCCCGCAAGGGCATGCGGACGTTGATACGCGGGCAGTTCGCACTGACCTGCCTTGGTACACGCTGCGACGCCGGGCTATTCGGGCGCCAGCGCCCGAGTCCCTCATGAATCATCCAGGTTAAGCCATTCTAGATGAGATCGGCGCGGCGGTGGCTCGCTGGCGCTCAGCACGCAACCGGGGAACGCAAGGCTCAGCCGACGGCGGTCGCTACGCCTGCACCAGGCGCGCGCCTAGGTGCCGCGCGAGGCCTTCTCCGCCGGCGCGCATGACGCCGTTGTGGTTCCACTCGAAGACGGGCCGCGCCATCCACGGCTTGGTCGCACGCACGTTCCACTCGTAGCGCACCGTGGTCACCGTGCCAGAGTGCGACAGCGTCCAGCGGCCCGTGCCGGCCAGCTCTCCCATCGCTTCGCCCTCGAGGCGAAAGGGTTTCTCCACGCGGGTCGCACGCGTATCGAAGGTGATCCGATAGGGCAGCCGCGTGCGCCAGGTCAGGCGCCGCACGGCCCCGACTCCGTTCCCGTCGCCCTCCTGCAGCTTCACCACCCGCTCGACGTAAGGCCACCAACGCGGCCAATCCTCTGCGCGGTAGATCGCGTCCCACACGCGCTCCAAGGGCGCTTCCAGCTCCCACGCGGTAACCAGCGAGAAAGAGGCCCTCGCAGCATTCATGATCCGCCGGCGCCAGCCGAAAACCACCTCTGCGGTGAGTCCGGATGCCCGGCCGTTACAAGGCAGGACAGGACGGGTCCCGAATCTGCGCGGACGAGCCCGACCGTGCCGCCTGCCAGTCCGGTAAACTGACCTCGCCGCTTTCGCGTATTCCACCGGATCCAAATGCTCAATCCGACTCCTTCGACCGTCTATCTCAAAGACTATACGCCGCCCCCGTTCCTCATCTCCACTGTAGCGCTCGACGTGGACATCCAGGACGACTACGCCCGCGTGGCCGCCACGCTCGCCATCCGCCGCAATCCGAAGTCGGCCGATCCCGATGCCCCGCTCGTGCTGGACGCCGACGAGCTGGAGCTGGAGTCGGTGGCGCTGGACAGCCATCGGCTGCCGGCATCGGCGTACACAGTGGATCCGAGGGAGCTCACGATCGCGGCGGTGCCGGATCGGTTTGCACTGACGACGATCTGCCGCATCCGCCCCAAGCAGAATACCAAGCTCATGGGCTTGTACGCTTCCAGGGACGGCTATTTCACTCAGTGCGAGGCGGAGGGTTTCCGCCGCATCACCTACTTCATCGACCGGCCCGACGTGATGGCGCGCTACACGGTGACGATCCACGCGGACAAAGCACGCTTCCCCGTGCTGCTGTCCAACGGGAACCTTGTGGGCAGCGGCGATGAGCCCGCCGGGCGCCACTGGGCGCGGTGGGAGGACCCGTTCCCCAAGCCGTCCTACTTGTTCGCCATGGTCGCGGCCAAGCTGGACAAGCTGCAGGATCACTTCCGCACGCAGTCGGGGCGCGAAGTCAGCCTGCAGATCTATGTCGAGCCGGGCCGGCTCGACCAGTGCGGGTTTGCCATGCAGGCGCTGAAGAAGGCGATGCGCTGGGACGAGCAGGTTTTCGGGCTCGAGCTCGACCTCGACCAGTACATGATCGTGGCCGTGGGCGACTTCAACATGGGGGCGATGGAGAACAAGGGGCTCAATGTGTTCAACACGAAGTACGTGCTGGCCCGCCCCGACATCGCGACCGACAGCGACTTCATGCACATCGACCGCGTCGTGGCCCACGAATACTTCCACAACTGGACCGGCAACCGCGTTACCTGCCGGGACTGGTTCCAGCTTTCGCTCAAGGAAGGCCTCACGGTGTTTCGCGACCAGGAGTTCGGCGCGGACATGTACTCGCGGGCAGTCGCGCGCATCCACGAGGCACGCGCCCTGCGTGCTGCGCAGTTTCCCGAGGACGCGGGACCCATGGCGCACCCGGTGCGCCCGCAGTCTTATATGGAGATCAGCAACTTCTACACCGCCACCGTGTACGAGAAGGGCGCGGAGGTGGTGCGCATGATCCACACGCTGATCGGGAGCGAGAGCTTCCGCAAGGGCATGGATCTGTACTTTCAGCGCTTCGACGGGCAGGCGGTCACCACGGACGACTTCGCGCAGGCGATGCAGGACGCGAGCGGCGTGGACCTCACCCAGTTCAAGCGCTGGTACGACCAGGCCGGCACGCCGATCGTCGAAGTCACCACCGCCTACGATGCGGCGACGAAGCGGTATACCCTGGACGCGAGCCAGTCCTGTCCGCCCACGCCCGGGCAACCCGACAAGTTGCCGTTCCACATCCCCTTCGCGGTCGGACTCGTGGGACCGGACGGCGAGGACATCCCGCTGCGCCTCGAAGGCGAGACGCGGGCCGGCGGCACTACGCGCGTGCTGTCGCTCACGACGCAGCAGCAGCGCTTCACCTTCGTCGATGTGCCGGCATCGCCCGTGCCCTCGCTCCTGCGCGGGTTCTCGGCGCCCGTGATCCTCAAGTACCCGTACACGAGCGAGGAGCTGACGCGCCTGCTGGCTCACGACAGCGAGGCGTTCAACCGCTGGGAGGCCGGGCAGCGGCTGGCGCTCGAGATTCTGCTGCGCGGCGTCGCATCCCGGCAGGCAGGCAACGAACCGGTGTTCCCCGACAGCTTTGTCGCCGCGTTCGCGCGCGTGCTCTCCGAGGGTCCGAGCGATCCGGCATTCGCCGCCGACGCGCTGACACTGCCCTCGGAGGCCTATGTGTCCGAGCAGATGGCGATCGTCGACCCCGATGCCATCCACGCGGTGCGCCTGGGCCTGCGCCGGCATCTGGCACGGCAACTCCGCGATTCGTTGCTCGCGACTTATGCCGCGCAAAAGGTCACCGGCCCCTATAGCCCCGACGCAAGTTCGGCGGCCCGCCGCGCGCTGCGCAACCTCTGCCTGGGCTATCTCATGGAGCTCGACGATGTGCGCATGCGCGCGCTCTCCATGGAGCAATTCGACAACGCGGACAACATGACCGATGCGATCTCCGCACTGTCCGCCCTGGCCAACTGCGACTGCCCGGAGCGGGCGGCTGCGCTGGATCGCTTCTATGCCAAATGGAAATCGGAACCGCTGGTGGTGGACAAATGGCTGGCGGTGCAGGCGAGCTCCCGTCTGCCGGGAACGCTCGGCGAGGTGCAGAGGCTGATGTCGCACGAGGCGTTCAACATCAAGAACCCGAACAAAGTGTACGCGTTGATCGGCGGCTTTCGCGGCAACCAGGTGCGCTTTCACGCGGCCGACGGCGCCGGCTACCGCTTTCTCGCCGACCAGATCATCGCGCTCGATGCGCTCAACCCCACCGTAGCGGCACGCATGGCGCGCGGCTTCGACCGCTGGAAGAAGTTCGACGCGGTGCGCCAGGCATACGCCAAGGCCGCGCTAGAGCGCATCCGCGACATGGCCGGCCTGTCCAAGGACACACTCGAGGTCGTGAGCAAGGCGCTGCTCTGAGTCCGTGCGCGGCTTGCCCGGCCCGATGCTATGATGATCCTCGAGGTCTGGGAAGGTGATGCGGGCTGCGACTGCCCGCACGATCGTGCCGACCTTCGACCCCGTCGCTGATCCTCTTGTGGGAAGACCGACGTCTCCTCGGCAGCGAGTTCGCCCAACCTGCGCCCGACGCACGATGCCGAACACCACTCGTCTGCTGATCCTGGAAGACGACACGCTCGATGCGGAGCTGGCCGTGGCCGCGCTGCGCCATGGTGGCGTGAGCGTCGACTGGCGCTGCGTGGCCACGTGTCAGGAATACGAGGCGGCGCTGTCGGAAGCCAAGTGGGACTTGGTGTTGTCCGACTACTCGTTGCCCAACTACACAGGCCTCCAAGCCCTCGCGGCTTTGCGGGCGCGCGATCCCCTGCTGCCCTTCGTCTTGATCTCGGGTACTTTGGGTGACGAGCGCGCCATCGATTGTCTCAAAGCCGGCGCCACCGATTACGTACTCAAGGACAACCTCCCGCGCCTGGTGCCCGTGGTACGCCGAGCACTGTCCGAGCATCAGGAGCGGATGGCTCTCGCAGCCATGCAGCGGGCGCTGCAACAGAACGAAGAGCGCTATCGGGCCATCGTCGAGGATCAGAGCGATCTCATCTGCCGGCTCAGCCCGGAGGGCAAGGTGACCTTCGTCAACACCGCGCTGTTGCGTTTCCTCGGCAAGCCCGGCTCCGACTTGATCGGGACTCGACTGCTGGAGTTCGTCGCAGCGGAGGACCAGTCCGTCGCCGCCGCGGCCCAGGGCCGCATCGAACGCGCGGCGCCTCTGGTGACATGCGAGTACCGTGTTTTGGACGCCCAGGGGTGCGCACGCTGGCATCAATGGGCCATGCACGGACTGTTCAACGACGAGGGACAGCTCTCCGAGATCCAGGCGGTGGGACGAGATGTCACGGAGTTGGTGGAGGCGTTGCGCGCGAGAGAGGAAAGCGAGGCTCGTTTCGGGCGCGCCGTGCGCGGGTCGACGGACGGACTGTGGGACTGGGATCTGACGCGCGGCCGGATCTACTACTCGCCACGCTTCCGCGCGCTGCTCGGCTGGGAGCCCGAGCCGCGCGAAGAGCAGCCGCCGCTGTTCCGCGACGCTCTGCACCCCGAGGACGCCGAGCGGGTGCGGCAAGCGGTCGCGCAAAACATCGCCGGCGGCGAGCCCTTCCACCAGGAGTTTCGCCTGCGCCACGGCGAGCAGAGCTACCGTTGGTTCCTTGGACGCGGTGACACCGAGCGCGGAAGTGCAGGCCAGGCGCTGAACTTCTCGGGTTCCATCACCGATGTGAGCGAGCGCCGCCGGTTCGAGGAGTCCCTGCGCTTGGCGCATCAGCGCCTGCAGCGTCTGTCTCGGCGCGCCATGGAAGTGCTGGAGGGCGAGCGGCGGTATCTCGCGCGCGAGCTGCACGACGAGGTCGGCCAGGTCCTGACCGCGGTGAAGATCAACCTGGAGTCGGTGGCGCGCCAGATTCCCGCCCCCGCGCTCCAACAGCGGCTGACCGACAGCGTCCGCATCACCAGCGCGGCGCTCGATCAGGTACGCCAGCTCTCTCTCGATCTACGTCCCGCGCAGCTCGACGATCTCGGGCTGATCTCGGCGCTGCGCGCGCATCTGGAGCGCCAAGCCGCGCTGGGGCAGTTCGCGCCTCATTTCCGCAGCCTCGAGCTGCGCGCACGCTTGAAACCGGAGATCGAAACGGCCTGCTTCCGCGTAACGCAGGAGGCGCTCACCAACGTGCTCCGCCACGCGCGCGCAAACAACGTGTGGCTCGACCTGTCCTGCGAGGACAGCCTGCTCAAGCTGAGCGTGCGCGATGATGGCATCGGGTTCGAGGTGCAGTCGGGGGCCAACGGCGCCGTGGCCGGTGAGAGCCTGGGTCTGCTCAGCATGGAAGAGCGCGTGGGGTTGGTGGGCGGCCAGCTGCACGTGCACTCGGCTCCCGGCCAGGGCACGACCGTACGGGCGCTGATCCCGCTCCACGGCGCGCGCTCGTAGTCGCCGGGACCGGGACCGAGTCAGTCGTCGAGTCGGCTGCCATCACAGGGAGGCGCAGGGCATGAGCACGGCCGACAAACCGATCACGATCTACCACAACCCGCGCTGCGGCAAGAGCCGCGCTGCGCTCGCGCTGCTGCAGCAACGCGGCGGGGCGCTGGAGGTCGTCGAGTACCTGAAGCAGCCGCTTGCCAAAGAGGAATTGCGCGCGCTCGTCCGCAAGCTCAAGATCAAGCCGGAGGAGTTGGTACGCAAAGGCGAACAGATCTACAAGGAGCGATACGAGGGCAAGACCTTAACCGACGAGCAATGGCTGGACGCGCTCGCCCGTGACCCGATCCTGATGGAACGCCCCGTGGTGGCCCACGGGGATCGGGCCGCAATCGGCCGGCCGCCCGAGAAAGTGCTCGAAATACTTGTGAACCGTGAATGGTGACTGGCGCACTTCGCCTTCCCCTCCGCAGCGCGGAGGGGAAGGAACACCATTCACCATTCACCAATCACCATTCACCGCCTTCGGGAGGAGACCATGACCGAAGCAACAATTCCCGCACCCTCGATCGCCCCGTCGAGTCCATGGAGCCAGCGTCTGGCCTCGGCAGGCCTGACGCTAGCGGTAGCGTGCGCAGTGGCCGCCGTGCTGTCGGGCATCGGGTATCGGCTCGGGCTATGGCACTTCCGCACCGGGTTTGGGATCCTGCGAGTCGCGTTCTTCGCCGCGCTGGTGGCGGTGGCGGTCTCGGTCATCGGGCTCATCGTGGGGCGGGCGGCGCGGCCGGGACTGCTGATCACCGGAGTGCTCGGCGCGCTGATCGGAGCGGTCACCGCGTACATCCCGTGGAGCTACATCCAGCTGGTCCAGACCCTGCCCTACATCCACGACATCACCACCGACACGCAGGATCCGCCCCAGTTCGTGGCGGCCGCTACGCTGCGCAAGCAAGGCGATCACCCGATTTCCTACGATGGTCCCGACGTCGCCGCACAGCAGCACAAAGCGTACCCCGACATCGCGCCGCTCACGACGAAGGCCGCCAAGGACCGGGTGTTCGACGCGTCCCGTGACGTGCTCTCCGCCATGGGATTGCAGATCATCGACACCAACCGCGCCGAGGGGCGCGTGGAAGCGGTGGCCACCAGCATGCTCTACGGCTTCAAAGACGATCTCGTCGTGCGCATCCGAGAGACGGCCGACGGAACGCGTGTCGACGTGCGCTCCAAGTCGCGGCTGGGACGCAGCGACCTCGGGATGAACGCCAAGCGCATCCGGACTTTTCTCGCCAAACTGGATGCGGCGCTGCCGCATTGATGCCTCGGCGACGGACGATCTCTGCTCGCGCGAGAGTCCGTCTGTCTTGTCCCTATTGACGCGACGGGGCGTGGTTGTAAGATTGCCTTTCCCGTGGCATCCGGACATCGTGCATGTCCGCTGGCACCGCTTCATCGCCATGCGAAACAATGCGCGGTCTGGGGCCGATAACAGCGTCCCCGCCGAAATGGGAGAGGGCGATCAAAAACATGAATACGGGGTATCTCGGGAAGAAAGGCGTAGTGGGGATGGGTCCCGCAACCGAGCCGCGCGCTGCACGGGCATCGGGGCTGGCCCCGGTGCCCATCGGGGTCGCGACAAGTGTCGTCGCCTTTCTCCCCGGATAATGCAACCTTTCGCGACCGCTACTTTTGCCGCAGGCCGCAGACTTTCCTGATACAGCGCAACATCTCAGTGGAGGAGGAAAGCATGGACCGACGTTTGAAACTGAAGCTCAGCGGCCTCGCAGCCGCACTCGCCGTGATCGGCTACGCCAGCCTGGCGCAGGCCGCTCCGGTGACCGACGATATGCTTGCGGCGGATGCGGGCGAAGCCTGGCTGCACGGCAACGGCAACTGGGCGGCAACCCGCTATAGCACGCTCACCACCGTCAATGCCTCGAACGCCAAGGACCTCAAGGTCGCCTGGGTGTTCAGCCTCGGCGGCAAGAACGACGCGCAAAACACGCCGCTCGCCTATGACGGCATGGTATTCGTCGCCCAGGACAACAAGGTGTTCGCCCTGGACGCGGGCAGCGGCAGCGTGGTGTGGAAATACGAGCACAAGCTGCCGGACGACTGGGGCGGCTACAACGTGCCGTTCATCACCGGCAAGCATCGTAACCTGG
>Ga0335084_10008476_pt1 | contig 10249 bp, 8 predicted proteins | sample Lox_Sample_44_FD_206721 | JGI IMG/M metagenome (GOLD analysis project Ga0335084, IMG submission 206721) | Soil microbial communities from Loxahatchee National Wildlife Refuge, Florida, United States - Lox_Sample_4.4 | ecosystem: Environmental > Terrestrial > Soil > Wetlands | place: USA: Florida... | reverse complement strand
CGATCAGCGTGTAGTTCTTCTCGAAGGCCACGCGCTTGATTGGACCGCCGATATTGAGCGACGTGTCGGTATCATAGGCGTCGTCGGGCTCGGGATCGTCATTGGCGGCCCGCTTGATCGCGTCGCGGTTCATTCCATAGATCATGCCGGTGATGACCCAGGCGCCGCCTTCCTTGGCGAAATCGGTCTGCATCTCGACATGAGCGATGGCGCCGGCATCGTCGAGCATCTCGTTGACGGTGTGGATGCTCGCGGTCCCGGCTGCCTTGTCCTCGGTCAGGGTCTCGACGGTGAAGCTCTTGGGTGCCGTCTTCTGCATCCAGTCGACGGCCTGCTTGCGCTTGTCGGGATCGTTGCCGATCTCGTCGGCATAGAGCTTGCGCTGTTCCTGGCCGAAGAAACTCAGCGCCTTGTCGAGGTCGCCCGCGCGCTGCGCGTCGTAATAGCCCTGAAGGCGCTGGGTCAGAACCGTCTGCATGTCGTCGGCCTCCGCAGGATGGATGACACTGAAGGCAAGCAGGGCAAGAGCGATCCAGAAGAGACGCATGGGCGATCTCCGCGGTAAGGCGCGGAGTTTGGCATGCTCGAGACGGGCGCGACAAGGCGGGGCCGGGAATCGCCGCCCCGGGGCGGCCGGCGGAAGCGGGCTAGATCGATTTGTCCTGAAGCTGCTTGCGCAGCGTCTCGGCATTCATCCGCGCGCCTTCCATCATCGGATAGACCTCGAGCGCGCGCTCGAAAGCGTCGAGCGCCTGTTCGGTGTGGTCGAGCTCGACCTGCACCAGCCCCAGCCCGGAGAGCGCGCCGAAATGACGGGGCTCCAGCTCGAGCGTGCGGCCGATCTCATTCAAGGAATCCTGATAGTCGCCGGTGAGGTAGTGCACGGTCGCGAGCTTGTTCCAGCCTTCGGCGAAGTCGGGAGCGATCTTGGTCACCTGCTGGAACGCCTCGATCGCGCGCTGGAAATCCGAAGCGGACATGGCGGTCACGCCGGTGTTCATCAGCTTGACCACGTCGGGGTTGTCCGAATGGAACCAGAGCGCCCAGATCAGGCCTTCCACCTGCTGGGCCGATCCCGGATCGGGCGCCTTCTTGAGGAGATCGAACAGCTCCGGCAGGCGCGGGTCCTTCTGATCGGCGTGCGCCATGGCGCCGGCGCCATCGGCCAGGATCAGGGCAATGAACATGGTCAGGATCCCGGCAAGACGCCGCCATCCGCCGGCCCGCCGCGGCGAAGATACGGACAGAAACGCGAATGTCATCGTTCGATGCCTCGTTGGCCTAAAGGCCCACCCATCTTTTCATTATGGAGCCGCGGGTCGCTCGCTCCAATGGCGCCGGAGCCCCTTGCCCGGCGCCGGCGGCTGGTCGAGAGTGTCGCCGCCCTGCCCCCTCCCGGAGACCGGCCTTGCCCGCAGCGACTTACTTTTCAGCCCATTACGGCCAAGCCCGCGCCAAGTTCCGGGCCGCCGCGGCGGCCGCCGGCGCCCGGCTCAGCCATCATCAAAATCCCGCGAGCGGGCCCGGAGGCGAGACGCTCTCGTCCGATATCGCCCGGTTCGGGCCGGAAGGCGCCGAGCGCGTCCTCTTGATCAAGTCGGGAACCCATGGCGTCGAGGGGTTTCTGGGTTCCGGCATCGAAATCGGGCTGATCGAAAGCGGGCTCATGGGCGAGCTGCCGGCCGGCATCGGCTGCGTGATGCTCCATGCTCTCAATCCCTACGGCTTCGCCTGGCTCAGGCGCACCAACGAGGACAATGTCGATGTCAACCGCAACTTCGTCGATCACGCACGCCCCCATCCGCAAAACCTCCCCTATCACGAGTTGAAAGATTTCATCTGCCCGCGCTCCTGGTCGAGGCCGCAACGGGCGGAGGCCGACGCGGAGCTCATGGAGTATGGGCGCCGGCACGGGGCCGCGGCGCTGCAGGCCGCGATCACCGCCGGGCAGTACCACCATGCGGACGGTGTCTTCTATGGCGGCGCGGCACCAAGCTGGTCCAACCGGCTTCTGACGCAGCTCGCGGGCGAGATCGCGCGCGAGGCGCGCCAGGTGGCGGTGATCGATCTCCACAGCGGCCTCGGGCCCTATGGCTATGGCGAGATCATGAACGGCCATGCGTCGGGCCTGCCGGCCTTCGCGCGGATCGCGGACTGGTTCGGCGGCGAGGCAACCTCCTATGGCAGCGGCGATTCCTCATCCTCGCTCGTGACCGGAGACACGCTGAGCGGCATCGAGCGCGCCATGCCCGGGGTCGCGATCAGCGGCATCACGCTCGAATATGGCACGCTGCCCCTGAAAGAGATGATCGATGCGGTGCGCGCAGACAACTGGCTCCATGTCCATGGCCAGCTCGATTCACCCGAAGGCCGCGCCATCAAGCAGGAGATCCGCGCCGCCTTCTATCCCGACCAGGACGACTGGAAACGCATGGTCTGGGAGCGCGGCGAAGACGTCGCGCGGCGCATGATCAAGGGATTGGCGGAGGGGTGAGGGCGTCGAAGCCGCATCCACTTTCTTATCTCCTCCCCCCTTGTGGGGGAGGATTAAGGAGGGGGTGCCGCGGGACGCGATACTAGCCGCACCGCAGGCACTGATATCAATCCTCATAGAGCGCGTGGCACCCCCCTTCCTAGCCTTCCCCCACAAGGGGGGAAGGGATAAGGGCGGAGGGCTTCGGGCCGCCCGTGGCCCAGTCGAGCAGCTCGACCGTGTGCAGGACGGGCTGCGTGCCGTGGCGGGCGATCTGCACCATGCAGCCGATATTGCCGGTGGCGACGATGGGAGCGCCCGTGGCCGCGAGGTTCCCCGCCTTGCGCCGGCCGAGCTCGCTCGCGATCTCGGGCTGCAGCAGATTGTAGGTGCCCGCCGATCCGCAGCAGAGATGGCTTTCGGCGGGCTCCACGACCGCGAAGCCAGCGGCGGCCAGGAGCGCCACCGGCGGATGCTTCACTCCTTGGCCATGCTGCATCGAGCAGGCCGAATGATAGGCAACCGCCATCCCCGGCTGAAAATCGGGCGCGGGCTCCGCGGTGTCGAGCCCAAGCTCGGTCATGAACTCGGTGATGTCGCGCGCGAGCGCACTGATCCGGGCCGCGCGGTCGCTCCAGACCGGATCGGTGCGTAGCATGAAGCCGTAATCCTTGATCACCGTGCCGCAGCCCGAGGCGTTGACCAGGATGGCGTCGAGCGGGCCCGTCTTGATCAGCCGCTCCCAAGCGGCGATGTTCCGCCGCGCGCGCGACAGCGCCTCCTCGTCCTCGCCCAGATGGTGTGCCAGCGCGCCGCAGCAGCCCGAGCCCGGCGCCGGCACCAGCTCGACGCCGTGACGCGCCAGGAGACGCTTGGTCGCCCTGTCGATCTCGGGCGCCATCGCCTGCTGCACGCAAGAGCCCAGCAGCGCCACGCGCTTGCGGACAACGCCGCCCGCCATTCGCGCGCGATCGAGGCTCGGCGCCGTGGCGATGCGGCGAGCATGCGGCCGTCGCGCGGGGATCATGTCGGCCAGGCCGCCGAGCTTGCCGGGCAGCCGCTTCAGGAGCGGCTTGGCGAGGGCCCCCAGCGCCAGGAGCGGCCCGAACAGATAAGGCCGAGGCAGCAGAAAGCGCAGGCCCGCGCGCAGCCATCGGTCGCCCTGCGGACGCTCATAGGTCTCCTCGACATGGGCACGGCCGATATCGACCAGATGCATGTAATGCACGCCCGAGGGACAGGTCGTCATGCAGGCGAGGCAGGAGAGGCAGCGATCGAGATGGAGCGCCGTATCCCGATCGGCCGGCTTGTCGTTCTCCAGCATGTCCTTGATGAGATAGATCCGGCCGCGCGGGCTATCGAGCTCGTCGCCCAGCAGCAGATAGGTCGGGCAGGTGGCGAGGCAGAAGCCGCAATGAACGCAAGTCCGCAGGATCTGCTCTGCGGCCTCGACATCGGGATCGGCCAGTTGCGCCAGGGTGAAATGGGTCTGCATCGGCGTTCGCTTCTTCAGCCCATGCGCCCGCGATTCAAGATCGCGAGTGGATCGAACGAGGCCTTGACCCGCCGGCTCAAGGCGGCAAGTTCCGGCGCTTCCGGCTCGAACACGGGAACGTTGCGGCGAACGGCTGCTTCCGCGCGGATCAGGGTCGCATGTCCCGCTTGCGAGCCGGCGCGGCCCTGCAGCGCGCCCCGCACCAGTCCGGCATGGGCATCGGGCGCGTGCGGCAAGGCGAGCCAGATCAGCCCACCCGCCCAATCATAGAGATGGCGAGCGCCGGGCCTGGCCGCCAGGATCGCGGCCGCCACGCCCGGCGCCTCGCTGGGCGGAACCGAGAGGCGCCAGAGCGGCATGCGCGGGTCGAGCCGCGAGGCGGCGAAATTACGGGCGTCGCGAATCTCGCGCCACAGGGCGGCGGTTTCGTCGGCCTCGAGAATCACCGTCGGCGCGCCAAAGCGGCGCAGCCAGGCCTCGATCGCGCCGATACGATATGTAACCGAAGCGGGCGGTCCTTCCACCCGAAGCGCGGTCACGCCGGCACCCGTCTCGGCGACGCGATCGACCGCGCTCAGGCCCGCCTCGCCCGGCGGCAGATGGGCGGCGCCCGATATCTCATGGGGGCTGCCGAGTGCCACCGCCATCGCCTCGACCGCGTGCGTGTCCTCCAGCCCCACCAACAGCAGCGTGCGTACCGTCTCGGGTGCCGGATGGACGCGCAGCGTCACCTCGGCCATCGCCGCCAGCGTGCCGTAGGAACCCGCCATCAGCTTCGGCAGGTCGTAGCCCGTCACGTTCTTGACCACGCGGCCGCCGGCCTTGAAGACCTCGCCCCGTCCGGAGACCGCGGCGAATCCCAGGAAGTGGTCGCGCGCGGCGCCGGCCTTGAGCCGCCGGGGCCCGCCCAGATTGCAGGCGATGGCGCCGCCGATGCTGCCGCTGCCGACGGCGCCCCCATAAAGCGGCGCCAGATCGGGCGGCTCGAAAGCGAGGATCTGGCCGCGCTGGGCGATCACCGCCTCGATCTCGGCGAGCGCAGTGCCGGCTCCGGCTTTCAGCACCAGCTCCTCGGGTTCGTAGAGTCGAATCCCGGCGAGCCGGGACAGGTCGATCACGGCTTGCGCCTCGACCGGGGCGCCTAGATCGCGCTTGCTGCCGCGGCCCAGGATCTCGAGTGGAATCCCGCGCTCGGCCGCACCGGCCACGGCCGCGCGCAGCTCCTCGATGCTCAGGGGCTGGATGGTCTCGATCATCGGCGCTCAGAAACGCGGCAGATCGGGATGAGGCAGCCGGCCGGCATGGATATGCATCTTGCCCAGCTCAGCGCAGCGATGCAGCTCGGGGAACACCTTGCCGGGGTTGAGCAGGCCCGCCTCGTCAAAGGCGCATTTGAGCCGCTGCTGCTGGGCCAGGTCGGTTTCGTCGAACATGACCCCCATCAGATCGCGCTTCTCCACGCCCACGCCATGCTCGCCTGTCAGCACGCCGCCGACCGCGACGCAGAGCTTCAGGATATCGGCGCCGAATGCCTCGGCCCGCTCCAGCTCGCCGGGCTTGTTGGCATCGTAGAGGATCAAGGGATGAAGATTGCCGTCACCCGCATGGAAGACGTTGGCGCAGCGCAAGCCATGATGCTCCGACAGGCGGCGGATCTCGGCCAGCACGCGCGGCAGCTCGCGGCGCGGGATGGTGCCGTCCATGCAGTAATAGTCGGGCGAGATGCGTCCCATCGCCGGAAAGGCCGCCTTGCGGCCGGCCCAGAAGCGCAAGCGCTCCTCCTCGGACCGGCTGACAGCGATCGAGACGGCGCCGTGCCCGCCTGCGATCGCCTCGACCCGTGCCATCAGCTCGTCGACCTCGGCCTTGGGACCGTCCAGCTCGATGATCAGCAGCGCCTCGCAATCGAGCGGATAGCCGGCATGGACGAAATCCTCGGCGGCATGGATCGCGGGCCGATCCATCATCTCCATGCCGGCAGGCACGATGCCAGCGGCGATCACCGCCGAGACGCAATTGCCGGCCTGCTCGTTGCTGGGAAAGGCGACCAGCAGCGCCCGCGCGGTCTCGGGGCGAGGGAGGATGCGGACGGTGACCTCCGTCACCACGCCCAGCAAACCCTCGGATCCGATGACGATCCCCAGGAGATCATAGCCCGCGGCATCGAGATGCTTGCCGCCCAGCCGGATCACCGTGCCGTCGATCAGCACCATCTCGACGCCCAGGACGTTGTTGGTGGTAAGCCCGTATTTCAGGCAATGCACCCCGCCCGAGTTCTCGGCCACATTGCCGCCGATGGTGCAGGCGATCTGGCTCGAGGGATCGGGAGCGTAATAGAATCCCAGCGTCTTGACCGCATCGCTGATCGCGAGATTGGTGACGCCCGGCTGGACCACGGCGCAGCGATTGACCGGATCGATATCGAGGACACGATTGAAGCGCGCCATGCCGAGCAGGATGCCGTCGGCAAGCGGCAGCGCGCCGCCGCTGAGGCTGGTGCCGGCACCGCGCGGCACGACCTTGATGCCCTCGCGATGGCAGAAGGCCAGGACCGCGGCCACCTCGGCGGTCGTGCGGGGCAGAACCGTCAACAGCGGCAATTGCCGGTAGGCACTGAGCCCATCGGTTTCATAGACGCGGCGCATCGATTCTTCGACGACGATGGCGTCTTGCGGCAGCAGCCGGCCCAGCGCCTCGGCGATCTCGCGCCGACGACGCATCGTGGCCGCATCGGGCTCCGGCATCTTCAGTGACATGATTCGGATTCCGCTGGTGACCGCCAGCGGCACTCTGGCCTCAGCGGCGCCCTGCTGCAAGCCGCTCCGAGTGACCGGTCAGCAAGACCCTATGCCGCCTGCAGCACCGTCGGCAGACCGACCGGATGAGCGGAATCGAGAGCAGCCGCGAATGCGGCCGCGTCAAACCGGCAAAGGCGTGAGGAGGAAGAGTCGGCGCCCGCGAAGGGCGTCCGTTTGCTCAGCCCTGGCGGGCCTTGAAACGCGGGTTCGTCTTGTTGATGACGTAAACGCGCCCCTTGCGCCGGACGATGCGGCAGTCCTTGTGGCGCTTCTTGGCCGACTTCAGCGAATTGACGACCTTCATGGCGGCGGTCCTTGTCAGGCAGCGTCTCGAGGTTTCGAAGGGGCGCGGAACCGGGTCGGACCTTTCGGCCTCCCCTGGGGATCCCGCGCGAAGCGCCGGAACATAGGGGGGCCGCCGAGCCCTGTCAACGGTTCCGGCGGCGGCGGTCGCCAACTGATAACCTACCAGTCCGACAGCATTTTATCGACGCCGGTCTTGAACAGGTGGAAGCGGAAGACGCCGATATCGCCGCTGTCGAAGGCGGCCACGCGCCGGGTCCAGAGGGCGACATGCTCGGTCAGCGGTTCGGCCATCCGCGGGTCGTCCTTGAAGCTCTCAGCCTTGTCGAGGAGATCGGCCAAACATTTGATGACCGTGGAGCGCACCAGCTTGGTGATGTCTTCGCTGACGCGAAGATCGAGCCGTCGCTCGGAGCACGCGATCTGGTATTTCTGCACGGTCCAAGGATCGGCCGGCACCGGCTCGCCGCCTTGCCAGGCCATGTAGGTCGGACGCATATCCTCGGGGGCGCTCAGGCGCACGAAATCGGTGAGCATGATTTGGCCGCGCGGCTTCAGCGCCTTCTCGACCGTCTGGAGCAACCTGTTCTTGTCCTTGATCCCATAAAGCGTGTTGCGCGAAAAGATGCAGTCATAGCTGCTTTCCTTCAGCTCCATCTTGTCGGGATCGAAACTGGCGATCGGCGCCTTCTTGGCGAGCCCGGCCATGACCGAATATTCCATCGCGGCGCGCGCCAGCTCGGGGTCCTGCTCGAAACCGGTGATCCAGAGCCCGAATTGCTCGTGCATGGCGCGAGTGAAGCCGCCCAAGCCGGCGCCCAGTTCCGCCACCGTCATGGTCGGATCGAGCGCGCAGGGCTTGGCCAGCCACAGGCAGAAATCCTTGTCGCCCGGCATCGAGAAGCCCTGGCCCCAGATGGTCTGCAGCAGCTTGACCCGCGGTGTCTCCCATTCGAGCTGGGGTTTCTTGTCGATCTTGACCTTGCGAACCGTGTCTTTCTGTTGCGGTTGCAGTTTCGCGGTCGCCGGAGCCGGCGCGAGCGCGTCCACATCCACGCCTTCCCACCACGCCAGGAAGCGTTGCTTGAAGGGTGGTTTGGTCGCTCGGGAGGGAGCTGTGCTGGGCATCCTGGCGGTCCTTCGATACTTCTTGTATCCATCGGACCCGTTTAAACCGCCGTTAAGTTTGCCGTGAATTTGCAACGAACTTGTCCAAAAAGCCCTGGGGATCCGCGCTCCGGCGGCATGATTGAACCGGTATTCAGCAACCCATGGCACCGCCCGTGACGCCCGCAGCCGAACACCGGATCAGCAACCATGTGCGACGGACTGTCGCACTGGCCCTGCCGGTCATGCTGGCGCGCGCCGGCCTGGTGGTGATGATCACGGTCGACACGGTCATGGTCGGCCGGGCCGGCGGCGAGGAACTGGCGCATTACGCGATCGCCTTCGCGCCGCAAATGCTGCTGCTTTCCGTGGGCTTCGGGCTGCTGGTCGGCGCCACGGTCTTGACCGCCCAAGCAGACGGGGCCGGCCGACAGACGCTTTGCGGGCGCATCTGGTGGCTGGCCATGCTGGTCGCCGGCGTCATCGGTCTCCTCGACCTCCTGCTCCTGGCCCATGGGGAATGGCTCTTGCGGCAACTGGGACAGGAGCCCGCCATCGCCGCCGCCGGCGGCAAGGTGCTGCTGATGTGGGGCATCGGGATGCCGGGGATCATGCTCTTCACGGCAACCTCGGGATTTCTCGAGGGCATCAGCCGACCCAAGCCCGGCATGGTCGCGATGATACTCGCCAACCTCCTCAATGTCGGTCTCAACTGGATCATGATCCGAGGCCATTGGGGTCTGCCGGCGATGGGCGCCGAGGGCGCCGTCCTCGCCACCTCGATCACGCGCTGGCTGATGTTCTTCGCGCTTGCCGCCTATGCCCTGACGATGCGCGATCATGCGCGCTTCGGCGTCTGGACGCGGCTCGAAGGCAGCTTCGATCAGATCTGGCCCATGCTGAAATTGGGCGCGCCGCTGGCACTGGCTGTCGCGTTCGAGGCCTCCGCCTTCACGGCGGCCGCGACCTTTGCCGGCTGGCTGGGCGAAGTCTCGCTGGCGGCCTATCAGATCGCGCTCAATTTCAACGCGCTGATCTACATGCTGGCGCTGGGCCTCACGACGGCGACCGCGGTTCGCGTGGCGAACGCCCACGGGCGGGGGGACGCCACCGGGGTCGCGCGGGCCGGCTGGGTCGGCGCCGGCCTGGTCTTCCCCGCCATGGCCGGCGCGACCATCCTCCTGACCCTGGCGCCGCATTGGGTCGTCGGTTTCTATAGCGAGGATCCCGATGTCGCGGCGCTGGCGCTCCAGCTCATGGCCATCACCGCCTGGCTCATCCTCGCCGACGGGGCGCAAGGGGTGCTGACGGGCGCCGTGCGCGGCGCCTCCGACACCACGGTCCCGACCTTGATCGCCGGCTCGAGCTTCTGGCTCCTGGGCGTACCGCTCTGCTATGCGCTTGCCTTCGGGGCCGGCTGGGGTGCGGTCGGGCTGATCTGGGGGCTCTTCGCCAGCCTGATCGCGGCGATGCTGTTGCTGGCGCTTCGCTTCCATTACCTGACCCGGCGCGCCATTCTGTCGGCCCCGCCTTGAGCGCCGAGATCGCCAGCCACGGAGTCCCCCACCTCATGACCCGCGCCTACGACGCCATCGTGATCGGCGCCGGCATCTCCGGCGCGGCCGCGGCCTATGAGTTGGCGGCCGCGCGACGGGTCCTGATGCTCGAGGCGGAATCGCGCCCCGGCTACCATTCGACCGGCCGTTCCGCCGCGCTCTACACGCCCAATTACGGCAATGACGTGGTGCGCGCCCTGATCCTGGCCGGCCGTCCCTTCCTGGATCGGCCGCCGCCAAGCTTTGCCGATCATCCGCTGGTGAAGCCGCGCGGGGCGGTCGCCATCGCAGGACCCGAGGACAACGCCGCCTTCGAGGAGCGCCTGGGTTTGTCCGGTCCCGGCCATGAGATCCACGAGATCGCGCCGGAGGAAGCGGTCCGCCGGGTGCCAATTCTCCGGCGCGAGGTGATCGCCCGCGCGCTCTATGAAATCGATATCGAGGATATGGACGTCGCCGCGATCCATCAGGGCTTCCTGTCCGGGTTTCGCCATCGCGGGGGCGAGCTGGTATGCGA
>Ga0335084_10008475_pt1 | contig 10250 bp, 14 predicted proteins | sample Lox_Sample_44_FD_206721 | JGI IMG/M metagenome (GOLD analysis project Ga0335084, IMG submission 206721) | Soil microbial communities from Loxahatchee National Wildlife Refuge, Florida, United States - Lox_Sample_4.4 | ecosystem: Environmental > Terrestrial > Soil > Wetlands | place: USA... | reverse complement strand
CCTATTTATCAAGTACAGGAAGCATCCCGCAGAATGAACGTTCATGAAGGATAGAATATCTTCAGTACCCGCCTTACACCATATCAGGTATTTCGAAGCATAAAATCAAACTTTCCCCTATGCACTAATAAGAGTAATTATTTAATATTGCCATATGCCAATCTTGACATATGTTACCCGGCCCACAAATGGAGAATGAGGAGGGGAAAGCCATGCGCGTCTCGCGGCGACAGTTTTTCAAGATTTGCGGTATGGGGTTGGGCGGGTCTTCCCTGTTGGGATTTTCTCCCGCTCCGGTCCTAGGGGAAGTTCGCGAATACAAGCTGCTGAGGGCTACCGAAACGCGCAACACCTGCCCGTACTGCTCGGTGGCCTGTGGTCTCCTGATGTACTCCCTGGGAGACAACTCCAAGAACACCAAATCTGCGATCACACACATCGAAGGCGATCCAGATCACCCGGTGAACCGGGGCACGCTTTGTCCTAAAGGTGCTGGGCTACTTGACTTTGTCAACAGCCCGAATCGGCTCAAGTACCCCGCGGTGCGGGAGCCCGGCGGAACGGATTGGAAGCGTATATCCTGGGGGGATGCCATCGACCGCATCGCCCGGCTGATGAAGGCCGACCGGGACGCCAATTTCATCGCAAAAAACTCCGACGGCGCCACCGTCAACCGCTGGCTTTCGACTGGATACTTGGCGGCATCGGCATCGAGCAACGAATCAGGCTATCTGACCCACAAGGTGGTCCGGGCCCTCGGGATGCTGGCCTTCGACAATCAGGCCCGGGTCTGACACGGCCCGACGGTGGCCAGTCTGGCCGCCACATACGGCCGTGGCGCAATGACCAACCATTGGGTTGACATCAAGAATGCCGACCTCGTTCTGATCATGGGCGGCAACGCCGCCGAGGCGCACCCCTGCGGCTTCAAGTGGGTGATCGAAGCAAAAAAACACAACCGGGCGAAACTGATCGTCGTCGATCCCCGCTTCACGCGCTCGGCCGCAGTAGCCGACTATTATGCGCCGCTGCGCACCGGCACCGACATCGCCTTCCTAGGAGGCGTGATCAACTACCTCTTGAGCAACGACAAGATTCAGCACGACTACGTCAAGGCATACACGGATTTCACTTTCCTCGTCAACGAGGGGTTTGACTTCGAGAACGGTCTCTTCAACGGCTACACTGCCGATACCCATGCCTATGACCGCTCTTCCTGGAATTACCAGACAGGAACAGACGGCTACGTCAAAACCGACCCGACCCTGCAGCACCCGCGCTGCGTTTATCAATTGCTGAAAAAGCACTACAGCCGTTATACCCCGGAGATGGTGGAGAAGGTGTGCGGGACGCCGAAAGAACAGTTCCTCAAGGTCGCCGAGATGATCTCCACGACGGCCTCAGCGGACCGGTCGATGACCATCATGTATGCCCTCGGCTGGACACAGCATTCCCTGGGAACTCAGATGATCCGCACCGGCGCCATGGTTCAGCTCCTTTTGGGCAACATCGGCATCTCGGGTGGCGGCATGAATGCCCTGCGCGGCCATTCCAATATCCAGGGCCTCACGGACCTGGGGCTGCTCTCCGACCTCCTGACCGGCTACCTGACCCTTCCCGGCGAAAAGGAAACAGACTACCGCGATTACATCAAGAAGCGCGCCCCCAAACCCCTTCGCCCCAACCAGCTTTCCTACTGGCAGAATTACGAGAAGTTCCATGTAAGCCTGATGAAGGCGTGGTTCGGCGATGCCGCCACAAAAGGCAACGATTGGTGCTTTGACTGGCTGCCCAAGCTGGACAAGCCCCACGACGTGCTGCAGGTTTTTGAGGACATGTACCAGGGCCGGATGAACGGCTATTTCTGCCAGGGATTCAACGCGCTGGTCGCCTTTCCAAACAAAGCCAAGCTGGGAGCGGCGCTCGCGAAACTGAAGTACCTGGTCATCATGGATCCGCTGGCCACGGAGACCTCCGAGTTCTGGCGCAACTACGGCCCTTACAACGATGTCGATCCCTCCAAGATCCAGACCACGGTCTTCAACCTGCCCTGCGGCTGCTTCGCAGAGGAGGACGGCGCCCTGGTCAATTCGGGGCGCTGGCTGCAATGGCATTGGAAGGGGACGGAACCGCCGGGCGAGGCCAAGGTCTCGACAGAAATCATGGCCCTCATCTTCATCCGCCTGCGTGAGCTATACAGGACCGAGGGGGGCGCTTTCCCCGATCCGATCCTCCATCTCTCCTGGCCTTACCGCATCGCCGGCGATCCCTCCTCCGAGGAACTGGCCAGGGAGTATTCGGGCAAGGCACTGGCTGATCTGACGGACCCCAAGGATAAAACGAAGATCATCCGGAAAGCGGGCGAACAATTGGACGGCTTTGCACAGTTGCGGGATGACGGCACAACAGCCTGCGGCTGCTGGCTTTACTCCGGTTGCTGGACCCAGGCCGGCAACATGATGGCCCGCCGCGACAACTCCGATCCTTTCGGCAACGGCCAAACACTCAACTGGGCATGGTCCTGGCCGGCCAACCGGCGCATCCAATACAACCGGGCCTCCTGTGATCCCGGCGGAAAGCCCTGGAACCCGAAGCGCAAACAGATATGGTGGAACGGCAGCGCCTGGGTCGGGTCGGATGTGCCGGACTTCAAGGTAGACTCGAACCCTGGCGAAGGCATGGGACCGTTTATCATGAACCCGGAAGGAATCGCCCGATTCTTTGCCGTGGACAAGCTGGTCGATGGACCTTTCCCGGAACACTACGAACCCTTTGAGTCGCCAGTGGGCGTCAACCTTCTCAACACCAATCCCAATGCCGTGAGCAACCCGGCCGCGCGGGTGTTCAAAGATGACCGGGAGGCGTTCGGTAAGGCCAAGGAGTTTCCATACGCTGCCACGACCTACCGCCTGACCGAGCATTTTCACGGTTGGACGAAGCACTGCCTCATCAACGCCATCCTGCAACCGGAGCAGTTCGTCGAGATCGACGAGACGCTGGCAGCGGAGAAGGGGATTGGAAACGGCGACCGGGTGAAGGTGAGTTCGAACCGCGGCCAGATCAAGGCCGTGGCGGTCGTAACAAAGCGTCTCCAGCCCCTGATGGTGAACGGAAAGACGCTCCATCACGTGGGCATCCCGATTCACTGGGGTTTCAAGGGCGTGGCGAAGACCGGCTACGTGACCAACACCCTGACGCCTTTTGTCGGCGATGCGAATACGCAGACGCCGGAGTTCAAATCCTTCCTGGTCAACATCGAGAAGGCATGAGGAGGCCGCCATGGCACTGCAATCACTGGATATCGCACGCCGTTCCGCAACGACAACCGCGAGCCCGTCGGAACGCCGCACGGCGGAAGTCGCCAAACTGATCGACGTCTCCACGTGCATCGGATGCAAGGCCTGTCAGGCGGCCTGCATGGAGTGGAACGACGTCCGCGATAACGTGGGGGTCAACCGGGGCGTTTATGACAACCCGCCCGATCTCAGCGCCTCTTCCTGGACAGTGATGCGCTACGCCGAACGGAAAGAAGGCGAAAGGCTGGAATGGCTGATCCGCAAAGACGGATGTATGCATTGCCAGGACCCCGGCTGCCTCGAGGCCTGCCCCGCGCCCGGCGCCATTGTCCAGTATTCCAACGGCATCGTGGACTTCCATGAGGAAAACTGCATCGGTTGCGGCTATTGCATCACCGGCTGCCCCTTCAACATACCCCGCCTGTCGAACAAGGACAGCAAGGTCTACAAATGCACCCTCTGTTCCGACCGGGTGGCCGTGGGCATAGAGCCCGCCTGCATCAAGGCCTGTCCAACCGGGACGCTCCAATTCGGCACCAAGGAGAAGATGCGGGAATATGCAGAGGAGCGCATCGCCGACCTGAAGATGCGCGGTTTTGCGCAGGCTGGTCTATACGACCCGGCAGGGGTCGGCGGCACTCACGTCATGTACGTGCTGCACTACGCCGACCGGCCGGAACTGTACAACGGACTGGCAGCCAACCCGGGCATCAGCCCCCTCGTCTCGCTGTGGAAGGGCTTCGCCAAGCCCCTCGCCGTGGCAGCCCTGGGCTCCGTGGTGCTGGGCAGCTTCTTTCATTACATCGTAAAAGGTCCGAATGAAGTCTCCAGGGAGCTGGAGGATGAGATGGAAAAAAAGGAGGGCGACGGCAAATGAAGCAAAATCCGAAAGACCTGGAGCGATTCACCGCCCTGGAGAGGTCAAACCACTGGCTGGTCGCGATATGCTTTATCCTCCTCGCCCTCTCGGGTCTTGCCTTTTTCCATCCCGTTTTCTGGCCGCTGGCCCAACTCTTCGGCGGCGGCGTCTGGTCGCGCATCCTGCATCCCTTTATTGGCGTGCTGTTTGTCATTTCCTTCGGGTCCCTGTTTCTCCGTTTCCGCACGCTGAATCGGATGACACAATCGGACTGGTTATGGGTGAAAAACGCGAAAGAGCTCGTGATAAAAGGCGACGACCGCAACATGCCAGCCCAGGACAAATTCAATGCCGGGGAAAAGCTCTTGTTCTGGGCGCTTTCTGCCTGCCTGCTTGTGATGGTGCTTTCGGGCCTCGTCATGTGGCGCGCCTATTTCACTCTCCCAGTCACGCTAGTGCGTCTGGCCTCCGTGATTCACGCCGCCGCGGGGGCGACGATGATCGGCCTCTTCTTCGGCCATGTCTATGCTGCAATCTGGACCCGGGGGACGATCCACGCCATGGTATACGGAACGGTGACACGGGCATGGGCCAAGCAGCACCATGGGACCTGGTATCGGCAGATGACAGGCGACTGACCCACGACGACAGACGAAGTTCCTGACACATTATCCTGTTCCAATGAACACGATCGTATCCAGGCAGCAGCTGCATCCAGCAGGGAAGATTCTTAATATTAGGCGTCCCGAATTCCTTTCCCAGCTTCCCGACTCATCGGTACGATGACAACAGGTAATAGCGGCTCTTGGCACTGATGACGAGCAGGGGATACTCAGGGTCGTCGGGCTCCGGGAATCTCGTGAATTCCGTCAGCGGCTTGAGACAGACCTTCTCGGCCGTGCTCAGGCGCAGCTCCGCTTTGCCTGTGGGCGAGGGGAATCCCTTGGCCTCGTAGGACCGGTTGCCGGCGGGGCCCTTCAGTACCCCTTTTCTACGAATTCTCGGTAGGTGAGTCCTGCCGGTTTGACGAGGTCCTCCAGAAACTCCTCGGGGTTTTCGTGACACAGCTCCGGAGAGGATACCCTTTTGCCCAGCTAGTTCATGGAGTACACTTGGTATGCCGTTCAAGCCCTACATCTTCTTTCCGCAGGGAAACCGTGATGTATCGATTAACAAGTGTAATGCTGTATTTACCAAAGAATCCAGATTTGAAGGATTTCAGGAAGTATTCGATGGTGAGGTGCGTCTGATATTTGGATCTGAAAAATTTTTCGTCTTTCCGATGTCTGCGTATACATAAGGGTATAGGGCACAGTCCACGTACACTGGGCCGGCCATGACGACTCGTACCCCCGGGGGTAGGCATGGACGATTCATGGAATGGGAAGAGTTGGGTGTTCGGCGGGGTCAGTACAGGTGCCTGAAGAATACATCACCCCATCCGGGGCAGGGTAGTTTCCGGATGGGGTGACAATAGGGAGAGGGATAGATATGTCAGTGGTTCGAAGTACGTGGACTCACGTAACTCTTCTGGGCGGAACTTCCTCGAAGTATCGCTTGACGGAATCCAATATCGAAAGCTCCAAGTCCCCCATCCTTCCTTTCTGGTCCCTGAAGTAACGGTTCATGGAATCCACGATACTGGTTTCCATGCTCAGCTGCTTCACTGCCCTGATTTCGGCCGCTTCGTTGATCGGTATCTCCTTCATGAGCGTATACCTTCTCTTTCAGGGAAACCTCATTGTTGGCATGATATTCCGAATCCGGGACTACGTACATTGTCATATGCCTGATTTTCAGCCGTGAAATGCCTTACATTCTGTTGCGCTTGAACCAGCAGTTTACAGGGTGGTGAAAGAAAATATACAGAGCAGTCGACAAGCGAGGTGCCGCCGTCATTAGATTTGAAAATTATTTTGCGTTGCCTGACGTCTTTCCCCATTCCTGACAAGTGCCAAGGAGGGGGGATTTTATTATCCGGTGATCCCAGCGATCACTATAGCTGAGAATTATTCAACCCGATCTATAATAGTTGACTCATAGCACTCGATTTCTTTTTTCAATACTTCCCGCTTGTTCTTCTTGTCTGTGGCTTTAACGGCTTTCTTCATGTCCTTGCTCTCCTTTCGCGGTCGAGATGATTTTGATAATTGCTGCCCGGGGGATATTCATTGACTTTCTCCACCCGTTCACGAGCGGGGAGAGAGTCCCCGCCTATGAACGAATGTCAAGGAGATAGTCAGTGAATCTTGCAAAGACGACGACTGACTCGTGTCCGCCCTGTCAGGTACGTACCGGACCGCACATGGGATCATACCAGTATTTGCCGTTTAACTTCTTTTCTTGTCCTTTTTCACCGTCCCGCTTCGTCAATCTCTTACGCATGATCTATCCACCTTTGGTAGCGAACAGGTTCGCTGCAGGCCTTTATTCGTTCCGTTACTTGCAGATGGCCATGGGACCGCACATGGGGTCTGCCCAGAGCTTCCTGTCTTTCTTGATCTCCTTCGTCTTCTTCATCTCACTGCCCTCCTTGATGGCCTGTGATGGGTTCTATCGGTCGATCCTGGTCCCTAATTCCGGGACGCACATGGGGTCGTACCACATGCCGCCGCGCCTGTAGGCCTTGACTCCCTTTTCGATCTTCTCTTTCTTCTTCATCGTGATGTCTCGCCTTGTCGTATCGTATTGTGTCCCTACCGGCCGCGCTTCGGGGTGTACACGGGGAAGCTCATCGGGTCGGTCCAAAACTTCTTGTCGGTCTTCACGTTCTTGGCTTTCTCTTTCATCGTCGTATCTCCTTGTGTTTATTTTTGACCCTGTCACCGGTACGTCTGCCGGGGATTCAGGAGGGGGTCCTCCCAGACCCGCTCGACTCTCTCGCCCAGCATGTTGACCCGGGGGTCGGTGTAGACTCTGTCTCTTCTTGTTCTCTCGGTCTTGATCGTCATGGTCTTTGTTCCCTTTCGTTGAACCTATTATCGATATTTTTTAGTTTTTTAAAATCGGCGGCAGTCTGAATCTCGGATAGGAATACGAGGCCAGTGCAGGCAAGAAGGTGTCTGATGGAAGGATAGGACATGCTCCTATGCGGCGGCGGGACAACTCTTGATCAGGACAAAGGCTTTCGCCAACTGCTTTGTTAGTTTCATTCAATCCCGGTTAAACGTTTCTTTCAAAAAAAGTGCTTTTCGAGTGCTTCAAGGGCAGGGCTTGATGCTACGCCGTCATGTGCTTTTCCTCATCATGTCGATAACTTGCAAACTATCTGTTTGTGAATCTCCATTCTGGCACGGTCCATTCTATAGGAATGGACAAGAAAACAAAAACACAAGGAGGACCTAAAAATGAAAAAGACACTTTCCACCCTGATTCTCTCCACCGTCGTGGTGCTCATCACCGCAACCTTCAGCTTCGCCGAGTGCGTCGCGGCCGGCGCCGGCAACTTCCCCTACTTCCAGCTGGGCTGCCTGATTGTCGGTGGTCTCACGATCGTCAGCCTCAATCAGAAGTACCAGAAGCTCTACCTGAGCGAGGCGATGGGCAGCTTCGCGATGTACGCGGTGCTGGTGGCGCTGTTCACGAGCCAGGTGGCCGAGGCGATCCGGAACCTGCTGTAAACCGGAATCGAAGTTCAAGGTTCGAGGAAAATCCAGGAAAGGAGGAGCAGACCATGGCACAGACAACGATCAAGACAAGATCACGGCAGATCGATTTCTCGCATGTACTTGTGATCGGCGCCTGGGGGTTTGCGATCGTGATTGCCTCGAGGCTCTTCCTGTACGTGGGACACCTGATCGACGAGATGCTCAACACGCCGCCGACCTTCATGCTGGGTCTGTTCTTCCTGGGGCTGCTGCTCTGCATCGGCAGGCTCTACAAGGATGCCTGGGACAGAATCGGGACAAGGAAGATGGCCAAGGCATAAAAACAAGACAATCGAGAAAAAGAGGTCCTCCAATAGAAACCCCCTTCCAATAAGCGACGGAAGGGGGTTTCGCTTATCTGTAGAGGCCACGTCTATCTTGCGGCTTACACAAGCCTTCAGCCTGAACATCTTGTAAGAATTGTATTTTACCGGTTGAAATCCTCATTCCCTGTAATTATGAGAAACGCCGTTCTTCCAGCAAAGGCTACGGATAACTGCATTGAGCGAAACTGGCGTGCAATCCTTTTGCGCGGGAAATGGCGATGGAACCGCATTCACCGATGCTCATCTTCGGCTGCAGAATACCGGCATGCTCTTTGCTCCTTATTGGTCCGGTTGGGCATGCTCAATGCTTGTGCACCTTGTCCATTGCCGATTCGGACACGGCCATCCGGAATTCCGTTTTCTTCCCGTTCACGCTGACAGCGATGGAATAGGTCCCATTGGGCATCACCACATTGTTGCCATAATGCGTAGATTGCGGCCCCTTACCGATGGCCTGCATGACAACAACGGGGACATCCACAACTGCGCCGTTCGGTCGTCCTTTGTCGTCGAGCACTTGGAAATTCATACTGACCGTCGCGTTGGTTATCGCCTTGCCTGTCTTGGCATCGAAAACGTGCACGACAAGATGATGATTGGGATGCGAGGCCGCATCAATCGCGACAGGCCTGGCGCCTCCCATGATCAACATCCCTTCTTTCACATGACTGGCAGCAACTTCATCTGCCGTAAAGAACGGTTCGGCCGCCAGTACATGCAACTCTATCCGAAGATCATCCATGGTTGCTGTTTTCATCATGTCTTCGGCCCTGACAGAACCCGCGCAGATGATCAATGCGATGAGTGCTACAGTCAATGCAAAGTATGAGCGCTTATTCATGTGATACCTCCTTTTCGCATTTGACATTCTCTCTGTAAAATTGGTTATTCAGGAATTCAGTCAAGTTGCCATTTGAGAGTGGCAAATTTCTATATGAAATTCACCCAATTGGTTTCTCATATAAATCATTCAAGACGGAATTGCTGAGGGCAGGCTGGAACTTGCGCACTATGCCTATGCAGCAGCCTCATCAAAACAAGATAAGGATTTTAAAAGATCACATTATGCACCCGCCTGCAAATCGGGGAATTGGGGAAGGGCAAAGGGGGAATTGGTTCCCCCTTTGCCCCGTTCTGGATTCACCCCGCCAAAGCACGGGGATCGCTATAGGCGTATGAATAAGCAAGATACGGGAGTTTATTTTTTGTACTCCTTCAGGTCGGCGCCGCATGCGCACTTGCCGGGCCGCTGGCTGATCGTGTCGCAATTGCAGTTCGGTCCGCATGCGCAGATGTATTTCCCTTCCGTCTTGAATGCTCGCTCTTTGGGCCAGCTATCGGCTTTCAGGTAAGCCTTTCCTGCCTCAACTTTTGTCACCTTGGCTTTGACCAGGTCATTGCCGCAGCTGCATTTACCGGGTTTTCTTGAAATGGTGTCGCAATCGCAGCCTTCGCCGCATGCGCAGGCATAAACTTCGTCTCCAACCTTCAGTTCGAGCTTGTTCCCCTTGAGAGCGGCGAAAGCAGTCAACGAGAGACAAAGCGATAATACAAGGACCGACAGTATCAGCAAGTATTTTTTCATAAAACCTCCTGTGAACTGGTTTGAAATGTGAATACTCACCCTCGTCCAGCCATTTTCCATTACTATGAGTTATAAGAATAGTCCAATAATTCGTTAATTTGGCAAAATAAATCTGCCTTTCGAACGGCCTTTGAAGGCCTCATCCATATCCTTAGTCCTCCTAAGAAATATCGAAGCAGATCGATCAGGGGAAATATGATGGAAATAATATCATATCAGGTGATATAAATCAGCAACAGGGCGCAGTGTCCGTCACAGTGGAGACGAGCAACGTGGCGTTGAGTAAAAAAATTTCCTTCCTACTGATATTATTTCTTCTCCTTTCTGTTTTCTCGGGAGGTTTCCACCACTGCTGCGACTCCTATTCGGATACCTGTTCAATCTGCCCCCAGACGGATAACCAGCCGATCCTTTTTTTGACGCAGGCAAACGCCGCTGATAACATCCAGCCACTTTCTGTTACGTCCGACATTTCTCTATCCGCGGAATTCTTCCCGGATCCCATCTCATCGTTTACTCCCTTAAAAGGGCGCGCCC
>Ga0335084_10008472_pt1 | contig 10252 bp, 10 predicted proteins | sample Lox_Sample_44_FD_206721 | JGI IMG/M metagenome (GOLD analysis project Ga0335084, IMG submission 206721) | Soil microbial communities from Loxahatchee National Wildlife Refuge, Florida, United States - Lox_Sample_4.4 | ecosystem: Environmental > Terrestrial > Soil > Wetlands | place: USA... | reverse complement strand
TCTTCCGCACCGCCCAGTACCGAGCCAACCCGGTTTTCCAACAAAACCCATGCAGCATGTGCAGCATTGCACTTGCCGCAGATTCACACAAGACGGGCACCGCCGCGATCCATCAAATCGCTCGGGAAGAGGGCCGCAGCTACGAAATCGCCCTTGGTCGGTATCGCCCCCCGACGAGTTCGAACCGGAAGAACCGGCATTCGAGGGCGCCGTTGTACAGAACCGGCTTGCGCGTCTCCGCCAGCCGCATCTGCCGCGGCAGTTGCCGGTCGGAGGTCAGGAACCAGGCCTGCCAGCCGGCGAATGCCGTCTTCAGGTGATCTCCAACTTCACCCATCATCTTCGGAACTGACGACGAGCGGGGAGCGCTTTGCTCGCCGTAGGGCGGATTGCAGACGATCACGCCACGCTCGGCTGGGGGCTCCACCGTTCGCGCATCCGATGCCTGCAGGCGCAAGCGGCCGTCTGCGAGCAGGGTGCCGACGCCGGCCACCCCTGCGTTGGTGCGGGCCTGCTCGATGACCCGCGTCGAGATGTCCGAGCCCGCGATTAGCGCGGTCGCGCTGTCGTCGACTGCAGCGCGCCCGCGCTCCAGCAGCCGACGCCAGACGGCCGGTTCGAAGTCCGCGAGACGTTCGAAAGCGAAGGATCGGTTCAGGCCCGGTGCGCGCCGGGTTGCGATCGTTGCGGCTTCGATCACGATCGTGCCGCTGCCGCAGAACGGGTCGAGGAGCGGTACCTCGGGCGTCCAGCCCGAGAGCGCCAGCAGGCCGGCGGCGAGATTTTCCTTCAGGGGTGCCTCGCCTTTATCGGCGCGCCAGCCGCGCTTGAAGAGTGGCTCGCCCGATAGATCGACGTAGAGCGTTACCGTGCGCTCGTCCAGGTATGCAAATACGCGCACGCCCGGATTGTTCCGGTCGATCGAAGGCCGATCGCCGGCGAGCGTCCGCATGCGGTCGACGATGCCGTCCTTGATCCGCAGCATCGCGAACTCGAGGCTGCGCAGTGACGCGCGGGCTGCAGTGACGTCCACCCGCAGTGTCTGCTGCGACGTCATCAGGTCGTGCCAGCGGACCTCCTGGGTGGCGTCGTACAGGTGCTGCTCGTTTGCGTAGCCGCGCCGCGCGACCTGACGCAGGATGCGGCTAGCAAGACGCGAGTGCAGGTTTGCCGCGTAGCCGACCTCCGGCGAGCCCGCGAATGCCACGCCGCCACTCTCGGCGCGCGCCTCGGCCGCGCCGAGAGCCTGCAGTTCGGCGACCAGCGCAGGCTCGAGTCCGCGCGGGCAGATGGCGAAGTAAGCGTGGGAGCGAGCGGCCATCGACCTAGCCTACTGCCTTCGAAATCGCGCCCGGATCATCGGCTGCCTGCGGTCCGCTCATGCGTGCTCCCTTACAGGAGCGCTTCCACGTCGTGCGTCTCAGGTAGTCGATCGATGGCGATGGAATCAAGCACAGCCGACCGTGCCTCGCGCCTCGGCGAGCGCCGCCCCATTGCCAGGCACAAGAGGCATCGGCGCGGGGACGAAGCCGCGCCGACGAAGGAAACGAGCCGACGCCTACCGCCCGCGCCGTATCAGCGCGTTCACTTCCTCGACGTTTTCCATGATGCGCCGGCGCACGATCTCGAAGGCCTCGGTCTGCGACTTGGCGGCAAGTTCGGCGAGTTCGCGGATGTTCTGCACGGCCAGAGAGAAGGTCTGCTTGGCGGCGTCGTCGAGGCGACCGAACCCAGGTGCGCCGCCGGCGCCCTGGGCCATCGACTGCCATTCGGACACTGCGTTCTTCAGCATCGCGGTCTGGCGCGCGACGACAGCCTGCAGCCCTTCGTAAGACTTCTTGTTGGCTGCGACCAGCGCGGCCAGGTCCTTGCGGCGGCCCTCGGCGATCGTGCTCGCAACGCTCGACAGGTTCAGGCCCTCGAGCGTGCGCCCGAGTCCGGCGAGCGACATGTCGAACAGGCCTTCCGCGCGCGCCGGCCGCGCCGCTGCGGCCTTCTTTGCCGCGGGGCGCCGGGCGGCGGACTTGCGCGAACGCGACTTGCCAGTGGACTTGCGAGCCTTGGTGGCCATTTTCTCTCCTCGGTGGGTCGGACGATGTCAGTCCGCAGCGGACCTGACGACGGGTTTGCGGGCGCGCTCGGCGCGGACTAGTGAGAGCGCGAGCTCGAACGCAGCGCCGACGAACGCGAGCACGCGGGCGAACTGCTCGTCGTTCAGCCGGCGCGCTTCGTCGCTGGCGCGATAGATGTTGACGAACTCGCGCTCGCGGCCGGCATGGGCAACCAGCCGGCCGACGCCGAGATCCTCCAGCGCCTTCCACAGCTCCGGGTAATAGGAGCGCGTCAGGTTCATCACGAACGCGACCGGATCGCGGCGTCCAAGTACCGCGGCCAGCCGCAGGATGATCTCGAACGGAAGCACGACGCGCCCGCTTTCGGCCTGCTCGAGCATGCTCGCATCGCGCAGGTCGATCGCGTGGCCGAGCTCCTGCGCGGTGAGGCCCGCGGTTTCGCGCATCTGCTTCAGCAGCACGCCGGCCTTTTCGATCGCCCCGCGCCGCCGGGGGCTCACCGATGACTTCGCAAGGGCCAGCGACATGTCGGCGGCGCTGCCCGCAAGACCGAGCGCGGTGCCGGCCCAGGAGCGCACCTGACGTGCCAGCGCCATGACCGGCTGGGCGCCGTTGTGCTGCGCCGGCTTCTCCTTCGTGGAGCGCGTCGGTTTGCTGCGGGTCTTGCGGCGTGTCGTGGTCATTCAGCACCGGGCCGGTCGATCTCGGCGATCAACCGCCTCCGAATGGAATGCGGCATCTTGAACGTCGCTGCGGGCGAGCGCAAGCCGCCCGGTCCGGCAGTGCATCCGGGTGCGCGGCAAGACTGCGCGGTTGGCACGAGCGGCCGGCGGCCCCGAATAGGGGGGCTCGCGGACCCGTAATCCGGGCTTCGTCTTGTTACCGGCGCGGGACACTGGCTCTGCTGCGCAACGCCGTCGGCGCGGCCGATCTGTTTCGACCTGAGGACTGCATGGGCCAGACCGCCGAAGACCTCGTTAGCTCACTGAGCAGCCGCGACATCCAGCGGCGGCTGCAGGAATATCGCGCGCTGCTTGCCAACGACTCGGTCGGCATCGTCACCGTCTGCGACGGCGAGATCATGCAATGCAATGCGAGCGCGGCACGGCTCTTCGGCTGGGAACCCGAGCGGCTGCTTGGCCAGTCGGCCGCCGTGTTCTTCGGATCCGAAGAGGAGTTCCAGGGTTTCGCCAGCCGCATCGGCGACGCGCTGAACGCCGGCGGCTCGCCGGCGATCGAGTGGCGCACGCGGCGGTCCGATGGCACGGCCTTTTGGGCGCGCTTGCTGGTGAAGAGCATCACGCCGGGCGGGCCGGGGGGCGAGACCGTCTGGATGATCGAGGACATCACGGCTCGCAAGGCGATGGAAGCCGCCCTGTCGCGCGTGCGCGAGGAGCTCGAGCAGCGCGTGCGCGCCGCGCACGACGAACTCGCCTGGTCGAATGAACGGCTGGTCGCCGAGATGTACGAGCGCAGCGAGGTCGAAGAGCGCGCGCGCCGCATCTCGCTGTACGACTCGACCACCTCGCTGCCGAACCGGCGGCTGCTCGAGTCGAGGCTCGACGAGGCGGTGCGCAACCACCAGCTGGCGGGCGATCGGCTCGCGGTACTGGTGATCGACATCGACGATTTCACCAAACTCAACGATGCGCTCGGGCACCGCGTCGGCGACGCGCTGCTGCAGCAGGTCGCGATGCGCCTGATCGACACCGTCCGCACCTCCGACCTCGTTGCGCGCGTCGGCTCGGACGAGTTCGCGGTCGTGCTCGGCCGCCTGCGCCAGCTCGACGATGCGCAACGCGTCGCGACAAAGCTCGGCGAGCTGCTGTCCGAGCCCTACGAGGTCGACGCCGAACAGATCACCGCGACGGTCAGCATCGGCGTCGCCGGCTTTCCGATCGACGGGTCCGGACCGGAAATGCTGCTGCGGAACGCCGACGCCGCGCTGTCGTTTGCTAAGTCGCGTGGCAAAGCCAACGTGCAGCTCTTCGAGCCGCGCATGAACGCCGACCTGCTGGAGAGGCTGCAGCTCGAAGCCGCCTTGCGGCGCGCGATCGACCGTCGCGAGTTCGAAGTGCACTTCCAGCCGCGCGTGAATCTCGCCTCCGGCAAAGTGGTCGGCGCCGAAGCGCTGCTGCGCTGGCGCCATCCGGACAAGGGAATACTCGAGCCGGGCAGCTTCATCGCGGTGGCCGAGGACGCGGGCCTGATGCAGCCGATCGGCGAAATCGTGCTGCGTGCTGCATGCCAGGCGGCGCGTGCCTGGAATGCGGCCGGCCTGGGCGAGATCGTCGTCAGCGTGAATCTCTCGCCGCGCGAGTTCCGCGGGCGCTCGCTGCTGCCAATGGTCAGCCAGGCGCTGATCGACAGCCAGCTCGACGCCGAGCGGCTCGAGGTCGAGATCACCGAGGCAAGCCTGATGCGCGACCTCGACAAGGCCGAGCAGGTGCTCGTCGGCCTGCAGACCATGGGCGTGCGTATCGCGCTCGACAATTTCGGCACCGGCTATTCCAGCCTGTCGAACCTGCGGCGCTTCCCGCTGAACTCGCTCAAGATCGACGGCCAGTTCGTGCGCGCGGCGCCGGACGACGAAGCCGACGCGCGCATCGTCGCCGCGCTGGCCGGGCTTGCCACGGGCCTGGGGCTGCACGTCGTCGCCGAAGGCGTCGAGACCGAGCAGCAGCTCGCGTTCGTGCGCCACTGCGGCTGCAACGAAGCCCAAGGCTACTTCCTGAGCCGCGCACTGCCGGCCGAGCAGTTCGAGCAGTTTGCGCGCAAGCGCGCCTAGGTTCCTCGGCCTCGCTTCTGAGCTCGTCCTGGCCGCGTCGCGCGCGGCCGCTAGACTGCATCTTTCGACGCCGTCGGAGGGGCAGCATGAACAAGGACATCGTTTCCACGCCGCAGGCGCCGGCCGCCATCGGCCCTTATTCGCAGGCGGTGCGCACCGGTCTGGTCGTCTTCACGTCGGGTCAGATCGGCCTCGATCCTGCGACTGGCGAGCTGGTCGGGCAGGATTTTGAAGCGCAGGTGCGCCAGGCCTTCCGCAACCTCGACGCCGTAGCTCGCGCCGCGGGCGGGTCTCTGGCACACGCAGTCAAGTTCACGCTGTTCCTGACCGATCTCGCGAAGTTCGGGACGGTCAACCAGATCATGGGCGAGGCGGTGCCGAAGCCGTATCCCGCGCGCTCGACCGTCGGTGTCGCGAGCCTGCCGAAGGGCGCGCAGTTCGAGGTCGAAGCGGTACTGGTGCTCTAGAGATACCGGGTTTGGCATCTGCACGTCCCGTCGGCACGGCGGCCGCGCGCGCCGGCAGCCGCGGCCTGGCCGCGCGCCTTGCGGCGATCGGCCTTACGAACGACTGGGACTTCGTCCTGCATCTGCCATTGCGCTACGAGGACGAAACGGCCGTCGTGCCGATAGAAGACTTGCGCGAAGGGGTCGAAGCACAGGTCGAAGGTGTTGTCACTGCGGCCGATGTCGTCTACCGGGGGCGACGCCAGCTGCGCATCACGCTGCAGGACGGACGCGGCGCCACCCTGGTACTGCGCTTTCTGCATTTCTACCCCTCGCAGCAGAAGCAGTTCGGCGTTGGCCGGCGCATTCGCGCGTTTGGTGCTGCACGCGGCGGGCTCGCCGGCAAAGAGATGGTGCACCCGCGCGTTCGCGTCGTCAGCGAAGGTGAACCGCTGCCGACGACACTGACCCCCGTGTATCCATCGACGGCCGGCGTGCCGCAGGCGTGGCTGCGCAAGCGCATCGCACGCGCGCTGGAGACGGTCGATAGGCGCGACCCGCTGCACGGCGTCCTGCCTGAGGCCTTTCCTTCGCTGGCGTCGGCCTTGCAGCGGCTGCACCAGCCGCCGCCCGATGCAGAGGCCCGGGCGCTTGCCGAACGCACCGACCCGGCGTGGCAGCGGCTCAAGTTCGACGAACTGGTCGCGCAGCAGATCGCGTTGCGGCGCGCGCGGGCCGCGCGGGAGCGGCATCAGGCGCCGGTGCTGCACGCGGACGGCCTGGCGGTGCGGTTGCTCGCATCGCTGCCGTTCCGGCTGACGCGCGCACAGCAGCGCGTGTGGCGCGAGGTCGAGCGCGATCTCGGCCGCGAGATTCCGATGCAGCGCCTCGTGCAGGGTGATGTCGGCAGTGGCAAGACCGTCATTGCGGCGCTGGCCGCGGCGCGCGCAATCGAATCGGGGTGGCAGGCGGCGCTGATGGCGCCGACCGAACTCCTGGCCGAGCAGCACTTCGGCCGCATCGCGCACTGGCTGGCGCCGCTCGGCGTGCGCACGGTCTGGCTGGCGGGCCGGCTCGGCGCCGCGGCCAAGCGCGCGGCACAGCGTGAGGCGGCGAGCGGATCGGCGCAACTCGTGATCGGTACGCACGCGCTGATCCAGGAGGCAGTGGACTTCGACCGGCTCGGGCTGGCGATCGTCGACGAGCAGCATCGTTTCGGCGTGGCGCAGCGGCTCGCGCTGCGGGGTTCGGATCGCGCCACGGTGCCGCACATCATGATGCTGTCGGCCACGCCGATCCCGCGCACGCTGGCGATGAGCTACCTGGCGGACCTCGATGTCTCGGTGATCGACCAGCTGCCGCCGGGACGTCGGCCGGTCGTCACCAAGATGGTTGCAACGCGCCGGCGCGATGAAGTGCTGGCACGCATCCGCAAGGACGTCGCGGCCGGTCGTCAGGCCTACTGGGTCTGCCCGCTGGTGGAGGAGAGCGCCGCGGTCGAGGCGGCGGCTGCGACCGCGACGCACGAACGCATCGTGGCGCTGCTGCCCGAACTGCGCATCGGCCTGCTGCACGGGCAGCTACCTTCCGACGAGAAGACGGCGGTGATGCAGCGCTTCGCGCGGCGCGAGGTCGACGTGCTGGTGGCGACGACCGTCATCGAGGTGGGCGTCGACGTGCCCAACGCCACGCTGATGGTGGTCGAGCACGCCGAGCGCTTCGGCCTGGCGCAGCTGCACCAGCTGCGCGGGCGCGTGGGGCGCGGTGCACAGCAGAGCTACTGCGTCCTGCTGTACGAGGAGCCGCTGTCGGACACGGCGCGCGAGAGGCTCAAGGTGATCTACGAAACCACCGATGGCTTCGAGGTCGCGCGGCGCGACCTTATGATGCGGGGCCCTGGCGAGTTCCTCGGCAGCCGGCAGTCCGGCGTGCCGCTGCTGCGGCTGGCCGACCTCGAACGCGACGCGGCGCTGGTCGAGCGTGCGCGCCGCGCGGCCGAAGTGCTGCTGGAGCAGGACGCAGCGGCCGCGGAAGAGCACGTGCGACGCTGGTACGCGGGGCGGAGCGACTTTCTCGCCGCATAGAAGATCGACGCATGACGCTGACTGAACTCAAGTACATCGTTGCCGTCGCGCGCGAGCGGCACTTCGGGCGCGCGGCCGAAGCCTGCTTCGTCAGCCAGCCGACGCTCTCGGTGGCGATCAAGAAGCTCGAGGAGGAACTGGGCACGCAGATCTTCGAGCGGCGCACCAGCGAGGTGACCGTCACGCCAGCCGGCGAGCGCATCGTCGGTCAGGCGCAGCGCGTGCTCGACGAGGCGCAGCGCGTCCGCGAGATCGCGCGCCAGGGCAAGGATCCGCTGGTCGGCCCGCTGCGGCTCGGCGTGATCTACACGATCGGGCCCTATCTCCTGCCGGGGCTGGTGCGGCAACTCCTGAAGGATGCGCCGGAGATGCCGCTGCTGCTGACCGAGAACTTCACGGTCAAGCTGATGGAGCTGCTGAAAACCGGCGAGGTCGACGTCGCCATCATGGCGCTGCCGCTGCCGCAGAGCGGGCTGCTGCTGCAGCCGGTCTACGACGAGCCGTTCGTCGTCGCGGTGCCACGCCACCATGCCTGGGCGCGGCGCAAGAACATTCCGAGCGAAGACCTGAAGAAGGAGACGATGCTGCTGCTCGGCACCGGCCATTGCTTCCGTGACCAGGTCCTGGAGGTCTGTCCGGAGCTGTCGCGCTTTTCATCATCGGCCGAGGGCATCCAGAAGACCTTCGAGGGCTCGTCGCTCGATACGATCCGGCACATGGTGGGTTCGGGGCTAGGCGTCACCGTGCTGCCGGTCTCTTCGGTGCCTGAGAAGACGGCGCGCGACTCGCTGCTCGAATACGTGCCGTTCAAGGCGCCAGCGCCGGACCGGCGCGTCGTACTCGCCTGGCGGAAATCGTTCACGCGCGGCCCGGCGATCGAGGCGCTGCGGCAGGCGATCCTGAAGTGCCCGCTGCACGGAGTGACGAAACTGCCCGACGCGCGAATCGAAACCTGGTGAGGGCCGAGGCTATCGGGCCGGTTGAATTTCCCGATTGGCGTCGCGCTGGCCGAAGCGGCTACGATCCCGGCAACCACTGCAATGACTGCGGGAGTGTTCCATGGCAAAGAAAGGTTCGGGTTCGACCACGGGCGACGGCGCGCCGACGATCGACATCGGCATCGCGGATCGGGACCGCGCAAAGATCGCGGACGGCCTGTCGCGCGTGCTGGCGGATACGTATTCGCTATACCTGAAGACGCACAACTTCCACTGGAACGTCGAGGGGCCGATGTTCAACACGCTGCACCTGATGTTCATGGAGCAGTACACGGAACTGTGGAATGCGCTCGACGCGATCGCGGAACGGATCCGCTCGCTGGGCTATCCCGCGCCCGGAACGAACAGCGAATTTGCGCGACTGACATCGATCGACGAAACCGCCGGCGTTCCTGGAGCGATGGAAATGGTGCGACTGCTCGTGAGTGGCCACGAGGCGGTGGCGCGTACCGCACGCAAGGCCTTTCCGACGGTCGACAAGGCCGGCGACGAATCCACGGCTGACCTGCTGACCCAACGCCTCCAGGTCCACGAGAAGACGGCGTGGATGCTGAGGAGCCTGCTCAAGTAGGCCTGGAAGCAAAGCCAACAGTCAGTCAGGTTGCTGCACGATGCCGGCTCGGGTCCTCGTCGTTGCTTTCATGGCGGCCATGTTGTCGGGGGCCGCGGCGCAGGAAGCGGTCCAGGACGGACCGAAGGCCCGCTTCAACGACGATCTGATCACGAAGCTGGAAGGTCGCTGGCTGGTCACGCGTCAGATCCGCGGGACCGAGGTGCACAACCTGGCGACCGCCGCCTGGGTCCTGAACCACCAGTTCCTTCAGCTGCACATGAAGGACACGGCCGAGCCGCCGGCCTACGAGGCCATCGTGCTCATCGGCTTCGTCCACGCGTCGCAGGACTACGTTGCGATCTGGACGGATACATTCGGGGGCAGGTTTGCGGCCATGGGGCGGGGCAGACGATCCGGGAACTCGATTGAATTCCGGTTCGAGTACCCCGACGGTCCCTTCTTCAATACGTTCACCTCGCAGCCGGAGCAACCCGGCTGGACGTTCCGGATGGAGGCCCAGTCACCGACCGGCGATCGACTGCCGTTCGCGACCGATTCGCTGGCGAGAATCCGGTAGGCACGTTGGAGAACCGAAGGCAGCGACCGTAGCGCTCGGGACGCAACGCACATCGGGCAACCGCAGATCGCCTCGTGGAGCTTGCTTGGGCTGACAAAGATGATTAACCACCTGGATCACCTGGTTCTGACAACTGCCGCCGAGGCGGAATGCATCCGCTTCTATACCGAGGTGCTCGGCATGGAGATGGAAACATTCGTGGGCGGTTCGCCGCCGGTCGAGCGCAAGGCATTCAGGTTCGGCCACCAGAAGATCAACCTGCATGTGAAGGGCCACGAGTTCGAGCCGAAGGCGCACAACCCGGCTCCGGGTTCGCTCGATCTGTGCTTCATAGCCGCTGTTCCGCTCGCCGCAGTGATTGCGCGCCTCCAGGCTGCGCGCGTGCCGATTCTGGAAGGGCCGGTCCTGCGGACCGGAGCGACTTCGCAGATACGCTCGGTCTATGTTCGGGATCCCGACCTCAATCTGATCGAGATTTCCGAGATCCTCTGAGCGCCCGGGAACCGCGAGGCGCGGCGTTTGCTCCAGGATCGAGGTTGACAGGCCGACTCGCAAGGACCGGATCGCCGCCCACGGCACAATCCGGCGTTCTCAAACCTGACCGAAGACTTGGATGCGGTTGAAAAGCGATTTCTTTCAGGTGCACCCCGCCGTGCTGCTGTTGCGCTTCACGCTGGCGGGCCTGACGCTGTTCCACGGCATCTCCAAGCTGCGGGGCGGCGTCGGTCCGATCG
>Ga0335084_10008471_pt1 | contig 10252 bp, 11 predicted proteins | sample Lox_Sample_44_FD_206721 | JGI IMG/M metagenome (GOLD analysis project Ga0335084, IMG submission 206721) | Soil microbial communities from Loxahatchee National Wildlife Refuge, Florida, United States - Lox_Sample_4.4 | ecosystem: Environmental > Terrestrial > Soil > Wetlands | place: USA... | reverse complement strand
GCAACTACCTGGAGGTGCTCAACGCCGCCCTCGCCGGCCCGGGCTCGGTGGACGTCGAGAACGACGCGTATCGCGTGCACAGTCCGATCGACGTGACGGACTGGGGCCCCAACCGGGTGCTGCTCGCGGCCCTGGGCCCGGTGATGCTCCGCGTCGCCGGTGAGCACGCATCGGGGACTATCTTGTGGTTGGCCGACGAGCGCGCCATCGCGGAGCACGTCGTTCCCCGCATCACGAAGGCCGCGACCGTGGCGAGAAGGCCCGCGCCGCGCGTCATCGCCGGGATCCCCGTCGCGCTCTGCGCCAAGAACGACGTTGATGACGCACGCGCGCGAGCCAACCGGGTGCTCGGGCACGCCGAGTTCTGCCCGAACTACCAGCAGCTGCTCGATCGAGGCGACGCCACCGACGTGGGTGACATCCTCGCGGCAGGAGACGAGTCGGCGGTCCTCGGTCGCATGCGCGCCTTCCGCGATGCCGGAGTCACCGACCTCGCCGTCCGCGTCCTGGCTCTCGGACCCGATCGCGCCGCGCGCATCGAATCGCGCGACCGGACGCTGGCGTTTCTCGCCGCGCTCTGTCCCGAGCTGTGAGCGGCTCCTCGAGAACCCGTTGGGTCACCGGTCGTAGTCGACGACGACTTCGCGGCTGGTCGGGATCGCCTGGCAGGTCAGGATCCATCCCTGCTTGACCTCCCCGGCACCCAGGGCGTTGTTGACACGCATCGTGGCCTGGCCCTCAGCAAGGAAGGCCATGCAGGTCGCGCAGTTTCCCGCCTGGCAGTTGAATGGCGGCTTGAGTCCCACGCGACGGGCGGTTTCGAGGATGGTGTCGCCGGGCTCGTACGCGACGGTGTGCTTGCCGCCGTCGAGGCGGATCACGATCGATTCCGTCTCGGATGTCGCCCCGGAAACCGGCGCGTCGGCGGGGAGCTCGAACCGTTCGATGAAGATCCGACCCGCATCCACCCCGCGCTGTTTCAGACCGGTCTCGACGACCTCCATGTACGGCCCGGGACCGCAGACGTAGAAGTCGGCCTGCGGCCGGTCGCCGACCAGCGCGGCGCACGCGGCGGCGTCCAAGAACCCATTCTCCGAGTCGAGGTGATGATGCACGGAGAGGCGGCCGCCGGACCCCGCGCGCAGGCGCTCGAGCGCGGCGGCGAAGATGACGCTGTGGGGGCCGCGGTTCGCGTACACCAGCGCGATCTCGCGCGCGGTGGTGACGAGCGCCGTCTTGATGATCGAGAGGACCGGTGTGATGCCGCTACCGCCCGCGAAGGCCACGATCGGGGTCTCCGCGGCGCGCAGCACGAAGAGCCCCGCCGGCGGCATCGTGTCGATCGCGTCGCCCGGCGCCAGCGTGTCGTTCATCCAGTTCGACAGTTTCCCGCCGGGCACGCGCTTCACCGTGACGGCGAAGGGATCGCCGGTGTCCGGCGAGCTCGACATGGAGTAGCAGCGCACGACCGGCTCGCCGTTGACGGTCGCGCGGAACGTGCAGAACTGTCCGGCGGCGTAGGCGAACCGTTCCGCCAGCACGGGGGGGATCTCGATGACGAACGACCGCGTGTCGGCGGTCTCGTCGATGACCTCGGCCACCGTCAGCGCATGGTAGTCGTGCTCGCGCGGCATCGGACGCTCGCCGGGTGGGGAGCCTCGAATGATAGGGCCATATCCGATTCCTTGCAACCCGACTCTCGTATGATAGTAGTGTGATTCTCGCTCGTATTCGCGCCATGGATATCCGCGACACGCCCGAACAGGCCGCGCTGCGGCGCACCGCCGGCCGGCTGGCACGCGAGCTCGGACCGCGGACCGTGGCCGATCTCGACGACCGCAAACGCAGCGCGCGCCTGGCCGAGGCGGTGCGCGACGCCGGCTGGCTGGAGCTACGCCAGGACGGCGGCAACGGCGAGCCGCTCGCCAGCGGAGTCGAGGCGGCAATCATCGCCGACGCACTGGGCGAGGCCGTCGCCGACGTTCCGTTCGCCGGCCCGATCCTCGCGGCGGATCTCGCCCGCCGTGCGGGCGCGCGCCCCATCGACGGCGCGGTGGTCGCCTTCGCGTCCGACCTGCTCGGCGCCGCGGTGGTGCCGGGCGCAGCGACGGACACGCCGACCCTCGCCGTCGACCATGCCGCGCAGGGTCCCGTCGCGGCGTACGTCCTGGTCCCCGACGGCGACGGCTACCGCCTCGCACTGGCCGCGGCCGACGGCGCAAGCGACGGCGCCGACCTCACGCGCACGGTCCGGACACTACCCGCCGGCGTGTCCGTGATCCCGGTTTCCGACCAATCGCGGCACCTGACGCGCGACGATCTCGACGCCTGGGCCGCTCTGGGCCTGGCGCTCACCAGCGCCGACATGGTCGGGGTCATGCGGGGCGTGCTCGACATCACGGTCGCGTACGCGCAGATGCGGCAGCAGTACGGCGTCGCCATCGGGACGTTCCAGGCCGTGCAGCATCTCCTCGCCGAGGCGCGCTGCCTGATGGAAGGGGCGTTCAGCGCCGCGCTCTATCCCGCCTGGGCGGTCGACCAGCTCGGGCCCGACGAAGCGCGCGCCGCCGGCCGTGTGGCCAAGGCCTACTGCGCGCGCGCCGCGCGCACGGTCTGCGAAACCGCGGTGCAGGTGCACGGCGGGATCGGCAACACGTGGGAGTGCATCGTCCACGTGCATCTGCGCCGCGCGTTGTTATCGTCCCAGTGGTTCGGGGACGACGGCGAGCAGCTGCGCCAGTTGGAGCGGACCCGTCTGGGGGTGGCCCACGGACTTTCGTGACTCGCCGGAGGAAGCGGAGTTCCGGTCGCGCCTGCGCGCCTGGATCGCCGAGCACAACCCCGGTCTGCCGGTCTCCTCGACCGACGACGAGTACTGGTCCCGACAGGCGGAGTGGCACACCGCCCTCTACGACGCGGGCTTCTTCGGCCTCTCCTGGCCCGCCCGTTTCGGGGGTCACGAGCTGCCCCCCGTCTTCGACGTCATCCTCGACGATGAGCTTGCCGCCGCTGGCGCGCCGCCGCGCCCGAGCCTCGGATACCTGGTGCAGGGGATCACGACGCACGGCAGCGACTCGGTTCAGCAGCGCTTCCTGCCCGGCCTGATCAGCGGCCGCGAGCGCTGGTGCCAGGGCTTCAGCGAGCCCGACGCCGGGTCGGACCTGGCCGCGCTGCGCACCACCGCGACGCGCCACGGCGACGAGTACGCGATCCACGGGCACAAGATCTGGACCAGCTACTCCGACGTCGCCGACTGGTGCTTCCTGCTCGCACGAACGGACCGCGACGTTCCGAAGCACAAGGGGCTGTCGGCCTTCGCCGTGCCGATGCACCAGCCCGGCATCGAGCAGCGCCCGCTGCGCATGATCAACGGCATCACCAAGGAGTTCGGTCAGGTGGTGTTCGACGACGCGCGCGTCCCCGCCGAGAACATGATCGGCAAGCCCGGCGAGGGTTGGCGCATCGCGATGACGATCGTCAGCCACGAACGGGAGCCCGGCGAGGTCGGCTACGTCGCGCGCTACGCGAAGACGATCAAGGACCTCGAGGCGACGGTGCGCAACGATCCCGGCGCGTTCCGGAGCGACCAGCGCGAGGCGGTCGCCTGGGCGTACGTGCAGGCCGAGATGCTGCGGTTGCACGTGCGCCGCCGGCTCTCCGAGCGTCTCGACGGGATCGAGCACTCTCCCAGCGGCTCCATCGACAAGATCCTGATGACGTGGGTGGAGCAGACGGTGGGCGCCGCGGCGCTCGCGGTGGCGGGATCGCACGCGGTGGTCGACCGCGACGACGTCGCGCTGAAGATCTATCTGTACAGCCGCGCCCAGAGCGTCATGGGCGGCACCTCGCAGATCCAGAAGAACATCATTGCCACGCGGATCCTCGGCCTGCCCGTGGCGTGAATAGGCACAGGAGGCAGCGACGGCTTGGCCGGCGGTGCCGAGCCCATCGGAGCGCGAAGCGCGCACGGGGGCGAATTTCCAAATTGGAGGAGATCCATGGAGTACTCCCTTCCCGACGCCGTCCGGGTCGAGATCGACGGCCCGGTGCGCATCGTGCGGCTTTCCCGACCGGATCAGCTCAACGCCGTCAACCAGGACCTGCACTTGGGGCTGACGCGCGTCTTCCCGATGCTCAGCGCCGATCCCGACGCGCGCGTCGCCGTCATCACCGGTGAAGGGCGCGCGTTCTCCGCCGGCGGCGACTTCGGCCTGCTCGACCGGATGGCGAACGACCGCGTGCTGCGACACGACGTGATCGCCGAGGGCCGAGAGCTCGTGCTCAACATGATTCGTTGCCGGGTCCCCGTGGTGGCCGCGGTCAACGGACCAGCCGTGGGCCTCGGCTGCAGCGTGATCGCGCTGTCGGACGTCGTCTACATGGCGGAGTCGGCCTATCTGTCGGACCCACATGTGATGGTGGGCCTCGTCGCAGCCGACGGCGGCCCCCTCACCTGGCCGCTGCACATGAGCCTGCTCCTGGCCAAGGAGTACGCCTTCACGGGAGACCGGATCGGCGCGGCGCGGGCGCGGGAGATCGGCCTCGCCAATCACGTCTGTCCGGACGGCGAGGTGCTCGCCGCGGCCCTCGCCGCCGCCCGCAAGATCGCCGCCCTGCCCCGTCAGGCCGTCGAGGCGACCAAGCGGATCCTGAACCTGCACGTCGAGCGATCCGTGCTGGCCACCATCGACTTCGCGCTCGCGGCCGAGACCGAGTCGTTCGACACCGACGATCTCCGTGGTAACGTCGCCCGCTTTCTCGAGCGGTCGTCAGCAAAGAGCTGACCGGAGGAGATCACCATGGCGAAGCGAACGAGGTTCGCGGAGTACAAGGACCGGTACGCCAACTACCGGTTCGAGCTGAGTGACGAGGGCATCCTGCTGATGCAGTGCCACACCAACGGCGGCAGCCTGGTGTGGGACTGGAAGGCGCACGACGAGATGTCGGACGCCTTCGCCGACATCGCCGGCGATCGCGAGATCAAGGTGCTCATCCACACCGGCACGGGCGAGAACTACAACGCCAACTGGGGGCCCTCTCCCGTGGAGAAGCCCCTGTACCTCGCCATGGACGGCCAGAAGGGCCTCATGAAGCTCGACGAGAAGGCCTGGTACGGCCGCATGCTGATCGAGAACGTGCTCGCCGTGGACGTGCCGATGATCAGCGCCGTCAACGGGCCGTGCAACATCCACTCCGAGGTCCCTCTGTTGGGCGACATCGTGCTGGCATCGGAGGACGCGTACTTCCAGGACCTGGCGCACTTCCCGCGCGGCATGGTGCCAGGCGACGGTCAGCACGTCATCTGGCCCTGGCTCGTCGGACGCAACCGCGCCCGGTACATGCTCCTGACCGGCAAGCAGCTCTCCGCGCAGCAGGCGCTCGAATGGGGCGCCGTGGCCGAAGTGCTTCCCAAGGATCGGCTCCTCGCTCGCGCCTGGGAGCTGGCGCGCGAGCTGGCGAAGCGGCCGCCCCTCGTGCTGCGCTACACCCGCATGCTGTTCACCCAGGATCTCAAGCGCGCGTTTCTCGACGAGCTGGGCCACGGCATCGCCCGCGAGACGTACGCGCAGCGCCAGTTCTTCCCGGTCGGCGGGGGAATGGAGCCGCTCGATCGCCCCTGGGACAAGGAGCCCTGGTCGGACTAACCCGATCAGACGAAGAGACGTAGGGCCGGCTGTGCCAGCCGGAACGCGCGCACGCACTCGTCGCTGGGCGTTGGTCGCTGATCGCCGGTGAATACACGACCAACGACCAGCGACGAGCGACAGAGTCGAAGCCACAAGGGCGGGCTGTGCCGGCCGGAACGTACGCTCATAGCATCGCAGCCCGGGCCGCCCTCACAGCTCGATCAGCGTCGGAACGCGGCGTGCGGCGAGCAGGCGCCGCCCGACATCCAGGACGATTGCGTCGGCCGATCCGAACAGGCCCTCGAGCGCCAGAGCCCGCTTCAGGAAGCGGTGGAACGAATGCTCCGCGGTGAAGCCGATGCCGGCGAGCACCTGCTGGCAGTGCCGGGCCACCGTGTGCGCCGTCCGTCCGGCGATGGCCTTCGCCAGCGCCGCCGTGTCGGAGTTCGGGTCCTCCTGGGCGGCCGTCAAGGCCGCCTCGAGCGCCTCCACGGCCACCAGCGCTTCCGCGAGTCGGTGGCGCACGGCCTGGAAGCGCGCGATCGGGCGGCCGAACTGCACCCGCTCCATCGCGTGAGTGCGCGCCAGATCCAACATCGCTCGGCTGGCACCGGCGATCTGGCGCGCAACCGCGCGGCGGCCGAGGGCCAGGGCCGATTGCCACGCAATGGGATCGAGGCGCGTTGCGCCCGACGCCCTGCCGTGCACGCGGACTGCCCGCAGGCCGGCAGCGGGGTCGACCCCGCGCACCGCCTCCGTCTCGGCGGCCGTCGCCGGCACGATGACGCTCCCCGGCTCCGATTCGGCGCCGCATACGACCAGCAGCTCCGCGGCGGTGGCGGCGCGACCCGTCGCGAGGCCCTGCGCGTGAACGTCGCCGGCGTCGATTCGTCCCGGCGGGTTCCAGGTGGCGAAGCGCGGGAGCAGGACGGCGAGGTCGGCGCGCGGCTTGTGGCCGAGCGCCGCTGCCACCACATCGTCGAGGGCCGTGGCCGTCGCGTCCGCCGCGCCGAGGGCGCCGAACACGATGTCGACGGCGGAGTCCGGCTCGCCGTCGAGCATGTCCAGCCATCCGAGCTTAGTGAGAACGGCGTCGATGTCGGCGCGTGCCCCCGCGGTCGCCAGGGCGTTCGCGATCGCCCCGCGCACCGTCTGCTCCATCGCCGCCCGTTCGCCGGCGCCGATCATTCGTCGCTCCCGAGCTCGAGGAGGCGGCGGGCGATGATGTTGCGCTGCACCTCGGCGGTGCCGCCGTAGATCGTCGCGGCACGCGAGTACAGGTACTCGCCGCGCCAGACCTCACCGGCCGCGCTGTCGTCCAGCTCGATCAGGCCGGGGACCAGCCGGCGAACCGCGTCGTAGGTCACCTGCTCGGCCGTCGCCACGAGCACCTTGTCGATGGACGTCTCCGCGCCGATGGTGCCGGTGTCCGCGAGTCGGTGCTGGGTGGCGCGCGAGCGGGCGCGGAGCGCATAAAGCTGCACGTACGCGTCCCCGACGATCTCCGCCGCGCGGTCGTCGTTCGGCGCAATCTCGACCAGCCGCTCGAGCCGCCGGTAGAGGAACGCGATGCGCTGCCAGAAGCACGAGGAGCGCTCGTAGGGGAGGATGCTCATGGCGACCGCCCAGCCCCCGTTCAGCGCTCCGAGCATCCGGTCGGCCGAGACCACGACGTCGTCGAAGAACACCTCGGCGAACTCGTGCTCTCCGTTGAGCATCTCGAGCGGCGCGACGGTGATCCCCGGACTGTTCATGTCGACGAAAAACGCAGTGATCCCGCGGTGGCGCGAATCGGCCGGTCCCGTTCGCGTCAGCAGCACGCAACGGTCGGCAAACTGGGCCAGGCTGGTCCAGACCTTCTGGCCACTGATCACCCACTTCGCGGCGCTGCGAGGGTCGCCACCCTCGGGCACGGCGCGGCAGCGCAGGGACGCGAGATCGCTGCCCGACTCCGGCTCGGAGAACCCCTGACACCAGAGCTCGGCGCCGGACAGCAGGCGCGGAACCACGTCGGCGGCCAGCTCGGGCGATGCGAAGTCGATGAGCGTCGGCGCCAGCACCTCGACCAGTGAGAAGAGGCCCGAATCGACGAGCTCGCGCGCCGCGAGGGCCGCGCCCAGCTCCGTCCGCAGCATCGGGGAGCCGCCGCGTCCGCCGACGCGCTCCGGCCATCCGAGCTGCATCCAGCCCGCGTCGAACAGGATCGACTTCACGCGCTGCATCTGGGCGACGTGGTCATCGAGCGTGCCGGGCGGAGGGAATCGGGGCGCGAGCCGTTCGCGATTCGCGTCGAGCCACGCCCGCAGCTCGGCGCGGTAGTCAGCAAGATCGCCCGTCACGTGAGAATCGCCCATGGCATTTCTTGAGAAAGGCATTCTCCAATACTACAATCGAGGCCGCGGGCTGGCCAGCGCCGGGGCCCGCACAAAAAACAGCGTGAGGAGAGGACACCGATGAGCGACGCACTGGCCCCCGCGGCCTTCATCCGAGACCTGGTCAAGCGCATCGAGGCCCGGCGGACCTTCGGCAGTCACCCGCTCTGGCTCGAGATCGCCGGCGGCACGCTGAGCCGCCCGCAGCTGAAGCGCTTCGCGGTTCAGTTCTTCCTGCAGGTGCGCGAGTTCCCGCGCGCCGTCAGCGCGATGCACGCCAACTGTCCGTTTCCCGACGAACGCATGAAGCTGGCGGAGAGCGTCTATGAGGAGGAGACGGGGCGGATCTCCGGCTGCAACCAACCGCACCCGGAGCTCTTCATCCGCTTCGGCGAGGCGGTCGGCCTGTCGCGGTCGGAGATGACCGAGGGCTGTCCGCTGCCGGCGACCCGAGCGCTGATCGACTGGTTCGAGCTGTCGACGAAGCAGCGCTCGTTCATCGAGGGCGCCGCCGCGATCAATCTGGCGGCCGAGGGCCAGGTCCCGGGCGCCTTCGGGCCGATGGCGCGCCGCCTCCAGGAGAACTACGGGCTGAGCCGCGAGGCGGTGGAGTTCTGGGACATCCACGAGATGGCGGACGCGGAGCACAGCGACGTCGGCGACCACATCGTCATCCGCCACGCGACCGATACCGCGACCCAGGTTCGCGTGCGCGACGCGCTGCAACACTCGCTCGACGCCTGGTGGCAGTTCTTCGACGGCATTCAGGCCGCGATCTGAGTCAGTCGAGCACCGACGCCGCGCCCCGTCACCACCAAACCGTTCGTCCCGAGGGGCCGCCGTTCGGCAGCGGCGGCTCGAAAGATCAATTGCGAGAAGATCGACAGCGTCATCTGAGGCGAAGGAGGAGACATGGCCGCGTATTTCGTCGCGCAGTACGTCGTGAACGACCCCAAGCTCTACCGGGAGTACCAGGCCGGCGCCGCGCCGAGCATCCAGGCGGCGGGCGGGGAGATCGTGGCGTTCGACATCGCCGCCGAAACCATCGAGGGCAAGCCGCCCGGACCGGTGACGGTGATCGTGAAGTTCGCATCGACGGAGGCCGCGAAGACCTGGTATCAATCGCCGGCGTATCAGGCGGTGGTCGGCAAGCGCCTGGCCGCGACGACGGGGTACGCGATCATCGCCCAGTCCATGAACCTTCAGCCCAAGCCTTAGCCTGAGCCGGCTTTGTTCCTAGGACTCGCGCGTCGGAAGAATCTCAAGCGCTCGCAGGTCGGACCTAACTACGTTCGAAGGTCCTTCCCCCTGTGCGGGGGAAGGTCAAGAAGGGGGTGGGCACAGATTGTTGCGTGCTTACCCCCCATTCTGACCTTCCCTCGCACGGGGGGAAGGGACCCAGAGAAGCGACGGCGTGCCAAGCGGGAACACACGCGCTCGGTTCACCGCGGTACTTTGTGTGCAAAGCCGCCTGAGCGTCGGCCTGTGAATTCAGACAGAATCATGCTGCGGAGGGACGGAACGGGTTCACTGCCTCGAGGGCGGGGAAGCGGCTGAAGTCTCGATCGACCGTCCACAGCGAGCGAACGCCGTGGGCGAGACAGAGGGCGGCAATGCGCGCATCGTGGACCCTTGGTCCTGTGACGCGCCCGGTCTCGATCAAGGATCGCAGCGCGGTCCAGTGGTCGGCTCCCTCACCCAGAAGGAGCAGACTCGGCGATTCCATCCACGCATCGACCTGGTCGAGAGCGGCGGCGAGCGGGCTCGGCGGATCGTAGACGCGCGGATGGGTGACGATGGCGAGGAATTCGTGCACGCAGGGCCACGGAATCGCCCACGCGGTGCGGCCCTCCGCCAGCGACCGCAGGCTCTCGGCGGCGCGATCGTGCCACTCCGCGTCGCGCCGGTGGGCGTACACCAGCACGTTGGTGTCGACGGCAATCACGTCCCCCGCCCCTCGTACGCGGCCTCGCGCAGGCGCTCCCAGTCGGCGCCGCGGAAATCCGCTTGCAGGCCGTTGCCGGCGACGCTCGCATCGCGCAGCCGAAATCCAGTCTTTCGCCGGCGTTCCCGCAGAACGGCGCGCAGGCCCGTCTCGATGAGCTCGCGCAGCGTCGTCTTCTCCCGGATCGCGACCTCCTTTGCCTCGTGGGCGAGCGCGTCCGATATCTCTACGGTCGTCTTCATATGGGTACCCGTATCATGAAGCCCGCATCGATGGCAATTGCGATGACGGGGAGCGGTGTGGGGTTA
>Ga0335084_10008470_pt1 | contig 10252 bp, 5 predicted proteins | sample Lox_Sample_44_FD_206721 | JGI IMG/M metagenome (GOLD analysis project Ga0335084, IMG submission 206721) | Soil microbial communities from Loxahatchee National Wildlife Refuge, Florida, United States - Lox_Sample_4.4 | ecosystem: Environmental > Terrestrial > Soil > Wetlands | place: USA: Florida... | reverse complement strand
GATTGCCCACAGTGTCAGCACCACCGGACGGTAGTTCAGCGTTCCCGTCAGCAAACGTGAATACAGGCTCCGCACTTTTTCAAAGTTGCGGTTGATCAAGCCCGCCAATCCCTTGTGGGAAGCGCCTGCCCGCAAGAGTTTCGAGCCCATCATTGGTGAGAGCGTCAGCGCGACAATACCCGAAACAACCACTGCCCCTGCCAAGGTGAATGCAAACTCACGAAACAATGCGCCCGTTAGTCCGCCCTGAATTCCGATCGGCGCGTACACCGCTGCCAGAGTGATGGTCATGGCGATGATCGGACCGACTAGTTCGCGGGCTGCATCTTTCGCAGCCTGAAAAGGAGTCTTGCCCATCTCCAAATGTCGCTCGACGTTCTCAACCATGACGATGGCGTCGTCCACCACTAACCCGACCGACAGAACAATCGCCAGCAGCGTCAACAGATTGATCGTGAAACCTGCCACCAGCATCAAGAACACGGCGCCAATAAGCGAAATCGGAATCGCGATGACAGGAATCAACACCGACCGAAAAGATCCCAGGAAGAGGAAGATCACCACGATCACGATGACCAGTGTCTCGGTCAGCGTGTGCAGCACTTCGTTGATGGCATCCTGGATATAGGCCGTCGAATCGTAGGGAATGCCGAGTTTCATCCCTGTCGGAAGCTGTGACTCAATGCTCGGCAATGCTGCCCGCACCGCCTTAATCACTTCCAGCGAGTTCGCTGTTGGCAACACCCAAACGCCCATGAAGGTCGCCGTCTGCCCATTGAAACGTACATCCTGGTCGTAATTTTCTGCACCGAGCTGCACGTCCGCGACCTCTCCGAGCCGGACGACAGTGCCGTTGCTTTCCTTGATCACCATCTGACGGAACTCTTCTGCCGTCCGCAGGTCTGTATTCGCAACCAGGTTCACTGAAACCATCGATCCCTTGGTGGAACCGAGCGCTGACAGATAGTTGTTGCGCGACAGCGCATCGTGTACGTCCGAAGGAGACACGCCACGGGCTGCCATTTCCTGCGGTTTCAGCCAGAGCCGCATCGCGAACGTACGGTTTCCCAGAATGTCGGCACGTTGCACGCCGCTAATCGCGCTCAGCTTCGGCTGTACCACGCGGGTTAGATAATCCGTAATCTGATTTTGATCGAGATCTGCGGAAGAAAAGCCCAGGTACATCGCCGCGAATTGAGTATCCGCGGTCTGCAAATCAATGACCGGAATCTGCGCTTCGGGGGGAAGATCGTTTCTGACCTGGGCCACCTTCGCCTGAATCTGCGTCAGCGCGGTAGTTGTGTCGTAGTTGATCTTCAGATGAATCTGGATCGTGCTCAACCCCTGCGCACTGGTCGACTCCATGTAGTCGATACCGTCGGCGCTCGCGACCACGCGCTCGATCGGAGTCGTTACAAACCCGCGCACCAGGTCGGCATTTGCACCCACGTACACCGTTGAAACCTGAATCACCGCGATATCGCTGCGCGGGTACTGCCGCACACTCAGCGACCGGATCGCCTGCAATCCGGCAATCAAGATGACGAGGTTCACCACCATCGCCAACACGGGACGCTTAACGAATAGATCCGTGAACTTCATGCAGACTCCTTAAACGCAGGCGCAAAGAATCCATAGCAAACCCCATTTCTTGCGCATTCCCCTGCCGCAAGAAACGGGACTCGAGTTGGTGCTGACTTGTTTAGCTGTCCTCAGGCTTAGGGCTGGAGTCATTGCTCGGCTTCACCGTGTTGTTCACGATTACGGGCGCGCCGTTACGCAACTTGAATACCCCAGAACTCACCACTTCCTCGCCCGGATTGAGGCCGGAGATCACCGCCACCTGATCGCCACGGGATCCTTCCACTTTCACAACCTGTTGCCGGACGCCTCGGTACGTGTTGCCTTGAGGATCTTTCATCTCTGTTACCACATAAACCGAGTCTCCATATGGCGCGTAGTTGATCGCGGAAGCCGGCAGTGGAACAACTTCTCGTGGACTTCCCATTGGAAGCTCGACTTGCACGAACATCCCGGGCCGCAGCTTGTTGTCTTTATTAGTAACGATCGCCTGCACCTGAATGTTACGGGTCTGTTCATTGATCACCGAATCCAGCGCCGTAATTCGTCCGGTGAACGCCATACCACGCAGATCACTATTCGTGACTCGCAATACGTGACCCGGAATAACCTTGCCCGCGTCCTGCTGCGGCACTCCAAAGTTCACGTAAATCGGACTCAGAGTTTGCAGAGAGACAATAGCCTGACCTGCGGCCAGATACTGTCCTAGACTCACCTGCCGTATCCCGAGTACTCCGCTGAATGGAGCTCGAATCGTCTTGCGCGCGATCGCCGCCTTGATATCGCCGACCTGCGCTTCAGTCGCTTTCTGCTGTGCGGTTGCATTGTCGAAGTCCTGCCGTGCGATCACACCCGACTTCACCAATTGCTGCGCTCGCTCGTAGTTCGTTTTCGCCAGGTCGCGCTGTGCCTCGAGGCTGGCGAGTTGCGCTTTCTCCTGTCGCGTATCGAGTTCGACCAAAGTCTCCCCCTCTTTGATCCACTGTCCGGACTCGAAGTGAATCTTGTCGATCGTGCCGGGAAGATCCGCACTCACCGTCACACCCTGAATCGCAGCGGCCGTCCCGATCACTCCCAACGTTGAAGGCCAGGTCTCCTTTTGCACAACCACTGTAGTCACGGCCGTGGGCGGAATCTTGAAATTCTTACCCTGCGCAATCGCCGCCTCAACTTGTTTGAACTTTACAAATCCCAGGCCCCCCAACAGAGCGAGGACAACCACCAGCATGAGGACCATCCGCTTCGCCATACATTCTCCTGTTGAAAACAAAGACAGTCGGGTGCTGTCTAGACGTCAAAACGGTGTGAACCCCACCGCATTGATAAATATTGATTGGAGGGGCAACCAAAAGGATTCAGAGTTGTGAGGGGCTTTTTCGCGTTCTTTTTCACGAATGCCACTGAGCGTCCGCTCTAGAGGCTTTTGAGCGCCGGGTTGCCGGGGCCTGCGGTAACCTTCCAATCGATCATGCGATGATTTTTTCCCTCGCTGAGCGCTAGCTTTTCCACAATCAAGTTGCCCTCCATAACATCAATCCGCAGAGCTTGGTGCTCGAGAGCAATCGTTCCAAATGCCGAAGCTGTAGAGAAGAAAGTTTTAAACGGACGCACTGAGAGAGTTGGCCCAAACCACAAAGTTTTCTTTGCTGCCGAATAGCGAAATCCAGACACGGATCCCATCAAAGCATAGCTCGCCATTGCCCGTGCGTAGTAGTTGCCGCACTCATATTCATTCCACGGATTCCGCGCCCGCCCGTCGTATCGACTCCGGAGGGCTTTCACGATCGTTAATCCCTCCTTCACAAATCCTTCCGCGATTAGGTGCGACGCGACCTGATACTCAATCCCTGTCCAGACTTCATCGGAATACACGAAGGGCAACGTAGGCTTGTTCCCGCGCGGCCATGTACACAACAGCAGGCCCGGTTCGTGACCCATTGCATAGCCGGGTCGCTGCGCATTTGCATGCTGGCTGAGATCGGTCTTGAAATTGTGTCTAAAGATCGCCGCTAGGCTGCTTCTGATCTTGTCCGCCGATAGAGGAGTTTCGATTCCGTACATTCGCGCCATCCAGACCCCGATGACGCCATCCGAGAGACAACCCGTCCCGTACTGATATTTCGGGCCCTCCCGTTTCAAAAGCCTCTGCATCTCGCCGCTCTTCTCATCCACTTTGGCGACCATCGTGGCAAAAGATTGATCTCGCAGGTCCGCATATTCCACCTTTTGCTGGTAATACTCTCCGTTGAACAGTTGCTCGTCCATGAACTTGGCGCACCGTTCCGCCAGTTCTCCATACGAAGTGGCATCTTCTATATTTCCAAGCGCCCGAGCCATCTCAGCGAATGCCGACACCGCTCCTAGATAAATGCTCGTACACATTCCATCCGGTCCCCAGAACTCAATGTCATAGGTGTTGTGATGAGGCTCGAAGAGCCCCCCGCGGCGGTCCGGATCCCAGGTTCGAACGCAATAATCCAGACTCCGCTTGGCCAGCGGATACATTTTCCGCAACCACTCCATATCTCCGGAAATCTGCCACTCACGAAAGACCTTCATGATTCCGCCCAACTGTCCGTCGGCAGCGGCATGAAAGTCGTGCGGAACCGGTCCTTCGGGGAGTGCCGAACGAAACGTGACGTGGCCACGTTCGTCCATCGACCGGACCAACTCCAATTCGCGCAGAGTCCGCTCAAGTTTCGGAAACAAGTGTGGGAACGCCTGTGTATAGTTCCACACGTGCGTGCAAGAACCATGACAACAACCGGCATCGGGAAAACAACCTTCCCATCCCCAAATATCTCCGTTCTCTACACGCAATACCGTGGGAGATTTGATGATCGCCAGATTTGCAGAAACTGCATCGAGCACATATGGCGGCAAGGTGGACGAAAACAGCGCATCCTTGAAGTTCGCAGTACGCGCCCGCAATTCGTTGTAATTGCCTTCGACGTATTCCGCCACATCGCGCGCATCCTTCCAAACCGAGGCGTAGTACGGACGCCACATCGCAGGCTTGCCCTCTGGTAATGTGCGGCAGCCAGCACCCCCTTCGGGCTTTGCCTCCTCAGACGAAGGAACGCCGCCCACCTGCAGATAGCAATTTGGAAAATGCCACGCGATCACCAGCGGATACGAATGTGACTCGCCTGCGGCAAGCTTTCGTTCGAAGAGGATCGAGCCGCCATTTCGCCCGGCGGTGTCGATTTCATTTGTGCCCCGGTTCTCAGTAAATTTCCCCGTTGAGACCTCGCGCCACAGCGCTGACAGCGAGTCGAACTCCCACCCCGGACTGCGCAGCCACATTCCCTTGATCTTCGGCCGACTCCCGATTGCCAACAGACAGGCGCTGCCGTACGACTCCGAATTCGACTCTTCCACGTTGTGTAGAAATACTCCTCGCCCCGGCACAACCGTGTTCCGGCTTTTCCCTTCGTCGTTGCCGCAGCCCGGCGCCAGATGCGACAGATGATACGAAAATTCGAATTCGACCGGCTGTTTGGATGTGTTATGGAATGAGTACTCAAGAATGGCACACGGGATACTGGAGTTCTTGTCATCCAGGGGAATAAATGGATTCCATGCTGTGACCTTCACCTGCAGCGGGATCGACGAGTCGCTGATCTTCGCCTCTCCGAAGGGAAACTCTCCCTTGAACTCGCATTTCTGAAAACGTGGAAACCCTTCGAATCCTCCCCGGCGATATCCTTCCCCCTGTAATCCCTGGTCGAATATCTTCAGTACCGGGAATGGCCCCTCGACCAGTTTCGTAAGAGGTGTGGCGCCCTTGACGTGCAGAACGGCAAAGCCGCCTCTCGACGCCGCAAAGCCCTCTGGCAAAGCAGTCGTAGTGGGATGATTCCAGATTGAAAAGTCCTGAAGCCCACCGTATCCGTTGAAGCAGACGCATCCAGCTCCAATGCCGCCGATAGGCATTGCAACTTGCGTCGCGGTGATCCCTGAGAAAGTGCGTTGCGGTCCGGTGCGAACCAATTCCTCGGGCGAGTAGGGAGACTCCGTCTTCGCTGAAGTATCGCTCTCAATTGCGGCAGTCGGAGGAATCGCAGCTCCCAGCGCCAAAGAAGAAGACGTAACCAGAAACTCTCGTCGGGTCGGCTTTTCCGAAGAAGACATCGAATGTCATCCTGAGTGGCGCTGTGAGCCCGCGAAGGACCTGTGTGCCCCTATCGTAATTGCGATGAAAAATCGGTCAGCACCATATACGTGGAGTCCACTTTGTCCACAAGCTTTCCGTTCGCCTCGGATTTCTCCTTGACCCTTTTCCACTCCGGGTCGTCCTGAAATGCCTTCCAGTTAGCGGCAGCGGCTTCACGGCTGGGATGTTGAAGAATGTAGATCAGCGTGTTGCTCTTTTCAGGTTCATCGACAGGCGTCCAATACGCAACGCTCTTGATTCCGTGACGCTCGAAGAGTTTCACCGTGTGGTCGCGGAACCGCGCGAGCAGTTCGCTCAATTTTCCCGAAGCCGCATGGTACAAGCGAAGTTCGAATACACCAGATGCGGAATTGTCTTTGTCTTGCCGGGCAGCGGCCCATAGCGATGCCGGAATGATTGCCGCCGCAGGAAGGGCTTGGAGTACCGTTCGTCGTTTCACGGCACGCATTGTAGCAGCACGCACCGACGATCATTTACTTTTTGCCCTGCACCTTCGCCAACGAATCGTTGCATTGCGCCAGTTCACCGCCGACCTCTCGGATAGCACCATTCCGTGCGTGCGGAACTTTTCCGGAAGTACTCAACTCTGCCCACAACTCCTCGCTACGTTGATATAGCGATTTTGCCTTCGTCCAGTCCTGCAGGGTCGTGGAAGGATTCTTTTCTTTTCCAGCCATGCCCACATAGATTCGTGCCGTGGCGGCAAGGGCGTCAGCGAGTTCGATGCGGTACTGCACATTACTACGATCAGCTGTAGTGAGGTGCTCGAGCAACTCGACGGCGTTGCCGTATTGCTTCAGTGCATCCTCGCGGTCACTCGGTCCAAGTGCTCTCGCCAAATTTGCATAACATTCTGCGAGCGCACTTCGATTGGAACTGCTGCTGGGGCTTTTGTCGGAAAACGTAAGCCGGGCGGCGACCGCTTTTCGATAGAACTCGATAGCGCCCTTTTGATCCGCGCTATCCAACAAGCAGTTCGCAAGGCGCATGTAACTGTTCGCTAAATGATTGTAGAGAAGAATGTGGTGCGGATCCTTGGCGACCAGCGATTCTTGCCTGGCCACTCCACTCCGCAGCAGCGCCAGTCCTTCGCGTGTTTGATCCAGCTTCCCCAATGCTGAGCCAGTTTTGCTCTCGCTAAACGACAAATCCAGCACTGCTTGCGAGTTTCCTGGATCGGCCCCGGCGAGGTCGCGATCGATAGTCAGGGCCGCACGGTACTCCGCGAGAGCCGCTCGCGCATCACCGACGCGCATCAGAACGTCACCAATCTGTTTGTGCGCAAGTGACAGATTCCGTCGCGCTTGAACGTCCTTGGGATCGGCAACGGCGAGCGAGTCAAACAAACTGAGCTCCTGCCGGAAATGCGCTAGAGCCGAGCTTAGGTCCCCCGCATCGACCTGGGACAATCCCACATTGTGCTCAGAGAAGGCCAATTGCCGCCTGTAGTGCGCGTTGTTCGGATTAAGCCTCGACAGCTCCTCGCGCATCGCCAACGCCTTCCGCCGATTCTCAAGTGCCTCCGCTGTGTCGCCTTTCTCTTGCAGGACGTTGCCCAGACCATCCAGACTGGTTGCCAGATGAATCCTGAGTTCCTGATCCGAGGGAGTGGCGGCGATGAGTTGTTGGCTCAGTTCCACCGCTTTGCGGTATTTGATTGCGGCTTCATCGAGGTTTCCCACTGACTTCAGCAGGTTGGCGTAGTGATAGGTCTGGATCACTCGTTCCATCTGAAACTTCGGATCGTTCGCCATGGTTCCGGCGAGACTTTCATACATTTCGAGCGCTTTTCCGGAATGCTCGACCGCACCTGCGGTATCGCCAGTGAAATCGAGCACATCGCTGATCTGCTGGTGAGTTCCGGCAAGACCGAGACGGACTTCCCCGTTCTCCGGCTCTGCTCGAGACAACGTTTCCAAGATCACCAGCGCCTTTCTGGAACTCTCCAGAGCTCCCTTGGAATCTCCAAGGTTGGGGAACATCGGGTTGCCCTGAACTTCTGCGACTTTTTGATAAGCAGATGCGATCTCCAGCTGTAGTGAGCGGTCCCCTCGCGCCTCGGCTGCAAGTCCGTCCAGGTATTCGAGAGCGCGCTTCACAGCCAGCGAGCGCGCCGGCGTCGAGCCGGGAAGATCTTTGATCGCCTCGTCGAACTCAAACAAAAATGAATGAGCCAGCTTTCGAACGTCATTGAATCGGCGCTCCGCCCGAGCGCGCTGTTCCAAGGCAACACGCGCCTCCCGCAACGTCGCTGCCACGCCACCCGTTATAGCGATTACAATCAGCACGGTGGCCGTTACTCCTGCCTTGTGCCGACGCACGAACTTGCCTACGCGATAGGAAACTGAATCTGGCGTTGCCGTTACCGGAAGGCCGTTCAAGTGACGGCGGATATCCTCAGCCATCTGTTCGACGGAGACATAGCGTCGGGCCGGCTCCTTGCGCAGAGCCTTTAATACGATGTTGTCCAGATCACCTTTGAGGGCACGTTTGAGCTTCGCAGAGTAGCCTGCGTCCGGTGCCGGTACTGCGGACGTTGATAGCGCCTCATCAATCTTCATCGAATCAGGGCTCGGTACTTGGGGGCTCAAGTTAAGCAAGCTGATTTCAGATCTCAGGTGGAAGATTCCCTGAGGATGGCTTACCCGTTATAGCCCGCGATCAAGCGTTGTTCAATCTGTTTCCAGTTGGCTTCGGGGCAGGTTCTATTACCTCAATCTTCGCATTGAGAGCGGATATAAGCGGAACAACTGAAGCCACCGCCCTCTCTGTATTACCATCCAGAACAATGAACTCACGTTTGCGGCGTTGGCTGCGCGATCCATTGTTTCTTTTGTGCCTGACAGCAGGCCTGCTGGCGTTCGTTGTGCAATCCGGAGAACTGGGCACCGCCGATACCATGCATCGCCTGCAAACGACGCATTGGCTCTGGACATCACAGCCGCAGGTCTTTCCGAACGAGTATCCCGAATTTGGCCTGCATGGCCGTGACGGCAAGCTCTACAGCTGGTATGGAATCGGCCAATCGTTGCTCATGTTACCCGCAGATCTGGTGGCAACGTGGGTTGCGCATTGGCGCGTGTTTTCCGACTATCAAGACGACCCGGCTGTACGCAGCATCATCGTCAGCTACAGCACCAATATTTTGGTGAACGTGCTGACCGCGCTGATCGCGTTTCGATTCCTGCAGCAATTGCGATTTGGTCTGAAAGAAGCAGTCGCCGGTGCTCTCGGACTGATGTTCTGCACGACTCATCTGCACTACACGCAGAACATGCAAGAGAACAATTACATCCTGCTGCTCACTCTGGTGGGATTCTCGTATCAGTATGAGTGGCTGCGCAATGCCCGATCCAGGGATCTCTTTGTCGGATCCACAGCTCTGGGACTCAATTTGCTCACCCGGGTCACCACCGGGATCGATGTCATTGCGGCTGGAGTTTTCCTGCTGGCATTGCTTTGGCTCCAGCAGATAAGGGGTGGGGAACTCTTGAAACGGTTAGTGAGTTACTGCCGGATTGCAGTCCCCATCTATCTTGTCTTCGCACTGATTGAGCGCCTTTACAGTTTCTACCGATTTGGGTCGCTCACGCAGACGTATCTTCCGATTTTTGCGCGGGAGTCGCGCGCGCAGGATCCGACGCTGCCGATCAATTTTCCCTGGAGCACGCCTTTTCACGAAGGAGTCCTCGGCGCCTTGTTCAAGCCGGAGAAGTCGATCTTTCTATTCGACCCGCTGCTAGTGCTGGCACTGGTACTGATAGCGTTACTGTGGAGAAAACTGGACTACGAAGTTCGTGCTTACTCCTTGGCATCTCTCTTCCTCATGGCGGCTTACATCTGCTTCTATGCGCGCTACACCTATTGGGCCGGCGACTTTGCGTGGGGCGATCGCTATGTGGCATCAGCAGTGCAAATGGCGGCGATGCTTGCAATCCCGCTGCTCTTGCGTTTTCGAGCGAGCCTGGGTGCCTGGGCTTGGCGTGCCGGAGTCGCGTTAGTCGCGATCAGCTTCGTCATCCAGATTGCCTCCCTCATGTTTTGGCTGCCACTGGAGATTTATCAGATGGAGACGCTGGGACACCCGACGTACGTCATTGCGCTGCGGTTTAAGAACATCACCGCGTTCGCTCTCGGCAAGATGGACGCGTGGGGATTGAACACCGACGATATGGGCTACGACCAGTGGGACTACGTCCACATCACAACGTGGAATTTCCTTCCGTTCTTGCTGCGAAGAGTGGGAGCGGCGCCCAGGTGGGTTGTGGACAGTGCCTTCGCCGTGTGGACTGCGGGACTTATGGCCCTGCCAATATCTTTGTGGAGGCTCAGAACCATGGGCATGGTGGAACGGTAGACATTAGTGGTAGAATGTCTACCATGAGCTTGAACATAAAGAACGAGGAAACGCACCGCATGGCACGCGAACTTGCGCGACTCACGGGCGAAAGCATGACTGTAGCGGTGAATGAAGCGATTCGCGAACGCTTGGAA
>Ga0335084_10008469_pt1 | contig 10252 bp, 8 predicted proteins | sample Lox_Sample_44_FD_206721 | JGI IMG/M metagenome (GOLD analysis project Ga0335084, IMG submission 206721) | Soil microbial communities from Loxahatchee National Wildlife Refuge, Florida, United States - Lox_Sample_4.4 | ecosystem: Environmental > Terrestrial > Soil > Wetlands | place: USA: Florida... | reverse complement strand
CGTCCATGATCGGGCGCTCGGCCTCCACGTGCCGGCCCGCGCCGCGGCTGCCAGCGCGGCTCAAGCCGGCACCGCGTCGGCGCCGGCCAGCGCCGCGTCCAGCTTGGCCCAGCCGCGGTCGTCGAGCGCGCTGCGCGCGACGTTGAGCAGGTTGGCAAACACTTCGGGCGGCATCAACGTGCGCATCGCGCGGAAGCGCTGCGCCCGCTCGGCCGGCGGCAGCGCCGGCGTCATCCAGCGCAGCACCAGCGCGCTCTGCGACGGTGTCGACTGCGCGATGATGCGCCGCTCGATGTCGGCGATCGCCGCGTCGTCGTAGCCCTCCCACAGCACCTGGTTGTGGACGGTCTCTTCGAGCAACATGTGCTCGAAGTTTTCGGCGACGAACAGCGACAGCCGGCGGTACAGGCGCAGCGCCGCTGCCGCCTCGGGCTGCGCGCGCAGCGCCGCGGTCTCGCCCTGCAAGGCGGCGATTGCCGCCAGGTGCTCGCCGTGCTCGTCGTGGATGCGCTGCGTCGTGCCGGGTCGGGCTGCCTCGATCGCCGGGTGCACGAATTCGTTCTCGGTCAACGCGTGGTGGCGGCACAGCGCGAGCAGCGCGTCGAGCTGGTCGAGCATCAGCGCGACGTCGCGCGCATCGCCGACGTCGAGCGCACCGAGGCGCCCCAGCGTGTCGGTCATGAACAGGCGCAGCGCGCGGTGGATCGGCGCGTAGATGTCCAGGCGCGCGGGTTGCGCGCCGGCGGCCATGCGATGGGTCATCGAGGTCTCTCGGGGTGTGAGGGAAACCCGTGAGTGTGGGCAAGCGGCGACCGCGCCGCATCGACCGAAAGAGCCATTCCGGGCGCGGGCGGCGCGCAGCCGCATCGCAGCGGTGGCGTCAGACGGCGCCGAGCGCCTGCGCGAGGTCGGCCTGCAGGTCGTCGGCCCCTTCGACGCCGACCGACAGCCGCACCGCGTTCGGGGCGATGCCGGCCACCCGCATCTGGTCGTCGTCCATCGTGCCGCGCCACATCGCGGCGGCGTGCACCACCAGGCTCTCGACGCCGCCCAGGCTCACCGCCTGGCGCGGCAGCTTCAGTGCGTGCACGAAGCGGCTCGCGGCGTCGTAGCCACCGCGGATCAGGATGTTCATCACGCCGCCGAAACCGCGCATCTGGCGTCGTGCCAGCGCGTGCTGCGGGTGCGACCCGAGCCCGGGGTAGAACACGCGCTCGACCTGCGGCTGCGCCTCCAGCCAGCGCGCCAGCTGCAACGCACTGGCGTTGTGCTGGCGCACGCGCAGCGCCAGCGTGCGCAGCCCGCGCAGCAGCAGCCAGGCGTCCATCGGGCTCAGCGTCGCGCCGAGGCAGATCTGCGTCGGCCACAGCGCGTCGATGAGGGCGCGCGTGCCGACCACCGCGCCGGCCGTGATGTCGTGGTGGCCGCCGAGGACCTTGGTCGCGCTGTGCACGACGAGGTCGATGCCGAGCGCCAGCGGTTGCTGGTTCAACGGGCTGGCGAAGGTGTTGTCGCACACGCTCAGCGCGCCAGCCGCGCGCGCCAGCCGCGCCACCGTGGCGAGGTCGGTCAGCGCACAGGTCGGGTTGACGGGTGTCTCGGCGATCACCAGCCGCGTGCCCGGCGTGATCGCGCGCTCCCAGGCGGCGAGGTCGGTCTGGTCGACCAGCGTGCAGCGCACGCCGAAGCGCGGCAGCAGCTCGGCGCAGTGCTTGGCGGTGGCCATGTAGTGGTTGGTCTGCGCGACCACGTGATCGCCCGCCCTCAGCAGGCCGAGCAAGACCAGTGAAATCGCCCCCATGCCCGATGCGGTGAGCAACCCATCGTGCGTGCCCGCGCCGCCGCCTTCGAGCGCCACCAGTTGCGCGGCCACCTGCTCGTGCAGCGGATTGCCGTAGCGCGTGTAGTAGCGCGCATGGCGCGGCTGGCTCGCCATGGCGGCGAACTCCTGCGCGTCGCGCGCGGCGAAGGTGGCGCTGTAGACGATCGGCGGCACGATCGCCGAGTCGTCGCCGCGCGCGCCCTGCGCGCACAGCGTGTCGGCACTGGGCTGAGACGGGGAGGTGTTCATGGGCAGATGACTCCGGTGACTCGACCAGGCATCATGACGCGGTCCCGGGCGCTGTCGCACAATCCCGCGCTTCGGCGCGTCGACGAACGCATCCCGTGCCAAGGGGCGCGCGCGTGCCCGCAGATGAACGCTCCACCCTTCGCCCGGCGCCACCTGTTGCGCCTGCTGATCGCAGCGCTGGCCGCTTCCGGCCCGGCCAGGGGCGGCCTCGCCGCGGCCGTGACGCCGCGCTCGCGGGTGCGCCCCGGCGATGCCGGCTGGCCCACGACGGCGCACTGGCAACAGCTCTCGAGCCAGGTCGGCGATGCGCTGATCGCCGTGCGCTCGCCGTGGTCCGCGTGCCTTGCGTCATCCGACGGCCCGGCGTGCAGCGCGTTCTTCGCCGCGCTGAAGAACCCGTACTTCCTCGGCGACGAGGTCGCGCTGACGCAGACGCTGGGCTGGGTCGATGCGTGGACGTCGCGGCCGAGCGTCTACGCGGTGGCGGCGCGCAACGTGCACGACGTGGTGGCGGCGGTGAACTTCGCGCGCGAGCACAACCTGCGCCTCGTCGTCAAAGGCGGTGGGCACAGCTACCAGGGCACCTCGAACGCGCCCGACTCGCTGCTGGTGTGGACGCGGCGCATGAACGACATCGCGCTGCACGACGGCTTCGTGCCGGTCGGCTGCGAGGCGCAGACGCCGCCCACGCGCGCGGTCACCGTGGGCGCCGGCGCGGTGTGGTCGCAGGTGTACGACGCGGTCACCACGCGCGGCGGCGGCTACGTGCAGGGCGGTGGCTGCATGACGGTCGGCGTGGCCGGCCTGGTTCAGAGCGGCGGCTTCGGCAGCTTCTCCAAGGCCTTCGGGCTGGCCGCGGCGAGCCTGCTGCAGGCCGAGGTCGTCACCGCCGACGGCGCCGTGCGCACCTGCAACGCCTGCAGCAACCCCGATCTCTTCTGGGCGCTGAAGGGTGGCGGCGGCGGCTCGTTCGGCATCGTCACGCGACTGACGCTGAAGGTGCACGAGTTGCCCGAGACGTTCGGCGCGGTCAACTTCACCGTGCGGGCCACGTCCGATGCGGCGTATCGCAAGCTGGTCGCGCTGGCGATCGACTTCTACGCATCGAGCCTGATGAACGCCCATTGGGGTGAGCAGATCCGGCTGCGCGGCAACGTGCTGCAGGTGTCCATGGTGTTCCAGGGCCTGACGCGGGCGCAGGTGAGCGCGGCTTGGCAGCCGTTCTTCGATGCGCTCGACCGCGCGAGCGACGACTACAAGATCGACTTCGCGCCGCTGAAGATCGTCGCCACCTCGGCACGCACGTTCTTCGCGCCGACGCTGCTCAAGCGCGTGCTGGGCTTCATCCGCCGTGACGACCGGCCGGGGGCGCCGGAGTCCAACGTGTTCTGGCCCGGCGATCAGGGGCAGGCTGGCCAGGTGCTGCACGGCTACGGCTCCACGTGGCTGCCGGCCGCGCTGCTGCAGCCGGCGCAACGGCCGGCGCTGGTCGATGCGCTGGTCGCGGCGGCGCGCCACTGGGGTCTGGGACTGCACTTCAACAAGGGCCTCGCCGGCGCCTCGCCCGCCGTCATCGCGGCCGCGCGCGACACGGCGATCAACCCGGCGGTGCTCGACGCGTTCGCACTGGCCATCAGCGCGGCCGAAGAGCAGCCGGCCTATCCGGGCGTGGCGCGCCGCGAGCCCGACGTCGTGACCGCGCGCCGGCGCAGGCAAGCGGTGGCGCAAGCGATGGCGGAGTTGCGCCGTGTGGTGCCCGGCGCGGGCTCGTACGTCTCGGAGAGCGACTACTTCGAGGCCGACTGGCAGCACGCGCACTGGGGCGCCCACTACGCGCGCCTGGCAGCGCTGAAGACGCTCTACGACGCGGACGATCTCTTCATCGTGCACCACGGCGTGGGCAGCGAGCGCTGGAGCGACGACGGCTTCGTGCGCACCGACTGAACGCCGCTCGACGAGCGCTGCGCGCTGCGGCATCTCGCCCAGGGAGCCGCCGCGCGCCTCACGCCGGCTCGTGGTTCTCGATGAACTCCTCGATCGGCGGCGGGCCCCAGACGTAGAACGAGTCTTCCGGCGGATGGTCGGCGGCCGGCCAGTCGAGGTCGTGCGGCACGAAGTCGATGTCGAACGAGTACTCCGCGAAGCTGCCCCAGGGATCCTTGACGTAGTAGAAGTAGTTCGAGCCGAGCACGTGACGCCCGACGCCCCAGCCGCGCGCGTGGCCCGCGTTGCGCATCTGCTCCGAGCCGAGGCCCACCTCGTCGGCGCTGCCGACGTCCCAGCTCGAGTGGTGCAGCCCCGGCGCGTGCGACTTGGCGAACGCCAGCATGTGGTGGTCGCTGCCGTGCACGCCGTGCACGAACGCGATGCCGTCGCCGGAGTGGTCCGACAGCCGCAGGCCGAGCACGTCGCGGCAGAACGCCACCATGCGCGGCACGTCGGGGGTGAACAGCAGCACGTGAGACAGCCGCCGCGGGTGCACCGGCTGCACCCGGCTGCGCCCGGGCGCGGCACCGGCACCGGGCGGCACCGCCGGCGGCACCGTCGGTGCGGACTTGCGCGCCGGCGAGCTCTTGTCGGCCGCCACCAGCTGCAGCGCGACGCCGTCGGGATTCTTCAGCCAGATGCCGTCGCGATCGGCCAGCGGGTGCGGCTCGGTGCCGATGCCGAGCCCGGCGACGCGCTCGCGGAAGGCGCCCGCGTCGTCGCCGTAGATGCCCAGGCTCAGGTACTGCAATTTCTTCGCCTTGCCGGCGGTGAACACCGAGGCCCAGCGATGCGGATGGCCGAAGGTGTGCAGGTCCAGGCGCTGGCCGCTGCGCCGCACGTCGAGGCCGAAGGCACGGTAGAAGGCCTCGGCCACGTCGAGGTCGGGCACGGTGAAGACGAAGCGGTCGAGCGAATGCACCCCGAGCACGCCGGGCCGGCGCGTCGATGCTGAAGCGGTGTCGGCCATCGGACACTCCTCGGTGGGATCGCTGCAGTGTAGGCCGCGCCTGCGGCGCCGTGCGCAGGACCCGGGTTCGCCCCAATGCCGCGCGAAGCCGCCTTGGCTAACGCTGCACGCCGACCCACGCCTCAGAACACCGAGAGGAGACTCCGATGCTGTCGTTCCCGGCTTGGCGCCGTCTGGCACTCGTGAGCCTGTCGCTGCTGGCCACCGCGTTCGCGGACGCTCAGCCGGTGCGCATCGGCAGCACGCTGGCGCTGACCGGCCCGCTGTCGGCCACCGCGCAGATCCACAAGCTGGTAGGCGAGATCTACGTCGAGCAGCTCAACCAGCGCGGCGGCCTGCTCGGCCGCCCGGTGGAGTGGATCGTCAAGGACGATCAATCCAAGCCCGACGTCGCGCGCACGCTGTACGAGCAGCTGGTCACTGCCGACAAGGTCGACCTGCTGATGGGTCCGTACGCGACCCAAGCGATCCTGTCGGCGATGGGTGTGGCGCAGCGCTACGACAAGCTGTTGATCCACCACACCTTCGGCATCCCCAACCTGGCCAAGTACGACAAGCAGTTCCCCGCCTGGTCGCTCGGCCCCGACCCTGGCGCGACCGTGCCGGCCACTGTGTTCGACGCGCTGGCTTCCGTGGGCAAGACGCCCAAGACGATCGCCGTGGTGACCAGCAAGTTTCCGTCGCTGTACTTCATCTCGGTGGGCGCGCGCGAGGTGGCCAGGAAGCGCGGGATCCAGGAGGTGCTGTTCCTCGAGTGGGAGTTCGGCAATCGCGATTTCGGCCCGATCGCCGCGCGCATCAAGGACGCCAAGCCCGATTTCGTGTGGGTCGGCGCGATCGGTCTCGACGGCAACCTGCTGATCGACGCGATGAGGAAGATCGACTACAGCCCGCCGCTGCACTTCTACGTCTACCCGGCGCCCGGGCCGATGGTGAAGTCGCCCGACGCGGAGGGCGCGCTCAGCGTCAGCATCTTCGAAGACCACCCGCCGCTGAACACGCCGCCGATCGCTGCCGAGTTCACCAAGACGTTCCGCGAGCGCGCGACCAAGGCCAACCTGCCCGAGACCAACGTCGAGGTGCAGGCCGCGGCGTCGTTCACCGCCTGGCAGATGCTCGAGGCTGCGGTCAATGGCACCAAGAGCCTCGACGACAAGGCGCTGGCGGCCTGGCTCAAGGCCAACAAGGTCGACACCATCCAGGGCAAGCTGCGCTTCGACGGACCCTACAACTACGGCGACGACCTGATGCACGTGAAACAGGTGCAGAACGGCCGCTGGCTGATCGTCTACCCGGCCAGCGTGGCCGCGCCGGGCGCCAAGCTGATCGTCAAGTGACGGCGTCGACGCGACGCCATCGCGCGCGAGCGTCATCGCGGCGGGGGCCGCGATGACGTTGCCGAGCGCCGCGCTGCTGGCGCAATCGGCGCTGTCGGGGCTGTTCGTCGGCGCGCTGTACGGCCTGATCGGCCTCGGGCTCGGGCTGTCGTGGGGCCTGCTGCGCACGATCAACCTGGCCCACTTCGCCTTCGTGTTCGCGGCCGCCTACCTGTGCTACCAGCTGGTGACGAGCACCGGCATCGACCCGCTGCTGACGCTGACGGCGATCGCGCCGCTGTTCTTCGCGCTCGGCTGCGCGCTGCACGCGCTGGTGCAGCGCTTCGACGTCACGCCGCTGAACTCGCTGCTGGTTACCTTCGGCGTCACCGCCATCATCGAGGCGGCGATCCAGGCCGTCTGGAGCGCCGATTTCCGGCGGCTCGAATCGCACTACGCGCAGGCCAAGTTCAAGCTCGGCGCGCTGTTCGTTCCCGTGCCCGAGCTGATCACGTTGGGCGTCGCGCTGGCGTTGTCGTTCGCGATCTGGGCGCTGCTCAAGCACACCGACCTCGGCAAGGCGCTGCGCGCGGCCGCGCTCGATGCACCGATCGCCGCCGCCTTCGGCGTCAACCAGCGCGTGCTCGCGCTGCTGCTGGCCGGCACCTGCGCGGCGCTGGCCGCGGTGGCCGGCGTGTGCCTGTCGCTCAGCTTCACGCTCGCGCCGTCGCAGATCTACGCCTGGGTCGGCGTGGTGTTCGCCGCGGTGATGATGGGCGGCCTCGGCAGCGCGCTGGGGCCGCTTGTCGCCGGCATCGTGATCGGCGTCAGCGAGGCGCTGACGATGGCCGTCACCGCGCCGTCGTGGGCGCCGATCGTCTCGTTCTCGCTGCTCATCGCGCTGCTCCTGCTGAAGCCATGACCCACCCCCGATGCGGCCTGGCGGCCGCCTCCCCCTCGAGGGGGCGACGCCGATGGACCGGCGCAGCCGGATACCTGGTGTCCGCTAGGGGATGCGCCGCTGGGGCGGCGCAAGCACGAGTCGGCCGATGAAGCGATCCGTCATCGCCGGCCTCTTGTTGGCGGGTGCGGCGCTCGCGCTCGTGCCCTGGCTGCACCTGCCTGCGTTCTACGAGTCGATCCTCTACCTGGTGCTGCACTGGCTGCTGCTGGCGACGTCGTGGAACATCCTGTCGGGCTACTCGGGCTATTTCTCGTTCGGCCACGGCGCGTTCTTCGGCGCCGGCGTCTACACCACCGCCGTGCTCGCGGGCAAGTTCGACTGGCCGTTCCTCGCCACGCTGCCAGTGGCCGCGGTGGTGGCCACGGGGCTGGGCCTCGCGCTCGGTGCGGTGGTGTTCCGCGTGCGCGCGGTGCGCGGCGAGCTGTTCGCGCTGCTGACGCTGGCGGTGACGTTCGTGCTGGCCACCATCGTGCTGAACACGCCGATCGACGGCGGGCCCGGCATCTACCTCAGCGCTGTGCCGGTGCCGGCGCTCGCGCCGACCCAGCCGGGCACGTTCTACCTGCTGGCACTCATCGGCGCGGTGGGCTCGCTCGTGATCGCCTACGCCGCGCAGCGCTCGCGACTGGGTGTGGGGCTGTTCGCCATCCACGACGACGAGGACGCTGCCGAGGTGATGGGCGTTCCGACCTACCGCTACAAGCTGGCCGCGCTGGCGATCTCGTGCGCACTGGCCGGGCTCGCCGGTGGCGTGCACGCACTCTTCATCGCGTACGTCACCACGGGCGAGGTGTTCTCGATCACCGTGCCGCTGACGGTGATCCTGATGAGCGTGCTCGGCGGCACGCGCCACTGGGCCGGCCCGGCGGTGGGGGCCACCGTGATCACGGCGCTGCTGTACGCATTCACCAAGGGTGACCTCGCGCTCGCCGGCAAGGCGACGACCGGCGCGGTGCTGATCGCGGCGATCCTGTTCATGCCACAGGGCATCGTGCCGCGGTTGCTGGCGTGGCGCCGCGGCGCGCCCGCCGCGCCACTCGCCGAGGAACCCCGCGCGCGCGCCCCCGCGGGGCCGCCGGCGGCGTCGCCGGCGCAGGTCGCTGCGCCCGGCGACACGCTGCTGCGCGCCACCGCGCTGACGAAGTCGTTCTTCGGCGTGCAGGCGCTGGCCGGCGTCGACATCGAGGTCCGCCGCGGCGAGATCCTCGGCCTGATCGGCCCCAACGGCTCGGGCAAGTCGACCTTCATCAACGTGATCAGCGGCCACTACGCGGCGACGTCGGGCGGCATCGCGTTCGAAGGGCGCGAGATCGCGCGCCTGGCCGCGCACCGCATCGCGCACGCCGGCATCGCGCGCACCTACCAGATCCCGCGGCCGTTTGCGCACCTGAGCGTGCGCGACAACGTCGCCGCGGCGGCGATGTTCGGCAGCGCTGCGTTGTCGGCGGCGCGTGCGCGCGAGCAGGCCGACCATTGGCTGACCTTCACCGGCCTGGCGGGCAAGGCCGACGCGCTGCCCGATGCGCTGAACCTGCATCAGCGCAAGTTCCTCGAGCTGGCGCGCGCACTGGCCTCGCGGCCGCGGCTGGTGCTGCTCGACGAGGTGCTGTGCGGCCTCAACCCGGCGGAGATCGACGATGCGGTGGCCCTGATCCGGCGCATCCGCGACGCCGGCACCACCGTGGTCTTCGTCGAGCACGTGATGCGGGCGGTGATGGCGCTCAGCGATCGCCTGGTCGTGCTGAACCACGGTCAGCTGCTCGCGCAAGGGCCTGCTGCCGACGTGATGCAGCGGCCCGACGTGGTCGCCGCGTACCTGGGGACGGCGCATGCTGCTGAAGGTCACTGACCTCGAGGTCGCCTACGGCCCCGCGCCCGCGCTGTGGGGCGTGTCGCTGGCGGTGCGCGCGGGCGAGCTGCTCTGCGTCGTCGGCCCCAACGGCGCGGGCAAGTCGACGCTGATCAACACGCTGGCCGGGCTGCTGCGGGCGCGCGCGGGCACCCTCGAGCTCGATGGCCGCGACATCACGCGGCTGCCGGCGCATCGCTTCTGCGCCGCGGGCATTGCACTGGTGCCCGAGGGACGGCGGTTGTTCGCCACCATGAGCGTGCGCGAGAACCTCGAGTTGGGCAGCCTGCTGCCGCATGCGCGCGCGCTGCGCGCGACCTCGATGGAGCATGCGATGGCGCTGTTCCCGCTGCTCAAGGAGAAGCTCGGCGCGCCGGCCGGCTCGCTCTCGGGCGGCCAGCAGCAGATGGTGGCGATTGCGCGCGCATTGATGGCGCGCCCGAGACTGCTGCTGCTCGACGAGCCGTCGCTCGGGCTGTCGCCGCTGGTGGTGCAGGACCTGTTCGCGGCGATCCGCCGCATCGGCGCCGACGGCATCACCATGCTGCTGGTGGAGCAGAACGTCGCCACCGCGCTGCAGATCGCGCAGCGCGCCTACGTGCTGGAGCAGGGTCGCATCGTTGCCGAGGGCGACCCCGCGTCGATGCTGTCGCGCGGCGAGATCCGCCGCGCGTACCTCGGTACCGGACGCTAGACACGTCGCGCCGGACCGGCGGTCCGTACGGCGCAACCACCGATCGCCCGCGGGTGAGTTCGGGCTCGGGTTCGGGGCCGGCTTCCGCAACGGCGACCTGTGCCCAGCCGTGTGGGATTTGTCATGCCTTCCGCGACTTTGCCTCGGAGACGCTCGCGAGCGTCGTCCACCGCGGGTCGCGGTGTCGTCCCGCGACGCCCGGGCTGTGCAGTATTTCGGTCGCGACACCCAACGAAACACTGTGACCGCGCTGCTCCGCTATGTTGCTTGCAGGCTGTCTCGCCCACGGTGGCGAGGGCACGACTGGAGCATGACGATGACCCCGAACAACACGCGCAATCTGTGGCTGGGCACGCTGGTGCTGGCGGGTGCCTTGATGAGCGCCTGCGGCCCGCAGGACGG
>Ga0335084_10008468_pt1 | contig 10252 bp, 12 predicted proteins | sample Lox_Sample_44_FD_206721 | JGI IMG/M metagenome (GOLD analysis project Ga0335084, IMG submission 206721) | Soil microbial communities from Loxahatchee National Wildlife Refuge, Florida, United States - Lox_Sample_4.4 | ecosystem: Environmental > Terrestrial > Soil > Wetlands | place: USA... | reverse complement strand
GGCTCTCGACGCCGTCGTCAAGGCCGCGGAGAGCCTCAGCCGCTCGCCTTTCATCTACCGCAAGGCCGGCACCAGCCCGTTCCTGCGTGAGTTGCTGATCCCGTTTGGCAACAGCGGCTACGTTGCATTGTTCGAGATCGAAGATGCATCCACCGTCACGATCTTGGCGGTGCGGCATCAGCTCGAGGACGACTATCACTGAGCGCACCTCGCACGCGTCGAACCGGTGAAGTCAGGCTACGGTGATGCGACCTCTGCAACGCGGTGGCCTGCAGCGTCCGCAGTGCCCCAACGTCATCACCGGCCTCCCTGCGACAAGCAACTACGCATAGTTGAGTCCTATGCATAGGGGTCGGGAGTACCCTGTTCGCTCGCCGCGAAAGCGGTCATAAGGCCTCGCGCGCCCGGCCGCCAAGCGGGTTCCGAGATGCCGCAGCGATACAACTTGGCAAGAGTTGATTGGCAAGTTTCGGCGGCGGTTGTCGTTCGCGTCCTGAACCAATTGACTCGAGCCGGTCTGCTGCGGTTGCTTCCTCGGCCGAGCCGCGGTGTCGCGCGATTCGGGAGCGTTCTCCTCGCGACCCACAAGCCATTGATGCTCCATGGTGGCAGGCTCGTAGACACGTTGCTACAATGCAGGCCGTGAAGCAAACCATGGCGATGACGACGTTCTCCAGCCGGGAGTTCAATCAGGACACGAGCAAGGCCAAGAAGGCGGCCAAGAACGGACCGGTGTTCATCACGGACCGTGGCAAGCCCGCTCATGTGCTGCTCAGCATCGAGGAGTACCAGTCAATGGTGGCACCGGCGGCCAGCATTGTCGATCTTCTTGCGCTGCCGGGAACCGAGACGATCAGGTTCACCGCGCCCCGGGTCCGCAAGCTGGTCAAGGCCGCAGACTTGTCGTGACGTACCTGCTCGACACGAACGTCGTTTCAGAGCTTCGCAAGGCCAAGTCAGGCAAAGCGCATCCCGCAGTCACGGTTTGGGCGACCGGTGTACCGGCTGGCAGCCTGTACGTCTCGGTCATCACCGTGCTCGAGCTCGAGATGGGCGTTCTGCAGATCGAGCGGCGTGACCCGAAACAAGGGGCCGTCATGCGCGCCTGGCTGGACGGACATGTGCTGCCTGCTTTCGCAGGCCGTGTTGTGCCCATAGACACCGCGGTCGTGCAGCAGTGTGCACGCCTGCATGTGCCCGATCGCCTGAGTGAGCGCGATTCGATGATCGCGGCAACGGCGCTCGTCCATAGCATGACCGTGGTGACGCGCAATGTGGCTGACTTCAAGGCCAGCGGCGTGCAGATCATCAACCCGTGGGGCGAGTAGCGTTCCCATTCAGCGACCTTCGCGAGTTGCCACCGGCGGTTCCTTCCTGCCCGAGCGGCGACACCGGCCAAGGTTCCGTATCAAGTCGGACTAGGTCGAGGCGACCTCTGCAACGTGGTGAGACCGGTCGTGGAGTTCGCCTCCAGCAATCGCATCGTCTCGCGGCTGCGCGTGCGATGCGGCATCCGGCGCAATGCCGCCCAGCGGCGCCTTCGCGTGCGCCGCGCACCGCTGCGCCTCGTCCTCGATCCAATCGGCCACCGCCTGCCACCCTGCCCTGAGCTGCGCATCGCTCTTGGCCACGTAGTGCCCCAGCGTCACGTCCCCGGCCACCGCGTGATTCATCATGCGCTTGAGCACTGCTGCCGAAACCAGCCCTTCGGCCACGCTGGCGAACGTCGCCCGCAAGCCGTGTCCCTGCACGCTCGTGCCTGCTGAGGCATTGATTGCCCTGAGCGTCTTGCGCGCATCCATGATCGGGAACAGCGGCTCCTCGGGCGCCCTGCCCTCGCAATGAGCACGGGCGATGGCCAGCGCTTGGCGTGACAGGAGGATCCGATGATCGGAGCGGTTCTTCGTATCGCGCAAGGTGACCCGTCCGCCCTGCAGATCGACATCGGCCACGCGAAGCGGTGGGTAGCCGAGCTTCCTGTGGCCGTGGATCTCCACCCCTCGGCAACCGGTGAGCAGCTGGAAGCGGTAGTAATCGCCCGCGATGTTCGAGCCTGCATGGCTGGCTGCATTCCACCAGGCACCCAGCCGCTCCGGTGGAATCGGTGACGGGTCGCCCTTGGACGGTGCCAGCACGATGCGGTCGCGCCCGGCGGTGTCCTTGCCCAATGGGTTGTCGGCAATCACCACCCCGTGCCAGCGCAGCACGGCGCGCAGCACCTGCATGGCGTAGCCGGCACGGCGAGTGGACTTCCAGGCGCAGCGCTCGTAGGTCCGCCGGATGGCCTGCGGCGTGATGTCCGTCAGGCGCAGGGATGCCAGCGCGACGAGCTCGCCGTCGGCGAAGCGCTGGCCGTCGCGGCCGACACGGCCGGAGGTGATCATCCCGACGTAGTCCGCCTTGGTGCGGGCCTTGAGCGGCAAGCCGTCCTTGCTGCGGCGCTTGCGCTCGGCGTACTCCTGGAGCGCTTCGGCAAAGGTGAGTTCCTGCTTCTTGGCGGCCAGCTGTCTTTGCTCGGCGGCCTTCTGCAGCTCCTGGGCGTTCTGCTCGGGCCAGTCGATGCCGTCGCGCGCCAGGGCGCGGATGCGGGCAGCTTCTGCTTTGGCGTCGGCCAGTTTGATCTGGCCGGGGCCCTCGCCGTAGTCGTGCGGCAGGCTGTACTGGCGCTCGTCCTTGGAACCCTTGACGGTGTAGCGGACCAGCAGGGTGCGGCGGCCGTCGGGAGCCACGCGCAGTTGCAGCCCGCGGTCGATGCTGACCTTGAAGGGGCGGTCTCTGGGCTTGATCGCTTCGATTGAGTGCACGGACAGCGCGGCCATCTACATCCTCGACTCAGAGCCGGGTTCGGTCAGATCGTAGACATCGGGTTGCCAGCGGGCGACGCCCGATTCGTCCGAAAATCAGTCACGCTGAACGCGGGAGACTTCGAGTACAAGAGACCACGCGACACAGCGGGCGTCTTGTCCGTTCGGAGCGACGATGTCAGGATCCCGGGAACAGCGCCGCCACGGTCTTCATCGGCAAGAACAAGCGCGAGGGCTGCCGCTGCAGCCGCGTGAAGTCGAAGTGCTCGCAGAACGCCTCGGCAGCCGCGTCCTTGGCGTCTACGACGACGGCCATGGCCCCGATCTCGGAAGCGGCTTCGAGGCTGCGGTGCAGCGCGTCGATGAGCAGGAGTTCGCCGAGCCCCTTCCCTCTGTGGCCTTGATCGACGGCCAGGCGACCCAGCAGCGTCACCGGGAGCTGCGGGTAGCGCGGCAGCTTCCTGGCCAGTTCGGGAGGCCATTGATCAGCGGTGATGATTGACGCAGACAGCGTGTCGTAGCCGAGCACGCACCTTGAGGGCGGCTCAACCAGCACGAACGGAGCTGCGACGCGCTTCTCAGCATCCTGGCTGGCTTGCTGCTTGAGGTAGCGGTCGAGCGGTTCGCTGCCGCAAGCAAAGCTCTTGCGGTCATGACCCTTGCCGAGCGGCTCAATGCGGTAGGGCGAGACCGGCTTCGGCAATCACAGCCCCATCTGCTGCCGGTATTTCTGCGCCGCCTTGCGCAGACGTGCGCTGGGGGCGCGCGGCTTGAGCAGCGCGGTCACGAAGGCCGCTTGTTCGCTTCGCGCCAGGCGGATGGTCTCGTGTTGCGCGATGACCTTTGCCGCCGCTTCCTGGGCGCTCGCGAGCACGAATTCGCTCAGCGTGCGGCCGGACAGCGTTGCGGCATGCTGCAGCAGCGCTTTTTGATCCATCGTCGTGCGTGCTTCCAGGCGCGCGGCGCGTGTCTTGGCATCACGATCAGCCGTCAACATGGCAACCTCCGAGGCTACGAAAAGGAAACGGAATTCAACTTTTGATGGTTTTGCAGTGCACGGCAATCGTCCGTACAGCTGAAGGCCCGTTCACCAGTGACGCACTCGCCGTGTTCAGCGGAACCGCGCAAGAATCCGTGGCTCTTTGTGGGTGCCCCGCCCTTACCAAGCCCAGCGACGATAGGATGCACACAAGCCAATGCACCGAGCGACGCCCGATGTCCACCACCATGACCCTTCGACTCGAGGACGACGTCAAGGCGCGCACTGACGCCACTCAACTCAGCAAGTCGTTCCTGGCGGCCGAGGCCATTCGCGATTTCGTCGAGAACATCGAGTGGCAGATCCGCGAGATCAAGGCGGCGATCAAGGAGGCCAACGCAGGTGACTTTGCTGGTGACGATGAGGTGGCGGCACTCGCCAAGAAGTGGAAGCTGAATGCGCGTTAGGTGGTTGGCACGGCACTGCGCAACCTCGAGGCCGAAGCCAGCTTCATCGCCGAAGACGACCCTGCGGCAGCCCGGCTGGTCGTCCGGCGAGTGCTGGCGGCGGTGGCCATGCCGTAGGACTTCCACGCGGCGGCTCGGGCTTCGCCGGTGACCGCTTCTCTACTGCTCGAACTCACCCTCCCGACCCGGGGCGGCACCTCGACAGTATCAACACCAGACCTTCAGGTCCATTCGGCAAATCGAGTCCGCTCGAGGGTCGGTCAATCCGCCTCAGTCCTATGCCGGCCCGTTCGCTGCGCGTCATAGCGGCGTCCCAAGAGCGGCGCCGAGCTCTATGCAGTCGAAATCGCCCGCACCGCCCGTCAACCTTTCCAGCCCGCCTTGCGCAGGCCCTCGAGCCAGTGCTGGAACACAGCTTCGTCGCGAAAGATCATCGACGACCGCGCCGCATGCTCGGAGGTGAAGCCGGGCATCTGCGCGAGGAATCGCTCGAGCGCCTCGCGCGCTTCGACCGCCCTTCCCAGTTGACCGAGCGCATTTGCAAGGCAGCGCCATCCTATCGCGTAGCTCGGCCCGCGCTGTACGACAAGGCTCGCGACCTCTGCTGCTTTCTCATAGTTGCGCGCGAAGTAGTGGCCAGTCGATAGAAGTGCGAGTCGGATGTGCAGCACCACGTCGTTCGGACTGATGCGTATGGCGGTCTCAATGGCCTTGATGGCTGCTTGTGGTTCGCCAAGGCCGATGCTCGTGAAGCAAAGAACGTGATGTCCGAACGCATAGCTCGGGTTGAGTTCAATAGCCTTGCTGCACATGGCAAGCGCTTCGTCATGCTTTCCAGTTAAAGCGAGCACAAAACCAAGGGCCGCGTACGCCAACGGGTCGAGCGGATCCGCCGTGAGAGAGGCGCGAGCGCTCGTCATGGCCTGGGCAAGGGCGTCGCGCGGGTTCTCCGTCCAAAGGAAAACCGCCTCGGTCAACCGCACCATCGCGATGCCGCCATGTGCGCTCGCCGAACTCGCATCGAGCTCCAATGATCGACGAAAGAGCGGCACGGCAGCGGCGAAGTCTTCGCGCGTAAGTCTCTGGAAGTGCCACCAGCCCCGCAACGCGGCGTCCCACGCATCGAGGTTACCAGGCGGCTTGCGACGGGCGCGCTCGCCCTCCACTCGCCTGAGCGCGGCCTCGAGCGCCTCGACGATACCGTCGGTGAGTTCGTCCTGGATCGCGAACACGTCTTCCAGTACTCGATCGTAGCGCTCGGCCCAGACGTGGTGCCCTGTGGTCGTGTCGATCAGCTGACCGGTTACGCGCACTCTGTTTCCGGCTTTGCGAACACTGCCTTCAAGCACGTAGCGCACACCGAGTGTGCGTCCGACCGCCTTCACGTCGATACTGCGTCCTCTGTATGCGAAGCTTGAGTTGCGCGCGATCACCGGGAGCCACCGGTGGATCGCCAATCGGGTGAGGATGTCCTCGGCCAGGCCGTCGGCGAAGTACTCTTGCCCGGGGTCGTCCGACAGGTTGGCGAATGGCAGCACCGCGATCGCTGGCCGGTCTCCGAAGCCGGCGACCGGCTGCGAAACATCGACCCCGGTGACGGCTAGCAGCGTGTCGACCGCCTTGACTGCATACGTGTGCACCGGATCCGAGATGTTCTTGATCGGTTGCTTTCCCTGGTCCTCGAACGCGGCACCGACCTTGCCCTTGACCGCGGTGCGAATTGATTCGGACACCGTCACGCCACCCGGTTCGGCAAGACCCTCGAGCCGCGCCGCGATGTTGACTCCGTCGCCATACACCGAGCCATCGGGCTTCTCGATCACATCGCCCAGATGAACACCGATGCGGAAGCGCATGCGGCTGACTTCGGGCAGGCCGGCACCAAGTTTCTCGAGTTCTGCTTGAACGGCGAGCGCCGCCGATACCGCTCCGATGGCCGTTTCAAACAGCGCCAGCACCGAGTCTCCGGCCATGTCGATGACTCGTCCCTGACTTGATTCGACGTGGGAGCGAAATACCTTGCGCGCAGCATCCAGCGCAACGACTGTCGCACGTTCGTCGAGCGACATCAGGCGCGAATAGCCCGCCACGTCGGCCGCGAGAATCGCCGCAAGACGCTGTTTGTGTTCGGAACTGCTCACAACATTCGGTCTCTTCTCATAGGGCGCCTGACGAAGCATCGCACGGTGACGGCAAGAAGCAAACCATGTCGTCGGCCGGCGCGTGTCTTGGCGGAGTCGCACGGAGAAGCGAACGTTTCCGACACTATCACGCTTGTGAATCGACTGTCGGCTATTGGAGAGGCCGCCCTCGAAGGACGATTCATGGCCGACTACGGTACGTGACCGGCAGGCTATGTGAATCTCAGTCCCGAGAAGGAGTTGGGCGCCGTGTGATCACGCGGTCAGAGTCCGACGCTCGCCTACCCTACGAAGGCCGTCGATCTCCCTCGTGCAGGGGACCCATCGATTTGGCCTTGCGTCCACGGATAGGATTTGCGCTGCTTGGCTGTTTGATACTTCTGTCCAGTTTCGCCAAAGTTCGCCCAGGTCCTGGCCAGTTCGGGGGTCGAATACCAGACAGCTTAGGTGGCCTCGGTTGTGTGTACCAAATTCGATTCGCGAACGGCCGGGACATTGTTTGACTCTGAATCATGCTGGCCGGATCCATGGGTTCACCACCGCCACGCCGCAATCCTCGAAGTCATCGACGTTGCGAGTCGCGAGGCTGGCGCCGTGATGTCGCGCGACCGCAGCGATCTGCGCATCAAACTGAGAGATCGGCCGCCCCGCGGCGCGGCGCGCACTGACGATGTCGACGTAGGCCGGTACCGTGGCACTGTCGAACGCCAAGATACGGCCGCCGAAGTCTTCGTCGAATGTCGCGCGCAGAGCCGCTTCCAGAGTGGCGCGCCGCTTGCCCGCCGGAAGCAGCCGTGCGCCAAGCATCATCTCGGCTTGGGTGACCGCGCTGACGAACAGAGTCTCGGGCGGCTGTTGCGCGAACCAGGCCAGCACCGCCGGTTCGGGCGCGGCGCGAAGAAGTTCAGACACCACATTGGTGTCGAGCAGAGTGCTCATCGGCGCCGTTTTGCGGCAGCGCCGGGCCCGCGCTTCTTGGGGCCCGGCCGGGCAACCAGCGGTTCACCAAGGGCCGGCGACGCGCGCACCGGTTCACGCGCCTCGATCGGCAACTGAACGTCGCCGAGGCCCGCGAACCTGGCTCGAATGCGAGCGCCCAGGTCTGGCGTCGGCACAGCTGGCTCCTGAAGTGCAGCACGCAGGATCTGGCGGGCTTCTTCCTCCATGGATCGGTTGCGCGCGGCTGCGCGCAAGCGCAAGCGGCGTTTGAGCGGGTCTTCCAGGTTGCGAATGGTCAGCGTTCCCACGGCGCGATTCTCCTGCGCCCATTGTACTCGTTGATAGCATTGACAGCAATGCAAACAGGCTCATGCGAACTCGAGGGTCCGCAAGGTGAACCGATGAGCCACCTGCCACCGCCAGGCGCTGGCGCAGTGCCGGTCGATAGCGCGATCGCGCCTGTCCGCCTAGACCGTCGGAACCGTGCCGCCGTCGATCAGATGCTCCGACCCCGAGATCGAACCCGCGCGCGGCGAGACCAGGAAGGTGATCAGGTCGGCGACTTCCTGCGGCCTGGCCGGGCGGCCGAGCGGAATGCCGCCGAGCGACTGCATGATGATCTGCTTGCCGCCCTCGTAGTCCGTCCCGGCCTGGGCCGCCAGGCGCTCGGCCAGCGCAACGGCGGCTTCGGTCTCGATCCATCCGGGCGCAACGCGCAGCACGCGGACTCCCTTCGGGGTCACCTCCTTCGAGAGCGCCTTGCTGTAGGTCGACAGGGCCGCCTTGGCTGCGGCGTAGGCCATGGTCGATTCCGGCAACGGCAGCACGCGTTGAATCGAGCTGACGTGGACGATCACGCCCGAGCCCTGAGCCAGCATCGCCGGCAGCAAGGCGCGGTCGAGCCGCACCGCCGGCATCAGGTTCTGGTTCACTTCCTTCGCCCACTGCACGTCGTCCAGAGCGGCGAACCCGCCGCCCGGCGCGCTCGAGCCGCCGAGCACGTTGACGAGGATGTCGACCCCGCCCCACTGCTGCAGCACCGCTTGCGCCACCACGGCCGCGCCGTCGGCCGTCGACAGATCGGCTGCCACGAACCGCACGCCTTCGACCGCGGGCGCAGGGATCGAGCGCGCCGTGGTCATGACGTGTACGCCGGCCGCGCGCAGCCCTTGCACGACCGCGGCGCCGACGCCTTTGGTGCCGCCGGTGACCAGCGCGCGGCGACCGGCCAGCTGAAGATCGAAGCTCATGCCGCGATCCCCAGCGAAGCGATCAGGCCGCGTTCCAGACGAAAGCGGTATCGAAGGTCGATCGGACTGCCTGGGAAGTCGCCGGTCACCCGACTCGTGACGACGTGGCAGCCGTCTTTCTGCTCCAACGCGAAGGGTTCGCTGGTGTAGCTGTATTTGGCCGCTGCCGCCGCCTTCCAGGCCTTGATGGCCTCGAGGCCAGCATGTGTGTGCCCCTCATCCGTCACAACGGCTTGCGGCGTGAAGCAGCGGGCGACGGCCTCGGCGCCGCGCGTGTCGGCGTTGAAGTAGGCGGCAATCGGATCGGGAAGAATCAGTGCGGTCATTGCTGGCTCCTGGCATCGTTGCGAAGCAGGATGCGCCGCCAGGAGAGATTAGTGAATCGCCTAGAATCCGATTGGGTTATGTAGACACGCATACACAATGCGCGGGTCCGAGTTCGCCGAGCTGAAGGCCTTTGCCGCCGTGGTCGAGCGCGCGAGCTTCGCGCGGGCCGCGGACCACCTGGGGCTCTCACCCTCGGCGTTGAGCCAGACCATCCGTCAGCTCGAGGCGCGGCTCGGCGTGCGGTTGTTGAACCGCACCACGCGCAGCGTGGCCCCGACGGCCGCCGGTGCGCGCCTGCACGAGCGCATCGCTCCGCTGATCCGGGACATGGACGACGCCGTTGCCGAGACCAGTGCAGCGGCGGGGCAGACGGGAGGCACGCTGCGCATCAACACGCTGGGCATGGCGGCCAGGCAGATCATCGCGCCGCGGCTCGGCCGGTTCCACCGCGCGCATCCCAACGTGGCGCTCGACATCGTGGTCGACGACGCCCTGAGCGACATCGTGGCGGGGCGCTTCGACGCCGGCATCCGCGTCGGCGGCCGGCTGGAAAAGGACATGATCGCAGTGCGCCTGACCCCAGACGTGAAGATGATCGCCGTGGCAACGCCTGACTACCTGGCCCGACGTGGCACGCCCAGATCACCCGCTGACCTGCACGGCCATGCGTGCATCAACTGGCGCCTTCAGGGTGAAGGCCGCGTCTATCGCTGGGAGTTCGAGCGGAAGGGCAAGCGGCTCGACATCGCGGCGGAGGGACCGTTGATCACCAACCATCAGGATGTCGGCGCTGCGGCGGCGCTGCAGGGACTGGGCATCCTGTACGCCTACGACCATGCCTTCGTTGACGAGGCGCTGGCTCAGAGGCGATTGGTGCAGGTCCTTGCCGACTGGTCGATCGCGGGGCCGGGGCTCTTTCTGTACTACTCGAACCGGCGCCACCCACAGGCAGCGCTCGGTGCTTTCATCGACTGCCTGCTGGACCGGGACCTGCCCGCGTCCAAGCGACAGGCCAAGGCCAAGGCCTGAATCAGGCTCGTCGCCGTGAATTTGCTCCGAAACCGCAGGGCGCGACGACCTCCCGCCTCGAGTTCAGGATCGACGCACCCCGCTTGCAGTGACTGCTTTCTGACGAATCGATTGGATTTGCCATGGACCGCAACGGTCTATCTACTGACGCGTCGCGATTGGGCGACTGCTCTGCAGTGAGATCGCCAGCGGCTGCTTCTGGGCCAGGATCGGACATGGGCCTCGCACCCCCGAAAGCGGGGCTCCGCACGCTACTGCAGTCGGATCTCGCCATCGAACGCGACGTCGAGTTGCAGCCCGGCGATACGCAGCGTCA
>Ga0335084_10008466_pt1 | contig 10254 bp, 7 predicted proteins | sample Lox_Sample_44_FD_206721 | JGI IMG/M metagenome (GOLD analysis project Ga0335084, IMG submission 206721) | Soil microbial communities from Loxahatchee National Wildlife Refuge, Florida, United States - Lox_Sample_4.4 | ecosystem: Environmental > Terrestrial > Soil > Wetlands | place: USA: Florida... | reverse complement strand
CCGAACCGAGCTGCTCGGCGAGGCCGATGATCAGCGCGCCGAGCGCCGCGCCGGGGATCGATCCCATGCCGCCGACGATCACGACGACGAGCGAGGCCAGCAGGAAACGCGTATCCTCCCCGGGCGAGAGCGACTGAAAGGTGCCGCCGACGACGCCGGCGATGCCGGCAAGGCCCGCGCCGAGCGCGAACACCAGGACGAACACCAGCTGGATATTGACGCCGGTCGCGGCCAGGATGTTGCGATCATCGACACCGGCGCGCACCATCATGCCGATGCGGGTGCGGTTGAGCACGAGCCACATCAAAATGCCGATCACGACGGAGGCGGCGAAGATCACCAGCCGCACCAGCGGATATTGCAAAAGCACCGCCTCGCCCGATGATTTCACCGCGGTCATCAGCGGCAGTTCGATCGGGCCGATCAGCCAGGCCGGCGTCTGGATCTGATAGAAGTCGCCGCCAAAGGCCCACAGCATCAGATCGGCGAACACGATCGACAGCCCGATGGTCACCATGGTCTGGCGCAGGTCCTGGCCCTCCATGCGTCGGAACACCAGGATCTGCAGCAAAATGCCGACCAGCGCCACGATGATGAAAGCCGCGATGAAGGACAGGATCCAGGAGCCGGTCGCAACGCTGATGCCGTAGCCGATATAGCCGCCGAACAGATAGAGCGAGCCGTGCGCGAGGTTGACGTTGCGCATCAAGCCGAAAATCAGCGTGAAGCCGCTGGCGACCAGGAAATAAAGTCCGCCGAGCGTGATGCCATTGAACACCGCGTTGATAAAGATTTTTTTGCGGCCGATCGCCTCCTCCAGGCCCGGCGGCCAGATCGCGAAGACCAGCCAGAGCACGACCGCGATCGCGATCAGCACGACCAGCGCCCAGGCCGGATGACGCTCGATGAACCGCGTCACGCCGCCTGCCTCCGAGCATGTCGCTCAGCGCTGACACGGCCCGTCCATGTCGAACAACCCGCGCAGCTCGCGGCCATCCTGTCCTCCCTGCGACGGACCCATTCCGGGTCGCGTTCCGCGCATCCTAGCGAGAGCAAAGGGGAGGGATTTGATCGTCAGTATCTTTTCGCGCGCGATCAGGGCCTTAACACTTTGGCGGCGCGGCGATAATCGGTGGGCGCCATGCCGACATTGGCGGCGAAGAAGCGGGTAAAGCCGCTTTGCGAGGAAAAGCCGAGATCGAAGCCGATGTCGGCGATCGCCGATTCGGTGGTCACCAGCGCATCCAGCGCCTTCTCCATGATCAGCGTATTCAAATACAGATGCGGGGTGACGCCGGTCTGGGTCCGGAACAGGCGATAAAAATGCGGCCGCGACAGCCCCGACTCCCGCGCGATCGTATCCAGCTCGATTTCCGCGCACGGGCTTTCCGACAGCAGCTTGATGCATTTGCGCACGCGAAAATCGGTGATCGCGAGGGTCGCGCGCGGTGCCTCGCTTGTTTCACGACTTTGCCAGCTCTCCTCGTAGCAGGCATCGATCAGCTCGCGCAGTTCGCAATCGAGGCTCGACAGCGAAGGCGCGCCGCACACCAGCGCCGCGGTGCGCCGGATCTGCTTGTCGAGGGTTGCCGTGCGCTTGAAACAATTGCGGCCGAAGCGCAGGTCCTGGCGCGCGGCGTCCGGCGCGAACCACTCGGCATTGACATAAAGCACGAAGAAGATCGCGCCATTGCCAAGATCGCTCGGCAGGAAATTGTGCGGCTCCCAGGGGTTGACCGCGACGATGGAATCCTCTGCCAGCAGCCAGTGCTGCTCGCAGACATCGATCGCGGCCGGCGTTCCGCCGACATGAAAGATCAGGTGCCCTTCGCGGTGCGCATGCACGTTGAAGGGCCGGTTCAACTGATACACGGTCGCGCGACCGAACCGGCCGTGGAAGATGGCGAGCGCGCGGCTCATGCCTTCCCTCCCGCTGATGTTCTTGTCTTTGGGGCAAGCGTTCAACATCGGGAGGAACAATGCAAGCGCCGCGAAACCTCAATTTTCCTCAACGGCTTGGCGGGCACGCCGCCAGGCCGTTGAGGCCAATTTCGCACTCGCAAAAACCAGGTCAGTACTTCTTACACTCCGGTACCGTCCGGCTCGGCAGGCCGATCTTTGCAAAAACCGCCGGATCGTAACCGAGCGTCTGGTTCACGTTCGGGATCACCTTCACGACCTTGCTGAACAGCGCACCCTTGCCGTCATCCACGACCTCGGTCACAAAATTGGTGCCGATCGCCTGCCGGTTGGAATCGAGCTTGATCTTGCCGTTGGGCGCGTCGATCTCGATCTTGGCCAGCGCCTCCTTCAGCTTGGCCTGGTTGTTGGAGAGATCGCCGTTGACCTGGCGCAGCGCCAGGATCAGCGCCATGGTCGAGCCGTAATAATTGGTGGCAAGCAGCGACGGGCTGGGGAAACGCTTCTCCGGCGGGAACGCAGCCTGATAGTCCTTGACGAACTTCTGCCAACCCGGATCGTCCCAGGTATCGGCCTGGCCGCTGGCCGCGATGGTGCCGATCAGCGCGTTCTTGGCGTTGCCCTTGGACGACAAAATGGTCTGGTCGATCATGATCGAGCCGCCCATCAAATGCGCCTTGCCGCCGGCCTGCTGATACTGGTTCAGGAAGTTGACGGCATCCGCACCGCCGAGGCCGAGATAGATCGCATCGACATCGTCAGGCAGCGCGGCAATGACGGAGGCAAAATCCTTGGTGCCGAGCGGCACCCATTGCCGGTTGGTGACCTGGCCGCCGGCGCCGCAAAACTCCAGCACCAGTCCGAACACCTGGGTGTAGATGAAGGAATAGTCCTCGCCAACGGTCGCGATCTTCTTGTAGCCCTTGGTCTCATAGGCGTATTTGCCAAGGCCAACCTGCCATTGCGCGCCGTCCATGTTGAAGCGGAAGAAGTTTGGCGACGGATCGACATAGGTCGTTTCCTGCGCGCCGGAGGCGGCGTTGACGAACGTCAGCTCAGGATGCGTTTTTGCAAAATTCTTGACCGCGATGCCCTCGTCGCCCGACAGCGGCGACAGCAGGATCTGGACGTGGTCCTGTTCGATCAGCTTGCGCACCGCGCGAACCGCGGAATCCGGCGTGGCGTCGGTGGAGGCCACGATGAACTCGAGCTCCTTGTCGCCGACCTTCTTGCCGAGCACGTTCAACGCGGTCTGATGGCCGCGCATGCCGTCCTCGCCGAGCACCGTGTAGGTGCCTTCCAGCGTCGCGGTCACGCCGACCTTGATCTTCTCCTGGGCCATGGCTGCGCTCGACAGAAACAGGCTCGTGAGCGCGACCACACCCAAACAGCTCTTCAGCATCGAACTCCTCCCTTTTGCGTCGCCCGCATACGTTCTCAAAATCGTTGCCGGGCTTTTGGCGGATGGGATCGCTTAAGAAAACGGCGACCTTCTTGAAGTTGCCGCAAGCTAGCTGATGACGGGGACATCGCGCGCGTCGTCCGGGCCTCAAAGCTTAACGGGCAGTCTCATTTTGAATGATGCACCGCAACGCGCATGCGCGCACTTATCCGAGACGACGGCGGCGATGTTTTCCAGTTTCGACCGTCAAATAACCCGCACCGCCAAAGCATTCACTGCTGTCATCGCCCGGCCGATCGGGCATCCGGTCCGCCGCGGCCCATCCGCTCGAGCACTGCCGTCTCTGGAATACTTGGTGCCCCGCCTTCGCGGAGCATGACAGCGGAGAGTGCGGCGGCTGGCATTTTCCAAGACGTGCTCCGGCGCCCTCGCGGCGCGATCGCGCCCGAGTCTTGCATCATTCGCGCCTCTCAAGAGAACAGAGGGCGCAGGGAATGCCGGGTGCTGGCCGCAACCCATGGCCCGCCTGCAGCAAAAAAAGCAGGCGGCAGTTACCACAGGTTCAGCCAAAACATCCCGGCATTCCCTGCGCGATGGTTTTAACGCTTATGTCGCGCTCTCCCTGGGGACCGGGCTTTCTTGCCCCCATCGCCCGCGAGATCATCTCGCGAACTTGACACCAGCGTCGGGGTGCCAGGACCACACGCCTTCACGTCCGCTTCAGCGCCGTTCGTCCGCACGAACAAAGTCGCGCGCGTCGCCAACGCGTCCACCGCATCCCCGCCTCACGTGTCGTGACGGTCGCGATACGTCCCTCTGCATCGAGGCGGGATGGCCGGACCATACTTCTGATTCTACGAATTCGCAAAGCGGAATATTTTTTGCGCAGGGACTGGACAACCTTTTTCAAAAACGACCCGTCGGGCAAATCAGTTGTGCCGGCGGCAGGTATCTCCCGACATGATCGGCGGATCACGCCACCACCATCCCAAGGACCAGGTCTACTTCCTGCTGAAGTGGATGATTCCGTCCCAATCGTCGGGCGGCGGCTCCAGCAGAAATCCGACGACCCGGTTGAGATAGATTCCGGCGACGACATCTTCCGGATGCTCGGAAGCGAACGCCTCCAGAGCGCCAAGCGTACGCAGCCAATCCTGGCTGGCATAGACCTCATAGACATCCTTCCAATCCTTCACGAGCTTCGTCATCTCAGGCGCGACTTCGTATTCCTCGGGCCCGGACATGATGCCGAGAAGCTCATACACATCGAGCGGCTTTCCCGCACCTTTGGGCTGACTGCGGTCGATGCGACGGAACAGAAATTCAGTTGAACAGACATCCACGATCTGTCCGCTCGCAAGAATGCCTGTCCCATAGTACTTGTTCAGCGCCTCGAGGCGGGCAGCGATGTTTACCGTGTCGCCAATCGCGGTGTAGTCGATCCGATCGGACGCGCCGACATTGCCCAGCACCGCCTCACCCACGTGGATCCCGAGCCGGGTGTGCCAGGGCGGCAACCCTTTCTTCATCCATCGCTCGTTCAGTCCGCGCGATGCGGCTCGGCATTTGAGAGCGGCTACGCAGGCCGCATGTTCGTGACGCGGGACCGGAAGCGGCGCATTCCAGAATGCAAAGATGGCATCGCCGATGAATTTGTCGACTGTCCCATTCTCGTTGATGATCAGCGACGCGAGCTCATCGAAGTACTCGGACAGATTAACCATGAGATTCTCGGCCGGCATGCCCTCGGCGAGGCGCGTGAAATCCTTGACGTCGGTGAACAAGATGCTCACGCGGCGAGTCGCGCCTCCCACGGTGACGGAACTCTCGCTTTCGAGGATGTCCCTGACCAGCGCCTTCGGTACGAATTTGGAGACCTCGCGAATCGTGCTCTTCATCCCAGCCATCGATCGGATGAGCGTGTTGATCTCCCGCACTCGGGAATCCATCTTGATAGGGTCATCCAGTCGGAACGATCGTATCATTTCCGCCTCGCTGGAAAGCTTCTCAAGCGGCTTCGAAATTGAGCGTGCAAGAAGGATGATGGCCGGCAGCGCAAGTGCAAATATCACCAGTGCGACGGGAATGGTCCGCGCGGCGGCGCCGGCCAGACTGCCCAGGAAGTCCGAGAGGGGCGCTGCGTAGACCACAAAGAAGACGCCGCCATCTCTCGCAACCTGGCGGACGATAGTGGCGAGATACTCGGTGCCCGCGACTTCTATCTCCGCCAATTGGAAGGGGCCCTGACGACGGAAGATTTGCAGCGCCTCCCGCAAGACCGGATCCGTCACATCGGCGGTGGTCGCGACTTCAGGCGTTCCGCCGGGGCCAGACCACTTGAACATCTGATCGGGATCAAAGTGACCGAGCAGACGATTTTCGTCGTCAAACGCGAGAAAGCGATGCGCCTCATTCGACCTGACCGATCGGATATACGCCATCAATCGGTCGAGCGTGATGTCGACGCCAACAACGCCGCCTTCGAATGCCTTCGCGAGGGTGATACCTGGTTGGGAGGTCGCCGCAAAAATATATGGCGCCGCGCGGACGATGCTGTGAGGCTTGGCCTGTGCGTCACGGTACCAGGTGCGGGTGCGCGGATCATAGACGGCGCGTGAATTGCCCAGCTTGCCGATCTGCTGGCGCTTGGCGTCGAGGAATCGCCAGGTTTCGACGCGAACGCCGTTGTCGTCGCTGCCGATCTCCCGGATCGCGAACCGGGTCGCCTGTGGGCCGCCCAGACCGGCGATAAAAGATCTCTCGGCCTCCGAGATCGAAAGGACGTGAAAGAAGTCCCCATTGTCGAAACCGGCGTAGACGGCCGAAATCTGCGGGTTGAGCGCGAGGCTGGCGAGGACCAAAGGCAGGATTGCTTCCTTCGATCCGGTGGCCTGATGAAATGTCGGATCGCTGCCGAGTTGCTCCGTCATCAGGAATGCAGGCGCGAAAAATGCAAGCCGTCGCTCGTTGATTTGCTCGATTTTCGCCGCGAATGCATCGGTTGCGGCGTTGATCGCGGTCTTGCGTTCCTGTTCATAGTGAGCCACCGTAACTCCGGCTCCCACCAGGAACGTCGCGATGAGGAACAGCGTCAGCACGGTCACGAAGAGCGGAACGCGTCCGTTTATAGCCGAAGCGGGATACATCTAGCTACGCCTCCACGGAAGTCCTCTCACGTGGACAGGTCGACGATGCGTTTTGACAGATAGTCGACCCAGTAGCGAAGGAACGGGTCGGCTTCATCCAGCTTTTGCTTGAGTCTTTCTTCGCTCACGGCCAGCAGTTCGCATCCGTGTTTCGTGACCGCCGAGGCGCCTCGCTGGGCTCCGGCCATCAGCGCGTGCATGCCGAACATTTGACCGGGCTGCAACTCGGTCAGTGCGCGCTGCTGTGCCGTTCCGAACCCAATGAAGAGCGTAACGTCACCGCGCAAAAGGATGTAGGCGATCGTTCCCACTTCACCTTCGGCGAAGATCGTTGCTCCTGCGGGAAACGCTTTGCGACCCAGGCCGCTCCAAACGGACTGAACCGTCGCTTCAGAAGGTTCAGGCTTGAACATGGCAGACGAACCTCAGTAGGGCCAAGCCCCAGCCCCCGTTCGATTGCTCGTCCTGCAACATGGTCCATCAGATGGGATCTGGGCGCCGGCCGCCCGAAACGCAGGTCGGCGCTCTGTTGCGGCGGTCAGTCGCCGTGCGAACTCTCCAGCTGACTCATGATCTGATCGACGCTGAAGCTCGACGGTTTCTGCCGCGGCGGGAAGTCCTTGAACGTCCCGATGAACTGCGCAACGAAAGCTTGCGCCGGAACGAACAAGAATGCACGCTGTAGCGTCCAGTCGTAATACGTGTTAGACGTGACGTCGGCCCGTTCGTAGGGATCGGTGCGCAGATTAAATAGCTTGGGCAAGCGTCTGCACACGAAAGGCTCTCCCCATATATCCAGAGTGCCAGGCGTCTTTTGCTCGCAGAACACTGCTTTCCAATTTTCGTACCGGATCGCGACGAGTTGAGCGTCATCGTCAATATAGAAGAATTCCTTGCGCGCAGACTTGTCCTGTTGGCCAGTCAGGTACGGCAACTGGTTGTAGCCGTCGAGGTGCACCCTGAAGGTCTTGCCCATCGAATTATAGCCGTTGAGCAGCTTGTTCTTGATGTCGGCTTCGCCGGCAGCCGCCAAAAGTGTCGGAAACCAGTCAAGCGCGGCGACGATTTCGTTGCTTACTTGCCCTGGTTTGATGCGGCCAGGCCAGCGGATCATCGCGGGGACGCGATAGGCCCCCTCCCAATTGGTGTTCTTCTCGCTGCGGAATGGTGTCATCGCGCCATCCGGCCACGAGTTCATATGGGGCCCGTTGTCCGTGCCGTATATGACGATAGTGTTATTCGCGATGCCCAGATCGTCGAGGGTCTTTAGCATCTTTCCCACATCATCATCGTGCTCAAGCATGCCGTCGATATATTCGCTTAGCCCGCTACGGCCTCGCATCTCCGGCCGTACATGCGTGTAGAGGTGCATACGCGTTGCGTTCCACCAGCAGAAGAACGGTTTGTTGCCCTGGACCTGCTGCTTGATGAAATCGATCGCAGCGTCGCTCGTCTCATCATCGATCGTTTCCATCCGTTTCCGAGTGAGCGCTCCAGTGTCCTGGATGGACTGCTTGCCCACCTTCCCGAAGCGCGGATCGACGGTCTGGTCGTCGCTGTCGGCGGCCCTGCACTTGAGCACGCCGCGCGGGCCGAACTTCGCTTTAAAGGCAGGATCTTTCGGATAGTCTTCGCGCTCGGGCTCTTCTTCTGCATTGAGGTGATACAGATTCCCGAAGAATTCGTCGAAGCCATGCGCCGTGGGCAGGAACTCGTTGCGGTCACCGAGATGGTTCTTGCCGAACTGGCCAGTGGCGTAGCCAAGTGGTTTCAGCGCCTCGGCAATCGTGATGTCTTCGGCTCGCAGTCCGAGGGTCGCGCCCGGCAAGCCAACCTTGGTCATCCCGGTTCGCAGCCCGGATTGACCCGTGATGAACGAGGCGCGACCTGCGGTGCAACTTTGCTCGGCATAATAGTCGGTGAACATCATGCCTTCGCGGGCAATGCGATCGATGTTCGGCGTCTTGTATCCCATAAGGCCGAACGAATAGGCGCTGACGTTGGCGATACCGACATCGTCGCCCCAGATGACGAGGATGTTCGGCCGCTGCCCGGATGCTGCGGCCTGTTGCGCCTGTGCCTCGGCCACCTGGACCCGCCCGGCAGCGGCAAGCGCGGAAGTCGCCGCAAGCGCGGTGCTACCCAGCAGAATGCTGCGTCGATTCAGGATTCCGTCCTTCGTTTTGATTGCATCTTGATCGCTCTTCGCACTCATGCTTCGCTCCTTTCGCGGATGACACAACGAAATCCGACATGGCTCGTGGAGGTGTCGACCGGCTCCGCATGGCGCGCGGCTGGGCGGTAGCGGCGGCAGTAGTTCGGCGCGCACAAATGCGAGCCGCCCTTCAGCACTTTTCGCGGAATCCTGATGTTGGGCTGGCAGGGATCGTAGCTCTGCTCTTGAGGTCCACCGCGTGGGTTTTCCGGGATGCAACAGGCCTTCGGCGCATCGGCTTCGTGCCTTGGCGTGTACCAGTCGCCGGTCCATTCCCAGACATTGCCGATCATGTCGTAGAGGCCATAGCCGTTGGGTGAGAAGGCGGTCACTGGCGACGTGCGCGCGAAGCCGTCGTCGCAGCGGTTCTGATGCGGGAAACTGCCCTGCCAGGTGTTGGCCATGTGCTTGCCAGTCGGCATCAACTCGTTGCCCCAGGCGAACTCCGCACCGTCCAGGCCGCCGCGCGCCGCAAATTCCCATTCCGCCTCGGTTGGCAGGTCTTTGCCGGCCCAGCGCGCATAAGCGAGCGCATCGGAATGGGCGACGTGCACCACAGGATGATGGTCGAGATTGTTGATGTTACTCTTCGGACCGTAAGGGTGACGCCAATCAGCACCTTTCATGAAGGTCCACCATTGGCTCCAGTCGCGGAGGTCGACCGGACGCGTGGGAGGCGCAAAAACCAGCGAACCGGCATAGAGCATATGGGCCAACGCACCGGGATAATCCCTCGGATAGGGCGGGATTTCAGCAAATGTGACGTGGCCGGTCGCCTTCACGAACGCCTTGAACTGGTGATTCGTAACCGGCGTGGAATCGATCCAGAACGGATCGATTCTGACGCGATGCACGGGAGCTTCCTCCGGATAATGCCGGTCCGAACCCATGCGGAACGCGCCACCGGGGATGAAGGTCATGCTCTTGTAGATCGACATCAACACGGGCGTGTCCTCGTTTCAGTCGCTCCTCGGCCCGCCGCCAAGCGCGGCACGCGCTGAAGATGAGACGTATTGGCCGCCTGCGAGGACCATATCGACCGCATCGGCCAATTCATCGCCGGCGTCGGCCTTCATGACGTAGCCGCGCGCACCTTCGGCGAGCGCTCGCCTGATGATGGCGGGCTCGTCCAGCACCGTGGCGAAAATAATGAGCGCGTTTGGATGGGCCTTGAGAATGTGGCGCGCCGCGACCAATCCGCTGATTCCCGGCATCGCAATGTCGCTGATAATGAGGTCGGGAGCCGCGAGGCTCGCGGCCGCGATCAGGGCCTGTCCGTCGGGAACGACGTCCACGTCATAACGAGGGTCGAGCAAGGCTTGCAGCTGCTGCGCCATCTCGGGGTGATCCTCAGCCAAGATGACACGTATTTTCTTCATGTCCGTCTCGGCGGCTGGCAATCGGCTTTCAGTGCGCGTGAAACCTACGCGCTCAGCCAAGCGGACACATCGGGGAAAGTCGAAACATCGGGCGTGGAAATCACGGGGTCGGTCGACCCGGAATTCCCGGTGGCTTCACTCGGGAAAAAGCCCGTGCCGAAGAGCGTATTTTACAAGATCGGCAGTGCTCTT
>Ga0335084_10008464_pt1 | contig 10254 bp, 9 predicted proteins | sample Lox_Sample_44_FD_206721 | JGI IMG/M metagenome (GOLD analysis project Ga0335084, IMG submission 206721) | Soil microbial communities from Loxahatchee National Wildlife Refuge, Florida, United States - Lox_Sample_4.4 | ecosystem: Environmental > Terrestrial > Soil > Wetlands | place: USA: Florida... | reverse complement strand
GTTCATTAGTTGTACTGCTTAGGGTCGAGTGGTGCTTCGGCCGCGAAGAAGCTGCGCCGCGCCAGCAAGCGATGGAAGTTCTCTTGCGAAAACAGGTGCGCGTAGAGGTAATCCATGTAACCCTTGCCGACCAGATCGCGCAAATCGCTGTGTGGGAGCTCGCTCAGTTGCTGGCGGTTGATCCGGTATAAATTTTCCATCGATAGTGAAAATCCACCTACCAGTTCGGCACGCAGCGTAAACGGCTCCAGCAGATCGAGCTGGGAGAACAACCGGCACATATCGCGGCTGAGCGTGAGGTCGTCCTCGTACTCGAACAACATGCGTTCGATGATGCTCCAGTGCGGGAGCGGCTCGCCGTTGTCGTCGAACATGCGGCGCCCGGCGCCCTCGTCGATCGCTTCGGGATCCACGCAGATCAGGCGTTCCGGCGCGAGGCCGGCGCTTTGGTCGGTGGCGACCAAACAGAAGGGATAACGGCGCACATAGGCTGGGACGTAAGTTCGCCGGTCCCATTTGCCGTCGCCCATGACGAACAGATTCTGGCCTTCGCGCAAGCCGAGGATGGTCATCGGCGAGTACGCGAAATCGCCCGCCCGGCGCACGAATACGATCGGGTAATCGCGCATGGCTGCAGGAAACTCCGCGGCGCTGATCGGAATGGCGTGCAGGCCGTGGCAGAAGCGCGGCGCCTCGCCCGCTTCCGGGAGGCGCAGGCGGAAGGTCTTGTCCAGCGGGACGATGCGCTTGTAGCCGTGTGGTGTATCGCTCAAGTTCACAGCTTGGGATATCGGCGCGGCGGTGGAGGTCTTGATTGCCGCCGCTCAATTTACCGCGTAAGGGTTTGAGTATATGATAGGCGTCCGCTTGCCGTCGTCCACGGCTGGCGCTCCGATCCGAGGCCCGTTTGTTAACTGGCCTCGTCCGATCCGTGGGGACGTAGCTCAGCTGGGAGAGCGTCGCGTTCGCAATGCGAAGGTCGGGAGTTCGATCCTCCTCGTCTCCACCAAAATACCCTTCCCTTTTCTACCTCTGGGGCCTGCGTCAGCGCAGGGTTTGTGCCGAAGTCTTACGCAAACAACACCGACATCGATTCGACATGAAGGCATGGTGGTGACGGCGAGTTGCGTCGTGCGCGAGCTACGCCCCTGCCTTCCTGGCGCTTGAGGCGACTTGCGAGTTGATGGACACATCGTCGGCGCCGCCGCAGTGCGGACGCCACGGGTTTCATATAAAAATCACCGGAAGACAATTGAAACTCAATTCACGGAGAACCATCAGCCGCTGCGCTGTCTCACGTGGCATACCATCCAGCGGGTACGCGGGAGATGCCGCGTGCCGTCTGCAATTTCCGCGCTCAGCGGCGCACTGAGCGGGCAGGACTTGTGCAGCGGCTCATGCTATGCTTTTCCGGTCAATTTGTTTCACTGGAACGCGAGACACGCCACCAATGCGGCCGCGTATGCAGTCAGGGAGTCAGTTCGATGAGCAGACAACTCGTCATTACCTACTACGCGGATCGCGACATGCTGGGCCTCGTCTCCGATGAAGATTACGAGGCGTTCAAGGACATTCTGCTGGAGCAGCTGCATAAGGAATGGCCCAAGGCGGCGGTCGCAGTCGACGATGGCGAGCATGCCGGCGTCGACGTCGAAATCAGCGATGGCGACTTCGCCAATGCCAAAGCCGAGCAGGAAGCGAAATCGGACGTCGAGTCCCGGGTGCACGAGATCGCGAACGATGTGATCGAAGAGCGCGAGTGGGCTACGGAAGATTACGAGAACTACGACGACGATTACGAGGAAGAGCTCGACGAGCGCCGCAGCAGCAAGGACGAAGATCAGGAAGACTACTAGCCCAGATATTTCAGCGCGAGCGGCACGGAAACTTCCATTTGAAAGCGGCTGCCGCGACATAGGCACCGAGCTTGTCCAGTCCTTCCGGGTGCTCTACCAGCCAGCCTTGGATCGCGTCCGAGAAATCGCGGATCTTCGCGTTCTCCGGCGGGCAGAACAAGCTTTCCTCTCCGCCCACCGTGCGCGCGGCGAATCCGCTGACGAAGCCGACCAGATACCCTAGGCAGTAACCGTAGTCCTCCACCATCTCGGCATCGAGCTCGGCGTCCGCGTCATCGTTCGAGTCCTCTGTCGATGCGTAGTTGAGCGCGTTGCAGCGCTTCACCAGATCGAGACCTGTGGGAAAGCCGTCCCCACCCTGTGCAGCAGCGATGCATGCAAACAGGGCTAGTGCGGCGCCCAGCGCTAATCGACGTAACCAGCCCATGCGCGGCATGATACGCTGCCGTTCCGCGCTGCGCCTCTGCGCGCATCAGGGCGTGTCAGTCCGCCGTGCCGGTACCGGGCGCGAGCTGCTGTTCGAGGCGGCGCGCGAACACCTGCATCTCGCGCTCGGCCTGCTTATCGCCTTTGCGTTGAGCCGCCTCGATGCCCTGGCGATAGGTCTTCAGCGCCTGCGCCGGTCGGCCCGATTCTGTGTACGCGCGACCGAGCTGTTTCCATGCCGCCGAATAGTCGGGATCGAACGCGACCGCGCGCAGCAAATGCTCGATTGCAGCCTCGGGCTGCTGCAACTTGAGGTATTGGCTGCCCAGGCTGAAGCGCAGCAAAGCGCCATCCTTGCCGGCTTGCAGCAATCGCTCCAGATTTTCCGTCAGCGTGCTCATGGGCGGCTCAAAGCTCGATGCGCGTGCCGAGCTCTACCACGCGATTAGTGGGAATCTTGAAAAAGACCGTGGCGCTCGCCGCGTTGCGCGACATTGCGGCGAACAACTTCTCACGCCACAGCGCCATGCCGGGGGCCTGCGTTGGCACCAATGTTTGACGGCTGAGGAAGAACGACGTTTCCATCATATTGAACTCGAGCCCCTTGCTCGATCCAAGCTCCAGCGCGCGCGGCAGATCCGGCTCGTCCTTGAAGCCGTAGCGCACCGTGAGGCGATAGAACTCATTGCCCAGGGGATGTACTTCGATGCGTTGCGCATCGGGGACGTGCGGGATGTCCTCGGCGCGCACTGTCAGCAACAGCACGCGCTCGTGCAGGACTTTGTTGTGGTTCAGATTGTGCAGCAAAGCGTGCGGGACCCCTTCCTGCGTCGCGGTGAGAAACACCGCGGTCCCCGGTACGCGCACCGGCGGATGCTCGGTGATACTGGTGATGAACGGCTGCAATGCAATCGCGCCGGGCCGCAGCCGCTCGAACAGAATCTCCCGACCGCGCTTCCAGGTGGCGAGCAGAGTGTAAACCCCGATGCCGACCACCACCGGGAACCAGCCGCCTACGAGAATCTTCACTGCGTTCGCCGAGAGATATGCCAGGTCGATCGCGAGAAAGGCGGCCGAGATGGCCGCGCACACTGGCGTGGGCCAGCGCCACAGGTCGCGCATCACGAAAAAGATCAGGATCGAGTTGGTGGCCATGGTGCCGGTCACCGCGATGCCGTAGGCCCCGGCAAGGTTGCTCGAGGACCCGAAGCCCAGCACGAGCCCGACCACGGCGAAGTACAAACCCCAGTTCACCCACGGCAGATAGACCTGCCCGATCTCACGCTCCGATGTGTGCTCGATCATCAGGCGCGGACAATAGCCGAGTTGAATCGCCTGGCGCGTGAGCGAGTACGCACCCGAGATCACCGCTTGCGACGCGATGACCGTGGCCAGTGTGGCGAGCCCGACCATCGGGTAGAGCGCCCAGTCGGGCGCCAGGTGGAAGAACGGATGCTGAATGGCGGCCGGTTGATTGAGTACCAGCGCGCCTTGACCGAAGTAGTTGAGAATCAGCGCCGGGAACACGAACCACGTCCACGCCAGGCGAATCGGCCGCTTGCCGAAGTGCCCCATGTCGGCATAGAGCGCTTCGGCACCGGTAACGGCCAATACCACCGCGCCCAGCGTGAAGAAACCGTTCCAGCGATTCTCGACGAAGAATCGTATCCCGTAGTAAGGATTGAATGCCGCCAGCACACTCATCTGCTGCGCGATGTTGATCGCCCCGAGCACGGCGAGCACCACGAACCATATCACCATCACCGGACCGAACAGACGCGCGACGTGAGTCGTGCCCATCTGCTGGAACAGGAACAATCCGGTAATCACGACCAGCGTGATGGGTATGACATACGGATGAAACAGCGGCGTTGCCACCTCCAGACCTTCGATCGCCGAGAGCACCGAGATCGCCGGTGTGATCATGCCATCGCCGTAGAACAAAGCCGCGCCGAACATGCCCAGGCTCACCAGCACCCAGGTGGTGCTGCGGTGGCGCGGCTCGAGCGTGCGCCGAACCAGAGCCATCAGGGCCATGATGCCGCCTTCACCGCGATTGTCGGCGCGCATCATGAACGACACGTACTTGACCGTGACGATCAAGAACAAGGACCATACCGTCAGCGACAGCACTCCAAGGACATTGTCATGGGTGAGCGCCACGTGATATACGCCGGCGAAGCACTCCTTGAAAGCGTAGAGCGGGCTGGTGCCGATGTCGCCGTAGACGATGCCGATGGCGCCGATCGCGAGGCCCAGTACCCCGCGACGGGAGTCGGCGGCGTCGTGGAGCCCGCCGCTTGCGCCACTTTCCGCGGCAGGAGCGGCCGCGGGAGATATTTTTTGGTCCACTATGGTGGTTAACCGAAGCCAAAGCGATCTTAGCACGCTGACTTGTTGCAGTGTAGCAGACACGCCCGAGGCAGCCGTTTGCGCTACTATCGGGCACGCGTTCACACTCATTGCCGACTCTCATGCCCAAGCAGATCATCCACAGCGACGCAGCGCCGCAAGCGGTCGGCACCTATTCACAAGCCGTGCGTGCGGGCGACACCGTTTATCTCTTGGGGCAGATCGGGATTGAGCCCGCCTCGGGTGCTCTGGCCGACGGCGTGGATGCCCAGATCGAGCAGTGAGCTGGTGTCGATGGCCAAAGCCGGCAACCGGCGCGCAGCGTTAGCCGAAGCGCCTGCCTCGTCGCCAGCAGCAGCGACGGCGGCGCCAGCGCCTGCAAGCGAGGCCGCAGTTGCGGCGCCCAAGCCGGTCCGCGACAAGCTCGAGAAGCTCGGCGTGCGCCGCCAGCTCGACCTCATATTGCATCTGCCGCTGCGCTACGAGGACGAGACCAGGCTCGCACGGCTGGCCGACGCGCACAACGGCGAGACGGTTCAGCTCGAATGCGAGGTCGAGCACACCTCGGTGCAGTTCCGGCCCAAGCGCACGCTGGTGTGCCGCGTACGCGAGGGCGATGAAATTCTGCATCTGCGCTTTTTCAATTTCTATCCCAGCCAGCAGAAACAGCTGGCGCCCGGTACGCGTTTGCGACTGATGGGCGAGCTGCGCAAGGGCTTCTTCGGCGCCGAGATGGTCCATCCCCGCTATCGCGTGGTGCGCAGTGGCGATCCGCTGCCACAGGCGCTCACGCCGGTGTACCCGACCACCGCCGGGCTTGCGCAAACGGTGTTGCGCAAGCTGGTGGAGCAGGCCCTCGACGAAGTGGAACTCGCCGACACGCTGCCCGTAGAGCTTAGCGGCAAGCTGCGACTGCCTTCGTTCAAACAGAGCATCGTCTATCTGCACAACCCACCGACCGACGCACGCGTGGAGCTGCTGCAGGAGCGCACGCATCCTGCGTGGCGCCGGATCAAATTCGACGAGCTGCTGGCGCAGCAGCTTTCGATGCGGCTCCATCACCGGCGCCGACAGGCCGTAGCCGCGCCGCGCCTGCCGGAGCATCGCGATCTGCCGCCACGCCTGCTCAGCGCATTGCCGTTCTCGCTGACGCGCGCACAGCAGCGGGCGCTCCAAGAAATTCGCGCGGATCTGGCAAAGCCACACCCGATGCAGCGCCTCCTGCAGGGCGATGTCGGCAGCGGCAAGACCGTGGTGGCGGCGCTGGCGGCTTTGCAGGCCGTGGAAAGCGGATATCAAGTTGCAGTGATGGCGCCGACCGAGATACTCGCCGAGCAGCACTACGCCAAGTTCGCGCAGTGGCTGATCCCGCTTGGGGTCGACGTAGCCTGGCTGGCCGGTACCCTCAAGCGCAAGGAAAGGCGCGAACAGCTCGCTCGTGTTTCCGGCGGCACGGCGCAGGTCGCCGTTGGCACACATGCGCTGTTTCAGGACGAGGTGGAGTTCGCCAGACTGGGGCTTGCGATCGTCGATGAACAGCACCGCTTCGGGGTGGCGCAGCGCATGGCTCTGCGCTCTAAGGGAGAGCGCGCGACCGAGCAGCCGCATCAGCTGATGATGAGCGCGACGCCGATTCCGCGCACGCTGGCGATGAGCTTCTATGCCGATCTGGACGTCTCGGTGATCGACGAGCTGCCGCCGGGGCGCGTGCCGGTGTTGACCAAGCTGGTTGCCGAGACACGGCGCGAGGATGTAGTGGCGCGTGTGCGCGATGCCTGTATGGGTGGCCGGCAGGCCTACTGGGTCTGTCCGCTGATCGAAGAGTCCGAGGCGCTGCAGCTGCAAACCGCGCTCGATACATTCCAGCGCATCCGTGACACCTTCTCTGATCTGCGCGTGGGGCTGGTGCACGGACGGATGCCCAGCGCCGACAAGGCGGCCGTCATGGCGGCCTTCAAGGCGGGAGAGGTGCAACTGCTGGTGGCAACCACCGTGATCGAGGTGGGCGTAGACGTGCCCAACGCTTCGTTGCTGGTGATCGAGAACGCCGAGCGCATGGGGCTTGCGCAATTGCATCAGTTGCGTGGCCGCGTGGGGCGTGGCGCGGATGCGAGCGTGTGTATCCTGCTCTACCAGAATCCATTGTCGCCGACGGCACGCGAACGGCTGCGCATTATTTTCGAGAACAGCGACGGCTTCGAGATTGCCCGTCACGATCTGCGCATTCGCGGACCTGGCGAGTTCCTCGGGGTGCGTCAGAGCGGGCTGCCGATGCTGCGCTTCGCCGACCTGCAGACCGACGTCGATCTGCTCGAGGCGGCGCGCGACGCTGCGCAGCAGCTGCTCGACCGCTGGCCTGCGCGCGCGCAAGCGCATCTGCAGCGCTGGCTCGGCGCGCGGCAGGAATACCTGCGTGTGTGAGGTATGATTAGCCTCGTGTGAATGCTCCCTGCAAGCTGGCCGCGGCGGAGCTGCACCGGCGGAGTGAGAAGGCCCGCTGTCGAACCAATAACGATGTCAGGCACGCAGCTCTTGCCCTCGATCTACCTGGTAGCAGCCGTCCCGCTGTTCTGGATTGCGGTGGGTCTGATTGGTCTCGCGCATCAGACGCAGCGTGCCGAGCACGCGCGCCTGTATTTTCCGCTTGGGGCCGCCGGCGGCCTCGTGCTGGCGATGGCGGCGTATCCCGCTTTGTCAGGTGAGGTGCATGCGATCGTCCTGCCGCTTGGACTGCCCGATCTCCCGTTCCATCTGCGGCTGGACCACCTGTCCGCATTCTTTCTCATCCTGCTGGGAGCAGTGAGCGCCGGGATCTCGCTCTACGCCGGGGACTATTTCGCACTCAGCCGCTACGGCAACGTGCGGCTCATCTGTCTTCAGTACCATTTGTTCCTCGCCAGCATGGCGTTCGTACTGCTTGCGGACGACGCCTACCTGTTCATGGTGGCGTGGGAAAGCATGGCGCTCGCCTCCTACTTTCTGGTCACCACCGATCATGAAGTCGACGAGATCCGACGCGCCGGCTTCCTGTATCTGATCGTCGCACACATCGGTGCGATCGCGATTCTGCTGTGCTTCGGCACGCTGCAGCTCGGCCAGTGGAACTATACGTTCGACGCCATGCGCGGCAACACACTCGCAACGGGCTGGGCTGCGGTGGCGTTTCTGCTGGCGCTCGTGGGCTATGGCGCCAAGGCGGGTTTCCTGCCTGTACACATCTGGCTTCCGGAGGCGCATCCCGCCGCGCCGTCACCGGTTTCCGCTCTGATGAGCGGCGTCATGCTGAAAACGGCGATCTACGGACTGCTGCGCGTGACCTTCGACCTGTTGCACCAGCAGATCTGGTGGTGGGGGGTCGCGGCGCTCACGCTGGGATTGCTGACCGCGCTGTTCGGCGTGATGTTCGCCGCCGTGCAGACCGACATGAAGCGCCTGCTCGCCTACTCCTCGATCGAAAACATCGGCATCATCCTCGCCGGTACCGGCCTCGCGATCCTGTTCCACAGCTACAACATGAATGTGCTGGCGGCGCTCGCGCTGTCCGCCACGCTGTTTCACTGCATCAACCACGCGCTGTTCAAGAGCCTGCTGTTTCTGACCACCGGATCGGTGATGCACGCGACCAGTCATCGCAGTCTGGGCAAGCTCGGCGGTTTGATCCGCAGCATGCCTTGGGTGGCGGCGATCGCGCTCATCGGCACGCTGGCGATCGCCGGTCTGCCGCCGCTCAACGGCTTTGCCTCCGAGTGGATGCTGTTTCAGGCGTTCCTGCTCACGCCGAACCTGCCCAATACCTACCTCAACATGCTGGTGCCGGTGGGTACCGCTGCCTTCGCGCTCGCAGTGGCGCTTGCCGGGTATGTGATGGTGAAGTTCTATGGCATCGTGTTTCTCGGCCTGCCGCGCGAGCCGCTGGCCCACGCGCACGACGCCGGGCTGATGGAGCGTGCCGGTCTGTTGTGGCTCGCGCTGTGGTGCGTGGTACTCGGCGTGCTGCCGGTGTTCGCCGTGTCCGCGCTCGATCCGCTGGTGCACGCGCTGACTGAAGGCTCGCTCCAGGAGAGCATGCGCAAATCGAGCTGGCTGTTTCTCACCGCGAGCTCGCCGGAGAAGGCGAGCTACGGTCCGCTGTTGTTCCTGCTTGGCATCGTGCTCGTGTGGCTGGCGACGTTTCTGCTGGTGCGCCGGTTCTATCATGGGCGCGTGCGCCGGGCCGATCCGTGGGATTGCGGTTTTGCCGGATTGAATGCGCGGATGCAGGATTCCGCGGAAGGCTTCGGGCAGCCGATCAAGCAGATCTTCGAGCCGTTCTTTCGCCTCGAGCGCTCGCACCCGAGCCCGTTCGATGCACGGCCGGCGTATTTCTCGCGCATCGACGATCGTTTCTGGTACTGGGTCTATGTGCCGGTGATCAGGCTCACCGAGACGCTGTCTGCACTGGTCGGCTGGCTGCATCAGGGTCGCATTCACGTCTACCTGATCTACAGCTTCGCAACATTGCTGGTTTTGCTGCTCCTCATCCAGTGATGAATCCCGGCTATTTCGTGTCGCAGCTGTTGCAGACGCTGCTTGCGGTGTTCCTGGCGCCGCTCATGCTCGGTTGGGTGAATCAATGCCGCGCGTGGCTGCAGAACAAGAGCGGGCCCGGCCTGCTGCAGCCGTATCGCCTGCTGCTCAAGCTGTTCCTGAAGGACGCCGTCATCGCACACAACGCGTCGTGGCTCTTCCGCCTGGCGCCTTATGTCGTCTTCAGCGGGATGGTGCTGGCGGTGAGCATCGTGCCGGTGCTGGCGACCGACCTGCCATTCTCACCGGCGGCGGACGTGATCGCCCTGGTAGGGTTGTTCGCCACAGCACGCGTGTTCATGGCGCTGGCCGGCATGGACATCGGCACCGCCTTCGGCTCGATGGGCGCGCGCCGCGAGATGCTGGTGGCGAGTCTCGCCGAGCCTGCCCTGCTGATGGTGTTCTTCACGCCGGCGCTGATCAGCCAGTCTACTGCGCTCACCACGATCGTCGAGGCACTCGGTCATCGCGAGCTCACGCTGTATCCGAGCATGGCGTTTGCAGCCGTCGCGTTCCTCATGGTGCTGCTGGCCGAGAATGCCCGCATCCCGGTAGACAATCCGGCCACGCACCTGGAGCTCACCATGATCCATGAGGCGATGATCCTGGAGTACTCCGCGCGTCACCTCGCGCTCATGGAATGGGCGCATGCCATCAAGCTGATGACCTACATCTCCATCGGCATCGCGCTGTTCGTGCCCTGGGGGATCGCGCAGGCCGGCGACTGGGCGATGATGCCGCTGTCGGTTGGCGTGCTCATCGTCAAGCTGGCGCTCGCGGGGGCAGGTCTTGCGGGGCTCGAGATGGTATCGGCCAAGATGCGCATCTTCCGCGTACCGGAATTCTTAGGAATGGCGTTTCTACTGGCGGTGCTTGGGATGCTCACCCACTTCCTGCTCGAGGTGAATCCGACGTGAGCCTTTCGTTCACCAACCAGCTCATCGATCTGATGGCGGCGCTGCTGCTGCTCATCGCGTTCGCCATGCTGTCGCAGCGGCGCATTCTGCGGTTGATACACCTGTTCGCAGCCCAGGGCCTGGTGCTGGCGGTCAAC
>Ga0335084_10008460_pt1 | contig 10256 bp, 9 predicted proteins | sample Lox_Sample_44_FD_206721 | JGI IMG/M metagenome (GOLD analysis project Ga0335084, IMG submission 206721) | Soil microbial communities from Loxahatchee National Wildlife Refuge, Florida, United States - Lox_Sample_4.4 | ecosystem: Environmental > Terrestrial > Soil > Wetlands | place: USA: Florida... | reverse complement strand
TGGCAAGCAAACTGCGCGCCGCTCGATACATTGTCGATCCGGTAACGTTGTCCGTTGTGTATCTCGCTGCGCAGATGCGCAAACCCCTCCTGATTGAAGGGCCGCCTGGATGCGGCAAAACGGAGCGTGCCTATGCCGTGGCGGAGGCCGCCACTACGCCTGTGGAGCGTCTGCAGTGCTATGCCGGGATCACCGAAGACAAGGCCATCGGGAGATTCGACGAAGCCTTACAGAAATTGTTTCTCGAGACCCAGAGCGAGAATTTGGCGAAGGATTGGAATGGCATTCGACAGCGGTTGCATACGCTCGACTTCTTCGTAGAAGGTCCTCTACTCCGTGCCTTGCGCCGCCCAGAGCGTCCCTGCGTTCTGCTGATTGATGAAATCGACAAAGTAGACCAGGGCTTCGAGGCCCAGGCTTTCAAAAGGAGCGCGAGTTGTTTCGGTTTGGGACGGTATCTGTACTACTTCACAGGTACGTGGGTTGATCTCGACGAGCGAAAGCGGCCGAAGTCAGTACCGCAATTAGCCGGCTGGGCGACACCCGCAGGCTGGCGGGAAGGCCTTCGCCCGCGGCGTATAGAAGAAGCAAAGTCGAATCAGCCTGCTGTCGCAAAAGACTCCGATGGCCAGCACGATTGCAACGGTAACGCGGCTAATGGCGACGTTCTGCGCCAGATTGAGAGCATGGAAAAGACGGTCGGCAAGCGCATGTATCGCGGGATATTGAAGAGCGTCGCCAGGGTGTGGAATCCGAAAGAGATTCAGGACAAGGCAATCCAAGAAAGGGTCGTGGCGCACATGCAAGCGGCGGAGCGAGGGTTGCGGCGGGCCGAAGCGGCGAGAGAAAAGGCGGGGCTGGCCACGTTCGCCAGGGTCCTTGGAGCGCTGCGGCTGAGTTCACTTGACCAGGTGGACAATCTCAAGACCTTGCAGGAGATCGTGAGCACTCTAGAAGGTCCCTGTGAGGAAACTAGATAAGGCATTTGTCCGCGGGAGTGGGCTGCGCTATAATTGTGTACACAAGTGTACTCATTCGGAGATCGATTATGGGAACTCTTAAAGTCGGAATTCGGGAATTTCGCGAGAAACTCGCCAGCTACTTGTTGGAAATCGATGAGACAGTAGCCATCACCCGTCACGGGGATACGGTTGGCTATTACATTCCAGCGCGCCGCAAGCGCAGTGACGCGGAACGCGCAGCGCTCAAAGAAGCGGCCTCGCGCCTACAGGATGCGCTTGCTGCAGAGGGGATTTCCGAGGAGGAGATCCTGAAAGACTTCAAGCGCTGGCGCCGCGGTGAGCACAAATGACAGAGCGCAGAGGGCTGGTATTGGATGCAAACATTCTGCTGCGCTCAGTTTTTGGGAAACGCGTGCGACAGATATTCGAAAAGTATGAAGACGACGCCAGGTTCTACACGCCGGATGTCTGTTTCCAGGATGCACGCCGATACATCCCGGTTATTTCGAAGGAGCGCAGGTTTGATGTGGACCTCGGCCTCTCGGTGCTTGATCAAATCGGGCGTATCGTGGAACAGGTGGACCGCAGCCTCTATGAGGAGCATCAGAACGCAGCGCGTGGACGCATCGATTTACGTGATCCCGACGACTGGCCGGTTGTAGCTACTGCCTTGCTGCTCGACTTACCGATTTGGACCGAGGATCAGGACTTCTTTGGAAGCGGTATCGCAACTTGGACGAGTGATCGGGTAGAACTCTATTTGCAGGAACGCTGACACTAATTTTGCGGGCATTACTATTACAGATGAGCAAGCCTCCAAAACACATATTGCAATTGCCCATCGAGAAGCGGGCCGAGATTGCCTTCAAGGTCGCCGTTGCCAAAGTGATCGACGAGCATACCCGCTTGGGACTACCTGTCTACGTGTGGCGCAACAGCAGGGTCGTGAGACTGTCCCCGAAAAGAACGGGTAAGTCTTCGAGATCCCGACACTAGAACTTTTCGTATCCGGCGAACCTGCCGCGATTCTGTGTAGCTCCCACCTCACCAAAGCCTGCACGCGCGATCAAGCTTTCCGGGGTCACTTCGCCGTTTTGATCCCGCCCTTACTGATCGCGAGCCATCGCCCATCACAATCAATCCGTAGAGAGGAAAGCTTGTCATGATCTTACCCCAGAGCACACCCTTGTTTTCTCCGGGCAGAATTGTTGCCACCCCGGGCGCACTAGCATTGCTGGACAAAGCCCAAAAGTCGCCGTCGGAGTTCCTCTCGCGACATCTTCGGGGAGACTGGGGTGACCTGTGCCAAGAGGACAAAGCAGAAAATGAATTGAGCCTTCAGCACGACTTCCGGCTGCTCAGCAGCTATCCGGTTACCGAGACCGACACCCTCTGGATCATCACCGAGGCCGATCGCTCGGTGACTACACTGCTGCTTCCTTCCGAGTACTGACCCGTTTTTCATCGGGCAACCTGCGGATTCGCCGCACTCGAAACCGCTACGCAATTCCAAAAGAAATGAGGATGGCCATGAGAATTCGTGTGTCTACAAGAGCCAACCTGTACAACCAGCGCAAACAAGAGCATGTGGAACGAGGTTACCGAATTGAAGATGAGCGGCCGATTCCTGTGAATGGGCTTTACTCATTCGTCGCTGTGCGCGAGGAATCACATTCCGATCGAGTGGACGACTTGGTTGCGCAGGCGCTCGGAGGCAAGACGCGATGAGACCTCATGGAAAAATCAAGCTGGGATTCTTCCCATTGCCAGTCGCGGAAGCCAAGCGCCTGAGGAAGTGTCTGGTCGGTTCTGAGTTCTCTGCACTCGATCCATGTGTGGGAGATGGAGTGGCACTCGTCCACCTACTTGATGGGATGCAAGCACACCGATACGGAATCGAAATCGATGCATACCGAGCTGAACAGGCCCGGACCCTGGGGATCGAAACAGTGCAGGCCAGCGCCTTCGACGTGCGCAGTCCGGCAGAGGCTTTTTCTCTGCTGTACCTCAATCCTCCTTATGACCTCGAAACCGGCGCCACCGATAACCAGAGATTGGAACAGGTTTTCTTGGAGCATACCTACCGCTGGCTGAAACCGAGCGGAGTGCTGGTATTCATCATTCCGCAGCCTCAATTGCGGGCATGCGCGCGGGTCTTGAGTGAGCACTTCGCTGACCTGTCGGTCTACAGGCTTACGGAACCAGCCAGCGTGCAGTACAAACAGATTGCGGTTCTCGGAGTACGGCGAAAGCGGCACCACCAGGTCAGGGACTCGCAGTTGCTTGAGTCTGTCCGATGGCTCGAACAGTTGGCTATCAAGTCCGACCTTGAGCCTCTGGGTGAGGTTACATCCGTTCGCTATGAAGTCCCCACTTCAGGCCCGGTCACGCTCGTCCACACCGGAATTCCACTGGATGAAGTTGAAGACCTGTTGCTGGAGTCCGCGGCCTATCGTCAGGCAAGCCGCATCCTCCTCCCAAAACAGCAGGATGTCCGAGGCAGACCACTCACGCCGTTACACGGCGGACACGTCGGATTGCTTTGCACCGCAGGAATGCTCAACGGCGTCTTTGGCGAAGGTGAAGATCGGCACATCGCTCACTGGCGATCCGTCAAATTCACCGACCATTGGGAAGAAGAGGAAGCGGACGGCACTCGAATCCTGCATGACCGGGAACGCTTCTCGCATGAACTGACACTGGTCTTTGCCAATGGCAAAACCCAGACCCTTACCCATGAAAAGAAGGAACCCGAATGAAGAATGCTCACCTGCGCTTCGGTTGGCTGACCTACGTGAAGAGCACGGAGAAGACAACCACCAGCATCAAGCTTCACCTGGACCGTTTTATCGGCGAAGTGTTGCCCGATCCACCCCGGCAGGCCAAGGCGCACTTGATCTCGGTGATTGGCGGCGACACTCAGATCTCTGCCATCAGCGCGGCCATATCCATGACAGACAGGTTCATCGTGGAAGGCCCGGACGTGCAGCCGACCCGTGTGTGTCTGGAGCGAAATGCGCAGTGTTTCAAGGGATCCATACAAATCCCTGGACGAAAGAAGCCGCTGCGTCACCTCATTGCAATGTCCGAGGAGTTCGCTTCAGGGAACATGTCGTCCAACACAGGAAGAACCCTGTTGGCCGGCTCGGAGGATGTCTTTGTCTGGGCTTCCATTGCCCAGATTTACGGAATTCCAGGAGTCCCGGAGTGGGCCGAGTGGTTTTCAGAGGAACTGAAAACGCATCGCGCGATGAGCCACATCCTCGGCATTGGGTGTGACCCAGTGGCGGTCAAGGGAACCAAGGAGCAGTTTCTCGACTGGCTGAGCTGGGGAGTCGAAAGTGAGGCAATTCGATTTCCGGCTGAAGCAGGTTCGATCCGCTGGCCGAGTTCGAGGTTGGGGGACATCATTGTTCCGCGAAACACCCATGAGCCATTTAACGATTGAGATCGATTTTCCCGGCTTAACGTAGAATCAGAAAAGGGTTGGCTGTTCGCCCAAGGCTGCTAAATCTGTTTGATACAGGCGTCTATGCGTTGCTCTGTTTTTGTTGTTTGCGGGGCTCTACTGCTCTTTCTTGTCGCTCGTCCGGTGCTGCACGGTCAGACTACAGTGACGTTGCCGGAGCCTGTCGATTCCGATGGAGACGGCCTCAGTGACGAACTGGAGCAATCCTTGTTAAGCGAGTTCGCTCCGAACTTCATGATGGACGGCCAAGACTGCTCAAATCTCCCTGCAGAGTTCATGCGTGACCTGAATGTCCCAAAAGTGCAAGCGGAAAATGGCACCATTTATGGCCAAGTCTTTCCCGTAATGACAGCTAGCTCGGCGGGGCAGACTCTGGAACTCCACTTTTATCACTTGTGGAGTCAGGATTGTGGTTCTCGAGGTCATCCTCTGGACACTGAGCACGTATCCGTTCTCGTCCGCGCCTCGGGTGGAACCGGGAGTGTGGCACGGTGGAGGGCGGTGTATTGGTACGCGGCGGCACATGAAGATACCGTGTGCGATGTGAGCCAGATCACGCGTGCGGTGACGCTGAAAGCAGAAGATCACGGCGCAACGGTGTGGATCTCTCCGGGGAAACATGCTTCGTTTCTCGATCCGGAACTGTGTCATCGTGGCTGTGGAAGCGATCGTTGTGAGAATATGCAATCGTTCGCAGTTAATCAGGTCGTGAATTTGGGAGAAATCGAGAGACCCATGAACGGGGCCTTGTGGACGTCATCTCCCAGTTGGCCCTTGGCTGCGAAAATGACAGGAAGCGATTTTCCCGCCATTCCACTCGCGCGGCTCGAAACGCTGCCGTCGTCAGACATAGCGTGGTTCAATCCTGGGCGACATCCGACTCAAGGAATGATTGCAATCAGCAACTCCACCGCGGACGCGGTTGCGACGAGCGGCGATAACACCTTCACCGCCATTTCTGTCGCCGGTGACTCGACCGGCAATGCTCTCGCAAAGAGCTATCGGAAAACTGTACACGCAATCGGCACTTCTGCTCGCCATGTCGGCAATGCTTTGCGCCCGAAACCTAAGACGAAATAAGTACACACGGCGGATGAGCATGGCAAGTCAGTGCCATGACACCCTGCCTGAGACGGCCTGAGCGAAAAATACGCAAGCGAGCTTTCCGCGAGTTAGGCCCATCCCTGCAAGTTGTTCACTTCCTTTACGTCGTTCTACTGCGGCCTTCCATTCGTCGGCTGAGGTTTTTCCATGCCTGAACTGTCCACGATTTATGACTACATGCGCGCCAACGCTGGTTTACTCGGAGCGCGAATCCTCGAAGAATATCCGGCCCTGCACCAGTTCGAGGATCCAATCTCACCCCGTGTAGAGGGCTTGCTGCGAAGGCCTTTCCCCGCGCAAGCCATCGCGATCATGGGCCTAGCCAAGCGATGGCAAGCAGCGCGGACAGCAATGGTGGTCGCGGAGTGCGGGACGGGCAAGACCTTGATCTCGTTGGGAGGTGCGCATGTCCACAGCGCGGGCAAACCATACACTGCTCTGGCCATGGTGCCTCCGCACCTGGTCGAGAAGTGGGCGCGGGAAGCGTTTCTGACTTTGCCGGGCATACGAGTATTTCTGATCGACGATCTGCGCAACGGCGGAGACGAGAACAAAGCGCATGGAGTAAACGAAGTCCGGCTGCGCAACGGCCGGATCGTGCGCGAAGGCTTCCAGACCACTCTCAGCGAACTGCGCTTACGAAGGTCCTCGACGACTCCCCGTCAGCGCTGGCTGTCATTGTGTGGACGTCCATCCTTGTTCATCGTGGGCCGCGAACGGGCGAAGCTCGGATACTTCTGGCGCCACGCTTACCGGGTGCCGCGTTCGGGTCCCTACCTCGGGTGCGTGGTCAACTCCGACACCGGCAGGCCCGTCATTGTGGAGGAGGGCCGATTGACGGCTGCCGAATTTGAAAAGGTCAAAATTGCAGAGACCCTGGAATCCAGGGGTGATAAACCATGCCGTCCCATCCATAGCGCGCTCTGGCAAGTCGATTCCGACAAGATCCGGCGCATGGCGCCGATTGAGTTTATTGGGCGATACATGCCGGGTTGGTTTGATTACGCGATCTGCGACGAAATCCACCAACTGGCCGGCGACACGGCGCAAGGCAATGCTCTCGGAACTTTGTCCTCCTGTACCAACCGCATCGTGGGATTAACTGGAACGCTGCTCGGTGGCTATGCGGATGACTTGTTCAACACCTTGTTTCGGCTCGAAGCCGCGAGGATGAAAGAGCACGGCTATGAATGGGGGACTACGGGGCGGAGTTCCTTCACACAAGATTACGGCGTCCTCGAAACGATCACCAGAGTTGAGCCATCGGACAATCGCTGTTCCAAGAGGAAAGCCACCAGCACAGTCCGGCGAAAGCCCGGAGCATCACCGCTGCTCTTCGGCGAATTCCTGATGCAGTTGTGCGCGTTTGTCTTCCTCGAAGACATTTCCGGAGAGCTACCACCTTACGAAGAGAGTTATCTGAGCGTCCCGATGGACCCGCTGATGATGGCTGCGTATCGGGAACTGGAAGATGCCATCCGCAAAGCCTTGAAGGAACACCGCGGGAACCGGTCGGTGTTGAGCACGATGCTGAACACTTTGCTGCTCTATCCAGATCATCCCTATGGGCTCGGGACCTTGTACGGCGCCGAGTTCGATCCCGAACTGAAGCGCAACGTTCGGTTTGTCATTGCGGAGACTCAAGACCTGCCAGAAGAACAGCTTTATTCCAAGGAAAGGAAGCTAATCGAGGAAATCAAGAAAGAACTCGCCGAAGGAAGACGCTGCCAGGTGTTTGCGGTGTACACCCAGAAACACGATGTCACGGCACGTTTGCAGCGGATTTTGAATAACGAAGGAATTCGCACCGCAGTACTCAAGTCGAGCGTGGACACATCCAAGCGGGAAGCCTGGTATGCACGGCAGATTAAGGAAGGCGTGCAGGTTGTCATCTCGCATCCAAAACTGGTTGAAACCGGTCTCGATCTCCTCGATTTTCCAACCATCATCTTTTACGAATCAGGGTATTCATTGCACACACTGCGCCAAGCCAGCCGGCGTTCGTGGCGCATCGGCCAACGACGGCCTGTTCGGGTGAAGTTTCTCTGCTATGAGGGCACAATGCAGACCGCTTGTCTGCGGCTGATGGGCAAGAAACTTCTCGTCGCCCTCACCATGGAAGGAAAGTTCGCCGGCGAGGGACTCCAGAACATCGACGAAGACGATGACATGCTATCGGCGATGGCGCGCGAACTGGTGGAGCGGAATGGAATTGGAGAAACGGCTGATTCAGTTTGGAAGGCCCTTAGCGCGGAGCACAACAAGCTGTTTCCATCGACTGCATGTCCTGTTGATGACGGGTCTTCCGTCGAAGTGGCTCCCGGTTTGCTGGCGGGCCAGAATACTCCTGCCGCGCTCATCGAAGAAGCCATTGGCGGCGATTCCGTTTTGATCTTCGGCCAACGGCCCGGGACGCTGGGCAGAAGGCCACGTGGCAGGCCGATCGTTCCCGAACAGGCATCGTTGTTCGGTTGAGACAAATAGCTGCCGTCATTCCCCTCTTCATCTCCCTTTTCGTTCTCCCCCACTCTGAAATCACAAATTCAATCCAACAAGGAGGAAGCAGTATGTCCGAAACAAGTACGCTCATTGGCTATAGCGGCCGGACCATTGGCCGCGAAGAACTGGTGCTGGTGCCCACACCGCCAGCTACCGAAACGCACCGCCCGATCCCGCATCACGAGATCGTACAGGCGCTTATCGAAACTCTCGGATTCCGTCATATCGGAGTCGTCCACGATGAGTACGCGGTTTCGCCGGACGGGATGAAGATGTTCGGCGTTCTCGACCTTGCAACCGAGATGGAGGGCTGCCGTTTCTCCATCGGATTGCGCAATTCACATGACAAGAGCATGCGTCTGGCAATGACCTGCGGCTACCGGGTGTTTGTCTGCTCCAACATGGCGTTCTCGGGAGACTTCACGCCCGTGCTTGCCAAGCACTCCAAGTCGTTTTCCCTGATCGACTGCCTTTCGGTCGGTGTGGACCGGATGCAGCGCAACTTCGAGCCCATGCGAAAGCAGGTGGAGGCGTGGCAGCGATGCGAAGTCACCGATGTGACAGCGAAGGTGGTCATCTACGAGGCGTTTGTCGAGGGCCAGCTCGAAGCGCCGAAACACCTGGCCCGGACCGTACATGATTTGTACTTCGAGCCGAAGTACGAAGAGTTCCGGTCGCGGACAATCTGGAGTCTGTCGAATGCTTTCACGTCGGCTTTCAAGGAACTGGAGCCGATTCCACAATTCAAAGCCACTGCGAAATTGGGAGAGTTCCTGGAATCGCGGTTCTCGCAATCGTTTTGACGCGGTGCGGCGGTGCCCGGCCGGACCGCCAACCCTTATATTACGATCTTTCGCCAGCAGTCATTGCGAGAAGCTCTGTCCCCGCATGTGGACAATCTTTTGGGTAACCGCTCGCGTCAGTTGACATGCCGCAGGTTTCCGCGTTTTCATTCCTTGAGCAGACCGACCATGAGCACACGAGATAGTCGCAACCTGTGGCATCTGGTCTGGGCTGTTTGCCTTCTAACTTCATGCCAAGCATTCAGCCAAGCCACCGCTGGCACGATTTCTGGTACGGTTCAAGATGCCCACGGGGCCCTGGTTGTCGGCGCCAGCGTAACCGTCCGCAAACTCGACACAAACTCTGAGCGTTTACTGGTAACGGAATCCGACGGTAGATTCAGATTTCTGGGGCTTGCGATTGGTCCGTATGAATTGACCGTTGAGCATACTGGGTTTGCGAAGTACGCACGGGGACCTATTCGGCTCCTGCTCGATCAGGATGCGGTGGTCAACCCAGTCTTGCAGGTTGCAACCGCGGCCGAGACGATTACCGTCAAGGACGATGCGCCGTTGCTGAACACGACAAGCCCGGAAGTCGGTGTGCGATTTGATCAGCGCCGGTTAACCGATCTTCCCACCCTGCCCTCGTTAGGCGACGGCGGATTTCGTGACGTTTTCGCATTTGCCCTCTCGGCACCTGGAGTCAGTCAACTCAACAGCGGAAACCAGGTGTTTGCAGCGGGCACGAACTTCTCAGTGAACGGCTCGCGTCCTCGCAGCAACAGCTTTACGATTGACGGGCAAGACGCGAACGACCCTGTCAGCACGGGGCCGCAGTATGGGCTGAACAATCCCGAAATCGTCCAGGAGTTCCAGTTGATCACCAACCAGTTCTCGGCTGAATATGGCCGGGCGGCGGGATCGGTCGTGAGCGTAGTCACCAAAAGCGGGACCAACGACTTCCATGGCTCCGGATTCTGGTTCCACAATGACAACGCTTTGAACTCCTGCAGCAATCTGGACAAGCGTGCTGGATTGACAGATCCGCGTTTTTGCAGTTTGCTTTCCGATGGCCGCGATGAGGCGCCATTCAGAGTTGAAAACCAGTTCGGCGGTACAGTGGGCGGCCCAATCCGAAGAGACCGGACGTTTTTCTTCGGGTCGGTACAGCGTTGGACCGACCGGCAATTGGGTTCGGGGACATCCATCAGCGGAGTGCCCACGGAAGCCGGAAAGGAGCTGCTGCGATCCACTGTCGGATTGCGCCCTCAGGTTGCCGCGCTCTTGCAGTTTGTACCCGGTGCTGCAAGGCAAGGGACGGATTCGGATGGCAGTCAAACCTTTGCCGCCTATTGCGTCGGGGGCGGGACGCTGCCTTCGTGTTCCCCAGGCACAAGAGTGAACATCCCGACTGGGACTATCACGGGTTCTGCCGCC
>Ga0335084_10008459_pt1 | contig 10257 bp, 12 predicted proteins | sample Lox_Sample_44_FD_206721 | JGI IMG/M metagenome (GOLD analysis project Ga0335084, IMG submission 206721) | Soil microbial communities from Loxahatchee National Wildlife Refuge, Florida, United States - Lox_Sample_4.4 | ecosystem: Environmental > Terrestrial > Soil > Wetlands | place: USA... | reverse complement strand
AGACGAGCGGCGGTGTCGACGTTCGCCGCCTTGTCGGCGCCCGCGCACAACTGAACGGCGGCGGCAAGGAAGCGTGTGCTCATGGCGTTGGACGGACGTGGCAGGTCGCGCAGCCTCCCGCAACCCGCACGGCGCAACGCCGCGACGCTATCGGAGGGGGCGCCGCCGGGTCAAGACACAGTCTTCCTTGCCGCTGCGCTGAACGGTGTGGTAGCTCGAATACACGCAGCGGACGGGACGGGCGGCAGCATGGCGAGCGAGGACAAGACACCGGTCCGGCTGATCAAGCGCTACGGCAATCGCAAGCTCTACGACGTCGAAGCCAGCCGGTACGTGACCCTCGACGGCATCCGCGCGCTGGTACAGGCCGGCGCCGATGTGCGGGTGATCGACAACGACGGCGGCGAAGACCTCACCCGCGTCACCTTCGCGCAGATCATCTACGAGGCGGAGCGCAAGACCAACAGCGGCGCCGGCGGGCTCTCGCTGCCTCTGCTGCGGCGGTTGGTGCAGTTCGGCGACGAGGCGGTGCGCGACCTGCGCCGCGGCGTCGAGCGCGGCCGGGAGGCGCTGGAGAGCGTGCGCGAGGCAGCCGAACAACGGGTGCAGCGGCTGGTCGGCACCAACCGCGGCAAGCGGCGCAAGCGCTCCTCGCTGTTCGAGGAACTGCTCGAGGCCCCGCAACGCACGCTCGACGACTTGCAACACCGGATCGACGCCCAGGTTCGGCAGTCCGTCGAGCGGGTGACCAGCCACCCCACCCTGCGCAAGGAGCTGCAGCGGATCGAGCAGAGCCTGCATCAGCTCGAACAGCGCATCGGGCAGATCGGCAAAGGACGGCGCAAGCCCGCCGCGCCCAAGGCCCGCCGCGCCAAGCGATAGTGGCCGCGGCGGCCCACCTCATGCCGCCGCCTCGACAGCCCCGGTCCCGGATGCGAAGATTCCTTCGTCCCCATGGCCGCCGCCGCGATCACCGTCACCGCCCTCGACCATTTCGTCCTGCGCGTGTGCGACCTCGAGCGCTCGGTGGCCTTCTACCGCGACGTCCTCGGGCTGCCGGTCGAGTGCCTCGACGAGTATCGCGCCGGCACCCGCCCCTTCGTCTCCGCCCGCGTCGGTGACCAGTTGATCGACCTCGTGCCGGACCCGACCTATGACCGCGATGCGGGCCTGCGCAGCGGCGGTTTCATGCACCTGTGCGTGCGCGTCGCCGGCGCCCTCGAGCGCGATGTGCTGCCGCGGGTGCGAGCGCGCGGCGTCGAGGTGGTCGAGGACGCGCCGATGGTTCGCCTCGGGGCCACCGGCTACGGACGGTCGATCTACGTCCGCGACCCGGACGGCTATGTCGTCGAGCTCAAGGAGGAAGCCGCATGAGCGCACCGCGCGGCCATGTCCACGTCTATCGGGGTCAGGTTCCGTTCTGGCTGGTGCTCGCCGTGGTTGCCCCGCTTGGTTTGGTGTTCCTCACGTCGCTGGTGCTGGCCGTCGCGCTCGCCGGCGCCGCCGCGGCGCTCGTTACGCTGTTCCTGCCGCGGATGGGAAAGCGGGCCGCACCGGACGCACCCAACACCATCGACCTCGATCCGTCGCAGTACCACCGCATCGACGCGCGGCCGCCGCGCGATCCCCACTGACGCGCGCCGAGCGCAGAGCCCCGTGGAGTCCATCATGAGTGTGAAGCCGACCGACGAATACATGCACCCGAACACCGGCGAGCCGAACTTCAACGAGAGCATGTACTTCAACTTCTACGATCGGCGAGCCCGCTTCGGCGCCTTCGCGCGGATCGGCAACCGGCCGAACGAACGCTACGCGGAGATGACCATCGCGATCTACCAACCCGACGGCACCGCGCTGTTCAACTTCAAGCGACCGGAGATTGCCGACAACAGCGCCTTCGCGGCGGGGGGCATGGGCTTCGCGGTGGTCGAGCCGTTCAAACACGTGCGGGTCAGCTACGACGGGCACGCGGTCTATCTGGCGCAGCCGCGCGATCTCGAAGATCCGCGTCGCGCCTTCACGACCAATCCGCACGTGCCGGTGTCGCTGGCGCTCGATTGGTACGGCTCGAGCCCGATGTACGGCGGCGAGGCGCCGGAAAGCAGCGAGATGACCTTTGCCCGCGGCCATTACGAGCAGCATGGGCGGGCCGCCGGCACGCTCTCCGTCGACGGCGTCAGCCACCGGGTCGAGGGTCTCGGCTTGCGCGACCATTCGTGGGGCCCGCGCTCCTGGCAGTCGCCCGCCTATTACCGCTGGCTCATCGGCCAGTTCGATGACGGGTTCGGCTTCATGGGCTCACAGATCGTCACCCAGGCAGGCACCGAGCTGCTGAGCGGCTTCGTGTTCAAGGACGGGGCCAATCACTTCGTGCACAGCCTCGACCTGCGCACCGAGTGGCGGGATCCCGAGCACTACCACGACCGCCTCGACCTGCGGCTGCACAGCACCGACGGCGACGTGCACATCACCGGCAAGGTCCTCACCATGCTGCCGCTGCGCAACCGGCGCGACGACAAGGTCACGCGGATCAGCGAAGGCCTGACCGAGTGGCGCTGCGGCAACCAGGTGGGCTACGGATGGTCGGAATACCTGGACCAGCTGGCGTGAGCGCTGCGTCGACGCCGCGCCGCGGGTGTCGCATGTGCCACAGAGGCCGTCGCGGCGCGGTCCAAAGCCGGCAGTGAGGCAGGGATGTCAATGAAGGTCCTCCCCGTTCCCCAGCTCATGGACAACTACGCCTACCTCGTCATCGACGAGGACACGCGCCAGGCGGGCGTGGTCGACTGCGCCGAAGCCGAGCCGGTGTTGAAGGCGATCGAGCGCGAACGGGTGACACTCGTCGCCATCCTGCCGACCCACCATCACTACGACCACGTCGGCGGCAACCAGGACCTCCTCGCCGCGCACCCCACCCTGGCCGTCTACGGCGTCGACGAGCGCATCCCCGGGGTGACCAAGCGCGTGCGCGACGGCGATCACCTCCGCGTCGGCGGCCTCGCCGCGACCGTGATCTTCATCCCCGCCCACACGACCGGGCACATCGCCTATTACTTTCCGCGCGAGCAGGCGGTCTTCACCGGCGACACCCTCTTCGCGGGTGGCTGCGGCCGACTGTTCGAAGGCGACGCTGCTATGATGATCCAGTCGCTCTCCAAGCTCAGCGTCCTGCCCGACGAGACACGCGTGTACTTCGGTCACGAATACACCGAGAAGAACCTCCGCTTTGCGCTGACCCTCGAGCCGCACAACACGGTGCTACGGGAGAAGCACGCGTGGGCCGAGGCGCAGCAGCGCCACGGCGGCACGACCACGCCGACCTCCATCGCGTCGGAGCGGGCGACCAACCCGTTCCTGCGCTGGGACAGCGCCGAGCTTCGGCAGACGTTGAAGCAACGCTTCCCCGGCTTGCCGATGGACGACGTCAGCGTGTTCGCGAAGACGCGTTCCTTGAAAGACGAGTTCTAAGCCCCCCGCGGCGCTGACCGAGGCGTATGCGAGTCATCGTCACCGGGGGAGCGGGATACATCGGCGCGCACGTGGCGCGGGCGCTGGCGGCCGACGGCCACGTGCCGGTCATCGTCGACGATCTGCGCCGCGCGACGCGACAGCGCGCCGGCGACTTCGCGCTCGAGCCGATCGCGCTCGAGGACACGGCCGCCCTGGTCGATTGCTTCCGGCGCCACCGGCCCGACGCCGTCGTGCACCTCGCCGGTTACATCAGCGTCGCGGAGTCGGTCCGCCTGCCGGACAAGTACTGGGGCAACAACCTGGGTTGCGGGGCGAGTCTGCTGCTCGCCTGTGCCCGGCATCCGGTCCAGGCGTTCCTGTTCTCATCCACCGCCGCGGTCTACGGCAACGCCGAGGTGACGCCGATCCCAGAGCAGGTCCCCCTCGCTCCCACCGCTCCGTACGGTGCGTCGAAGCTCGCGTTCGAGCGCCTGCTCCACGCCAGCGCCCCTGCGCTGGGAATGCGCTCGGCGGCGCTGCGCTATTTCAACGCGGCCGGGGCGAGCGTCGATTGGCACGTCGGCGAGGCCCATCAGCCCGAGGAGCACCTCATCCCACGGGTGGTGGCGGCCCTGCTCGGGCGCGAAACCGTCCAGGTCTACGGCAACGACTATCCGACTCCCGACGGCACCTGCGTGCGCGACTACATTCACGTCGCCGACCTGGCCGCCGCGCACGTCCAAGTGCTCGCGGCCGCGACGCTGCCGAGCGGCGTGAGCTTCAACGTCGGCACCGGGACGGGCAGCTCGGTGCTCCAGGTCGTGCGCAGCGTCGGAGCCCGTCTCGGTGTCGATCCGCACCTCGACATCCGGTCGCGGCGCGCCGGCGATCCCGCCAGCCTCGTCGCCGACCCCTCCGCTCTGCGCCGCGCCCTCGGCTGGACGCCGCGGCAATCGGCACTGGACGAGATCGTCGACTCGGCCGTGCAGTGGGAGCAGTGGCGTCGCAGCCACCAATAGTCAGGGATGCGCGCCCCCGCGCGCGGTGCACGCACTTCAGAAGGAGAGCAACGATGAGTGACACACCCTATGTCGTCCAGAAGGTGGAGTGGTTCCAGTTCCGCGATCCCGAGGGTCATGCCTTTTTCGTCATGGTGTCGAGCCTGCCGAACGGCTTCTACACGGCGGTGCCGTGCGACCTTCAGATGGCGCGGCTCGACCATTCCAAGATGGGCCTCGCCGCCACCGCCGACGAGGCGCTCGCGCTGCTGCAGAAGGCGTTGGAAGGAAAGAAACGGCACGAGCTGTTCCCGGAGGCGTGAGCGGCGCCGGGACGCGCAAGCACAGCCGTTGGAGGTCGCAACGACCTCGGCATCGACGGACGAGCTCACCCATGCCGCTCCAGCTCGATCTCGCCGCCGCCGTCCTCTTCGCCGCGTTGCTGCACGCGCTGTGGAACTCGTTCGTCAAGGTCGGCCATGACCGCCTGGCGAGCATCGCGGTCATCTGTGGCGTGGGCGGGCTGCTCTCGGCGCCGGTGGCCGCGTTGGTGCCGCTGCCCGCGGCGCCCAGCACACCGTTCCTCCTCGCCTCCGTCTGCACGCACGTCGTCTACTACTACTGCCTCCTCAACGCGTACCGATTCGGCGACCTGAGCCGGGTCTACCCCCTGGCGCGCGGGCTGGCTCCGCCGGTCGTGGCGATTGGCGCCGCGCTGGTGGCGCGCGAATGGCTGCAGCCGCACGAGGTGGTGGGGATCGCCCTGGTATCGTGCGGCATCGTCAGCCTGGTCGCGAGCGCACGCGGCGGGGGCGATCGTCGCTCGCTGTGGTTCGCCGCCGCCACCGGCGGCATGATCGCGATCTACACCGTGATCGACGGTCTCGGGGCGCGCCACGCCGGGCAGGCGCTCAGCTACATCGCCTGGATGAACATGCTCGAGGCCAGTACCGTGCTCGCCGTCGCCCGACTGCGCCGCGGCGCGCCCATCTGGCCGGCCCTGCGCACCGACCTGCCGCGCGGCACGGTGGCGGGAGTCATGGCGACGCTCGGCTATGGCATCGTCGTGTTTGCGATGAGTCGCGCCGCCATGGCGCACGTGTCGGCCCTGCGCGAAACCAGCGTCGTCATCGCCGCTCTGATCGGCACGCTCGTCCTCGGCGAGCCCGGCGCCGTCCCCCGCATCGCTGCGGCGTTGGTGGTCGCCGCGGGCGTGATCGTCATGAACTGGCGGTGAGGCCGGGGGGCTCACCCGCCCGATCGGCGCGGCAGACGCTGGCCCGGCGGGACGTGCTGATCGAACCGCGGAAGGTCATCGCTGATGACGTGCCATGCGGCACTCTGCCCGACGAAGATGTGGCGAAACGGGCGCACGCCGATCGCCCCGTCGAGGACCCCGGCTCGCAGAGCGACGAAATCCGTGCCCTCCAACGGAACCGGCATCGGCGATCCGCAGACTCGACAGAAGGCGTTGCGGTACGGAGGCGGTTCGCGGAGCAGGGGCGCTTCGTAGACGGTGAGCAGCTCCTCGCCGTGAATCCAGCGAAACCGCGACCGTGGGGCGGCGAGCTCCGCCGCGAAGGCCGAGCCGTTCGCCCTTCGGCAGCGCGTCGCGTGGCAGTATTGAATCGGCGTCAGCCCCCCGTCGATCGCGAAGCGCACGCGCCCGCACAGACAGCTTCCGCTCACCATCAGTCGCTCCCGGCTTTCACCCTGCTAGCTCGAACCGTCGGCCCCTTCAAACACCCGGACGGCACGACGCCCGACCGTCTGCCCACACGGAGCGGTGGCGAGCCTTTGACGGCGGGCCTGGTAGCCTGGCAGTAGTGCGGCGTGGCGACCAAGAAGCCGAGCCGGACCAAGGCCGGAAAGACCGCGCGCACCGCGGCGTCGCGCGGCACCGGGGCCAAGCGCAGCTCGGCCAAGAAGACGCCGGTGCGTCCAGCGGTTGCCCAGCCGACGCGGGTGCCGCGCCGGGCGATCTTCATCGACGTCGAGAACACCAGCAGTGAAGAGGCGCTGACCGAAGTCCTCGAAAGCCTCAAGATCGATCATGCGCTGCAGCCAACCGAGTTGACCGCCGTCGGCAACTGGCGCGCCGCGGCGCAGCGGTTGGCCCGCCACCTGGGATCGCTGGGGGCGCAGCTCGTGCACAGCGCGCCTGCCCCGGGGGTCAAGGACTGGAGCGACCTGTGGATCGCCGTCGCCGCGGGGTGCTGGCTCGGGCAGTCGGCGCCGGGGGACATCCTCGAGATCGTCTCCAACGACCGCGCCTTCGACGCCGTCGGCGACGCGGCGGCCGCGCGCGGTGTCATCTACCACCGCCTCCTCCATCGCCGCGGCGGCGGTGTCGCGGCGGCGCAGGCCGCGCCCGAGGCCAAGCCCGCGACGTCGCGTCGCTCGCGCGGCGGGCGGCGCCGACGGCGCGGGGGCAGCGCGCAACCACGGCCCGCGGCGCCGATCGCCGCCCTTGCTGCGCGACCGGTCGCACAGGTGGCGGCGATGGCCGGCGAGCCGCACGGCGCGAGCCGCGAGCAGATGCTGGGCCTCATCGGCCAGCTGACCAACGCCGATCCGGGGCGCTGGGTCAACCTCGACGTGCTCGAGAAGGCGCTCAAGGCCGAGGGCTTCTCCCGTCCTCCCGGCTCGCCGCGGCTGGTGACGCGGTTGCGCGCCCTCAAGGAAGTCGAGATCGACTCGCACGGACGCGTGCGCCTCGCCCCCGGGGTCGCCGCCCCAGCGCCGGCTGCGGGTCGCCCGCCCGCGGCTGGCGCCGAACCGGAGGAGTCGTCAGGGCCCGAATCGCGGGCTCCGGCGCCGGCCAAGCGGCGTCGGCGCCGGCGTACCAAGAGCAGCAGCGTCGCCGCGTCCAACGCACCGCCGATCGAAACGCAGCCGGCGTAGCCCGACTCCCAGCGTCCGCCGCCCGCCGCGCGGCAGCACCGATCGCACCGATGGCTACGACCGCCGCCCTCGCCGCCGTGCTCGCCGTGCTCGGATGGATCGCCTTCGCCTTCAACCGACTCGTCCGCCGCGCCAACCTGGTGCGTGAGGCGTGGAGCGGCATCGACGTGCAGCTCAAGCGCCGTCACGATCTGGTTCCCAACCTGGTCGACGCGGTGCGGGCGTATGCCAGCTTCGAAAAGGCGCTGCTCGAGGACCTCACCCGTCTGCGCGCCGAGGGCCGGGCAACCCGCGAGCTGCAGGACCGCGAGAACGCCCTCTCGTCGCAGCTGCGCAGCGTGCTCGCAATCGCCGAGGCGTACCCGCAACTCCACGCCAACCAGAGCTTCCTCGCGCTGCAGCACCAGCTCGCCGCGGTCGAGGATCAACTGCAGATGGCGCGCCGCTACTACAACGGCGCCGTCCGCGACTACAACATCGCCGTCGAGTCGTTTCCGTCCAACCTCGTCGCAGCGCGCTGGGGATTTGCGCCGCAAGAGTTCTTCCAGATCGAGAGCGCCATCGAACGCCAGGTGCCCGAGGTGCACCTGTGAGGACGCCGCCGTCCCGGCGACAGCGGGTACTGCACGCCATCGCGCTGTGGGTGATCGTGTGCGTCTCCTCCGCCTGGGAGCGCCCCGTTTGGGCCCAGGAAGAGACCCCCGCGGCCGAGGTACAGTGCACGCCGGCGGAGGACGAGGCGGCCGCGGCCGATTCCGCCCCGGAGCCCGGCGAGGAACGCATCACCGACTTCCAGAGCCGCATCGTCGTCGCCCCCGACGGCGGCCTGACGGTAACCGAAACGATCGCCGTTCAGGCGGCGGGGGAGCAGATCAAGCACGGTATCTACCGCGACTTCCCGACCAGCTATAGCGGCCCGCTGTTCACGCGGGTCGAGCTTCCGTTCGACGTCGTCGAGGTGCAGCGCGACGGCCACGCCGAGCCGTTTCACTTGGCGGAGGAGCGCAACGGCATCCGCGTATTCTTCGGGAAGGAGGACGTGGAGCTGCCGCCCGGGCGCTATACCTACGCGCTGACCTATCGCACCGCGCGCCAGCTCGGGTTCTTTGCGGATCACGATGAGCTCTACTGGAACGTGACCGGCAACGGTTGGGCGTTTCCGATCGAGCGGGCATCGGCCGCGGTCGTGCTGCCGGCGCAGATTCCGCGCGACCAGGTACGGCTGAGCGGCTACACCGGCCCGCAGGGATCGACCGAGCGGCACCTGAGCGCGGCCGTCGACCCGGGCACCGGTGCGCTCGAGTTCGCCACCGCCGCGGCGCTGGCGCCGTACGAGGGTCTCACCATCGTCGCGTCGTTCCCGAAGGGCTTCATCGAGCCGCCCAGCGCGAGCGAGCACCGCGCGGCGTTCCTGCACGCCAACCCGATCGTCGTCATCGGACCCGTCGGCTTGCTGATCATCGTCGTGTACTACCTCGCCGCCTGGATCGGGGTCGGCCGCGACCCGGCCCGCGGAACCATCATTCCCTTGTTCGACCCGCCGCTCGGGCTCGATCCGGCCAGCCTCCGCTACATCGCCGGCATGGGCTACGACGAGCGCTGCTTCACCGCCGCGTTGGTCAGCTTGGCCGCGAAGGGCTGGATCCGCATCGAAGAGCACAACGATACGTACACCCTGGTCCGGCACGGCGGCCGGACCGTGCCACTCGGCGCGGGCGAGCGGAGCGTCAATGCCGCGTTGCTGAGCGGCGATCGGTTCGAGCTCAAGCAGAAGAACCACGCCGCCATGCAAGCGGCGATCAAAGGTCTGCGCGACTCGCTGCGGCGCGAGTACGATGGGAAGATGTTCCTGGCCCACCGCAAGTGGCTGCTCCCCGGCCTGCTGCTGTCCATGCTGACCATTCTCGTGGTCGGCTTCTCCGGACCGAGCTCCGCCTCGGCGACATTCGGCTTCATCCTGTTCTGGCTGAGCGCCTGGACGTTTGCGTGCATCTGGCTCGTCGCGATGGGCGTGCGCGCATGGCGCGACGTCTTCCGTCCCGGCCAGGGCGCCTTCAGTCGTGTCGGTGCGGTGGTCTCCGCGCTCTTCACCACCGCGTTCGCGGCGCCGTTTCTCGCCGGCGAAGGGATGGGCCTCTACGTGATGACCGGGGCGACGTCCCTCTGGATGGCGCCCTTGCTGGTCACCGCGGTGGGCCTGAACTTTCTCTTCTACTACCTGCTCAAGCAGCCGACCCTCGCGGGCCGCAAGGTGATGGACCAGATCGAGGGCTTCAAGATGTACCTGACCACGGCGGAGGGCGCCGAGCTGGCGCAGGCCGCGCCGGCGAAGACGCCGCAGCTCTACGAGCGGCTGCTGCCGTATGCCATCGCCCTCGGGGTCGAGAACCAGTGGGCGCAGCAGTTCGCCGGCGTCTTGCGCAGCGCCGCGCAGGGCGACGGTCACGACGGCTACCACCCCGCGTGGTACAGCGGGACCGCGTTCAGCGGTCTGGGCGCTGCCGCCTTCGGATCGGCGCTCAGCTCGTCGCTGTCGAGCTCGGTCGCCGCCTCCTCGACCGCACCGGGCTCGAGCAGCGGCAGCGGCGGGTCGTCCGGCGGCGGCGGCGGCGGTGGTGGCGGCGGCGGATGGTGATCTCGCGCCGCTTCAGCCGAGCTGCATTTCCTTCACGTCGCTGGCCACCCGCATCCGCGCCGCGGTCGCCGCGCGCACGTCATCGACGCTGAGCCCGGGGGCGATCTCGCGCAACAGGAAGCCGTCGGCGTCGATATCGAAGTAGGCCAGGTCCGTGACCACCGCGCGCACGCATGCCAGCCCGGTCGGTGGGTAGGTCAGTGCGTCGACCAGCTTCGAGGCGCCGTTCTTCTCGCGCTGATACAGCATGGCGATGATGCGGCCGCCGCC
>Ga0335084_10008458_pt1 | contig 10258 bp, 8 predicted proteins | sample Lox_Sample_44_FD_206721 | JGI IMG/M metagenome (GOLD analysis project Ga0335084, IMG submission 206721) | Soil microbial communities from Loxahatchee National Wildlife Refuge, Florida, United States - Lox_Sample_4.4 | ecosystem: Environmental > Terrestrial > Soil > Wetlands | place: USA: Florida... | reverse complement strand
GCCCTCGTAGATGGTCGGGTAGTAGAGCATGCCGTTTTCCTTTTCGAACTCCGGCAGCACCGCCTTGCGCGAGGCCGAAGTCCAGCAGCCGAACACCGCGGCGACGCGGTCGTTCACCAGCAGCTTGCGCGCCTTCTCGGCGAAGGTCGGCCAGTCGGACGCGCCGTCTTCCTTGATCACCTTGATCTTGCGGCCGAGCACGCCGCCCGAGGCATTGATCTGGTCGATCGCGAGCTGCTCGGCCTGGATCGAGCCGGTCTCCGAGATCGCCATGGTGCCGGTAGCGGAGTGCAGCTGGCCGACCGTCACTTCGGTGTCGGTCACGGCGAGCTTCGTCGTATTGACCTTCGCCGTCGGGTAGTCCTGCGCGAATGACAGCGTCGGCAGTGCAGTGAACGGCAACGCGCTCAGGCCCTGCAGCAGCCGGCGGCGCGTAACGGAATCGATCTCTGGCTTGCGGTGTTTCGACATGGCGGTTCTCCCGTGAGTTCGTTGCGGCCAAGTTACGAACCCCGCGCCGCCGCGTGAATACGTCAATCGACGTATGGGTCCATGCACATCCGCCATGCAGACTTCGCCGCTCGCGCACCACCATGACGCACGACGACTCGTGGACGCGGGCGAATACGCGATGTTTTCCCGGTGTAGTTCTTGCGTAGGTCCTGCCTGTGCCCGCGGCCACACAAAAAATCTTCCGCATCAGGCGCGACTACAACACCTGGGTCGCGAACGAAACCCTGGAGGACTACGCCCTGCGCTATACGCCGCGCAGCTTCCGGCGCTGGTCGGAGTTTCGCGTGGCGAATACCGCGTTCGGCGCGGTGTCGTTCCTCGCGCTCGAGGCGATCGGCGGTGCGATCGCGCTCAACTACGGCTTCGCCAACGCACTGTGGGCGGTGCTGATCGTGGGCCTGATCACGTTCCTCACCGGCCTGCCGATCAGCTACTACGCGGCGCGCTACGGCGTCGACATGGATCTCCTGACCCGCGGCGCCGGCTTCGGCTACCTCGGCTCGACGCTCACTTCCCTCATCTACGCGAGCTTCACCTTCATCTTCTTCGCGCTCGAGGCGGCGATCATGGCGCTCGCGCTGCAGATGTGCACCGGCCTGCCCATGTGGGCCTGCTACCTCGCCTCGTCGCTGGTCGTGATCCCGCTGGTCACCCATGGCATCACGCTCATCTCGCGGTTGCAGCTCTGGACGCAGCCCGTGTGGTTGGTATTGCTCGTCGCGCCGTTTGTCGCGATCTGGCTCAAGGATCCGGGAGCGTTCCGCGAATTCGCCGGCCTGGCCGGCAGCCGCTCGGGCGACAGCCATTTCGACTGGCTGATGTTTGGGATGGCGTCCACCGTCGCTTTCTCGCTGGTGGTGCAGATCGGCGAGCAGGTGGACTTCCTGCGCTTCCTGCCGGAGAAGACGCGCGAGAACCGCGTGAAGTGGTGGGGCGCGGTGCTGGTGGCCGGCCCGGGCTGGATCGTGCCCGGCATGCTGAAGATCCTCGGCGGCGCGTTCCTCGCCTTCCTCGCGCTGCAGACTCAGGTGCCGCTCGCCAAGGCGCTCGAGCCCACCCAGATGTATCTCGCCGGCTTCAGCTACGTGTTCCCGGGCTACGGCTGGGCGGCGTTCGCCACCGCGGCCTTCGTGATCGTCTCGCAGGTGAAGATCAACGTCACCAACGCCTATGCCGGCTCGCTCGCCTGGTCGAACTTCTTCGCGCGCGTCACGCACAGCCATCCGGGACGCGTGGTCTGGCTGGTGTTCAACGTGCTGATCGCGTTCCTGCTGATGACGCTCGGCATCTTCAGCGCCCTCGAGCACGTGCTCGGCCTGTACGCCAACGTCGCCATCGCCTGGGTCGGCGCGCTGGTCGCCGACCTGGTGGTGAACAAGCCGCTCGGCCTGTCGCCGCGCCACATCGAGTTCAAGCGCGCTCACCTCTACGACGTGAACCCGGTGGGCCTCGGCGCGATGCTGCTCGCGGCGGCGCTCGCCATCGCCGCGTACGCCGGCGCATTTGGCACGGCGCTGCATGCGTTCGCGCCTTTCATCGCGCTGTCGGTGGCGTTCCTCACCTCGCCGCTGCTCGCCTGGCTTACGCGCGGGCGCTTCTACCTCGCGCGGCAGAGTCCGCCGGCCTGGCAGCCCGGCGAGATGGTCGCCTGCTCCATCTGCGAGAACCGCTTCGAGGCCGAGGACATGGCGTCCTGCCCGGCCTACGGCGCGCCGATCTGCTCTCTGTGCTGCACGCTGGAAGCGCGCTGCCACGACCGCTGCAAGACGAACTCGCGCACCGTGGAGCAGCTGCTCGCCATGCTGTCGGGGCTGCTGCCGCCGCGCCTGGTGCAGAAGCTGAACCTAGGCATGGTGCACTACGCGGTGCTGCTGGTCTCGCTCGGCGCGCTGCTGGGCGCGCTGCTCGCCGTGGTGTACTTCCAGGAGAGCCGCGCGCTCGGCGCGCCGGCGCGTGACCTGCTCGCCCTCGCCTTCGTCAAGGCTTACGCGGTGCTGATGCTGCTGATCGCGGTGTGCGCGTGGCTGGTGGTGCTGGGCAGCCAGAGCCGGCGCGTGGCGGAGGAGGAATCGAGCCACCAGAACCTGCTGCTGACGCGCGAGATCGATGCGCACCGCCGCACCGACGCGGCGCTGCAGCGCGCGAAGGAGATGGCGGAAGCTGCCAACCAGGCGAAGACCCGTTACGTCACCGGCATGACGCACGAGCTGCGCACCTCGCTCAACAGCATCCTCGGCTTCGCGCAGATCCTGATGAAGGACGGCGGCGTGCGCGGCCCGCGCCGCGAGGCGGTCGCGGTGATCGGCCGCTCGAGCGAGCACCTGGTCAGCCTGGTCGACGGCCTGCTCGACCTCGCCAGCATCGAGGCCGGCCGGGTGCGCCTCGATCCCGCCCCGCTGCCGCTGCCGCAGTTCCTGGACGACCTCGAGCGCATGGTGCGGCCGCAGGCCGAGGCGAAGGGGCTGGTGCTGCGCTTCGAGCGCTCCGGGCGCATTCCCGACCACGTGCACGCCGACGCGCGCCGGCTGCGGCAGATCCTGCTCAACCTGCTCGCCAACGCGGTCAAGTTCACCGAGCGCGGCGAGGTGGTGCTGAAGCTCGACTACCGGCGCGAGCTCGCACATTTCGAGGTGGTCGATACCGGCATCGGCATCGCCGCGGAAGACCGCCAGCGCATCTTCCTGCCGTTCGAGCGCGCCGCCGCCGGCCGGCGCAGCGGCGAGCCCGGCACCGGCCTGGGCCTCACCATCACGCACCTGCTCACCAAGCTGGCGGGCGGCGATCTCTCGCTCGACAGCGAGCCTGGGCGCGGCAGCCGCTTCAGCGTGCGCCTCTACCTGCGCGAGCTGGCCGCCCCGGACGCCGCGCCGCCGGCGCGGCCGCCGGTCTCGGGCTATTTCGGCGCGCGGCGCTGCATCCTGGTGGTGGACGACCATCCGACGCAGCGGCAGATGCTCGCGGGCATGCTCACGCCGCTCGGCTTCGTGGTGCGCGAGGCGGCCGGCGGGCGCGAATGCCTCGCGCAGGCGCACGACCGCCGCCCGGACGCGATCCTGCTCGACGTCAACATGGACGACCTCGACGGCTGGGAGACCTGCCGCCTGCTGCGCGAGCGCGGCTTCCGGGAGACTCCGATCATCATGGTGTCGGCGGACCTGCACGAGAACCGCCCCGAGCGCATCCGCGCCGCGCAATGCCAGGCGTTCGTCGGCAAGCCGGTGATGGAATCGGAGCTGCTGGACAAGCTCGGCCTGGTGCTCGACCTGGACTGGCTGCGCGAGCGGGCCGCGCCCCCGCCGCCGCTCGCCTCGAGCGTCGGCGAGCTGCCGCCGGATGCGACCGGCGAGATGCTGCGGCTCGCGCGCCTGGGGCACGTGCACGGCGTGCGCGAGATCATCGACAAGCTCATCGAGCGCGATCCGCGCATGCGGCGCCCGTGCGCGCCGCTGAAGGCGCGGCTCGACCGCTTCGAGCTCGATTCGTTCATCGACCTGCTGAGGGAGAAGATCTATGCCCACGACGAATGACGGACCGGGCAGCGCGTCCATGCGCATCGTGATGGTGGTCGACGACGCGCCGGAGACGCTCGCGTTCCTTTGCTCCGCGCTCGCCTCCACCGGCTACGTGGTGCTGGTGGCGCGCTCCGGCGAAGAAGCGCTCGAGCGCCTGAAGCTCGCCGTGCCCGACGGCGTTCTGCTCGACGCGGTCATGCCCGGGCTGTCGGGATTCGAGACCTGCCGGCGGATCAAGGCCGACCCGGGCCTGACGCATATCCCGGTGATCTTCATGACCGGCCTGTCGGAGACCTCCCACCTGGTGGAGGGCTTCGCCGCGGGCGGGGTGGACTACGTGGTGAAGCCGGCGCGGCCGGAAGAAGTGCTTGCGCGGCTTGCGACCCACGTGCGCAACGCGCGCGCGGTTCGGCTCGCGCGCGAGGCGGTCGACATCGGCGGCCACGGCGTGCTGGTGGTGGATGCGCAAGGCCGCATCGCCTGGCGCTCGCCGCAGGCGGAGGCCTGGCTGCGCCAGTTCTTCCCGGAGCGAGGCGGCATGCCGCCCGAGCGCTGGATCGAAAGCGCCGCGCACGCGCAGTCCGCCGCCGACGCCGGCCTGCTGGTCGAGCGCGATGGCGTGGTGCTCGCCGCCCGTCCGGCCGGCTCGGTCGGCCTGGGCGAGTTCATGCTGCTCCTGCACGCGCGTCCCTGTGCAGCGGGCACGCAACGCGCCGCCGCGCTCACGGCTCGCGAGGCGGAAGTCCTGTCGTGGCTTGCAAAGGGAAAGACCAATCGCGACATCGCCGAGATCCTCGGGATGTCGCCGCGCACGGTGAACAAGCACCTCGAGCACATTTTCGAGAAACTGGGCGTGGAGACGCGCACCGCCGCCGCGGCGCTGGCCCCGCAGACGCTCGGCCAGCCGCTGCCCGCGCTCTAGCGCGGCCTCTCCATCGAAAATACCTTGTCGACCAGCGCGTATTCGTCGTAACCGCAGCGCGCAATCGGTTGCATGGCCGCAGCGTCCAGGCGGCCCTGGCGGATGAAGCGCTCGTCGATGTGCATTCCTACCACCTGGCCGAGCACCACGACGCGCGCCAGCGTGGCGCCGGACAAGTCCTTCAGGCGCAGCACCTGCGTCACGCGGCATTCCATGGCGGCCGGCGAGCGTGCGACGCGCGGCGGCTTCACCAGGCGCGACGGCGCCGTCTCGAGACGCGCGTGCTCGAATTCGCTCTGGCCGCGCGGCAGCGACGCGGCGCTGGCGTTCATCTGCTCGCGCAGCTCCCAGGTCGCCATGCTCCACACGAACTCGCCCGTCTCCTCGGCGAAGGTCGAGGAGTCCTTGTCGCCTTCGCTCGAGAAACCGACGATGCGCGGGTGGCTGGAGAAGCCGTTGAAGTAGCTGTACGGCGCGAGGTTGAGCGCGCCGGAGCGGCTCATGGTCGAAATCCAGCCCACCGGGCGCGGGATGACCATCGCCTTGAACGGATCGTGCGGCAGCAGCGTGCGGTCGCGCTGGTCGGGCTCGAAATACAGCATCCGTTTTCCTTCCGTGAATGCTACCGTTGCGCCGAATTTACATGAAGCTGCCTCTTCCATCGTTCCTCGCCAGGCTGCGCGGGCTGCTCCTGCCCGACCGTTTCGCCTGGGCGACCTATACAAATCGCTTCGGCACCCGGCGCTACAAGGTGTATCGACCGCGCCGCGGAGCGCGGCCGCGGCCGCTGGTGCTGATGCTGCACGGCTGCAACCAGAATGCCGACGATTTCGCCGTCGGCACGCGCATGAATCAGCTGGCCGACCAGTCGGGCTTCCTTGTCGCGTATCCGGAGCAGAGCGTCGCGGCCAACCCCACCCGCTGCTGGAACTGGTTCAAGGATTCGAACCACGAGCGCGACGCGGGCGAGCCGTCGATCATCGCCGGCATCACGCGCGAGGTGATCGCGCGCCACGGCGCCGATCCGCGCCGCGTCTACGTCGCCGGGCTGTCCGCCGGCGGCGCCATGGCGGCGATCATGGGCCACACCTATCCCGACCTGTACGCCGCGGTCGGCATTCATTCCGGCCTGCCCTACGCGGCGGCGAGCGACGTGCGCTCGGCCATCGCCGCGATGCGCGGCCTGCGCGCCACCATGGATCCGCGCTACCGCCCCTCGCTGTTCCGCGCCATTCCGACCATCGTCTTCCACGGCGACCTGGACACCACGGTCCACGCGCGCAACGCCGAGCAGGCGATCGTCCAGGCCGGGCCGCGGGACGACGACGTCAAGGAGACGGTCGATAAGGGACAGGAAAACGGCCGGCGCTATACCCGCACCAGGCAGTCCGACGCCGCCGGCCGCACGGTGATCGAGCATTGGCTGGTGCACGGCACCGGCCACGCGTGGTCCGGCGGAAGCCCGAGCGGCTCCCACACTGATCCGCAGGGGCCCGACGCGAGCCGCGCGATGCTCCAGTTCTTCGAGCGCTTCAGCGTTCCGGAGCGGCCGATCGCCCTGCCTTAGGAAGCCCCGGCCTCATCATTTGCCTGCGTCACTTTCCGTTCTGCGACGGAAAGCCGCGCGTTTGCTCCCACGGCAACACCAGCGCCGCATACACGAGCGCCGGCGCGAAGAAGACGAGCCACCAGGCCGCCATCCCCGCGTAGCGATTGAGCGCGCCGCCGAAGGTGACGAATGCATCCAGCGGCAAGCCGAGCAAGGCGAGCAGCAGCGCGATCGCGATGCCGATCGGCCAGTAGCACAACGTCGCCACGATCGCCGCCATCGAGGCCATCTGCCCGATTGCGGCGGCGCGGCGCGCTATTGCGCCCGGCACTGCGCTTATCTCTTCTTGTACGTAAACCGTTTTCGCGCCGCAGCAGGCGGCGCGCTGTCGAGGTGTCGAAAGTTGATCCGGCCGCGCGTCACGTCGTAAGGCGACATCTCCAGATTGACGCGGTCGCCGGCAATGATGCGGATACGGCGCTGGCGCATCTTGCCGCCGGCGTAGGCAAGAACGTCCGCTCCGTTCGTCAACCGCACCCGGAACTGCGTGTTCGGCAACACCTCCTGCACGGTACCTTCCATCTCGATGAACGCTTCCTTGGACACAAATGCTCCTTTCGCGCAATCAGCGCAGGCGCTGAAAAACAAAAGCCCGGTTCCCCGGGCTTGGAGGCTGTCGGCGCGAACGCCGGAACTTCCGTTACAGCGCCTGGATATTGGATGCCGCGGGACCTTTGGGTCCCTCGGTGACTTCGAACGAGACCTTCTGGGCCTCTTTCAGCGACTTGTAGCCGGCCATCTGGATGGAGCTGTGATGGGCGAAGAGGTCCTTGCCGCCGTCGTCCGGCGTGATGAAACCAAAACCCTTCGCGTCGTTGAACCACTTCACGGTGCCTGTTGCCATTGATGTTTCCTTTCTTGACCTGCAGGGCGAATCCGAGCCCCGCGCGCGGGCATGACGATCAAGGAAGGAGGACTGCCACTTCGGCGCCGCTGGTGCGGCGAGGTAGGGACCGGACTTCAATGCTTGAAAATCACTGCGCGGACACTGTAGCACAGATCGCGCGGGTACGCCGCCCGGTCAGTAAAATCCGGCCGGTGAGTTCCCGGATGGAAGCCCACACGCCGATGATGCAGCAGTACCTGCGCATCAAGGGCGAGCATCCCGACATCCTGGTGTTCTACCGGATGGGCGACTTCTACGAGCTGTTCTACGACGATGCCGAGAAGGCGTCGCGCCTGCTCGACCTGACGCTCACGCAGCGGGGCGCGTCGGCCGGGGCGCCGGTGAAGATGGCCGGCGTGCCGGTGCATTCGGTCGAGAGCTACCTCGCCAAGCTGGTGAAGCTCGGCGAATCCGTGGCGATCGCGGAGCAGATCGGCGATCCGGCCACGGCGAAGGGACCGGTAGACCGGCAGGTGACGCGCATCGTCACTCCCGGGACGCTCACGGACGCGGAGTTGCTCGAGGACAAGGCCGACAACGTGCTTCTGTCGTTGAGCAAGGACAAGAGCACCGTCGGCCTCGCCTGGCTGTCGCTGGCGAGCGGAACGTTGCGCGTGGCGGAAATCGCGCCGCAAGCGCTGGAGAACGAGCTGCGGCGAATCGCGCCGGCCGAAGTCCTCCTTTCCGATTCTTCCTTGGTACAGAACTTCCTCTCGACCAGGCTGCCGGAGTGGCAATTCGACATCGAGTCCGGGAGGAAGAAGCTGCTGAAGCAGCTCGGCGCCGGGACGCTCGCCGGGTTCGGCGTCGAAGACATGACGCTTGCCATCGGCGCCTGCGGCGCGCTGCTCGACTACGCCGCCAAGACCCAGGGCCAGGCGCTGGCGCACGTCACGGCGGTCACCGCGGAGCGCGCCGGCGAATACCTGCGCCTCGACGCGGCGACGCGGCGCAACCTGGAGCTCACCGAAACGCTGCGCGGCGAGCCGGCGCCGACGCTGTTCTCGCTGCTCGACGAGTGCGCCTGCGGCATGGGCAGCCGCCTGCTGCGCCACTGGCTGCACCATCCGCTGCGCGACCGCAAGACTCTCGAGAACCGACACCACGCCGTCGCCTGCCTTCAGGAAAAATCGGACGGCGTACACAGGGTCCTGCGGGGGTTCTCCGACGTAGAGCGCATCACCTCTCGCGTGGCGCTGAGGAACGCTCGACCCCGCGAGCTCGCGGGATTGCGCGACAGCCTGGCTCTTCTGCCGGCCTTGCAGCAGGCCTTGCCGGCTGGCAGCGCATTGCTCGAGGACCTGCGCCGGGATCTCTCGATTCCCGGGGAATGCTTCGAGATTCTCAAGAAAGCGATTCATCCCGAGCCTGCGGGGCGCGTGATCGACGGCGGCGTGATTGCCGACGGCTACCGGCCCGAGCTGGACGAGCTGAGGGCGCTGCAAAGCAACGCAGGACAATTCCTGCTCGATCTGGAAGCAAAAGAAAGGCAAAGGACCGGCATCCCCAACCTGCGGGTCGCATACAACTCGGTGCACGGCTACTACATCGAGATCACAAACTCGCATGCAGAGAAGGTACCCGACGATTACCGCCGCCGGCAGACGCTGAAGAACGCCGAGCGCTATATCACCCCGGAGCTCAAGGCCTTCGAGGACAAAGCGCTGTCGGCGCGCGACCGGGCGCTGGCCCTGGAGAAGTCCTTGTACGAAGAACTTCTCTCCTCGTTGAATGAGCATGTAAAGACCCTCCAAACCATCGCGCGCGCGCTCGCGCAGGTGGACGTCTTGTCGTGCTTTGCTTCTCTTTCGAGCAAGAGAAACTACGTCCGGCCGCAATTCGTCGACGATATCCGCCTGGAGATCGAAGGCGGGCGCCACCCGGTGGTGGAAGCGCAGATCGACAACTTCATCGCCAACGACAGCCGCCTCTCGCCCACCCGCCGGCTGCTGCTGATCACCGGGCCGAACATGGGCGGCAAGTCGACCTACATGCGGCAGGTGGCGCTGATCGCGCTGATGGCGCACGTCGGCTCCTTCGTGCCGGCGAAGAGCGCGCGGCTCGGGCCGCTCGACCAGGTCTTCACCCGCATCGGCGCGGCCGACGATCTCGCCGGCGGCCGCTCCACCTTCATGGTGGAGATGACCGAGAGCGCGGCCATCCTGCACAACGCGACCGAGAGGAGCCTGGTGCTGATGGACGAGGTCGGCCGCGGCACCTCGACCTTCGACGGCCTGTCGCTCGCCTGGGCGATCGCGGGGTTCCTGATCGAGAAGAACAGGGCCCTGACTCTTTTCGCGACCCACTACTTCGAGCTCACGCGGCTCGCGCTCGAGCACAAGGACGTGGCGAACGTGCACCTCGACGCGGTGGAGCACAAGGACGCCGTGGTCTTCCTCCACGCGGTGGAGGAAGGTCCGGCGAGCCAGAGCTACGGCCTGCAGGTCGCGGCGCTCGCCGGCGTGCCGAAGCCGGTGATCCGGCAGGCGAGCCGCTACCTGCAGTTGCTGGAGGAAGCCAGCATCGCGCGCGGCAACCAGGACGACCTGTTTTCCAGGACGCAAACAGCGGAGCCGGAGCCGCAAATCGACCCGCTCCGCGACGAACTGCAGAAGGTGAACCCCGACGAGCTCTCGCCCCGCGAGGCGCTCGAGCTGCTCTACCGCCTCAAGAAGCTCTGATCGATCTGGTCACGGCGCAGGCCGATGTCTTTCAGCATGCGGTCGGGAAGCGCGCCCAGTTCCTGGCGCGCCTGCCGCTCCAGAAAGAAGCCGGCAATCCATCCCCGCAGCCATGCCCACATCGCCTCGCGGGTG
>Ga0335084_10008457_pt1 | contig 10258 bp, 12 predicted proteins | sample Lox_Sample_44_FD_206721 | JGI IMG/M metagenome (GOLD analysis project Ga0335084, IMG submission 206721) | Soil microbial communities from Loxahatchee National Wildlife Refuge, Florida, United States - Lox_Sample_4.4 | ecosystem: Environmental > Terrestrial > Soil > Wetlands | place: USA... | reverse complement strand
GCCTCGACGTGGATCGTTCCGCCGGATTCGCGCGGTGCGATCGCGTACTTGATCGCGTTCTCGACGATCGGTTGCAACAAGAGGCTCGGCACGAGCGCGCGTCGCGCCATCGCCTCGATGTCGCTCGTCACCGTGAGCCGCTCGTCGAAGCGGACCTGTTCGATGTCGAGATAGAGGTGCAGCGCCGTCAACTCCTGATCGAGCGAGACGCGCTGCATCGGGTCGTTGTCGAGCGAATAGCGCAGGAAGCGCGACAGCGCCGTTACCATTTGGTTCGCGTGCTCGGTGTCCCGCTCGAGGATCAGTGTCGAAATCGCGTTCAACGTGTTGAAGAGGAAGTGCGGGTTGAGTTGGTAGCGCAACATCTTGAGCTGCGCCTGGTGCGCCATCGCAGTGACGCGCAGCACCTTCTCGGTCTCCCGCTGCAGCATCTGGTAGTACTTGATGCCGAAATAGAACCCGGTCCACAGCAGCATCACGTAGAACGACACCTGGATGCCCTCGAAATAGCCGAGCCAGCCCATCGGCTCGAACTCGTCGAGCAGTTCCATCACTACGATGTTCTTCGCGGCTTGCCAGATGCCGGCCATCACGTACGACAGCGCGACGGCGACTGCGATGCGCAGTTTCAACGAACGCGACCACAGCGCGCGGTAGACGTATCGCAGCACCGTGGTCACGGCGACGCCGACCACCGCTGCGAACGTGTAGAGAAGGACGACGTGTGGCCGGTCGGTGTCCATCCAATAGACCCAGCCGATGGCACTCGCGAACGCCCAAGCGGTCCAGCCGACCCACTGCACGGTCCAGAATTGCAGTTCGTGACTGTCGAACCAACGCCGCCACCAACGCGGCGCGGTCGACTCGACGGGTGGCGAGATGTCGGCCATCGGCCGATTGTAGTGGTCGGCGGGTCACACACGGGCCGCGCGCACTCGACTCGTCGCTAGCGGGCCTTCGGCACGACGGCGGCGGTGAGCCGGGCGATGCAGACGAGCTTGTCGTCGGCCGTGCGGATCTCGATGCCCCAGACATGCGACGTTCGGCCGAGATGGATCGGCCGCGCCACGCCGGTCACGATGCCGTCGCGCACCGCGCGAACGTGGTTCGCATTGACCTCGAGGCCGACGCAGGTCGACGTGGCCGGGTCGACGCAACAGATCGATGCGGCGCTGCCGAGCGTCTCCGCGAGCAGCACCGATGCGCCGCCGTGCAACAAGCCCCACGGTTGCATGGTGCGCTGATCAATCGGCATCGTGCCGCTCAGTGAGTCCTCACCCACGGCGCTGATTCGGATGCCGAGCGCGGCGACCGCGGTGCGTTCGTGAATGCGGTTGAGTTCGGCGAGATCGGGCGGAGCGAACCAGATGCTCACGGTCGTCCGCTCGGTTGGCCCAACGTGTCGCGATGGAAGCCGGCGAGCTTCTTGTAACGCTCGGCGATCTCGGCGAGTTCGTCGGGGGCGAAGTGATCGTAGATGTCGTCGAAGCCGTTCGGGCAACGGTCCTCGACCATCTGCAACACGCGCTCCGGACCGGTCTCGCGGTTGTCGAGCGTGAGCTTCGAGGTCGCGTCGAGGCGCGCCGTTTCGTACGTTTGCAACGCCGTCTCGATCGATCGTACGGACGTCGGGTCGGCGCGCTCGAGCGCCGCGCCGAGCGCGACCCCGTCGAGGATCGCCTGCGACGCGCCGTTCGATCCGTTCGGCCGCATCGCGTGCGCCGCATCGCCGATCAAGGTGACGCGCCCGAAGCTCCAACGCGCGACGGGATCGCGATCGACCATCGGGAACTCGTATACCGTATTGGTGGCCCTGAACAGCGCAGGCACGTCGAGCCAGTCGAACCGCCAATCGGCGAACGCCCCAACGAAGTCGTTCGGGTCGCCGCGCCGATTCCAGTCCGCTCGATTCGGCGGCAAAGAGCCGGGCAGCCGGCGTTCGGCAACCCAGTTGATCAGCGCGCGACCGCGGCGACGCGCCTCTTCCGAGATCGGGTAGATCACTGCCTTCAGATCGTTGTGGCCGATCATCACGCACGAGCGGCCGTCGAAGATCGGGTTCCACTCGACCACGCCGCGCCACAGCATCTGTCCGGAGTAGACCGGATTGCCTTCGTCCGGATAGAACGCCGCCCGAACGGCGGACATCAAACCGTCCGCGCCGATCAACACGTCGGCCCGTCGGCTCGGCTGCGAACGCTCCGATTTTCGGTGAATGAAGTGAGCCGTTACTCCGTTGGCATCTTGCTCGAATGCTGACAGCGCATGCCCAGGGACGACGGCATCGGCGCCGAGCCGGCGGCGCACCGCGTCGAGCAGCACCATCTGTAGAGCGCCGCGATGGATCGAATACTGCGGCCACGGATAGCCGGCGTCGTAGCCGCGCGGTTCGCTCCAAATCGGCTTGCCGTGTTTGGAGTGGAACCTGAGCGTGCTCGTCAGAATCGCGGTCTCCTCGAGCGTGTCCTTGAGTCCGAGCGACCACAGTTCCTTCACCGAGTGCGGCAACAGATTGATGCCGACTCCGAGCGCGCGGATGTCGTCGACCGCTTCGTAGACTCGCGCGTGAACACCGGCGCGGTGCAGCGCGAGCGCGCAACTCAAGCCCGCCAATCCGGCGCCGACGATCATCGCTTCGACGGGGCGCGCTGCCATCTGCGTGAGTTGCTATCGATGCAAACGGCGCTAGTGTAAGGACCCATCAGAGAACGGCAACGCAGTGCGCGTCCAAACGAGGAGTATCCGAGGTGGCGAACGAGGGGTATCACGAACCGATCGATGAATTGTCCGATGCCACGCGCGACATGCACCGCGCGATTCAATCGCTGATGGAAGAGCTCGAGGCGGTCGATTGGTACAACCAGCGTGCGAACGCCTGCAAAGATGCGGAGCTGAAGGCGATCCTCGAACACAACCGCGACGAAGAGAAGGAGCACGCGGCGATGACGCTCGAATGGATCCGCCGCCGCGACCCCACGTTCGACAAAGAGTTGAAGGACTACCTTTTCACGACGAAGACGATCGCGCACGGCAAGCCGGCGCCGAAATCGAAGAAGTGAGATGCACAAGAGCAAGCTCGCCGGCTTCATCATCGACTGTCATACGGACGACCTACCGGCCGCCGCTGCGTTCTGGAGCGCGGCGCTCGGCATGCGCATGGAAGTGCTCGGTCGCCGCGAGGAAAAGTACGTCGGCCTCAAGGGCAGTACGCACGGTCTGCACATCGAGGTGCAAAAGGTCCGCCACGCGAGCCGCGTGCACCTCGACATCGCCGCCGATGACGTCGACAAGGAAGTGCGCCGCCTCGAGGCGCTCGGCGCTCGCCGCATCGAACGAGTGAAATCGTGGTGCGTGATGGAGGCGCCGACCGGCCAACGGTTCTGCGTGATCAAGAGCGAAGGGGACGACTTCGACGACATCGCGAATATTTGGCCCTGACGGGCGGGCAGAGGAGCGGCGCGCGATGAGAGTATTGGTGACCGGCGGCAATCGCTACATCGGCCTCGATCTGGTGTTCGAGCTCGCACGCCGCGGTCACGAGGTGACGGTGGCGAACAGCCACGTCGCGCCGTTGCCGGACGGCGCGCGGCGCATCCACGCGGATCGGCGCAATCCGGGCGAGTTCGAGAAGGCGCTGGCCCCGTATCGTGACGCGTTCGACGTCGTTTTCGACAACACCGCGTTCGTGCCGGCCGACATCGAGCCGATGGTCGAGTTGTTTCGCGGCCGCGTGCGGCACTACGTTTTCACCAGTTCGCAGGCTGTGTATCGGCGCAGCTTCGTGCAGCCGATACGAGAGCACTTCCGGCGCCACGCGGCCGATGACGACGATCCGCGGAAGGCGTACGGCGTCGGCAAAGTGCAGATCGAGGATTTGTTGCAGCGCGAGTGGCAACGCAACGGTTTTCCGGCGACCTGGTTGCGGGTCGGCCATACGCTCGGCCCGCGCAGCCCGCAACCGACGCGCGATCCCGCGTTCTTCGCCCGGCTCGAAGCGGGTCGACCGATCCTGATCCCCGGCGACGGGTTCGCGGCGCTGTCGCTCGTGCACATCAACGACGTCGCGCGTTTGATGGCGTCCTTGGTCGATAACGAAAGGGTGCGCGGCGAGGGCTACAACGTGTCGGGCGCCGAAGTCACCAGCATCGTTGGGGTCGTTCACCTGATCGCGAAGGCGATGGGCGTGCCGGCACGCATCGTCGAAGTGCCGATGGAAATCGCGCGCGCGCAGCGGCCGCCGTTGCTGCATTGGGGCGAGGCGATCACGGGCACCGCGCTGTTGTCGATCGACAAGGCGCTCGAACACGTCGACTGGACCCCGCGCTTCGGCATCGAAGACGGCTATCGCGATGCATACGCGTGGTACGACAAGGAAGGCCGCTCGAAGTACCAGTTCGATTTCGCAGCGGACGACGCATTGCTCGCTCGTCTCGGGCGTTGACCCAACGATGTAGTTGAGGCGCGCTGTGGATTTGAATGCGCTCTTTTTCGGCATCGATTGCGTCGCGATCTTCGTGGCGTTGGCCGTTGCGGCGGTGTTGCTCGCTGTGCGGCCCAATGCTTCTTCGGCTCGGCTCGGCGCGTTGATCAGCGTGAACAGCGCGGGTTTCGTCGCGTTCAGCCGGACGATGTTCGGCGGATGGATTCCGGAGCCTTTTCGGTTCCACCCGAGCGAACCGTTCTTCTTGACGTTGCAGGTGTTGATGAACACCACGCCGGGCGCGTTCATGCTGCTCGCGTTCGTGCTGTTCCAGAATTCGCTCAACCGATTCCCGCGTTGGCTGTTGGCGCTCTTCGCGGTGCAGGTCGGCCTCGAAGATCTGATCCCGTGGTTGTTCGGCGTCACGACGCATCCGAGCACCGTGCCGACGATGACCGATTCGAATGCGGTCCTGTATTTCGTCTTCGAGACGACGCCGGCGCTGTTGCAGGCCGGCTTCATCGGCGCGGCGATGTTCTGGGTCGCGAAAGATTGGCGCGGCGATCTCGTCGACTTCAGTCGTCAGCTGCGGCTGCTCTTGATGACGGTGATCGCGATCAGCTTCGTGTCGTACACGCTGTTGACGCGCCTCGTGATCGGCTACACCGACATCGGTTTGTTGTACCTCCACGAGGCCTATCAGGCGTTCGGCATATTGGTCAACTGTGCGGTGTTGGCGGCCCTCGTTCATGCCGCGCTCGCGCAACCGCGTCCGACGGTTGCGATGCAGGAACCCAGCGTCGATCCGACCGACGTTCTCGATTTCGCCGGGTTCGAGGCGGCGATGCGCGCGCGGGTCTATCACGAAGCAGGGCTCACGATCGCGTCGCTCGCCGTACGGCTGGGCATTCCGGAATACCGTTTGCGGCGGCTGATCAATACGAAACTCGGCTATCGGAACTTCAACCAGATGTTGCACGCGTATCGCATCGCCGAAGCGAGCGCCGCGCTCGCCGATCCGGCGCAGCGCCGCCTGCCGATCCTGACGATCGCGCTGTCGGTCGGATATCAGTCGATCAACCCGTTCAACCGCGCGTTTCGCGATCTGAAGGGCATGACGCCGTCTGCGTTTCGCCAGCACGCGCTGGCCGGTGCGGCCGACGGCATTGGAGCGAACGGCGCATAGCGTCGATTCCTGCAATCTCTCGCCGTTTTCAGAGTTCGACTGCCTTGTCGAACCGATGCCGAGACTTAGCCTCCGCGGCGACGCATCGTTCGCCGTCGACGAGCGGTGCGCACGATGGGCTGGATCGATCTTTTGTGGAAAAGCGTGTGGCGGCGGCCGGGCCGGACGGCACTCACGGCGGCGAGCCTCGCGAGCGCGTTCCTGCTGCTCGGCCTGCTCGCGCCGATCTTGTGGTTGTTCGGCGAGCGCGGTGACCTGAGTGGCGTCGAGCGCTTGATCGTGCAGCCGCGCCATTCGATCACCGATTTCCTGCCGGTCGCGCACGAAGCGGCCGTTCGTGCGTTGCCCGGTGTGCGCGCCACCACACACATGACCTGGTTCGGCGGTACGTTCCGCGACGGCGCCGACAGCTTCCCGCGCTGGGCCGTGCCGCCGGCGAGCTATCTCGACATGCGGCCAGAGATCGTTCTGCCGCCGGAGCAACGCCAAGCGTTCGTCGAGTCGCGCACCGGCGTCATCGTCGGACGCACGACCGCGCGGAAATTCGCCCTCTCGGTCGGCGATCGCATCGCGCTCGTTCCGGACATCTGGCCGAACAAGGACGGAGGGACGTGGGAGTTCGAGATCGTCGGCGTGTTTGACGGCACCGATCGCACGGTCGATTTGACGGCGCTCTATCTCAACGACGACTTCTTCGAAGAATACCGAACGTGGGGCCATGGGTTGATCGGCACCATTCTGGTCGGGCTTCATCCGGAGGCGCGCGCCGCCGATGTCGGGGCGGCGATCGACGCGCGCTTCGCGAATTCGGCCGACGAAACGGCGACGTCGTCGGAACGCGACTACGCGCTCGCGTTTGCCGACCAACTCGGTGACGTCGGCCTGATGCTTGGCGTGATCGTCGGTGCGGTGCTGTTCACGATCGCGTTGGTTTCCGCGAATACCGTCGCGCACGGCATCCGCGAGCGCATCGGCGAACTCGCGGTGCTGAATGCGCTTGGCTTCGACGTGCGCGCAATCCAGCGGCTCGTCGTTGGCGAAGCGGCGTTGCTCGTCATGCTCGGCGCCATACCGGGGTTGTTGGGTTCGGCGGTTCTCGTCGCGATCGCGCGCCGTTCGCTGCCGCAGCTCGCCGGCATCGAGATGGGGCCTCACACGATCGCGAGCGCCATCGTGGTGATGTTGGCGCTGACGGCGCTGGCGGCATCGGAACCGGTATGGCGCGTCGGTCGCATACGCATCGTCGATGCACTGCGCGGCCTCGCGACGTAGAACGGACAAAACCCCATGTTCCGACAGATCGTCGCGATTTCGTCCACGAATTTACAGACGCTGCACACGCGGCTCGGTGCATCGAGCGTGGTCGTGATCGGCGTGGCCGGCGTCGTATTCGTGCTGACGGCGCTGCTCGCGATGGCGAACGGGTTGAAGGAGACGCTTCGCAGCACCGGCGAAGCCGACCGGGTGTTGATCCTCGGCAAAGGATCGCATTCGGAAATCAACGGCTCGATCACGCGCGAGCAAGCCGGCATTCTCGCCGGCGAACCCGGGATCGTCGCGACGCACGACGCGCGCGGTCTCCGCATCGCGCTCGCGTCGCCCGAAATCTACACAACCGCGAACCTGACTCGCCGCAACGGCACACGCGCCGGCTTGCCGTTGCGCGGGGTCGGCGACGCGGCGTTTCGCGTGCGGCCGGAAGTGACGATCATTGCGGGACGACGCTTCGAACCGGGACGTTTCGAGCTGGTCGTCGGCGACGGCGCCGCGCGCGTGTTCGCGGGCTTGAGCGTGGGTGATCGCATCTCGATCAAAGGGGCGACGTTCGACGTCGTCGGGCACTTCGCGGCGGTGGGCAACGCGACCGAGTCGGAAGCCTGGATGGACGTCGACGTGATGGCGAACGTGTTTCGGCGCGGGCCGTATCTGCAATCGGTGCTCGCGCGGCTCGAATCACCCGCCGCGCTGACGACGCTGACCGAGGCGATCGAAACTGATCGCCGGCTCTCGAACAGTCTGTTCCGCGAATCCGATTTCTACGCGGCGCAATCCGAACGGTCGACGCACCTCATGACGGTCGTCGGGATCGCAGCGGCGGCGATCATGGCGCTAGGCGCGACATTCGCGTCGTTGAATTCGCTGTATGCGGCAGTGGCGGCGCGCACGCGCGAGATCGCAATCCTGCGGGCGCTCGGCTTTTCGGCGACCGCGGTGATCACATCGGTGCTCGCCGAATCACTGGCGTTGGCGGCGCTCGGCGGACTGCTCGGTGCGGCGCTCGGATGGGCAGCTTTCGACGGTGCGTCGATGGCGTCGGTCGGCGCGACGTACTCTCAGGTGGCGTTCCGCTTTGCGGTCACGCCCCGGTTGCTGGCCGCCGGCTTCGGGCTCGCGTTGTCGATCGGTCTCGTCGGCGGTCTGTTGCCGGCCATGCGCGCGGCGCGGCAGAACATCGTCGTCGGATTGCGAACGCTGGTCTGATCGCAACGGACTAAGATGGGGCCACCGCGGTCGCGGGTGGGACACACGTGGCGGAGTCGGAATCGAATTCAACCCGCAACGACGTCGCTGCCGACGTCGTTGGGGAGGCGATCCTCCCGCAATGTACCGCCGGCGGGATCTTCGCGGTGTGGGCGGCGGCGGCGTTGCCGATGGCGGTGCTCGGTTGGTTCGTCGCGCCGGCGCTGCAGAGCGATCCGCACCACGCCGGCTTCGAACGCCTTGCCGTCCTGACGGCGGGGCTCGTCTGGCAGTTCGCGGTCGTCGCCGTTCTCTTGTACCGAGAAGCCGGCACGCTCGCGTGGTCGGCTTGGCGGACGCGCCTCTGGCTCGGCGTGCCGCGTTCGCCGCGCGGCGGCCGGCCGCAGCCGACCCTTTGGCTTTGGATCGTGCCGCTCGTCGCGGTGACGGCGGCGCTCGAACTCGTGATCGCGCCGGCGCTCGATCGCGCCTGGGTATCGCTGGTGCCGGCCGTCGCCGAACCGAGCGGGTTCTCGATGAACGGCCTTCTCGCGTCGGCCGACGCGAGAGCGCGCCTCGTCGGCGCGTGGGACATTTGGGGCTTGTACGCGGTCTCGGCGCTCTTCAACACAGTGCTCGGCGAAGAGCTGCTGTTCCGCGGCTGGCTGCTGCCGCGGATGGCGGGCGTGTGCGGTCGTTGGGACTGGCTGTTGAACGGCGCCCTGTTCGGCCTCTATCACCTGCATCAGCCGTGGGGGCTCGTCGGCAACGTCGTCGTCGGGACGCTGTGCTTCGCGTGGCCGAGTCGGCACTTTCGCTGCGCGTGGTTCGGCATCGTCGCGCATTCCGGGCAGAGCGTGTTCTTCGCGGTCCTATTGCTCGGTCTGGTGCTCGGTCGCCCTTGAACGCGCGACGGACCTTCTTACGCCGAACGACGCGGGTTACCCTGTGGATCGTCCGCGACGAGGGGTCGCATGAAGACGAACAGCGTGCGCGTCAGGTTCGCGAACGAACGCGACGTCGATTGGCTGGCGACGCACGAGCGTCACGTCGGTCGCGACGTAGTGGCCGACAAAGTCGCACGCTCGGAATTCCTGGTCGCGGAACTCGCCGACGAGCGCGTCGGCTGGCTGCGCTGGAATTACTTCTGGGACGAGATCCCCTTCATGAACTTGTTGTATATCGTGGAACCGTTGCGCGGCCATTCGCACGGACGTGCGCTCGTCGACGAATGGGAGCGTGCAATGCGGTCGAAGGGGCATCGGCGTGTGCTGACGTCGACGCTGTCGGACGAACGCGCGCAGCACTTCTATCGCAGGCTCGGCTATCGCGACACCGGCGCGCTGCTGCTTCCGGGCGAGGCGCTCGAGATCCTGCTGATGAAGGAGCTGGACCAATGATGTCCCCCGACCGCGGTCTGCGGCGCCGGCGCGCCGCGGCCGTGGTGCTGGGATGCGTGTTCCCCGTGCTGACGCTGATGCATTCGTACAGCGCGGCGCGCTTCGCGATGTCGCACGGCCGCCCGCTGCTCGCGGTATTCATCGGCTTCACCGAGCTGGTCGCGCTCGTGCTGTGCGCGAAGGTGGTGCGGTATCTGTATCGTCCGCCGAAGGTCGACGATCGGTCGGAACCGTGATGGCGCTGAAAACGTATCGCGGTTCGTGTCATTGCGGTCGAGTGCGCTTCGAGGTCGACGCCGACATCGATCACGTACGCGTGTGCGATTGCTCGATCTGCGTCCGCCGCGGCGCGCTTAACCATCGCGTGTCCAAGGATGCACTGCGCCTGTTGACGCCGTGGAGCGAGCTGACGCTTTACCAATGGGGCACGCGCACCGCGCGCGACTATTTCTGTCCGACCTGCGGCATCCTGCCGTTTCGCCGGTGCCGAACGAGTTGGCCGACGGCGCCGCGCCGTTCGACGGCTGGGCGATCAACGTCCGCTGTCTGGAGGGCGTCGATCTCGACTCCATTGCGATTCGCCGCGTTTACGGCAGTCGCATCGGTGAGTCGCGGTGAGATGACGCTGCGCGAGTCGTTGCACATCGACGCCGTCGCGGGTCTCGACCCCGACACGCCGGTCGTGATGTTGAACCTGATGAAGTTTCGCGAGCGTTCGCTCGACGGCAACGGCAGCGGCTGGGACGCCTACCGGCGTTACAGCGCGCACACGATCAAGCTGATGAAGGCGCG
>Ga0335084_10008455_pt1 | contig 10259 bp, 9 predicted proteins | sample Lox_Sample_44_FD_206721 | JGI IMG/M metagenome (GOLD analysis project Ga0335084, IMG submission 206721) | Soil microbial communities from Loxahatchee National Wildlife Refuge, Florida, United States - Lox_Sample_4.4 | ecosystem: Environmental > Terrestrial > Soil > Wetlands | place: USA: Florida... | reverse complement strand
CGACCGCCACCGAAGCGGTCCACGAGGCACTGAAGGGCTCGTTGAGCAACGAGGACACGCGCCTGAACTGGCCGCGCGACGGGAGAAGGACCATCACCGCGACGCCCAGGACGATCGCCTCCTCGTAGTCCCAGCCCTTGGCCAGCGAGAACGCGGCCCCGGCGACCAAGAGCATCAACGCCAGGTGCCAAGCCGCATCCAGGCGGCGCTGCAGGCCGTGAGCCAGGAGCACGAGCGCGGCGCCGATCAGGCTGGCCAGGAAGTGCGAGGCCTCGATCAGGGGCAGCGCGAGCACGCGGTGCAATGCATCGAGGCGGCCCGCGGCCGCCGGCGTCGACCCCGAGAACAGCAGCAGGGCTCCCGCGACAAAGACCGCCGCCGCGAGGACCTGCGGAACAAGAGCGGTGAGCCCACGCACGCCGAGCATCACGCTTCGATCCAGCCTTGGCACGAGGTCGGCCGTCGCCCGCAGGCCCAGCATTGCGCCGGCCATCAGCAGCGGGGCGATGAAGTAGACGCCTCTGAACATGACCAGAGCGGCCGCCAAGTCAACCGCTGCCACGCGCGATCCGAGCAGAAGCACCACCGTCGACTCGAACACGCCGAGACCTCCCGGCACCAGGCTCACATTGCCGGCGACCAGCGCCACGAGGAAGACGGCGACGCATCGAACGAAGCTGATGTCCGCGGACGCGGGCAGCAGCGCATGGAAGACCGAGGCCATCAGACAGAGGTCCGTCGATGCCACGCTGACCTGCCCAACGGTCAATGCCGGCGTCGGCAGACTGATGCGTCGTGTACCGAGCGCGAGCGCGTACCGTGTGGCAGCGACTGTGAACGCAAAGTACGTCGCGAGCACCCCCAGGAAGGCGACACCCATGGGCCGAGTGGTCTTGCCCACCCAATGCAGCGCCTCGGGCAGCACGACCGGATCGAGTGTGAACACCAGCCCGCCCACGAACAGGAATCCGAGCCAGAAGCCGACGCTGCAGAACACGACGACGCGAGCGATCTCCTGCGTCGACAGTCCGACGGCGGCGTAGGTCCAGTGGCGCACTGCCGCGCCCGTGAGGAGCGTGTTGCCGAAGTTGTTCCCCAGCGCGTTCGCAACGAAGGCGGTGGCGGCCAAAGACCCGGTGGCCACCCGTCGACCCACGAAGCGCATTGCCAGCACGTCGTACCCGGCCAGCACGCTGTAGCCCGCGGTCGTCAAGACGACGGCCCATGCCAGCGATGCCGCCGGCATGTTAGAGATCACCCCGAGGAGTTGGCGATATTGCTGGTCGCGCAGCCAATCGTGCAGCACCCACAGTGACAGGCCGAACACAGCCAGCCCGATCAAGGGCCCGGCCTTGCGCAGCGCGTGGCCAATGCTCGCGATGAACACGCCTGTGGCGACAGGACCGCGGTCTTGGTCGACGCGCGTCGTGTACGTGTTCACGCTCTCGGGTAACCGGCGGTCTGTGTGAAGGTGACGAACTGCTGCTCGGGCGGGTTCAGGACGCGCGCCAGATCTAGCGTATCCACGGCGCCACCTTCGGTACGCGGAGGAGGTAGGCGCACCGTGGCCTGCGGCTGGGCGAGGCCAGCCCGCGGCAGCGTGGTCATCACTGTTCCGGCGGGCTCGCCGGCATTGACTTGGCGTCGCGTCATCATGGGCACTCGACACTGTTCCGTTGTTGACTCTAGAACCCGGATGCAGGGAGATGTTGAGCGATCGCAATCGCAGCGACCAACGGCCAACGGAAGGTGAGCAGCTTCGGCTTGCGCTCCGCTCCAGGTCATGCGGGGCGCGGAGGATTGCGATTCGCCATCCCACGTCTCGATCGGCAGCGGCAGTCGATCCTTGAGCAGCCGCACGAGAAGAGCCAACGCGGTTGGGCAGGTCTCGATGTCGCTTGACAGCTTTGATCGCCTCACTGGCAACGAGTACCAGTGAATGGAAGGATGGGTGCTGCTCGAACTCACCGGTCCATCAGGCCTGAAGTGATCCATACGTCGAGTTGTCGGCTGACCAGAATCACGACGACGGCCACGGCGCAGTGCTTCCAGATCTCCGAAGGGGCAGAAACGCCGCGTGCCTTGGCCAGCAGCGCGCTCAGCAACGCGAGGAGCGCGAATCCCCAGCCGAGGCACACCCAAGGGGCCACAGAGGTGGGTAGGAGCAGCACCGCGGCGATGAAGCTCAATGCGGTCGCGACGCGTGTCGCGAAGTTGGCGAGCGTCGTGCGAAATGCTTCCCGACCGTTCACCCGCTCCGATTCCTGGTAAATGTGCATGCTGAGCGAATCGGTGAGGTTGTCGGCGATCGCAACGATGAACAGGCTCGTGACGATGGTCGCCTTGGGCGCGGAGGCTGGAGGCGATGGTCAGCGCGGCGCGTGCGCACGGCCTGAGTTATCTCGCCATCACCGAGCATTCGCGCCGGCTGGCGATGGTGCGCGGGCTCGATCCCGTGCGCCTGGCCAAGCAGATCGATCGCATCGAGCGCCTGAACGAAACGCTCACGGGCTTCACGGTGCTCAAGGGCATCGAGGTCGACATCCTCGAGGACGGCACGCTCGACCTGCCCGACTCCATCCTGCAGCGGCTGGACCTGGTGGTCGGCGCCATCCACCACCGCTTCGACCTGCCGCGCGCGAAGCAGACCGAGCGGCTGCTGCGCGCGATGGACAACAAGCACTTCAGCCTGCTCGCCCACCCGACCGGCCGGCTGCTCGACGAGCGCCCCGGCTACGACATCGACCTGCTGCGCGTCATCCGCAAGGCGAAGGAGCGCGGCTGCTTCCTCGAGCTGAATGCGCACCCGGCGCGGCTCGACCTGTCCGACACGGCCTGCCGGATGGCCCGCGACGAAGGCGTGCTCGTGTGCCTGAACTCCGATGCGCACAGCACCTATGAGTTCGACAACCTGCGCTTGGGCATCAGCCAGGCGCGCCGCGGCTGGCTGGAGAAGGCCGACGTGCTGAACACGCGCAGCCTCGACGCGCTGCGCACCCTGCTCGCCAGGACGATAGGGCTCGGCGCTTGCGTTTAGACTGGTCTGCCCGGGCGCCTCGGAGAACTCGTGTGAAACGCTGCCGCGTCGGTCTCGTCGCAGCCGCCTTGCTGGCGCTGGGCGCATGCGCGCACGCGGCGGTGCGTTCGCCGAGCTGCGCCACCGCCACGAAAGCCATCCCATCGCGGCCACCGGGCTCTGCGACGGGCGGCGGCATCGCACAGCGCGTGGCCGCGCTCGTCGGGCCCGAGCGAGATGCCGCGATCCGCGACGAACTGCTCACGGGCAATCTGCCCGAATTCCTGCGCCAAGCAGTCCCCGTCGAGCTTGCGGCAGAAGGAGGCGAGGGCCACATGGTGCGCGTGACGCTGTGCGTGCTGCCTGACTACCTCGCCGTCGGCAACGACGCCGACCACCTGTTGATGCCAATGGGGCTGGATGCTGCGCTGGCGGTCGCGCAGGCGTTCGGCTTCACGCTGCCTACGCGCAAGATCGTCGACGCGATCTATGCGCAGGCGCCCGTCCATCTCGCGCCGCACCCGCTGCCGCCTGGCGACGAGATGCGCTCGACGGCTTATTGCGTGCGCCACAACGAGATCGTGCAGGCGCAGCGTGCGTCGGCGCAGGCGCCCCTGTCGGCACTGACCGCCGGTCACAAGAAGGACCTGGTGCTGAGCGAGCGCTTGTGGCAGATGCCCGGCCGGGTCGCCATCTACGGCTGGCACCGCGACCCGGGCTCACCGATCCAGCCGCTGAGCACCGTGCACGGCGCGCGCTACGCGGATTACAGCCACGGCGTTCGGCTGGTCAGCACGACCGCCTTCGTCGACGGCATTCCGCGCTCGATCTTCGATCTGCTGGCCGATGCGCGGCTGTCGTCGGCGCTCAGTGACGAGGGCCCGCTGCCTCAACGCTCGGGCAGCGTCTTGCAGCAGCGGAATCCGAGGTGATAGTTGGCATGGCTCGCCGCGTCCATCACGCGGCTGCCGTGCCATGAGGGTGCGCGCCAGCGGCACCAGTCCTCGTGTGCGCGGTAGCGGTCGAAGATGAACCAGCTGCCCTTCATCTCGGTGTAGCCGAGCGTCGTGCTGCCGCGACTGGCCATCTGCGATTCATCCAGCGGCAGGTTCATGTGCTCGGCCACGTTGCCGTTGAGGTCGTAGACGCCCAGCGGGCTGCGGCAATCGGCGAACGACCCGCTCGGGTAGGTATTCGAGCCGCAGGCGTTCCAGCCGCCGCCCGGGCAGCCCGGCGTCTTCTCGCTGGCGGCGGCGCAGACGCCGCTGCGGTACTGCGTGCCGTAGCTCCAGCGCTTGTCCGCCGCGTGCGAGCGGTTGTGCGCGTCGCGCATGCGTCGCACCGCCTCTTGCGCACCGACGCCGCGCGCCAGGTCGAAGCGGTAGTCCGGCGGCAGCAGCCGCCCTTCGCAGGCGCCTTCCCACTCGTGCGCGTCGCACAGCCGCTTGCCCATCGCCTCGCAGATCTCGGCGGCTTCGCGCGCACGCACCCACACCACCGGATACTCGCAGGGGATGTCGGGGAATTCATAGCGGTCGATGCAGGCGCGCGCCTCGTCGGGCCGCTGCGTCAGCGGGTCGTACAGCGGCGCCATCTGCGGCGCGCCGCAGATGCGCTCGAAGGCCTGCGCGTCGTCGCGCGGCGGCTGCTGTGCGCGCGCCGCCGCGCACTGCTCACGCGTGAGCGGATGCCGCGAGATCGCCGGGTTGCCCTGGCCGATGAAGCCCGAGCGCTCGAAGATCTCACGCACGCTCTGCGTCTGTGCGTTGCTCAGGCCGTGCTCGCTCTGCAGCTCGCGCAGCAGCTGCTGGTTGCGCTGCGCCAGCGTCTGCGCCCGAATGCCGCCGGCCGCTAGCACGGCGAGCAGCAGCCAGGAAAGACAGCGCTTCATCGGGTGCCCTTGCGTGACACGAGGTAGAAGAAGTCCCGATCGTCCGCGAAGCCGAGGAAGCGCGGCACGAGCGCGCCGTGCACCCGCTTGTCCAGCACCTCCATGCCCTTGACCAGGTGCTCGACGCCGACCTGCGCGCCGCTGCGCGGGTACAGCGCCAGGTAGGTGTGCTCGAGCGCGTTCATGTCCAGGTGCATCGCGTAGCGGCAGCCGTAGGCCAGGAACACCTGCGCCATCGCGCGGGGCGTGGCCGTCGAGAAGTAGCCGTAGACGAGGAAGCGGCGCGTGCCGTCGTCGACAAGGCAGGCGCCCGCGCGCAGCGTGCGCAGCCGCTCGTCCGCAGAGCCTGACCAGTTGCCCGCGCCCCATTGGTCGAGGAGCGCGCCCGGCACGGCCGCGCCGCCGCGCGGGTCGCGCTCCAGCAGCGGCACGCCGTTCTGGCGCGCGTGACGGATGCGTCCGAGCAAGTGCTGGTCCTCACGCGTCCAGGTCTTCATGTCGACCTCGCCGTCGTCGAGCACGAACAGCGTCGCGAGCCCCGGCACCAGGCTGCTGAACACCACGCCCTGCTCGATGAAGCCGTAGTGGCTGCCGCGGTTGACCGCGGCCAGCGCGCCGTGCGCGAAGGCGCCGTGTTCGCGTTTGAAGCCGCCGGTGAAGGTGGCCACGGTGCGCGCCTGCAGCCGCGGGCCGACCATGCCGTTGCGCACCAGCGGCGCCGCGTCGGCGATGCCGTCGGGGCCCGGCAGGGCGGGGTCGCGCATGTCGTCGCGCACGCGTGCGGACCAGCCAAGGCGCGGGTGTTCGGTGCCGAGCGCGAAGCCGAGCTCGAAGTGCGCGAGGTCGAAGGCGACGAGGTAGGCGAGCGCTTCGGCTTCGACCGCATCGAGCGCAGGCCCTGGAAGCGCCTGCAATGCGCGCGGCTGCGCGACGCTCGCATAGACGCCGTCGAGTCCGGCGACGGCGTACCAGCGGCCGATCACAAGCCCGGCGCGTCCCTGGCCGAGGTCCAGCGCCAACCCTTCGGCCGTCACGGGCCGGGACGCGGCGCCCGCGAGCACGCGCGCCCCGGGCGGGCCTGCGGGCGTCAGCTCGGCGGCCGCCGAAGCCGGCGTCGCGCGCTCGGCGAAGGCGTCGGGGTAGAACTCGCGCCGCACGAAGCCGATGATCTGCTCGCCGCGCCAGACATGGTCGCGCAGGAACTCGGTGGTCGCTTCCAACGTGCTGCGGTTGCCCGGCACGGTGTTGCGCAAGTACAGCCGCCCATCGCACAGCGGCGCATAGGGCAGCACCGAGCGGTGCGCTTCCTGCAGCGCGTTACCGGGCCAGAAGGTGCAGCGCGCGCTGACGCCGCTGCGCGTGATGACGAGCTGCCCCGGCTGCTCTGCATCCAGCGCGATTCGCTGCCCTGGCGGGTCGGCGTTCTCCAGGTGGTAGCTGGCCATCTCGCTGCGGCCGGGCGACTGCAGGGTGAGCAGCAGCCACGCATTGATGACCGGGTTCAGCTGCGTCAGCGTCGCGCTGCCGGCCCGGCCGGCCGCATCGCGCAGCACGACGCCGTCGCTGCGTCGCGCCGGCTGCAGATCGACGATGGTCGTGGGTGGTGCCGCCGCGACCGCGCCGGCAATCAGCGCCGGCAGCGCGGCCAGCAGCAGGCGGCAGCGGGTCGTCGTCATGTCTGCGTCAGCAGCAGCGCTGCCACGATCAGGCCGAACACGCGGCTGACGCGGTCGCGCAGCGCATAGGCGACCGGGTCGTCGTGGATCATGCCGCGGTCCGCCATCAGCCACATGTGCCCGATCCAGAACAGCAGCAGCACGCTGACCAGCCACACTCGCCAGCGCGCGTGGTCCCAGGGCTCGACGATCGGGTACAGCGCCAGCAGGGCGACCGCGACGCAGCCGGAGGCCAGGCCCAGCGCGGCGATGAGGGTCGCGTCGGCGACGCGGTAGGCGCGCACGCGCGCCTGCGCTCCGAGCTCTGGGCGCAGCGCGACCAGCTCGGCGTAACGCTTGAGCAGCGCCAATCCGAAGAACAGCGCCATGCTGCACACCAGCAGCCATGGCGAAACAGCCACGCGCACCGCCAGCGACCCGGCGAGGATGCGCAGCGTGTAGCCTGCGGCCAGCACGAGCGCGTCGACGATCGCGATGTCCTTCAGGCGCGCCGAGTAGCCGAGCATCAGCGCTGCGTAGACGCCCAGCGAGGCGACGAAGCGCGCCGGCAGCGCCGCGCCGAGCAGTGCGGCCGCAATCCACAGCGCCGGCAGCAGCACCAGCGCGTGCGCGATGGGGATTCGCCCCGAGGCCAGGGCGCGCTGCCTCTTGTGCGGATGCCGCCGGTCGGCCGGCAGGTCGAGCAGGTCATTGAGCAGGTACACGCCCGACGCGGCCAGGCTGAAACTGAAGGCGGCGAGCAGCGCGCGTGAAAGCATCGCGGGGTCGTGCAGGCGGTGAGCGGCAAGCAGCGGCACGAGCAGCAGCAGGTTCTTCAGCCAATGCTGCACGCGCATCGCCCCGAGGTAGGCGGACAGCGGCGGGGCGCCGAGCGCGAACACGCGCTCGACCTGGGCGACGCGGCGTGCCGCTGCGGCCACGCGCGGCGACGGCGCGACTAGCAGCGCGCGCCGCGCGGCGGCCAATACCGGCACGTCGCGTGCACTGTTACCCACGTAGTCGAAGCCGCGCTCGCCGAACTCGGCGACCAGGCGGTCGCGCTTGCGTTCGGCGGTCAGGTTGAGCGTGCCGTCGCTCGCCAGCACCGCGTCGAACAGGCCCAGTTCGTCGGCCACCGCGTGCGCGATGCGCTGGTCGGCGCCGGTCACGAGGATCAGCCGACGCCCCGCGCGCCTCTGCGCGCGCAGGTGCTCCAGCAGCTCGCCGCTGACCGGCAGCGTCTTCACGTCCAGCGGCGCGCACTCGGCCAGCCGCTGCTTCAGATGCGCCCGACCGTGCCTGAGCCACAGCGGCAGCAGCAGCAGGCGGCTCGCGCCGCCGCGCGCCAGCGCGAAGAGCGACTCCAGCAGCGTATCGGTGCGCAGCAGCGTGCCGTCGAGGTCGACGGCCAGCGGCACGCTCGACGTGCGCGACGCGTCGGCCGGCGCGTGATGGGGGACGCCGGTGTCCTTCAGAAGAGCCATTTGGCGGCGCCCAATATCCCGCGCCGCCACGGCACGCGGTGCGATATGCCGCGGCGCCCCTCGAACTCGCCGCGATGCGCCACGTACCAGTCGTAGTTGCGCAGCAAGGCGTCGCGGTTGGCGTAGCGCGGCGTGAAGCCCAACCGCGTGCGCGCCCGCTCGATCGACACCACGCTGTCGTGGCCGGCGGTCTCGTAGATCCACGGGTATAGCGGCGACAGCTTCAGCGCATGCAGCACGCGCAGCAGCAGCACAGCCGGTGCGGCAGGCAGGGCGACGACCTGGCGCCCGTGGCCGGCGCGGTCGAGCACCGCCTGGAAGTTCTCGCGCATCGTGCCGAATTCGCGTGCGCCGACGTTGAAGGTGTCGTTGACCCGTGCGGGATCGAGCGTGAGGCACAGCTCGATCACTGCGCACAGGTCCTCGACGTCCAGCAGCTGGTAGGCGTTGTCGCCCCGGCCGAGCACCGGGAAGCCGTGCCCGCTGCAGGCCCACTCGTAGAGCAGCTCGAAGGCGCCCAGGCGCTGCGGGCCGACGAAGCTCTTCGGGCGCAGGATGCTGACACAGTGGCCGCGCGCACGATGCTCGGCGCACAGCCGCTCGGCCTCGATCTTCGCGCAACCGTAGGGGCCCACGCCGTGCAGCGCGTCACCCTCGCGGATCGGCCGGTGGTCGGGGATGCCGTACACGGCCGTCGACGAGATGAAGACGAAGCGCGCGACCCGATGACGCGCGGCGGCCTCGAGCAGCACGCGCGTGCCGTCGACGGTGGTGGAGCGAATCTCCTGCGGGCTGGCCAGCGGCAGCGCGGCCGCGCAGTGCACGACGACGTCCACGCCCTCCATGGCGCGCTCGACGGCTGCGGCATCGCGGATGTCACCGAGCATTGCCTCGATGCGATCGCGCTCCGGGTAGTCGAAGGGGGCGATGTCCAGCGAGCGCAGGCGCAGGCCGCGGGTCAGCAGCCGCCGCACGAGATTGATGCCCAGGAAGCCGGAGCCGCCAGTGACGAGGCAAGACGCTGAGGGCATGCGGTCGGAATGTCTTGGGAGCGAGTGGGCTTCAGCCTAGCGACGGGCGCGCAGGCTCGCTTGACGCGGCGCAACGCCGCAGCCGGGGCCATGCGGGACAGGCGGCCGCGCGTGGCGTCGACGCCCCCGCGCATTGGCATGCGTTCGTGGATTTCCTTCGGACCTTGCCGATTCAAGGCGCGACGTTCAGAACATGTGCTGCCCGCCGTTGATCGACAGGTTGGCCCCGGTGATGAAGGCGGCGCGCTCCGACGCCAGATAGGCAACCAGCAGGGCAACCTCGTCCGGCTCGCCCAGACGGCCCACCGGGATCTCGGGAAGGATGCGCTGCTGCAGCACGTCCGCCGGCACCTTCTGCACCATCCGCGTATTCAGGTAGCCCGGCGACACCGTGTTGACGGTGATGTTCTCCTTCGCGAACTCCAGCGCCAGCGATTTCGTGAAGCCGTGGATGCCGGCCTTCGACGCGGCACAGTTGGCCTGGCCGAAAGCGCCGCGCTGGCCGTTGACCGAGGAGATGTTGATCACGCGACCCCAGCCGAGGGCCAGCATGTCCTCGATGACCGGCATTGCACCCGAAGTGCTACGGCTGGCCGTGAACTGAGTACCAGTGGCGCACCCTCCCAGCATTGCCACTGCTCGGCATAAGCGATGTCGTCCACAAGCGCGAAACCGACCTGACGGATGTGTTACGACCGCACGCGGCAGCACATTGGGCACGCTAGCGCCGGAGGCACAAGGACTCGTTGTGCTTGCTCAACCGCCGATCACGCCATGGCCTCGCCCTCGTCAGCAGTTGCTTCGGATCAACACCGCGCGGTAGCGATCCCGATGAGATGCCGCTTGGGGCGTAGCCGTCACGGCGGCGCTTGAGCGGCCCGTGGCCGCTAGGCACAGCGCCACAACCCCAAGCCTGAACCGGAGGGCTGGAATTGCATTAGAGTTATTTCATGTGAGGTGTTTCGAAAGCCGCACTTCTGATGGCCGCGCTGGTCGCCTGCGGTGTTGCCGGCGCTGAGCCTGGTGCGTGCGAGACACAGCCTGCGCAGACGAGGAACAAGGTGGAGACGGTCGAAGTCCACCGTGTCCTGCAACACGGTACGCAGCGGGTTGCCGTCGGCCGGCGCGAACCACGTCTGCGCCGCGTCCCATGCCGCCTGCAGCGACGACCCTGGGCCGGCG
>Ga0335084_10008454_pt1 | contig 10261 bp, 6 predicted proteins | sample Lox_Sample_44_FD_206721 | JGI IMG/M metagenome (GOLD analysis project Ga0335084, IMG submission 206721) | Soil microbial communities from Loxahatchee National Wildlife Refuge, Florida, United States - Lox_Sample_4.4 | ecosystem: Environmental > Terrestrial > Soil > Wetlands | place: USA: Florida... | reverse complement strand
ATGCCAGCACAGGCTTCCTATCGAAAGAGACGGGGTGACCGTGCTCCCGAATGGACTGGTCCGCGGCGTGCAAAATCCGCAGTACGCGCAAGCCGTTCTCGCCGTCGGTCTGGGGCCGCGTCCGATTCACGATGCAATCCAGGAAGTGAGAGCACTCGACGCGGAGCGGTTCGACCCTTTCCAGTTTGACGATTTCACCCTCTGCCCTGCGGGCGATCGGAATCCGGTTCACCCAGTCGATCCGGTGCGGGTATAGCACCAGCTTATTTTCCGAAACAGTATCGTCAAATACCGCCATCTTGCGATTGCCCACCACCACCAATCGCTGTTCTTTGAATGGATGCAACCAGCTCACAAAGATGTGGGCTTTAACGCCGCTCTTGAAATTCATGACGGTGAGCGTCACATCGGAGATCGGGTGATTCAGATAGCTGGCGCCCTGCGCCGCGACGGTGCCCGGCATTTCGCCAAGGAGATGGAGTATCGCCGAAATGTCGTGAGGGGCAAAACTCCACAGAATGTCTTCCTCGGTGCGCAGTTTGCCGAAATTCAACCGCGACGAACTAATGTATTCGACGCGGCCCAATTCACCGGCGGCCAGCATATCCCGTAGAGCTGAGATGGCAGGGTGATAGTGAAGCAAGTGGCCGACCATCAGAATCCGCGAGTTTTTGCGAGCCAGATCGACCAGTTCGGCGCCTTCGTCGACGTGAAGAGCGAGCGGCTTCTCAACAAAGACATCCTTCCCACTCAATAAGGCCTTTTTGGTGATCTCGAAATGCCGCACGGCGGGGGCTGCAACGACAACAGCATCGACGTCCTTTGCATCCAGAAGCGCGTCCAGATCGGCGATCGCGGGCACGGAATATAACCGCTGCATCTCCGCGAGGTTCTGCTCAGAGACATCGCAAACGGCCGCAAGCGCCCCCAGTTCGTGAAAATTCCGAACAAGATTCTTGCCCCAATAACCACAACCGACGACACCAATGCGCGGGACCTGCGTACTGCCCATGATCATGCCTCCAAAACAATTGTATAAACTGAGATATTCAAAGTGACGCGCTACAAAAACTTCGGGAGCTACCTCGGTTAGCGTTTGTAGAAAGCGGCGATGCTGCGCACCACGCTGTCTTGTTGCCTGTCTGTCAGTTCGGGATATACGGGAAGTGACAAGACTTCGTTGCTGGCCGCCTCTGCCACCGGAAGCCGGCCGGGTTGATACCCCAGATAGCCGAATGCCGGCTGTAGATGCAGGCACAGGGGGTAATACACTTCTGTCGGGATGCCGTTAGAGCGGAGATGCTCCCGGAGCGATTCCCGGAATTGACAGCGAATTGTGAACTGGTTGTAGACGTGCTCGAAGCGGGCTTCGGGGCGAGGCGGCAACTGAACGTCTCCGGCCAACCGGTGGGAATTGAAAAGGTCGCGGTAGCGTTCCGCCCGCTCCCTCCGGGCGGCTGACCAGGAATCCAGGTGGCGCAACTTGACGCGCAAGATCGCGGCCTGCAATGCATCGAGCCTGCTGTTTGTCCCGAGCACGTCATGGTGGTATTTCTTGCGGGAACCGTGAACGCGCAGCATCCGCAACCGCTCCGCGGTCTTCGGATCCCGCGTCGTGACCAGGCCGCCGTCACCCGCACCGCCGAGATTCTTCGACGGGAAAAAGCTGAAACAACCGAACTCGCCAAAATTGCCGACCTGTTTGCCTTCGTAGCGTGCGCCGATTGCCTGTGCGGCATCTTCGATGACAAGGAGTCCATGCCTCCTAGCCAACTCGAGGATCGGACCCATCTCCGCCGCCAAACCAAAGAGGTGCACAGGCATGATCGCCTTTGTTTTAGGCGTAATGGCCTGTTCAATTGCCGCCGGCAGAATATTGAACGTTGTTGGATCAATGTCAACGAATACAGGGATTGCGCCCGCCCGCGCTATCGATCCGCCTGTCGCGATAAAAGTGAATGGCGATGTAATCACTTCATCGCCAGGACCGATTCCGGCTGCCATCATCGACAGAACAAGCGCATCTGAACCTGAGGCACAAGTGACCGCGTGCGGAACTTCCAGGTGCGTCGCAAGTTCGCTTTCGAACTTCTCGACTTCGCTCCCCAGAATGAAGTGTTGGCTTTCCATCACGTGCGTGATGGCATCCATTACCTCTTCCCGGATGGCCGCGAACTGCTTTTGAAGATCGAGGTACGGAAACTGAGCCGGTACTCCTCTAGGTGCTGGCGCTTCTACTGCTCGGAGTGTCGCTTCCATCATCGTAGCTTCCTCATTCTGAGTTCGGAATCGGAGTCAGAGCGGCTTACATCGTACCGAGCCTGTACCCAATGCCGTAGATTGCGATCCCGTTCACTGTTGCCATGGCAATTTCTCCCATGACTTTCAAAGTTTGCTTCGCCCCGCTGTTCGGAACATAAAGGATGTCGTTGGGAGCCAGCACGACATCTGTTTCCTGACCCTTCATGATTTTTTCGAGGTCAACGGGGATCTCCCGCCTCGCCTGATCGCTGGCAGATTGCCTCACAATCAACCCGCGATGAGTCGAAGCCACAGACGTGAATCCTTCGGCGAGAGCAATGGCTTGTGCCGCGGTGACGCCGTCGGCCGGATTGCTCAACGCAAAACCGCCCGGCTTGATCACTGCTCCAACGACATACACAAGCTGCGCAGACGACACGCTAACCACATCGCCATTCCGGACTTCCATGCTGGTGGCGACGTCTTCGCCTTTCGTCAGTCGCGCTAAATCCAGTATCTGCACGGATCCAAGCTTGGTGTTTGTTGCCTCGGCGCTGGCTTCCCCACGCACGACCGTCACCGTGCTCCCACTGCCGGGCAGCGCACCGCCCGCCGCAGAGATCGCCTCCAGAACGGTGGTTCGTTTCTGCAGGCTGTACACTGCCGGCTTGCTCACGGCTCCCAAGACGGTCACGGTGCGGCCGTGAAATTCGTCCACAAACACGCTGACCTGAGGGTCGCGCAGCTGTTTCGCGTCGATGAAAGCCTGCCGAACCGTATCGGCTAGTTGCGACGTCGTTTTTCCTTCGGCCATCACCGGCTCGGTTACGCCCTGCAGCCTGATCGATCCGGAATCCGCCACGCGAAGCTTCCCGCCGAATTCCGGGGCGTCCGCAACCGTGAGCGTCAAGACATCGCCCGGCCCGATTGTGTAGTCCGTCGCCGCCGCGGACTTGTTGTTCGCAGGTGTGTCCGCTCCACCGCATGCCGGCCCGAGCGTGACAAGCGCGGCAGTAGCCACCATTGCAAAGACGACTGACCGCAGGCGAGAGAAGTTGCTCATGATTGATTCGCACATCCCACAAAGGCTCGGCTCGTGGAATTACGCGTGCGCTCCTTTCCTTTTGCTGCTCTCCGCTGAAGCCGTTTCGACGCTTTGCAGCGATCTCGAATACAGTTGCGCATACGTGTTCTTTGCGGACCCGCTGTCGCGGTAGCCATACGTGAAGTACAGATAATCCGGCGAGGTATAATCGACACCGTTGAGCACAACACCGGCGATTGACGCCTTCACATCTTGAAGTAGTTCCGCCGACCGCTGAATTGCCCGGCGCGTTGTGAGTCCGTAACGCCCGACAATGACAACTTCGTCCGCGAGGCGCGCGAGTTGCCGTGCGTCGGCGAAGTAAATAATCGGCGCCGTGTCGATGACAAGAAACTCGAACTGATTGCTGCGGACCAAGTCGCCGCACAGTTGGTCCATCGATGCGGAGGCAAGCTGGTCCGCAGGCGATCGCACGGCTGACCCCGCGGGCAGCAGCCGCAAACCCGGTATGTTCACCACGTTGGCCAAAGCAGTCGAGACCGGCGCCGTGCCACTCAGCACTTCTGAAAGACCGGGGCTGGCCGGCATGGCGAATGCCGTTGCCACCATCGATTTCCTCAGGTCGGCATCGATCAAACACGTAGGCCCAAGTTGTGCGAGCGCAATGGCAAGGTTCACCGCGACTGTAGTTTTACCCTCCGCTTCCATAGCGGAAGAGATCAGGATCACCGTAGCGCCATTCTTCGCTTTGCGCGAAAGAATAGCTGTGCGCAACTCGCGAATCGCCTCGGCTTCAGCGCTCTGCGGGCTCATGAAGTTAATGTTGCCCGCTCGGCCTTCCTCGATCGTCTCCGGCAATGCCGCAGATCCATGCGGCCATCTGCGGTCCGAACCCCCCAAGGGCATTGCAGGCAACAGCGCGAGGGACTTCAATCCCACCCAGGTTCTAACGTCGTCCGGAGTGCGCAGCGTGTTGTTCAGGCTCTCCTTGAAAAAGCAAGCGAAGACACCCAGCAAAACGCTGAACAGCGCCCCTGCTCCCATCAGTGCAACCCGGTGTGGGCCCGTCGGCTTCCGCAGATTCTGCGCCAGATCGATGATTCGGATGTTGTTCGAGCCAAGCCCGGCGTAGATGCCCGCTTCCTTCAACCTCGCCTGCAGCGTGTTATAAAGTTCCGCGTTGGCAACTGCCTCGTTCTTGAGAATGTGGTAGCCAACCATGTGCGAATCCGCCTTTACCATCTGAACTCGCACTTTTTCGCGCTGCTGCAGCATCAATCTCTCTCTCTCTTGCGACGCCGCAAACGCCGTGCGAATCCGGTCGCCGATGCGGCTCCGCTCCTCTTCCCGCTGCCTGTCCAGTTCGGCCAACTGTTCCTCGAGCTTCTTGACGTTGGAATTGGCATCGCCATAGACAGTTCGCGCCTGCGCCAGCTTTGTACGCAGGTCATCCCGGCGCAGGAGCAGATCCTGGTACACAGGATCCGTGCGCACCGAGGGAACATTCTCCGCGTCTCCCACTTTGAGCATTCGCAGATAGGCCTCATTTTCGATACGGGTCGCTTGCGCTTCGCTCAGCTGGTGGTTGGTCTCCGACATGATCTGCGCCAGCGGCACGTCCCGGTCGTCGAGCTCCACGAGATCGTGTTCACGCTGATAGTCCGAGACCGCCTGCCGCGCTGAGAGCACTTTCTGACGCAATCCCTCCAGTTGCTGCGAGAGCCATTCCGAGGCCTGTGTCGTGGAATCGTAGCGCTGCCGAATCCCATTCTCGATAAACCTCGCCACAACCGCGTTCGTCACCTGTTGTGCAACCTGAGGGTCATGGCTCGAGAATGACACTTCAACGAGACGAGTGTTGTGCACCGGGCTGACCGAAAGCTGCCGGTGGAATATCTCCAGTGCTTCCGCCTCTGCGGAACCCAACGTTGCCAGCTCAATCTGTTCCTTGAAGTACGGTTTATTCAGGCTCCCAACTCTATTGGCCAGCGCATTGAAGGGCACCGCCGGCGCCGCGCTGTTTTTCTCCCGGAACCGCAGATCTTTATCCAGCTGTAACTGGCGTATGACGCTGACTGCCAGAGCATCACTTTTCAGGATCTGCGCCTGCGTCTCCAGATAGTCCTGATTCTCCGCGTCCGCAGGGGACTCCACTTCATGTAGTGTCCGAACACCGCTGGCCGGGGGGGCAATCTCGATCCGAGCGGTGGGCTGATAGGTGCTCTGCATCAGACCGACAATGAGCAGCGCGAGCAGTAGGGCGACACCCGCGACGATTTGCCCCAAACGGGCGTTCTTCTTCAGCACCCGCAGGGCTTGCTCCCAGGTGAATTCAAAGTCCGCGCGTGCCGACTCGCGCAACGTTTTCATGCGCTCAACATAGGACGGGTAGGCCGACGAACCGGTATCTTGCCTATTTAGGTTGTAGGACTGCTGTTCTTGCATTGGAACGTACCATCCGAAATCTGAATTTTCGACTAAATCTCAGGAATATGGTCCGGATGCTGCCTTTGCCAACGGGTCGGAGCTTTTCTCGACATCCGCGGAATCGATCTCAACCGCGATCGCCTGTCGGAGCGCCTCGACACACAAAACCAGCCGATACTGGCTCTTCATGCGCTGCAGGATTCCAACCACTCCCTCGAGGGGTCCCCGCGTGATCCGGACGCGGTCGCCGGTGTGCAGGAATGGATGCGGTGCTATGGCAGCCTGGCTGTTCATCATGATTTGCATCGACTGGATGTCCTGGACCGGGATTGGCGACGCCTTGCCTCCCGACTCAACGATGAAGAAAACTCCGGGCGTTCCAAGAACCGTGGCGCGCTTATCGAGCGGCAAGCGGAAAAACACATATCCGGGAAATATCGGAAGGCTCAGTCTTTTCTTGCGGTCTTTCCACTGACGGACGGACAGGTACAACGGGAGGAACACCTCGACTTCCTTCTGGGACAAAAATGCGGCTACCTTCCTCTCGTGATTGTGTTTCGTATATGCCGCGTACCATTGCGAAACCTGGGTTGCCCCGGACAATGCGCACTCCCCGACTGATTTTGAGTACAGCTCCGCCCTGTGACTTACATTCGGTCATTTCACAACTTGCGGTTGATGGGTCAAGAATCTTCAGGCCGGACTACACACGCGATTCCCGTCCGTTCTGCAGCATCGCTGTGTAGTTACAGGACCAATCGTCCTAAAGAGTAGTTAGGAAATACCGGGCGCGTGTTAGCGCGTGATGACAGGCGGATGAAAAGTCCCCCCGATATCGCAGATGCTAGGTCCACGCGAGTGCCGCTGAGCGATGCTTGCCGTCCGTGGGAGCCGACTTCGATTTGACACCCTGATTTAATCCGCCGGAAACACAAGCACCCTGGCCTCTCGCGTACCATGACGCTCACACGATCCAACGAGGGCCACGAATTTCGCGAGTGGGTACCGTGAAACCGCATTCACACGCGAGCCCGACGGACATAAGAACTGGTCAGAATCTGCATACACTCGAGGAGTTCCTGGCGTGGCGTCTCATCCCGCAATGATCGCGGATAATAACCGGGCCCCGGTCACATCGCGCAGCCCTTCGTTCATCGTGTCGATCGTCACCATCCTTGGAGGACAATTTGTCTCTGGGGTGATTGCTCTTCTCGCTGAGATACTTTATGCACGGTTGCTGGGTCCGGCTGCTCGTGGCACGATCGGTCTCTGTGTCGTCACGATCGCATTCGCGACGCTGATTGGCGGGCTTGGCGGCGAGGGAGCCATCGTTTATTGGACTTCCCGTTCCCGCCCTCATCAAAATTCTTATTTGCCCGCGGTCTTGTCCTGGGGCGCGCTGGGTTGCTGCCTTGCCTGTGGCCTATGGAGTTGGTCCTTCTGGAAGCTGCAGTTGCCCTTCTTGCGCGGGATGTCCGGCTCTTCAGCCGTGGTGATCCTATTCTCGATTCCTGCGGCGACCTTTTTCGCCTATTCCATGGCCTTGGCAGGCGGCTACGAACAATTCCGGCTGCGCTCGCTCTGTTCCGCCTTACGTCAGGTTGTGGGGATGACGATGTTTCTTTTGCTGTTATTGGCGTTTGGGAGGCAGGTGGAGACCGCACTATGGGCGAACTTCATAGGCCTGACAATCGGGACACTGACGATGGTGACTCTTCTCCGTCGTGAAATAGCGACTTCGTGGACCACGGCTTCCACCCTCAGCAATATTCGACCAACGCTCACTTACGCACTGCGCGGCCAGGTCGGAAACCTGGCCTCCTTTTTCACTTACAGGCTCGACATCTTCATCGTGAATTACTTTCTTTTACCCGCTCAGGTTGGCTTTTATGCTCTCGGCGTGACGATCTCCGAGGCCCTTTGGCAGATACCCCAAGCGGTTGCATCCGCTTTGTTTCCGCGGACCGTTCGTAGCGCCGACGCGAATGCCACTCAGTTCACCACGTTCATTTTACGTCAAGTCCTGCTCCTGAACCTCCTTGGCGGGCTCGCTATGGCTGCGATCAGTCCATTTGTTGTGCCGCTGATCTTCGGGCAAAGATTTCAGCCTTCGGTCTCGGTCATTTGGTGGATCCTCCCCGGGACCATTGCGCTTTCCCTCGCCAAGGTGGGCTGCGCCGATCTAGCGGGCCGCGGCAAGAATGGTTATGCATCAGTCTTTGCACTGTTTTGCTTCGCGGTGACGGCGATCCTGGATTGGAGACTTATTCCGTTGATGGGAATCACCGGCGCCGCGCTCGCGTCTTCGATTGCGTATTGTCTCGATGCTCTTCTGGTACTCGCGGCTCTTCGATACGAAGCCAAAATCCGTTTCCTCGACATCCTGATCCCACAGTCTGTGGATCTTCAGGTCTATCGAGCCGCCGTCGATCGCCTGAAAGACATCGTTCGGCGAACGACATTTCCTCATCAGCGCGAACTTCTGGCACCCGAGCAGGGGGAGTAGCTGATGGCTACAGTCGTACAACAGTTTCCCGACGCCGAGCGCTCGGAGCAGTCCGGTCACGCCCCGGATATCGCCTGTCTTTTCGGCAAAGTCGGCGTGGCTGCAACCTTGACGCTATGTCTCACAGCGCCGGCCGTAATCCTTGGCAGCGGCCTGCCGTGGTTGCGCGCGGAACAGCTGGCATTGATTCCCGTTTGCCTTGTTTATCTCTGGTGCCTGCTCGTCGGGTTGGCAGAACCATTGCGCCCGCATGCCATGTTCGTCATCGGAGCCGCATACTGCGTGTGCATTCTGACTTCGCTGGCCTATGGCGCCTGGGGCCTCGGCCACCCGGTCCTTTATCGTGACTTCTACGAGATTCCGAAAGCGCTTCTGCCGGTGCTGTTCTTCACGCTTGGTTTCGAAACCGGATCGATTGAGAAAACGATCCGCTGGCTGTATGCCGTACTTCTCGTCGGAACCACGCTCGTGTGCCTCTATGCCTGGGCGCAATGGTTCGACCTCGATATCGCTCGTAATCTGAGCCGGTACTACTCCGGCGGAGAACATATCGACGTTGCCCTTGCACACTATCGCCGGGTCTATTCCACGATGGGAAATCCCAACGTTCTCGCGCAATTATTGACCTGGCTGATCGGTGCGTTCGCCCTCGCCGCAAGCTTTCGAATCGGCTATTTACTGTTCAATCTGGCAATGTTGAGCATGTGCGGCATCACCTTGGTGATGACGGGCTCTCGTTACGGGCTGATGGAAACTGCGCTGGGACTCATGCTTGTGCTCGCCCTCTCCCTGCCGCGGAAGAACGCGAAATGGAAGACCTTGGTCATCCTGGTGCTCGTCGTCGCGGCTCTGGCAACGGCGAGCGCCTATCTTGGGAGCGGCAATCGCCCGACTCTCGATAGGCTCCTCACATTGTCCGATCCTTTGCGTACCGATTCCGTGCAGGAGCGTCTGAATCGATTGTGGCGAGACGCCAGTCACGCAATTCTGCAATCGCCCTGGTTTGGTCACGGCCCGGCCAAAGCGCTGTTTACGGGCATCATCACCGACTCGGAGCACCTCGACGTTCTGAAGGAGTTCGGCTTTTTCGGATTTGTGGTGTACGCATGCTTTTTCGTCTACCCACTGACGACTGTCTGGAAAGGCATCCGCGCGTCGCATGCGATTTCGTCGCGCGATCCTGATATAGCCCTACTGAGTTGGGCGGCTCATCTCGCTATGGTGATGGTCGTGACCGCAGTAACAATGGGAATTGGCATGTCCGTCCTTTACAACGAACCGCTGCGCGCGTATTTCTGGATCTGGATGGGCGTTGGGGCTTCTGCGAGCCGCGCTCTCCGGCGGTTTAGCCTAACCGCACACCCAGAAACCTTGTCGTAGTATTGAGCATAATGGACGGGCCGGTTCATCGCCGAAACGTTGGTTTCAAGGCCGTTCGTACGTATCGCAAGCTCATGGCTTTCTGCTTTTGGGCGTTGCTAGCGATTCGAGCCTATCCCCAAGAAGTCTCGATCACACAGATACAGGATGTCGTCCAGGGCGACAGAGGCACCTTTCAGATCGATCTCGGCCCCACTCTGAGCGCCCCTGGCGTGCTTTTGCGCTTGCAGCACAATTCGCCGCATGGCTCCGCCGCCTTCCTCGATGGCTCTTCGGAGGCACGAATCATGCAGAGCGGCGATGTCGTGGTCCAGGGAATCGTCGCCACAGATGAGCTCGGAGCAATGACTCTTTCTGCATGGCTCGAGGGCGCGCCCTCGCCTGCTGCGGTGGTTTTCTTCGAAGTATTTCCTCCCGGGCCTGAGCCGCGTATCTTTCGCGAAGGCCAAGATGTTACCGGCACGACTCAAGAAACCGTCGTGGGACGAGAAATGTCGCTGAGTGTGGTCCTTCACCCCGGTGTGCCAATCCGCAGCCAGTCCTGGATAATCGAGAGTCCCGGCAATTATACCGGCGGTTTCCTGCATACGCCTCTGCAAGGTGGCCCGCAACCTGTCGTTCTCACCGGTCCGAGTGTCCACTTCTACTGGACCACTCCGGGC
>Ga0335084_10008453_pt1 | contig 10262 bp, 10 predicted proteins | sample Lox_Sample_44_FD_206721 | JGI IMG/M metagenome (GOLD analysis project Ga0335084, IMG submission 206721) | Soil microbial communities from Loxahatchee National Wildlife Refuge, Florida, United States - Lox_Sample_4.4 | ecosystem: Environmental > Terrestrial > Soil > Wetlands | place: USA... | reverse complement strand
CGTGCGGGTGTAGGCGAGGTAGGCCTCGCGCACCTTGGCCGCGGCGTTGCGCACGTCGGGGTGGTCCTCGACCGTGGTCTGGTCGACCAGCACGCGGCTGGAGGTGTGCTGGTCGCGCGCGGCGGCGAGCGCGGCCTCCGCGGAGGCGAGGGCGTCGCGCGCGTGGTTCATCTCTTCGCCCGAGACCGCGCCCGAGGCGGAAAGCCGCTCGCGCCGCTCCAGGTCCTGCCGGGCGCGCGCCACGTCCGTCTCGCGCTGCTGCACGCTCGCCTGCAGCTGCGACGACGTGGCGAAGAGGTTGCGCACCTGGCGAACGGTCTTGGCGAGCTGCGCCTGCGCTTCCTCGAGGGCCACCTGCGCGTCGGCCGGGTCGAGCTGCACGAGCACCTGGCCCGCCTTCACCGCGTCGGTATTGTCGGCGGCGATCGCGACGATGGTGCCGGGCACCTGCGGCGTGATCTGCACGACGTTGCCGTCCACGTAGGCGTTGTCGGTGAACTCGCGGTGGGAGCCCACGAGCAGCCACCAGGCCCCGTAGCCGATACCGGCCACCAGGAAGACGGCGAGGACGATGCCCACGAGCTTGCGGCGGCGCGGGTTGTGTTCGGGTTTCGTTTCGCTCATGACTTCGCTCCTTCGTAGCCGCCGCCCAGGGCGCGCACCAGGTTCACGGAAAGGGTGAGGCCGCGCGCGTCGAGGTCGGCGCCGAGGCTTCGTTGGGTGAGGACCTCGGTCTCCGCGACCAGGACCTGCAGGTAGTTGCCCAGGCCCTCGCGATAGCGCAGCACCGCGAGGTCGTAGGCGTCCTGCGCCGAGGCGAGCGCCATGCGCTGCTGCGTGCGGCGCGCCTCGAGCGCGCGCAGCGACGCGAGCTGGTCGGCCACCTCGCGCACGGCTTCGAGGATCGCCGTGTTGTACTGCTCGACCGCGATGTCGTAGTCGGCGTCCTGGCCCGAAAGCCCGGCGCGCAGCCGCCCGCCGTCGAAGATGGGCAGCGTGAGCGCCGGGCCCACGCCCGCGATCGTGCTGGCGCTCCGCAGGAACCGGTCGAGGCCGATGGATTGCAGCCCCACGAAGGCCGACAGGCTCACGTTGGGATAGAACGCCGCCTTGGCCTCGTCGATGCGCGCGCCCGCGGCCTCGACGCGCAGCCGCTGCGCCACGATGTCGGGGCGCCGCCCGATGAGCTCGGCGGGAAGCCGCGCGGGAACGCCCGCGGCGACGGTGCGCGCCTCGGGGCGCGCGATCTCGAGGCCGCGGTCGGGGCCCGCGCCCGCGAGGGCGGCGAGCTTGTTGCGGTCGATCTCGATCGCCTCGTCGTAGCGCGCGATCAGCTCGCGCGCCGCGGGGATCGCGGTCTCGACCTGCTTCAGCTCCACGCGGGAATCGAGGCCCGCCTCGTAGCGCTGGGCGGTGAGGTCGTGCAGCTTGGTGCGCTGGTCGAGGGTCGCCTGCGCCACGTCGCGCTGCGCATAGTCGCGCTGCAGGTCGATGTAGGCCTCTGCCACCGCCACGGAGAGCATCAGGCGCGCGGCCGCCGCATCCACTTCGGCGGCGCGGGCCTCGCCGAGCGCGGCGCGCAGCGCCGCCTGGTTGCGGCCCCAGAAATCGAACTCGTAGTGGAAGTCGAGCGTGGCCTGGTTCATGGTGTCCCAGGAGCCCGCGAAGGGCGGCGGGTAAATGCTCGTCTCGCTGAAGCGCTGCTCGGTGATCGCGGCGTTGGCGTCCACGCGCGGCTGCAGCGGCGCGCCCGCGGCGGCGGCCACGGCCTGCGCCTTGCGGACGCGCGCCTGCGCGACGGCGAGCGTCGGGTTCGCCCTGAAGGCCTCGCCCATCAGCGCGTCGAGCTGCGGATCCCGGTAGGCCTTCCACCAGTCGGCCGCGGGCCATGCGACCGCCGGCGCATTGGCGAGCGTGCGCTGCGTCTCGAGCGATTGCGCGTCGCGCACCTTCGATTGCGGCTGCAGGCCCTCGAAGCTCGCGCAGCCGGCGAGCGCCAGGGCGGCGAAGAGCAAGGTCAACCGGGAAGAAGGAAGGGGCATGGTCGCTTGTCCGATCGTTGCTGCCGTTGCAGTTGCGGCTAGGGCAGGGAAGGCGAGGGCGCCAGGTTGAGGCGGATGCGCTGCAGGGTGCGCTCGAGGGTGTCGATCTCCTCGCGCGAGAAGCCCTTCAGCGCGCGCTTGTTCATCTCGACGGCGATCTGCAGCAGGCGCGGGTAGAGCTCGCGCCCGGCCGCCGTCATCTCGAGCACGACGCAGCGCCGGTCGCCGCCGTGCGCGGTGCGGCGGATGAAGCCCTTGGCCTCGATGCGATCGAGCAGGCGCGTCATGGCGCCCGTGTCGTACTGGAGCTTCTTGCACAGGTCCACGGGCGTCTCGACGCGGCCGCTGCCCACGTTGATGAGCACGATGTACTGCGGGGCCGAGAGGTCGAGGGGCTTCAGCTCCTTCTCGAGCACGTCGATCCAGTCCAGCCGCGTCATCGCGAGGTGGTAGCCGAGCGAGTCCCGGATGTCGAAGGTGCTCGCCTTGAGCTGGGTGATGGCCATGCGGTTCTCCGGTTGCGTTCGGGCATTATACTGCCTAGGCAGTAACTGTCAAGTCCGGGATCGACAAGGCGAGGCATAATCACGGTCTCCCGCACTGCCTCTTTCCAAGGAACCTCCATGGCCAAATTCTTCGTGAATGGCGATCCGGTCGATTTCCGCGGCTCGCCCGATACGCCGCTCCTCTGGGCGCTGCGCGACAGCCTGCAGCTCACCGGCACCAAGTTCGGCTGCGGCATGTCGCTGTGCGGCGCGTGCACCGTTCACCTGGACGGGCAGCCCGTGCGCGCGTGCGTCACGCCCATCTCCGCGATCGAGGGCAAGCGCGTGGTGACCATCGAGGGCATCTACAAGACCTCGCAGGCGCCCACCGCCAATGCCGTGCGCGCCGCGTGGATCGACAAGGACGTCGTGCAGTGCGGCTATTGCCAGAGCGGCCAGATCATGTCGGCCGTGGCGCTGCTCCAGCACAACAGGAATCCGTCGGATGCGGACATCGACGAGGCCATGGCGGGCAACATCTGCCGCTGCGGCACGTACCAGCGCATCCGCGATGCGATCAAGAGCGCGGCGGCCTCGCTGCGCAAGGCCTAGGGGAGGACGCCATGAACAATCCCTCCCGCCGCAAATTCCTCCAGTCTTCCGCCGCGATCACCGGCGGCCTCGTCATCGGCTTCTGGCTGCCCGAGAAGGGCGGGCGCGCGTTCGCGCAGGCCCCGCAGCCGCCGAAGGTTCCGCCCAACGCGTTCCTGCGCATCGGCAAGGACGGCTCGGTCACCGTGATGGTGAAGCACCTCGAATTCGGCCAGGGCGTGACCACGTCGCTGCCGATGCTGGTGGCCGAGGAGCTCGAGTGCGACTGGAGCAAGGTGCGCTACGAGCTCGCGCCCGCCTCGCCCCTGTATGCCCACACCGCCTTCGGCGTCCAGATGACGGGCGGCTCCTCGTCGGTGTGGAACTCGTGGGACCAGCTGCGCACGGTCGGGGCCCAGGCGCGCACGATGCTGATGCAGGCCGCGGCCAGCCAATGGAAGGTGAAGCTCTCCGACGTGAAGGCCGGGAAGGGTTTCGTCGTGGGTCCCGGCGGCAAGAAGCTCTCGTACGGGCAGCTCGCCGAGGCCGCGTCGAAATTGCCGGTGCCGGACACGGTGGCGCTCAAGCCCGCGAAGGATTTCACGATCATCGGCAAGCCCACGCGGCGCATCGACTCGCCGGAGAAATGCGACGGCAGCGCCCGGTTCGGCCTCGACGTGCAGCGCAAGGACCTGCACGTGGCGGTGGTCGCGCACGCGCCGGTGTTCGGCGCGCTCGTGAAGAGCATGAACGCCGAGGGCGTGAAGGCCGTTCCCGGCGTCACGCACGTGGTGGAAGTGACGAACGGCGTGGCGGTGGTCGGCCACAACTTCTGGGCGGCCAAGAAGGGACGCGACGCGCTGCAGGTCGAGTGGGACCTCGGTCCGGGCGCGAAGCTCGCCACGCCCGATCTCTTCGCCAAGTTCAAGGAGGCCGCGAAGACGCCCGGCACCGTAGCGCGCAAGGCCGCTTCGCCCGACGCGATGAAGGGCGCGGCGAAGACCGTGGTCGCCGAATACGAGTTTCCCTACCTGGCCCACGCACCAATGGAGCCCGTCAACTGCACGATCGAGGTGCAGGGCGACAGCGCACAGATTTGGGTCGGCTCCCAATTCCAGGGCGTCGACCAGCCCGCGGCGGCCAAGGCGTTGGGCCTGAAGCCCGAGCAGGTGAAGCTGAACACGATGCTCGCGGGCGGCGGGTTCGGGCGCCGCGCGAATCCCGTATCCGACTATGTCGTCGAGGCCTGCGAGATCGCGAGCAAGGTGAAGGTGCCCGTGAAAGTCGTCTGGACCCGCGAGGACGACATCCGCGGCGGCTACTACCGGCCGATGTACGTGCATCGCGTCGAGGCGGGCCTCGATGCGCAAGGCAAGGTCGCCGGCTGGAACCATTCGATCGTCGGGCCCTCGATCCTCGCGGGCACGCCGTTCGAGTCGATGATGGTGAAGGACGGCGTGGATGCGACGAGCGTCGAGGGCGTGGCCGACACGCCGTACGACCTTCCGAACCTGCAGCTCATGCTGCATTCGCAGAACGTCGAGGTGCCGGTGCTGTGGTGGCGCTCGGTGGGCCACTCGCACACGGCCTTCGTGATGGAGACCATGATGGACGAGCTCGCGGCGGCCGCGGGCGAGGACCCCGTCGCCTTCCGGCGCGCGCTGCTTGCGAAGCAGCCGCGCGTGCTCGGCGTGCTCGACCTCGCGGCGTCGAAGTCGGGCTGGGGCTCGCCGCTTCCGAAGGGGCGCGCGCGCGGCATCGCCGTGCACGAGTCGTTCGGCAGCGTCTGCGCGCAGGTGGCCGAAGTGTCGCTCGCCGGCAACGACGTAAAAGTCCACAAGGTGGTCGCCGCCTTCGACTGCGGGCTGGTGGTCAATCCCCTCACGGTGGAGGCGCAGGTGCAAAGCGCCATCGCCTATGGGCTGGGGGCCGCGCTCTTCAGCGAGATCACGCTGAAGGACGGGCGCGTCGAGCAGTCGAATTTCCACGACTACCGCGTGCTGCGGATGAACGAGATGCCGTTGGTGGAGGTGCACCTGGCGCCGGGCGGCGACAAGCCGACGGGCGTCGGGGAGCCCGCCACCCCGCCCATCGCGCCGGCCGTGGCCAACGCGCTCTTCGCGCTCACCGGCAAGCGCGTGCGCAAGCTCCCCATGGCGTCGATGAAGTGGACATGAGTCGTTACAACCCGGGGCTGGACCGGCGCACCGAAAGGGGGATGATTTCGCTCAACCGTTGAGGAACGGAAATTGCATTGGCTTCCGGGCAGGACGGCGGGCGCATGGAACGGGAAGCGCGGCCCACGGTCCGACCCCTGGCAACGGCGAAAGGCGGCGAGATGCAACCGATTCCCGGATCCCACTGGCGGCAGACGCTGCGGAAGATCGTGAGCAACCCGGCCATCGAGGTCGTGGCGGCGATCGTCGTCGTCCTCGTCGCCTCGTCGGTCCTGATCTTGAGCGAAGCGGAGAACCGCCACACGGTCTTTCCGGTGCCAGTCCTCGCGAGGTAGCCGTCTCGCGCTTCATGCCTCGCGCCTCGAGCCTTGCGGCCCGGCGGGAGTAAGATTCCCCCATGCAAAGCCTGGATCTCGACGTCCTCGAACGCGCCCTGGAATGGCGGCGCGCCGGCCGGCGCGTGTTGCTCGTCACCGTGGCGCAGACCTTCGGCGCAAGCCCGCGTCCGCCCGGCTCCCTCACCGCGATTCGCGACGACGGCATCCTCGTGGGCTCGGTCTCCGGCGGCTGCATCGAGGACGACCTCGTCGCCCGGCGCGAGGAATACGCCGGCCGCAAGCCGCAGTTCGCCGCCTACGGAGTGACCGCCGAGGAGGCGCGGCGCTTCGGCCTTCCCTGCGGCGGCGAGCTCGAAGTCATCATCGAGCCGGAAGTGAAGGCCGGCGAGTTCGAGGCGCTGCTCAGGGAAATCGCCGCGGGCCACGTGGTGGCGCGCCGCGTGGACCTCGCCTCGGGCGACTGGACCATCGCGCCCGCCCATCCGGCCGACGAATGCGAGCGCACGGACACGGCGTTCACGAGCGTGCACGGCCCGCGCTGGCGGATGCTCGTGATCGGCGCCTCCGAGATCTCGCACTACCTCGCCGAGATGGCTTCCACGGTGGACTTCCAGGTCTTCGTGTGCGACCCGCGCGAGGAATACCGCAGCGCCTGGCGCTCCCGGGGCGCGACGTGGATCGAGGGCATGCCCGACGACGCCGTGGTGGCGTTCAAGCCCGACGGCCACAGCGTGATCCTCACCGTCTCTCACGACCCGAAGCTCGACGACATGGCGCTGCTCGAGGCGCTCAAGGGCGAGGCGTTCTACGTGGGCGCCGTGGGCTCCTCGCGCACGAACGCCGAGCGGCGCAAGCGCCTCGCCGACTTCGACCTCACGCCGCAGCAGATCGCGCGCCTGCGCGGCCCCGTGGGCCTGGGCATCGGCTCGCGAACGCCGCCCGAGATCGCGGTGGCGATCCTCGCCGACCTCATCGCCTCGCGCAACGGCATCGTGCTGGAGAAGGCGGCCGCGCAGCGCATGCGCGCGTGAGCGGCGCGGGGCTGCGCGCGCTCCTGCTCTGCGGCGGGAGCTCGTCGCGATTCGGAAGCAACAAGCTGCTCGCGCCCCTGGACGGAGAACCCCTCGTGGCCCGCAGCGCCCGCCACCTGATCGCGGGCGTGGGCCGCGCGCTTGCCGTGGTGCCGGTGGGCTCGCCCGCGCTCGCGCAGGCGCTCGACGATGCGGGCTGTGACGTGCTCGCATCGCCCGACTGCGCGCGCGGCCTCGGCGCGAGCCTCGCGGCCGGCGTGGCCGCATCGGCGGGCGCCGAGGGATGGATCGTGGCCCTCGGCGACATGCCCTTCATCGACCCGCTTACCATCGCGGCGGTGGCCGAGCGCATCGGCCGGGGCGCGCTCCTCGCCGCCCCGGTGCACCAGGGCGTGCGCGGCCACCCGGTGGGATTCTCGCGCGCGCTCAAGGCCGAGCTGCTCGCGCTGGACGGCGACGAGGGAGCGCGCGCGGTGCTCGCGAAGCACCGCGGTGCGCTCGAGTCCGTGTTCGTGGACGACGCGGGCGTCACGGCCGACGTGGACGTGCCCGCCGACCTGCAAGCCAGGGGAGGAGACTGATGCTGCAACTGCGACCCGGATGCGAGTGCTGCGACCGCGACCTGCCGCCCGATTCCCCGGATGCGCGCATCTGCACCTACGAATGCACCTTCTGCCGCGAGTGCGCCGAGAACGTGCTGAAGGGCACCTGCCCGAATTGCGGCGGCGAGCTGGTGGCGCGTCCGCGGCGCCCGGCCGCGCGGCTTGCGAAGGATCCCGCGTCCACGCAACGCATCTTCAAGCCCGCGGGCTGCGCGCCTCGCTGAACCCGCGCCGGGTCAATGCCCGGGAACGGGGGTGAACTTGCCGCTGCGCGGATCGACCGCGCAGGCCGCCCCGGCGGCCAGCACGGCACTGGCGGCCAGCGCCCGCGCGAGCATCGCTAGCCCATCTTGCGCGGCGGGTATCTCTCGCCCGCCTCGATCTTCACCTTGAGCACGTTCTGCTTCGGCGGCAGCGGGCACGTCGTGAACTCGCTGAAAGCGCAGGGCGGGTTGTAGGCGCGGTTCAGGTCGAGCTTGAACGTCTCGCCGTCCTTCGGTTTCTTCTCCACCGCGAGGAAGCGCCCAGAGCCGTACGTCGTCGCCCCCGAGGTCGCGTCCTTCATGATGATGAAGAGGCCGTCGTCATCGTCGAGGGCGTCCAGGCGATAGGGCTTGCCGCCGAGCGTGAACTCCACGTAGCCCGCGACGGGCTCGTCGGAGACCTCGTCGAGGACGTTCACGATCGGGATCTTGCGGCCCGGCGGGTACGCGACGAACTTCGCCGGCACCAGGAATTTCTCGTTCACGTCGTACCAGACGCGCCCGCCGAAGCGCTTGCGCACCTCGCTTTCGTTGTCGGCGAGCCGCAGGATGTACTTGCCGTCGCGCTCGATCACGTGGAACGCCGCGCGGCCCATGGAGACCCAGTCGCGGTTCTCGAGGCTCGTGCCCATCACCTTGTCGGTCATGGGGATGCCTTCCTTCTCCATCGTGAGGCCGGGCTCGAGCTTCACGAACACGCGACCCGGCTCGACGGTGACGGTGCCCATGCGCGACGGTCCCAGGCCCGGCGGGAAGACGATGTCGTTGTCCGCGCCCGTGCCGAAGGTGTTCACGCCGGGCTTCATCACGTAGCGGCCGGCGAGCGTGAGCCAGCCGTTGTCCCTGCGCAGGCCCTGGTCGGCCCTGGCGCGCCAGTCCTCGACCGACTTCACGTAGGCGGGGTCGGCGGCGAGGGCCGGCACGGCAAGCGCGGCGCACGCGAGAAGAATTGCGAATCTCATTTCGGCTCCTTGGACTGCGGCGACATTCTAGAGGTTTCGCATCGGCCCGAGGGCCGCGGTCAACAGGCGATGGAAATGGTGCACGCCCTGCTCGCGGGTGGGAGAGTAGCGGCCGCGCTCGTAGAGGCGCGAGCGCACCCCGCGCTGCACCGCTTCCACGATCGCCTCGTCCTCGGCCTCGACCCGGTCGAGCGAGGCACCCGCCCCTTCGCCCAGCCGCGACGCATCGCCCACGAACGAGCGGAACTTCACGCGCGTGCGGCCGAGGTCGAGCGGCTCCACGAGGTTCAGCGAGAGCCCCCACGGGTAGAAGTTGAGCATGAGGTTGGGGAAGATCCACCAGTACTGCGCCGCGGGGACGCCGTCCTTCGTGGCCGCCACCTGCACGTTGGACCAGCGGCAGAGCTGCGAGCGGTACGCGCCGTAGTCCACCACGGCGTTCAGGCCCGCGTGCACGAAGGGGATGTGGAAACCCTCGAGGTAGTTCTCGACGTAGAGCGCCCAGTGGGCGCGGACTTCGTAGTCGCGGTCGCGCGACGGATCGTGCGCGAAGCCCTCCACCGGCGCGCGCGCCATCGCCTCGCGCACGTCGGCGAACACCTCGTCGAAGGGCGCGGCGGGGTCGAGCGAGGCGAACGCGTGACCCGCCCACTGCCCGAGCGCCACGCGCGGCAGGTCATCGGCGCCCGAGGGGAAATCCTTCACGCCGCCGAACTCCGGCATGAAGGTCATGCGGCCCGCGAGGTCGAAGCGGCGCGAGTGGTAACCGCAGCGGATCTCCTTCGCGCTGCAGGCGCGGGAAACCAGGATGTTGCCGCGGTGCGTGCAGACGTTGGAAAGGCAGCGAAGCGATCCTTCCGCATCGCGCGCAAGCAGCAGCGGCTCGTCGAGCATGCCCGGCAGAAGGTCGCGGGGGGAGAGCGATTGCGGTGCCGCGACGTCGGCAACGCTTCCCAGCCACTGCCACGAGCGCGCGAACACCCTGTCGCGCATGGCCGCGAAGGCTTCCCGATCGGCGTAGAAGGCCCCGGGCAGCGTGCGGGCCGCGGCGATGTCGGGCTCGATGAAGTAGCTCAACGCAGCGCCTCGAGCACGCGCGCGGGTTCCAGCGTCACGAGGCAGTTCGTGTGGCCGAGCGGGCAGGTGCGCTGGAAGCACGGGCTGCACGAGAGCCTCAACGTGATCACGCGGGCATGCGGCGAGAGCGGCGGCGTGAACTCGGGCGAGGAGGAGCCGAAGATCGCGGCGAGCGGCCGGTCGAGCGCCGCGGCGATGTGCATGAGCCCCGAATCGTTGCTGACCACGTGGGTCGCGAACGAGAGGAGGTCGATCGCCTCGTCGAGCGAGGTGCGCCCCGCGAGGTCCACGCAGCGCCCGCCGGTGAGCGCCTGGATTTCCGCCGTGACGGCGGCGTCGTTGGCGGAACCGACCAGCCACACCTGCTCGCCGCGGCCGATGAGCGTGGCGGCGAGCGCGGCGAAGTGGCGCGCGGGCCAGCGCTTCGCCGGGCCGTATTCGGCGCCGGGCGCGAACGCCGCGGCGGGTTTCGCGAGATCGAGGCGGTACCTGGCGAGCGTGGCGCGGCGCTGCGCTTCGTCCACCGCAAGGCGCGGCTGGGGAATGGGCCGCTCGAGGGCTTCGCCCGCCGGTTGCGCGAGCGCGGCATAGCGCTCGGCGATGAGCGGTAATTCTTTCTCGTCGAGGCGCCGCAGGTCGTTCAGCAACCCGTAGCGCATCTCGCCGCGGTAACCCGTGCGCAACGCGATGCCCG
>Ga0335084_10008451_pt1 | contig 10264 bp, 8 predicted proteins | sample Lox_Sample_44_FD_206721 | JGI IMG/M metagenome (GOLD analysis project Ga0335084, IMG submission 206721) | Soil microbial communities from Loxahatchee National Wildlife Refuge, Florida, United States - Lox_Sample_4.4 | ecosystem: Environmental > Terrestrial > Soil > Wetlands | place: USA: Florida... | reverse complement strand
CGATTAACACCCCCCACTTCAGGGAGAATTCTCTTCAAAGACCAGAACCTGTTTGAGCTGAAGGGGGACTCCCTAAAAGCATTCAGGAAATCGGTCCAGATAATCTTCCAGGACCCCTTTGCATCCCTCAATCCGAGAATGACGGTATTCGATACCCTCGCAGAACCACTCAAGATACATAAGCTTGCGAGAAAATCCGAATTCAAGGAGAAGGTGGCGAACCTGTTGAAGGGTGTGGGGCTCCAAGATGAAGTGATGAACCGATACCCCCACGAATTCAGCGGAGGCCAAAGGCAGAGGATTTGTATCGCGAGGGCCCTCGCGGTCTCTCCCGAGATAATCGTTGCGGATGAGCCCCTTTCCGCACTGGATGTCTCGATACAGGCCCAGATATTGAACATCCTCCAGGAACTCAAACAGAGGGAGGATATTTCATTCTTCTTTATCAGTCATGATCTTCGGGTAGTCCAATATTTCAGCGATGAGGTGGCAGTGATGTACCTCGGAAAGATCGTGGAGTACGCGAAGGCTGATGAGCTCTTCGCTCAGCCCCTTCATCCCTACACCGCAGTACTCCTCGCGTCGGCCCCAAGGATAAAACCAGGAAAGGCCAAAAGGACCGTGCTTAAGGGGGATGTGCCGAGCCCCATACACATACCTGCGGGATGTCCTTTTCACCCAAGGTGCCCCCAACGATTCGAGCCTTGTGATAAAAAGGTGCCCCTGCTTCAAGAGTCTGCGTCAAAGGGATTCAGAGGCAGACAGGTCTCCTGCCATCTTTGGAACCCCTACTGAACGAGATGCCCAATCTTCCGGGGACATCCCTTCACCGGGGGTTTTTGGCAGGAAAATTGAGATGCAGTGCCAGGGTAGTCCTCTAGGGAACTGCAAGCATATCTTTGATCTTGTTCTTTATCTCAGGTGAATCCCATTCTTCTTCACCCAGAAACTTCTGCACGATAACACCATTCTTGTCGAGCAGGAACGACGTGGGGAGAGAAAATACCTTGAACCGTCTTGATACCTTGCTGTCAGAATCCATGAGCACAGGAAATTCCACGGGTTTCTTACTCAAGAAATCCTTGACTGATGATATGCTCCTGTCTGTGGATACCGCAATAATGGTAAGCCCGTTGTTCTTATACTCCTTATAGAGATTATTGAAAGATGACATCTCCGCACGGCAGGGGGGACACCATGTTGCCCAAAAGTTTATTAATACTACATTCCCTTTCAGTGATGAAAGGGAGACCGTCTTGTCATTGAGATCCTTAAGCGCAAAGTCAGGGGCCTTTTTCCCCATAAGTTCATCAATCCCCCAAGGTGAGGGGGCCTCTGCGGTGAGAAAGAGAAAGGTTAAGAGAATCAGAATCAACCTCATAGTTGCTTTCATCATATCATATTCATCGATTATTGCATAACGTTAGGCTCGTCACTTGTTATTGGTCACTGTTCTGGTGCCGGTGGTGGGAATCGAACCCACACGAGGTTGCCCTCACCGGATTTTGAGTCCGGCGCGTCTGCCAGTTCCACCACACCGGCGCAATAAACATTAAAAAGATAGCATAAAAAATTGCCAAATGACAAATGAGCACTTAACTCACACATTGATTTGATCCCCAGCTTTTGACATTTCCATCCTTATACTTTATCCTTCATGTATGTCAAAGGAATATGCGGATTTTCTTGTCATTGGAAGCGGTGTCGCGGGTCTCAGGGCTGCCATTGAATTGGCACCCCATGGCACTGTTGTCATCGCAACAAAGGACGTTCCGTCGGAGAGCAGCACAGAATATGCGCAGGGGGGTATAGCAGTTGCCCTGAGCGACGAGGACGAGGTGGGTATCCACGGGGAAGACACCCTCAAGGCCGGGGATGGCCTCTGCCGTGAAGATGCGGTAAAGGCCCTGGTTGAGGAGGGACCCGAGAGAATCATGGAACTCATCTCCTGGGGTGCAGAGTTCGACAGGGAGGGAACAAGACTTGCCTTTACGAGGGAAGCGGCTCATTCCAAGAACCGTATTCTCCATGCCCACGGTGACTCTACAGGAAAAGAACTGGAAAGGGTTCTCCTTACCAAGGTTCGCACCTACCAATCCGTGAAGAAATATCCCTTTGCATTCACCACCGACTTGATTGTGGATGACGAAAGATGTTGCGGTGCATATATGGTAAAAGAGGGGCAACCCATGAGCCTTTTCGCCAAGGCGACCATTCTCGCTACAGGTGGCGCAGGCCAGATATATGAAAGGACAACAAACCCCGCAGTGGCAACAGGAGACGGAATAGCCATAGCCTTCAGGGCCGGAGCTGTTCTCGAAGATATGGAATTTGTTCAGTTTCATCCCACAAGTCTCTATATGCCGGGAGCGCCCAACTTCCTCCTAAGCGAGGCCATGAGGGGCGAAGGAGCCATTTTAAGAAACATTCACAGGGAACCATTCTTGAAACACTATCATCCCTTGGCAGAGCTTGCACCGCGGGATATCGTATCCAGAGCGATTATCTCTGAGATGGTGAAGACGGGAAGCGCCCATGTATATCTCGATCTCACCCATCTCGAAAAAGATTTTGTGAAAAAAAGGTTCCCCCGGATCAACCTCACCTGCAGGATGTATCACATTGATATCACACAAGACCTCATCCCGGTTTCTCCCGCAGCACACTATCTCATGGGAGGCATCAAGACCGGTCTCGACGGGGCAACAAACGTACGAGGTCTGTATGCTGCAGGTGAAGTGGCGTGTACGGGAGTGCACGGCGCGAACAGGCTCGCAAGCAACAGCCTTCTCGAAGGTCTCGTATTTGGTGCACGGGCGGGAAAGGCAGCAGCCAACTACAGGGCAGAAGCCCGGGAAGGCAGACGCATCAAAGAAGACCCTTCCTCCCATACACCTCCAGCATTTCAGGATTTCCGTGCATCTGCTGTTAAGGAGGTACGGAGTTCACTTAAGAAACTTATGTGGGAGAAGGTGGGAATCATACGATGTGCGGAATCGCTCTCCGTGGCGGGAGATATCATTTCCCGATGGCTTCCCTCAGTTGGAGGAGCTTCCATCAAGAGAGAAGAACTGGAACTCAAGAACATGATTACCGTTGCCAGCCTCATTACTGAAGCGGCGATGGCACGAAGGGGGAGCGTTGGAGCGCACTACCGCTCGGACTATCCCGCCAGGGGTGAGAGCTGGCAACAGCATCGCACATGGCAAAAGCCTGAGTAAAGAAGATGTACGGGGACTACGGCTTCACTTCCCCTTTTCATAATAATGCATAATTCCTTCATGCCCATCTGGTTCAATGGAATCAAAGGATTTTTTATGATAATGCAAAGACTGGGAAGCGAGGGGTTTCCCAGCAAAAAAAGGAGGCATAGAGGCTGAAAAAGAGCAGACGAAAGAACCTTATATGATTATGATAAGGTGAGGACACGCACGAGGGTAATCAGCATCGCAAAGTGGGCCAGGAATGCATATTCCCCTGTCTCATGCATCATATCATGATTTTGGAGCGGTATCTTCTCCAGCCTGAATATGATATGCCTTTATCTTCCGGTGCAGGTTACTCCTTTCGATGTCCAGTATCTCGGCAGTTCTTGATACATTCCAGTTATTCTCTTCGAGTTTTCTCAAGATGAAGTCCCTTTCAAAGGCTTCCCGCGCTTGCTTCAGCGTTCCGTAACTGAAAAAATCGGCACCCTCATGTCTTCCGGCGAGGTGGAAGTCCCTTGCGTGGATATCTGCAGAAGGGGTCATGATCGCAAGCCTTTCGATGAGGTTCTTTAGTTCCCTTATGTTTCCGGGCCAGTTATATTCCTGAAGACTCTTTATCGCGTCAGCCATAATCCTCTTTGGTGGTTGTCCGTACTCTGTTGCGAGAGACTTTATAAAATGATCCACGAGGGCCGGGATATCCTCCTTATGTTCCCTTAGGGGGGGTACCACAATGGGGACTACATTAAGCCTGAAGAAGAGATCATCCCTAAAATTCCCTCTCTTCACCTCCTCCGTGAGGTCCTTGTTTGTCGCAGCAATAATCCTCACATCAACCTTGATAGTCGTATTCCCACCAACCCTCTGGAATTCCTGCGTCTCGATCACCCTCAGCACCTTTGACTGGGTCTGGAGGGACATATCCCCGATTTCATCCAGAAAAAGAGTTCCTCTGTCAGCCAACTCAAATTTTCCCTTCTTTTTTTCAAAGGCACCTGTAAACGAACCCTTTTCGTGACCAAATAGCTCACTCTCGATAAGTTCATAAGGCATCGCCGCACAATTAAGCTCCACAAAAGGCCTTTCGCCTCTAGTGCTCTTAGCGTGGAGAAGCCTTGCAACAAGCTCCTTCCCTGACCCGCTCTCACCGGTGATCAGCACTCTACTGTTACTCTGTGCAGCCATCTCTATCTGGGCATGGAGGGTCTTCATCGGAGAAGAGTCACCAATAAGCCTCCATTTCCTTGTGAGGTTCTCCTTGAGATCCCTGTTTTCCCTCTCGAGGGCGCTCCTTTCCAAAGCACGTCTGGCACTGAGGACAATCCTTTCCAGGGAAAGTGGTTTCTCAAGGAAGTCGTACGCCCCCATTCTAGTTGCCTTCACCGCAACCTCAATATTTCCGTGTCCGGAAATCATTATCACGGGTGTTCCTCTCTTGAGGGCCGCGATCTCCTGCAGCGTCTGTATGCCGTCCATTCCGGGTAACCATACATCGAGGATTATTAGATCAGGAAACTGCTCCTGCAGAATTACAAGGGCATCTTCTCCGGAACCGGCGGTAGCGACACGATACCCCTCATCCTCCAAAATCGCCGAAACGCTCTCCCTGATGCCTTCCTCGTCATCAACGATAAGAACTAAAGGATCCAATCTACCCCTCCTTTATCGGCATCTCAATGGTGAAGACCGTTCCTTGAGGCTCGTTATCCCTCACCCTCAGATGCCCCATATGCTCCCTGATAATCTTGTTCGCAATGGCAAGGCCGAGCCCTGTCCCTTCCTTTTTTGTGGAGAAGTAGGGAAGAAAAAGCTTTTCTTTATCTTCTTCCCGTATTCCCGGGCCGTTATCAGCCACGTCCATAAACACCCTGTTTGAAGACACATTAAGATGAACTGTCACCTCTATATTACCCCTGCTGTGCATCGCCTGTATGGCGTTCTCAAAAAGGTTTATAAGAACTCTCTTGAACTGTTCTCTGTCCATATCGATAGGTGGCATATCCTCAGGAAGCGACACTCTTATGGAAAAGCCCTTGTAGTCCCTGTAAAGATTCACTACCTCATTTATTATACCAGCAAGGATGGTGGGCGATTTATGAATTTCCGGCATTTTCTCGAAGCGAGAAAACTCGTCCACTAGGTTTCTCAGGCTGTCAACCTCCTTGATGATGGTTCTCATGGATCTCTCAAACACCTGTGGAAAGTCTTCATCTTTTCGTTCCCATTTTTTCAGCATCCGTTCTGTGGAGAGCTTTATGGGGGTGAGGGGATTCTTCACCTCATGGGCAATCCTTCTGGCCACTTCTTGCCACGCGAGCGCTTTCTGTGCCTTTATCACATTGGTAAGGTCGTCAAAGACAACGAGAAGACCCAGATATTCCGAGGCGTTATTTCTCAATCCCATGATTGAGACCCTCAGCATGGTACGCTTTCCCTTAATGGTAGCCCATATCTCCTTTTCCACCATACCCAGCGTCCTTAATTTTATCCCGCGAATCATCTCCTGAAGGGAATCGGAACGGAGTAAGGATAGGAGTTCTTTGTAGTTTTTCCCCATCACATTCTCTAACGCAACATTGAGGATCGCGCAGGCGGCAGTATTCATGGCGAGGATAGTGCCGTCAGCATCGAGCGAGATAACCCCACTTTGTATGTTCTCCAAGATGTTCTCCATAAATAGCCTTCTTCTGTCAGACTCTACGTAGGCTTCCTGGAGAGATGCCTTACCCTCCTTAAGTTCTTTCACCATATGATTAAACGAATTAATGAGAAGCCCTATTTCGTCGTCTCTCTTCAGGGCAATATCCACGTCCAGATTCCCTGACGCAATCTCTCCTGTTGCTTCGGCAAGCATCTGGATCGGTTCCGAGATTCCCCTGGCGACCCTGAGGGAGACCCAGAGCGCGGTGAAGATAACGATAAGCGTGAAGAATCCTAAAAAGAGTTGATAGTTAAGTTTCAGGGGCTGTTTCCAAGCCTCAAGTTGTATATAGTCTTCATAGGCACGCTTGATCTTCTCTACATTGCGGGTAATGTCCCTCGGAATGTGTGATTCCACAATCACAACTCCTGAACGCCTTCCTCCTGTGCTATCAGGAACTACTGCCCTTACGGTGTCTCCGTTCTCTCCTGAAATGACCTCTGTCCCTTCCTCTCCTCCAAAGGCTTCTGTGACCACATCAGAGGGATTATCGGGAAGTTCGGAAAGGTGCGTGACCGTATATTCCATGGGTATAGTACCCTTTGACACAATGGAGCGTGCCGCTTCAAGGGTCTTTTTGCGCTCCGTATCATAAAGGGCTCTTGCGATGACTAACGTACTGTCAATGGGCTGTCTGAACTGTGGGGTGAACCACCTGTCAATATAGTTTGTTACGAGACCGCTGGCACCCAAAAAAAGAAGCACGGACGGTATGGAGGTGAGGATTACAAACACCACCACAATCTTTGTCTTGAACCGGGAGCCCAGGATTTTCCGCTTCTTTTCCAAATAAAGCTTGGTGAGCGCCTTTGCCACAAAGAACATCAGGGTGAGGAGCGCTATAATGTTCACATTGAGCAGTATGAGGAGGGTAACCCTCGTGGTGATTGAGAGGGAAGCCTGACGCATGAGATGCAGTTCCACAGTGGAAACGAGAATCACAAAAAGAAGAAGCCCCCCCAGTATCATGCCGAGTTTTTTCATTTCTCGGTCCCTGTGCTGAGTGAGGGAGACTCCTTGGAGAGCTTAAAGTCCTTCTCAGAAACAAAAAAGAGGAGATACCCTATTACCGGCGGGAGCTCCCTTAGCCGTGATTCCACGGTAACCTTCACATAGTAGTCCGATGACTGGAGTTCTTTTATGTTGATGAGTTTGAGATCCTTTATGGTTAATGTCCAATCCAGCATGGAGTCAAAGCGCTTGAATCTTTTTTCGGTAAGGGTAGCACCATCAAAGGTCGTCGCAGTGTATTCCTTTTTGATGAGATCAGACCGTAAGGTCTTGACGATTTTCTTCCCGGCGATGAACTCATTAGGCCACATGCGCCAGACCCTAAAGAGATCTATATAAAAGGTGATTTCCTTTGATATACCATTTTTCAGATCATCGACATTCTTTTCATCAAGTGCCAATCCTGTACTTACCACAATCTCATCATTCGTCACCCGAGCATCGGGTCCTATGATCTCTGCACCAGAGGCATTCAGAAGCATGAGAAAGAGGGATAAAAAGGCCAGAGAAAGAATAATCCTCGCCATTTAAGACTTGACATCTCCGGAAAAATTTATTTTCATTATACCATAATGAAAAAGGGAGAAAGTATTTAGCAGCAGCCAGTTAGAGAACAAAGAAAGGAGAAGGTTTATATGGAACTCGAGGCAATAAGGATAGAGATACCCGAAGAATGCAATATCATCCTCGGCCAGACCCACTTTATAAAAACTGCTGAGGACCTCTACGAGATTGTTGCCACCACCGTGCCCCAGGCCAAATTCGGGATCGCTTTCACCGAGGCTTCCGGTCCGTGCCTGATAAGGACAGAGGGTAACGATGGAATGCTTATTAACTGTTGTGTGGCCATGTTGAAGGACATAGGGGCCGGCCATGTTTTCTGTGTTCTATTAAAGGACGCATATCCCATTAATGTACTCACTCAGATAAAGAGTTGCCAGGAGGTATGCAGAGTCTATTGTGCCACTTCTAATCCGCTTGAAGTTCTCGTCGCATCCACAAAGCAGGGAAAAGGGATTATAGGGGTGGTGGATGGCTTTCCCCCAAGGGGTGTAGAGACCTCTGACGACAGGCTCAGACGGAGGGAGTTCCTGAGGACGATCAGGTATAAGGCATAGGCCGTACCTGATATGCACACTCAAGGGGACCTATCAGGGTGCAATTATTGAAAAAAACAGCCGTATTTGTTAATATTATGTTCTATGTCTGATGAGGCGAAGAGCGCCAGCCTGCTTCTCAGGGTGTTTGCGAAAATTCTTGATTTCATCCTCATCGCTGCCATGGCTGAGGTCATACCAAAGGCTGGTTTTTATGCAGGGTTATCCTATCTCCTCATCAGTGATGGTCTCTTCGAAGGAAGGAGCATTGGGAAGTTGCTGATCGGCCTGCGAGTAATCTCAACGGCTCATGACGGACCATGCTCGATGAGAGAGTCTATCGTAAGGAATGCCCCTCTGGGTGCGGGACTCTTATTTTTTAAGTTGCCCTGGGTCGGCTGGATTGTTATCGCAGGTGTGTCTGCGGTGGAGTTCTTGATACTCCTGGGGAGCAAAGACGGGAGGCGCCTAGGAGATGAATTGGCAAAGACCACGGTAGTTGAACTCGTTAAAAGCAAAGACAGTCAGGAGGTATAATGCTTTTTCATAAAGTGGTGGGAATGTTCTCCAATGACCTGGCGGTGGATCTTGGCACCGCAAATACCCTTGTCTTTGTCAAGGGAAAGGGCATTGTCTGTAATGAGCCTTCCGTGGTTGTGGTGAGGAAGGAAGATAAGAAAACCATCGCGGTTGGTGCCGATGCAAAAAGGATGCTGGGCAAAACACCTTCTAATATTATTGCCATACGACCGATGAAAGACGGCGTTATTGCGGACTTTGACGCCACGGGGGAGATGCTGAAATACTTCATCAAGAAGGTCCACAACAGAAAGAGCTTTCTCTCTCCACGGGTAATCATCGGGGTACCCTCTGGTATTACGCAGGTGGAGCAAAGGGCGGTGAAGGACGCTGCGCAGGCATCTGGGGCACGGGAGGTATATCTCATTGAAGAGCCCATGGCCGCCGCCCTCGGCGTAGGTCTTCCTGTGGGAGAGCCCTCGGGCAACATGATCGTCGACGTAGGGGGAGGGACCACAGACATCGCGGTCATTTCCCTTGATGGCATTGTGTATAGCAAGGCGGTCAGGGTTGGCGGTGATAAGATGGATGACGCATTAATTGCCTACATAAAACGGAAGTATAATCTGCTCATAGGTGACAGAACCGCGGAGCTGATAAAGATCGAGATCGGCTCGGCATGCGTAGTAGACCCGGGCGTCACAAGGACTATGGAGATAAAGGGGAGAGACCTTATTTCGGGCATCCCCAAAATCATCCTGGTAACAGAAACCGAAATACGAGAGGCCCTGCATGAACCGGTGAGTGTCATCCTTGATACAATCAAGATAACCTTGGAAAATACTCCCCCCGAACTTGCTGCGGACATTGTGGACAGGGGTATTGTATTGGCAGGAGGCGGTGCTTTGCTGAGGGGGCTTGACATCCTCATAAGGGAGGAGACCGGACTTCCCGTCATTGTCCCTGACGACCCTTTGACCGCAGTGGCAAGGGGCGTAGGAAAAATGCTTGACGAACTAGAACTCCTGAAGAAAATTGCCATAACCTAATGTCCATTAGGAGACTTTTCCCCCTTTTCCTGCTCGTGGTGCTTTCCTTAACCCTTATGACCTACCAGAGCAATAAAGGACCCATTGCACCCTTCAGGTTTCTGAGCAATCCCCTTAACTACCTGAATGACATGATCCATTCAATATCCACTTCGTTGAAAGAGCCTTTCAGAAAAATCATGCTAAGGGATGAAGACATGAAGAAGCTCAAAGGACAGATAGAGAGTCTTCTCCTTGAGCAACAGAGATACCGTGACCTCTTCCTCGAAAACCAGAGGCTGAGAGAGATCCTTTCCATAAAGGAGAGGGAAAGAAGGTATGTCGCCACTGCGAGGATTATTTCAAGGGGACCGGACCTATGGTCAAATATGCTCGTCATCGGAAAGGGGACGCGAGAAGGTATTGCAAAAGATATGGCGGTGATCACTCCCCTCGGCCTTGTGGGGAAGATCTCTGTAGTGACTGATCATTACGCGTATGTACTCCTCGTGACCGATATCAGTTTTTCCGCTGCCGTGAGAATCCAGGACACCAGGGAGGAGGCCATACTCTCAGGAACGGGTACGAGGCGCTGCGTTCTGAAATACATTCCTGAAGAGGCTTTGATCCGGGAAGGAGAGATGGTCGTCACCACCGGGTTTGATGACGTGTTTCCCCAGGAGCTCATCGTGGGCTATG
>Ga0335084_10008450_pt1 | contig 10265 bp, 12 predicted proteins | sample Lox_Sample_44_FD_206721 | JGI IMG/M metagenome (GOLD analysis project Ga0335084, IMG submission 206721) | Soil microbial communities from Loxahatchee National Wildlife Refuge, Florida, United States - Lox_Sample_4.4 | ecosystem: Environmental > Terrestrial > Soil > Wetlands | place: USA... | reverse complement strand
GGGAAAAGCCGAGGGGCCCCGCGGGGCCCCTTGTTATTTGTTGAGGTGGCGCCGGATGGCGGCGATCAGGCTCTCGGCCTGCTCGGGCGGCACCACGATGCAGCCCGGCTCGGCGGCGGCGCCGCGGCTGCGGATCACGACCCCGCCGTCGGCGTGGCCGGAGACCACCAGCCCCTCGATCGGAGGCGGCGCGTCGTGCGGCGCGGCGGCGGAGAGGTCCTCGAACATCGAAGGAGAATTTTATTTCGGATTTCCGCGTCAAGAAATTTAGTTTTATTTTCTACAGCGCCGTCCACAACTTGCCGACAGGATACTCACAGCGAATTCACAGCAGGTTGTCGCGGTTGCGCTCTGTTTTGCAACCGATTTTCCGCGGCGGCGTAGAATCGGCGGGGAGGACGGCCCGCACATCTTGTAGAAGGGCCTGTATTTCGACCTTTCGACCGAGAATGGCTGCAAGGCTTTCTATGATTCGACCCCACTACAAGGGGAGGTAGAAGAAGATGGCAGTTCCTCAGCCGTCCAGCGCCGCCGTCCAGGAGAACGTCCTTCCGTTCAAGACGCCGCCGCACTCGATCGAGGCCGAGCAATCGCTGCTCGGCGCGCTGCTGCTCGACAACCAGGCGTTCGACCGGGTCGCCGACCTGGTGTCGGCGGAGGACTTCTACCGCGACGACCACCGCCGCATCTGGCGCCATATCGCGCGGCTGATCGAGCACAACCGGCCGGCGGACGTGGTGACGGTGTCCGAGTCGGTCGAGGCAAGCGAGGACAAGGACAAGACCGGCGGGCCGGCCTACCTCGGCGCGCTGGCGCAGAACACCCCGAGCGCGCTCAACATCCGCCGCTACGCCGAGCTGGTGCGCGAGAAGGCGGTGCAGCGGCGCCTCGCCCAGGTGGCGACCGAGATCGCGGAAAGCGCGCTCAATTCCGGCGGCAAGGACGTCGGCCAGATGCTGGACGAGGCCGAGTCGAAGATCTTCCAGATCGCCGAGTCGGGCGCGCGCAAGGACCAGGGCCTGCTCGAGATCAAGCCGGTGCTGGCGCGCGTGTTCGAGAAGATCGACCACCTCTACCACCGCGACAACCCCTCGGACGTCACCGGCGTGCCGACCGGCTACGCCAAGATCGACCAGATGACCTCCGGCCTGCAGTCGGGCGACCTGGTGATCGTCGCGGCGCGTCCCTCGATGGGCAAGACCGCGCTCGCGCTCAACATCGCCGAGCACGTGGCGGTCGACAACGGCCTGCCGGTGGCGATCTTCTCGATGGAGATGAGCGCCACCCAGCTCGCGCAGCGCATGCTCGGCTCGATCGCGCGCGTCGACCAGCACAAGATGCGCACCGGCAAGCTGTCCGACCGCGAGTGGGGCGAGCTGTCCGACGCGATGGCCAAGCTGCACGAGACGCCGATCTACATCGACGAGGCGGGCGCGCTCACCGCGCTGGAAGTTCGCGCGCGGGCGCGAAGGCTGAAGCGGCAATACTCGAAGCTGGGATTGATCGTGATCGACTATATCCAGCTGATGTCGGCCACCAGCCAGGGCGAGAACCGCGCCACCGAGATCTCGGAGATCTCACGCTCGCTGAAAGCGATGGCGAAGGAGCTCGACGTCCCGGTCGTCGCGCTGTCGCAGCTCAATCGCGCAGTCGACCAGCGCCCCGACCGCCGGCCGGTGATGTCCGACCTGCGCGAGTCGGGCGCGATCGAGCAGGACGCCGACGTGATCATGTTCATCTACCGCGAGGTGGTCTACAAGCCCGACCTGCCGGAAGAGCAGCGCGGCATCGCGGAGGTGATCATCGGCAAGCAGCGCAACGGCCCGATCGGCACCGTCAAGCTGACCTTCCTCGGCCAGCACACCCGTTTCGAGAACTACGCGGATCCTGCGTCGTTCTGATTCTCAAAGTAATATCCCGGCCGTAGGAGGGACAAGCGTGGCCGATCCGCATATCGCACAGACGTCGCCGTACGCCGTGGAGCTCGCCCCGGGAGACTACTGGTGGTGCGCCTGCGGCCAGTCCAAGCGCCAGCCGTTCTGCGACGGCTCGCACAAGACCACCGAATTCACGCCGGTGAAATTCACCGTGACCGAAGCGCAGAAGGTCTGGCTGTGCGGCTGCAAGCGCACTGCCTCGAAGCCGTTCTGCGATGGCTCACACAAAAAGCTGACTTAGAACCCTGCCGGGCAATCTGCCGATTGCCCGGAACTCTAAGACAAGCTATTTCTTGGTGGCGGTCCAGCGGCCTTCGCCGCCTTTTTCGTCGTGGAACGACCCTTCCATCTTGCCGTTGGCGATGCGGCCGGTGAAGTCGCGGCGCAGGCCGGCATTGTCGACGTAAGCGAAGGCGATGGTGAAGCCGCGCAGGCGCGGCTCGCGCAGGCCGGCGTTCACCGCGCCGAGGCCGATCGAGCCGTGGATCTTCTGGAAGCTCTGCTCGAGCTGCAGCTCGCCCTTGACCGCGCCCGCCTCGAGCATCCACGCGCCCTGCACGTTGGCCGGCACCACCCAGAAGTAGGCGCGGCGGCCGTCGATCGACGACACCTCGTCGGCCTCCCAGTCCTCCATGGTGAAGGAATGCGACACCACGCGCGTGCCGGGCTTCATGGCGAGGAGCTGCGGGCGCAGCTTCATGTTGAGCCCGGGTAGCAGGTACATGGTGATCACGGTCGCCTGCGAGAAGTCGGTGGCGAAGATGTCGGCCTGGCGGATGATGGCCTTGCCGAAGCCGGTGCCCGCCACGCCGGCGGCACGGGCCTTCTCGTTCGCGTACTTGGCCATGTCCGGGTTGTACTCGATGCCGGTGGCGTTCGCGCCGCGCTTCGCCGCCGCGATCGCGATCTTGCCGTCGCCGGCGCCGAGGTCGAAATGGATGTCGTTCGGCCCGACCTGCGCCATGGTCAGCATGCGCTCGACCACCTCGTCGGGCGTGGGCACCCAGATGACGTCCTTGCCCGCCTGGCCGACCTGCGGCTCGAACTTCTGGGCCAGCGCGGGGCCGACCGAAAGGAAGGACAAGAGGAGTACGGCGAAGACGGCGCGCATCATGGGAAAGATCCTGGAAAAGAAGGGGAAAGGGGCAGCGCAATTTACCCCATTCCCCTCCCTATTCGCTACAGCACTTCCGCAGCGTGATCCGCCAGCCGCGAGCGCTCGCCGCGCGCGAGCGTGACGTGCCCGGCGTGGCCCCAGTCCTTCATCCTGTCGACCACGTAAGTGAGGCCCGAACTGCCCTCGGTGAGGTAGGGTGTGTCGATCTGGGCGATATTTCCGAGGCACACCACCTTGGTGCCCGGCCCGGCGCGCGTCACCAGCGTCTTCATCTGCTTGGGCGTCAGGTTCTGCGCCTCGTCGATGATCAGCCACTTGTTGACGAAGGTGCGGCCGCGCATGAAGTTGAGCGACTTCACCTTGATGCGCGAGCGCACCAGGTCCCGGGTCGCGGCGCGCCCCCACTCGCCGCCCGACTCATCGGTGGCGTTGAGGATGTCGAGGTTGTCCTCGAGCGCGCCCATCCACGGCGTCATCTTCTCCTCTTCGGTGCCGGGCAGGAAGCCGATGTCCTCGCCGATCGGCACGGTGACGCGCGTCATGATGATCTCGGAGTAGCGCTTGTCGTCGAGCACCTGCGTCAGGCCGGCGGCGAGCGCGAGCAGCGTCTTGCCGGTGCCCGCCTGGCCGACCAGCGTGACGAAGTCGACCGCCGGGTTCATCAGCAGGTTGAGCGCGAAGTTCTGCTCGCGGTTCCTCGCGTTGATGCCCCACACCGAGTTCTTGGCGTGGGTGTAGTCGCGCAGCGTCTCGAGGACCGCCATCTTGCCGTGCAGCTCCTTCACCAGCGCATACAGCGGGCGCTCGCCCGAGTCGTCGAACACGAACTCGTTCATGTGCAGCTTCGGCACCAGCGGCCCATGCACGCGGTAGTAGGTGTGGCCTTCCTTCTTCCACGACTCCATGTTGCGGCCGTGCGTGTTCCAGAAGTCGCGCGGCAGCGCGCGCAGGCCGGTGTAAAGGAGGTCGGCGTCCTCCAGCACCTTGTCGTTGAAATAGTCCTCGGCGGCGAGCCCGAGCGCGCGCGCCTTGATGCGCATGTTGATGTCTTTCGACACCAGCACCACCTCGCGCTCGACATGCCTCGACTGCAGGAAGCGCACCACCGACAGGATCTGGTTGTCAGTCTTGCCGAGCGGCAGGTTGGCGGGCAGCTCGCCGTTGATCGCCTCGGTCTGCAGGAACAGGCGCCCCTTCGAGGCCTGGCCGTCCTTGACCTTGATCTGCAGCCCCTCCTTGATGTCCGCCTTTTCCGTCGAGACGATCTCGTCGAGGAAGCGGCTCGCCTGGCGCGCGTTGCGCGACAGGTCGGACAGGCCCTTCTTGTGCGCGTCGAGCTCCTCCAGCGTGCCGATCGGCAGGTAGAGGTCGTGCTCCTCGAAGCGGAACAGGCTGGTCGGGTCGTGCAGCAGCACGTTCGTGTCCAGCACGAACAGCTTCTTCACCTTGGGTTTGCGGGGAGCTCGCGGGGACGGCGACTTCTTCATCACATCGGCTTCGGCTTGGGACAACTGAGCGAACGACTCTGCGACGGCCTCTTGTGAATCATAGGGCTTTAACAAAGTTCAATACCTCCTGGATGTGGCCCGGCACCTTGACCCCGCGCCATTCGCGCGCCAGCTTGCCTTCGCCGTCGAGGACGAAGGTGCTGCGCTCGATGCCGCGGACTTTCTTCCCGTACAGGTTCTTCCACTTCAATACCTCGAACTGCCCGCAGACCTCCTCCTCGGGATCCGACAGCAATTCGAACGGGAGCTTCATCTTGGCCTTGAACGACTCGTGGGACTTGAGCGAGTCGCGCGAGATGCCCTTCACCTCGCAGCCGGCTTTCTGGAACGCCTTGTAGGCGTCGCGGAAATCGGCGCCCTCGACGGTGCAGCCGGGCGTCGCATCCTTGGGGTAGAAATAGAGCACCAGCTTCTTGCCGCGGGCGCTCGACAGGGTGAACGGCGTGGTGCCGGTAGAAGGAAGGCTGAACTCGCGGACCGGCTTGCCGAGTGTTTCCAGAGTTTCTTATGCCTGTTCTGCGAAAAGCTCCGTAACGCTTTCAGTAAACACGTTTTTCATGTCCGCTGCAAGCACGGGGTTTCGCGGCGGTTAGAAGCCTGAAATGCAAAGCTTTTTCAAGCTTGGTCAGCAACCTTGAAAACCTGACGCAGCTTCACACGCGCTTTCCGGGGAAGGCGTTTACTGGACGCCAGGGATTCAATCAACCGGGAAAGGACAAGGTCATGAAAAAGACTCTGGTGGCGGCGGTGGTGGTGGCGGCGGTGGGCATGATCGGCATGGGCCAGACGGCGAGCTCGGAACAGCACCTCGCGGTCGCGGGCGAGAAGCTCGACAGCGGCCTGGGCTCGATGGTCTACGGCGAGAAGCTGGATTCCGGCCTCGGCGACGTGAAGCCCGGGGACTGGAAGAAGTACGTCAAGTAGCGCTTCTTAGGAATCTCCGCAGCTCGGCGAGCAGCTCGCCGGGCTTTTCTTCCGGGATGAAATGGCCGCACGGCAGGTGGCGGCCATGCACGTTGCTGGCGACCTCCCGCCAGTCGCGGATCGGATCGAACAACGCCTCGATGACGCCCTGCTTGCCCCAGATGGCGAGCAGCGGCATGTTGATCTTGCGGCCCGCGTCCTGCTTGTCGTGCATCAGGTCGATGGTGGCCGCGGCGCGGTAGTCCTCGCAGGTCGAATGCGGGTCGAAGCAGCGCACGTACTCGGCCATCGCCTTCTTCGAGAAGAACTTGAGCCCCGCTTTGCCGCGCCCCAGGCGCTTGAAGATGTACGCCGGCCCCACCGCCTTCAGCATTTTTTCCGGCAGCGGCGCTTCCTGGATCAGGAAGAACCAGTGGTAGTAGGCCTTGGCGAACTGCATCGTAGTGCTCTCGTACATCTTGAGCGTCGGCGAGATGTCCAGCACCGTGAGGCTCTTCACGCGCTTGCCGTGGTCGCGCGCGAGGCGGTGCGCGACGCGCCCGCCGCGGTCGTGGCCGACCAGGTGGAAGGACTCGTGGCCGAGCGCCGCCATCGCCTCGACCATGTCCTTCGCCATGGCGCGCTTCGAGTAGTTCGAGTGGTCCGGCAGCCCTTTCGGCTTGGACGAGTCGCCGTAGCCGCGCAGGTCCGGGCACACCACGGTGTAGTCGCGCGCGAGCGGCGGCGCGACCTTGTGCCACATGGCGTGCGTTTCCGGATACCCGTGCAGCAGGAGCACCGGCTCGCCGCTTCCGCCGTGCTCGAGGGCGATGCGCGCCCCGGTAGTCCTGATCGTCTTCCTGGAAAAGCCCGGAAAAAGCGCGCTCAAGCAGCGGGGCCTTGCAGTGCGATGGTCCCGGAACGGCCGGGCACTTCGCCGTAGACCACTTCGTGCAGCGGAAGGTTCGCCGGGTCGAGGGTGCGGTAGAGCGAATGCATGGCGACGATCATGTAGCCCTGCGCCTTCCAGCCCGACAGCAGCCGGTCGAAGACGTGGAGCAGCCGGCCGCCTTCGAGTTCGGCGTGGCAGGTGAAGACGTGGTTCTGCTTCTTCGCAGTCAGCTTCAACAGCTTCTCGGAGACGTTTGCTTCATCCACGCCGTCCATTCCGACCAGCTCGTCGAGCGTCGGCAGGGTGGTGGGAAGCTGCGGGCAGCCGATCTTCACCCCGTTCCAGAGCGGCCGGAAGGGATGCGTGCCACGCGTGTCGGAGGCGTAGCGCACTCTGTTCTCCTCGACCCAGGCGGCGTGGCGGCTGGTCTGCCAGCCGGCGGCGCCCCAGGTCTGCGCGCTCTCCCCGAAGATGTTTTCGAATCTTTGAAATGCCAGGGACATCTGCCGTTCCGTCCAGTCCGCCTCGGCGGCGGCCACGTTGTCCTGCCAGCGCGCGTGGTCCCAGCAATGGATGCCGACCTCGAAGCCCGCGTCGCGCACCGCGCGCATCTCGGCGGCGCACTTCTTTCCGATATCCGGGCCCGGCAGCAGCGTGCCGTAGAGCAGGGTGCGAAGGCCGTAGTGCTTGACGACCGAGGTCCGCTGCACTTTTGAAAAGAAACCGGGTCGGAAAATCCGGCGGATCGCCCATCCCGTGTGATCCGGGCCGAGGCTGAAGAGGAAGGTGGCCGCCGCGCGGTGCGCCTTCAGTACCTCGACCATGCGCGGCACGCCGGCGCGCGTGCCGCGATACGTGTCGACGTCGATTTTTACCGCCAGCAACATCTACTTCATGAGGCCGCGAGCGGCCGATACCTGGGTGCGGTAGGCGTCGAAGATGCGGCGCAGGGCGTCCTGCATGTTCACCCGCGGCCGCCAGTTGAGGTCCGCCTTGGTGTTGGCGATGCGCGGCACGCGGTTCTGCATGTCCTGGTAGCCCTTGCCGTAGTACTTGTCGGCGGTGGTCTTGACGATGCGGACCTTGCGCGCCGAGGCCTTGTACTCGGGGTACTCGAGCGCGAGCTTCACCATGTTCTGCGCGAGCTCGCGCACCGAGAAGTTGTTGCGCGGGTTGCCGATGTTGTAGATCTTGCCGCTCGCGATGCCGTCGCGGTTGGCGATGATCGCCATCAGCGCGTCGATCCCGTCGTCGATGTAGGTGAAGGCGCGCTTCTGCTTGCCGCCGTCGACCAGCTGGATGTTCTCGCCGCGCACGATGTGGCCGAAGAACTGCGTCACCACGCGCGAGCTGCCTTCCTTCGCGGTGCTGATGTTGTCCAGGCCCGCGCCGATCCAGTTGAACGGCCGGAACAGCGTGAAGTCGAGCCCCTGTTGCGCGCCGTAGGCCCAGATCACGCGGTCCATGAGCTGCTTCGCGCAGGCGTAGATCCAGCGCTGCTTGGAGATCGGGCCGTAGACGAGCGGCGAGGCGTCGGGGTCGAACTCCTTGTCCGGCGACATGCCGTACACCTCGGAGGTCGAGGGAAACAGCAGGCGCTTGCCGTGGCGCACGCACGCGCGCACGATCGGCAGGTTCGCCTCGAAGTCGAGCTCGAACACGCGCAGCGGCTGCTTCACGTAGGTGGAGGGCACCGCGATCGCCACCAGCGGCAGCACCGTGTCGCACTTGCGGATGTGGTATTCGATCCACTCCTTGTTGATGGTGATGTCGCCTTCGAAGAAGTGGAAGTTGCGCTCGCTCATCAGGTCGTCGACCCGGTCGCTCTGCATGTCCATGCCGTACACTTGCCAGTCGGTGGTGGCGAGGATGCGCTTGGACAGGTGATGGCCGATGAAGCCGTTGACGCCGAGGATGAGGATGCGCTTCATGAACGCGTTGTGCGTGGCGTTTTTCTTTAGGGAGCGCCAGTTTAACTGATGCGCAAGCCCGCCATCCGGCTGATCGACGCCTACGCCGCGTCCGGCGCGGCCGAGTTCCTCTACGAGCTCATGAAGGAGCGGCCGGCGGAGTCGGCCATCGCGCACCGCAAGCTGCCGAGCCTCGAGGAGCACCGGGCTTTCATGGCGCTCAAGCTCTACCGCGCCTGGTGCCTGGTCGAGGCGGAGGGGCGGCGCGTCGGCGCCGTCACGCTGACGCCCAACAACGAGGTGGGGGTGTTCATCCTGCGGGAATTCCAGCGGAAAGGGTATGCCCGCGCCGCGCTGCAGGCGCTGATGCTCGCCTACCCGCCGCTGCCGGCGATCCCCACGGTGCGGCCGGGGCACTTCGTCGCCAACGTCAACCCGGCGAACGCGGCCTCGGTGGCGTTATTCACGTCGCTGGGCGGCCGCCACATCGCGAACACCTACGAGTTGTAGTCCTTCGCCTTTCTCGAGTACCGCCTGCACCAGGTAGCGCGGGCGGTTGCGGACCTGCTGGTAGATGCGGCCGACGTACTCGCCGACCAGTCCCAGGCCGAACAGCACGATGCCGATCAGGAAGAACTGCAGCAGGTCGCGATCCCAGAATGTCCTGAGCGCCGACATCGGCTCGCCCTCGAGCAGCCGCTCCAGCATCACCGCGAAGTAGACCAGCACCGAGCCTACCGACACCAGGATGCCGAACAGCGAGAACAGCTGCAGCGGCACCACCGAGAAGTTGGTCACCAGGTCGAAATTGAGCCGCACCAGCTTGTAGTAGGAATACTTGGACTCGCCGGCGGCGCGCTCCTCATGCGCGACCTCCACCTCCGCCGGGCTGCGGGCGAAGGTATAAGCGAGCGCCGGGATGAAGGTGCTCGCTTCCTTGCAGGCGTTGATCGCGTCGATCACGTCGCGGCTGTAGGCGCGCAGCATGCAGCCCTGGTCGGTCATGCTGATGTGGGTGATGCGCTCGCGCAGCTTGTTCATGAGGCGCGACAGCCAGCGCCGCAGCGCCGAGTCCTGCCGCTGCATCCGGATGCCGCCGACGTAGTCGGCGCCGCCGTCCATTTTCGCGAGCAGCTTCGCGATCTCCTCCGGCGGGTTCTGCAGGTCGGCGTCCAGCGTCACGATGCGCTCGCCGCGCACCCGCTCGAAGCCGGCGAGCACCGCCATGTGCTGGCCGAAATTGCCGTTCAGCAGCACCACGCGCGTCACCTCCGGGCGCTTCTGGAACTGCTCGCGCAGCAGCGCCGCCGAGCGGTCGCGGCTGCCGTCGTTGACGAAGATCACCTCGTAAGGCGTCTGCAGCGCATCGAGCGCCGGGTAGAGGCGCGCGAATAGCTGGGCAAGCCCGGCTTCCTCGTTGTAAACCGGGATCACCACGGAAAGGCTCATCCCAGCACCTTGCGGGCCGCATCGCACACACGATCCACATCCTCGTCCTTCATCGCCGGGAACAGCGGCAGCGTCGCGATCAAGCGCCCGATGCGCTCGGCGTGCGGAAACTGGCCGGCGCGCCAGCCGAGCGCGCGATAGAGCGAGAACAGATGCATGGCGGGGTAGTGTACGCCGACGCCGATGCCGAGCTCGCGCATTGCGGCAATGAACTTGGCCCTGGATGTTTTTTCAGGCAGAACCACCTGGAACATGTGCCAGTTCGAGTTCTCGAAGTCCTCCACCGGCAGCTCGCAATCGAGCGAGCGGTCCCACAAGGAAAAGTATCTCTTCGCGAGATCTCGTCTTCTCCTGGTAAAGCGCTGCAGGTGGGCTAGCTGCCCCAGCCCGATCCGCGCGGCGACGTCGGTCAGGTTCGCCTTGCCGCCGAGGACATCGCAGTCCATGCCGTCCTCGCCGGAGCGCGTGATGCCTTGAAGGCGATATTTTTCCGCCAAAGAAATGTATTCCTCACCGGGGAGCACGAGCGCGCCCCCCTCGACCGAGGTG
>Ga0335084_10008447_pt1 | contig 10266 bp, 2 predicted proteins | sample Lox_Sample_44_FD_206721 | JGI IMG/M metagenome (GOLD analysis project Ga0335084, IMG submission 206721) | Soil microbial communities from Loxahatchee National Wildlife Refuge, Florida, United States - Lox_Sample_4.4 | ecosystem: Environmental > Terrestrial > Soil > Wetlands | place: USA: Florida... | reverse complement strand
TGCAACGGCGAGAGACTCAAGGGCGTGCACCTCGCGATCAAGAGCGGCATGCTCGCCGCCGAGACCCTGCTCGAGGCGGTGCGCAAAGACGACTTCTCCGACGCCACGCTGGCCAGCTACAAGACGCGCTGGGACGCGAGCTGGCTCGCGAAGGAGCACAAGAAGGCGCGCAACTTCCACGCCTCGTTCAAGTTCGCCCAGAAGATGCCGCAGTGGCTCGGCTGGCTGCGCCAGCTGCCGTGGCTCGTGAACGGCCAGGCGCTGGCCATGATCACCGGCGGCCGCGGCCTGGTCGGCATGGTGCACGCGCACCCGGACCACGAGCACATGAAGAAGCTCGCGCAGCTCACGCCCAAGGAGCGCGAGAAGAAGAACAAGGTCGAGTACGACAACAAGTACACCTTCGACAAAGTGACTGCGGTCGCGCTCGCCGGCTCGCGGCACGAGGTCGACCAGCCGCACCACCTGCACGTGGCCGACACCGAGGTGTGCGCCAACCAGTGCACCGTCGAATACGGCAACCCGTGCGAGAGCTTCTGCCCCGCCGCGGTGTACGAGATGATCCCCGACGATGCTCACCCGGGGAAGAAACGGCTCGTGATCCACCACGAGAACTGCGTGCACTGCAAGACCTGCGACGTCGCCGATCCGTACGCGATCATCACCTGGACCACCCCCGAGGGCGGCGACGGCCCCGACTACACCAACATGTGAGTCGGCCATGAACGTGGCGATCGTCGGCGCCGGGCCTGCGGGCTCGTTCTGTGCCTGGCGGCTCGCGCGCGCGGGCGCGCGCGTCACCCTGTACGACCCGTCGCACCCGCGTGAGAAGCCGTGCGGCGGCGGAGTCACTCCGGGCGCGTTCGAGCGCTGGCCCGAGCTGGAAGAGCTGCGCTCGGCCGCGCGCGCCGCGCACGCGGTGCGCATGACCGCGCCGCGCGGCGCCGAGCTCTCGGTGGCGCTGGCGCGCCCGATCGAGATCTTCTCGCGCCGCGTGCTCGACTCGCTCTTGCTCGAGCGCGCGCGCAAGGCGGGCGCCGACCTGCGCGCCGCGCGCGTGCGGCGCGTCGCCGCCGACCTGGACGGCGTCAGCCTGGATCTGGGCGACGAGACCGCGCGCCACGACTTCGTGGTGGGCGCGGACGGCGCGTCCAGTGTGGTGCGGCGCGCGCTGGTTGGCGCGAAGCCGGGCGGAGTCGAGAGCTATGCGACCGCGGGCTTCCACGTGTTCGGCCTGCCCGAGCGCGAGCTCGTGATCGAATTCACGCGCGAGTTCGCGGGCTACCTGTGGGTGTTCCCGCGCCCCGACCACGCGTCGGTGGGCATCGCGGCGCCGCTCGGCTGCGCGAACGGCACGGAGCTGCGCGCCCGGGTCTCGGAGCTCCTGGCGCGCCGCTACCCCGGCAGCGAGTCACTTCCGCGCGAGCCGTACGCGGCGAGCATTCCGGTGGGCGGCGGCCCGGTCGCCGGGCCGCGCTTCGCGCTCGTCGGCGACGCCGCGGCCGCGAACGACGCGATCACCGGCGAGGGCATCCAGCACGCGCTCGACTCGGGCGGGCTCCTCGCGGAGTCACTCCTGGAGGCCGGCGTGGCGGGCGCGCCAGCGCTCTACGCCGAACGTTGGCGCGCCGGCCCGGGCGGCGAGCTCGCCGCCTGCGCGCGGCTCTCGCGCCGCCTGTACCGCCCGCGCATCGTCGACTTCTCGGTCGCGCTGGCGCGCCGCAGCCGCCGCGCACAGCGCCTCATGGCCGACATGCTGATCGCGGCGCAGTGCTATCGCGGGCTGGGCCGGCGCATCCTGGGCGATCTGCTCGCGCGCTCCTAGAGCGCGCCAGTCACTTCGGCCGCAGCTCCTCGAAGCGCGAGCGCGCGAGCTCGAGGTCCTCGGGCTCGAAAAACTCCATGCTGCCGTCGCGCGTGATGATCCGAAGATAGGCCGACTCGAACTCGCCACCGTTCGCGATCGTACCGAGCATCCGGGCCATGGCGAGCTCGCCGTGCGGCTGTGTCTCGAGCGTGTAGAGGGTCTCCACCGTTGACTCGCGCGAGCCCTCGAACAAGGCGGCGAGCGAGCGAATGAACGCGTCGGGGCCCTCGATCCGCCCCAGGCCGGTGCGCCGGTGGTCCGAGAGGACGAAGTCACTGGGCAGCGACGCGCGCAGACGTTCGAGGTCACGGGCGTTCATCGCTCGAATGCCCTCCAACGCCGCCGACGAGAGCGAGCTCGCTCCCTCACCGCGGGCATAGCGCTCGAACATCTCGGCGCTCGCCTGGCTGCGGTCGGCCGGATCGAACGCGAGCACGCGGGCGATGCGCCCGTCGGCGTCGAGCTCGAGCAGCGAGAGACTCTCGAGCTCCCACGCCTCGACGTCCGGAGTCCTCCCCGACCGGCGCAGGAGCGTGAGCGAGTGGCGGTCCCCTGCCGTCGCCAGGAGCGTGCGCTTCATGCGCCCCTGATTGGACGCGTAGATGCGGGCGCTGGCGACGAATGTCTCGACGTCGCCATGCAGCAGCGCGCCGCGGCGGCGGTCGTCGTACTCCATCCCCGGCGCTAAAAGGGCGCGAAGTCCGTCCCAGTCGCGGGCTTCGATCGCCTGCTGCAGCCGGTCACCGATGCGCGACGCCGCGTTTGGCGGGATATGCAGCGGATCGCGCGACTCACTGCCCTCGAGAGCCGCGAAGCGCCGTTCGAGCTCGGCGTGGGCTGCGTCGAGTGAGTCGGAGTCGTAGAAGACCTGGGCGACGATCAGGCCCGCTTCGTCCACCTCGGCGATCGTCAGGAAGTCTCCCTCGCTCGGCCCTGCGGCTCCATCTTCGCGCATGGCCCAGCGGAAACGGAACATCGCCAGACGAGCCCCGCGGGTGGCAACGAGCTCGAAGGTCGTCTGCTGGCGCATGAGGAACGCGCGCAGGAACTCGAGATATTGCGTCCGATCGAGCTCGAGCAGCACCATCCGGCGTCGATCGCTGTTCCGGTAGTCGGGTCGAAAGAACGCCGAGAATCGTTCCCAGTCACCGGCCTCCACTGCTTCCGTGCCGCGCGCCATCGCCCGCGTCGCCGCGTTCTCGATGACCGGAGTGACCGGCTCGGCGGTCAGCTCGTCGTAGCGCGCGTACGCGAGGTCCAGCTGCTCGAGATCGAAGATCTCCCACGAGTGAAGGCGGCGGCCGTCGTGAGTGCACACCGCGCACTGCAGGACCTCGAACGTCCCTCCGTCGCGCGTGCCATGCCAGGTGGTCACGGCGACGGCCGTGGTCGGCGAGATCCGCGGCAGGTGATCCAGGCGGATCGCCCCGTGAACCTCGAGGCCCTCCAGCGCGTGACTGAACGCGATGAACTGCGCACGGGTCGTGCGCTCTCCGGTGCCGCCGAAGCGCTGCCGGTTCCAGGCGCTGAAGTCGGCCGGCAGCAGGCGTTCCAGGGCGGTCTTATCGCGAGACACGGCCGCGTGCACGAGCGCCTTCTGGTGAGTGATGAGCTCCGCCCAGGCCGCACCCTCGCCGGCGACGTAGCGGCGGTCGAGCTCGGCGTAGGCGGCGTCGACGGCGTCGAGATCGAACACCACGAGCGCGCTGCGCCGGCCGTCGGAATCGACCTCGACGAGGTCGAGCATCTCCACCGACATGGGTCCGCTGCCCTCGACCTCGGTCCGGAAACGCGTCCGCAAGAGCGCGAGCCGCTCACCGCGGGTGGCCAGCAACGTACCCTGCCACTCGCTCGCGGGCTCTTCGAAGAGCATGCGCTCGTTGGCGAGAAAGTCCGCGCCGGAGATCGCCACGCGCATCAGGCGCCGGCGGTCGTCCATGTGGTGAGTGGGGACGAACGTCGCGAGCACGCCGTTCCAGTCGCGCTCGCGCCAGGCGCGCTCGAACTCTGCCACGGCGCGCGAAGCCGCGTTCGCGAACCGGTCCGACGTCGAAGCGACCGTCCCACGGCTGTAGCGCCGGTCGAGCTCGGCATACGCACTCTCGGTTTGATCGGCTTCGAATACGACCAGCGAGAGGTACTGACCGCGCGCGTCCACCTCGACCAGCGAGAGATGCTCGAACTCCACGGGTCCGCCGTCGCGCACCTCGCCAGTGAGCCGCGAGTGGAACAGCGCGAGTCTTTCGCCGCGGGTCGCCATCGGCGCGAGCCGCCAGCGGCTCGCCGGCATGTCGAACATGCGGCGCAGGTTGACGCGGAAGTCCTGGCCCGCGAGCGGCAGCCCGACCAGGGCGCGCCGGTCCTCGAGGCGGAACCCGGGGGCGGACATCCCGACCACCGCGGGCCAGTCGCGCTCGGCCCAGGAGCGCTCCATCTGCTCGACCGCGCGCGTGGCGGCATTCGCGTTGGGCGGCACGCGCCGCCTGCGCGTATGTGACTCGGCAATGAGCTCGTCGAAACGCGCGAGCGCTTCGCGCTGGCGCTCGGGCTCGAACCATTCGACGCGCGTCGCGAGGCCCTCCGCGCCGAAGACGCCGATGGCCAAGAGCGGTCTCTCGTACGCGCCCCCGCTCGCGCGGTCGACTCCCGACGTCGTGGAGCGCACGAGGAAGGCGTCCGACTGCAGCGCCAGAACGTCGTCGACGCGGAACACGATGTCGCGCGCGAGCTCCAGCTGCGCGCGCGCCACAGGTCTCACGAGCTCCACCCCGCGCAGCGAACCGAGCCCGACGGGACGGTGATCCACGAACTCGACCTCGGGCGCGACGTAGTGTTCGAAGTCGTCGAACGACTTCAGCCAGTGAGACACCGACGCGGCGGTCGCGGCGGCGCGGGCGCGCGCCTTCGCCTCCGGTAGCGACTCGGCATGGCGCTCGTAGAGCCGCGCAACGGCGTCGCCCAGGCGGTCGGTGGCGAAGAACTCGGAGTGACGACAGCGGCCCGCGGCATCGACCTCCTTCAGGAGGAACCACTCGTTGGCCGTACCCCCGACATCGAGGCTGCCGTCCCAGGACACCGCTTCGATCGACAGCGACGCGCGGAAGAGTCCGAGTGAGTCGCCGAGCGTCGCGACGGGCTCGTTCGCGAAAGCGAAGCTCGGGCTCTGCAACAGCCGCTGGTAGTCGGAAAAGTTCCGGCTCTCCTCGAAGCGCGTCCCGGTCGGATGGTGGACGACCTGCGCGCCCTCGGCGAATTGGTCCTGGAACGCGGCGAAGTCGCGCGCGCTTGCCGCCGCATCCAGGCGTGCGGCGTTCGCGGTCGCGGCGTTGGGCCGCACGCGGCGCCGCAGCGGCTCGACGGGGGCAGTCAGCTCGTCGATCCGCGCGAACGCCTCGGCCTCGCCGTCGGGCGCGAACCACTCGATGTGTGTCGCCAGGCCGTCGCTTCCGAAGACCCAGAGCGCCAGGAAGTGCCGCTCGAACGCGCCGCCGCTGATGCGATCGGTGCCCGAGGTCGTGCAGCGCGCGAGCAGGAGGTCGGGCTCCAGGGCGAGCACGTCGTCGTCAGTCAACGAGACCTCGAGGGCCAGCTCGTGCAGAGCTCCGAGCCCGCGCAGGATCGCCTTCTTACCGCGCGAGGATTCCAGGCCGATCGGGCCGTGGTCGGCGAACTCGACGCCGGGCGCGATGCCGGTCGCGAAGCGCTCGAGGTCGAGCTCGAGCATCGTGGCGATTGAGCGCGCGGTCGCCGTGGCTCGGGTGCGCGCCGGACCATCCGGGAGTGACTCCGCATGAAGCTCGTACAGGCGAGTCAGCGCGTCCCCGAGCTGATCGGGGGCGAAGGCCTCGGAGAGCCGCCGGCGGCCGGCGCCGTCGACCTCGATCAACATGACCAGCTCGGTGTCGACGGCGCCGAAGGGACCCAGCCCGTCGGCGCTCCGAAGCGAGCGAAACGATACGGACGCGCGGAACAGCGCGAGTGACTCACCGAGGGTCGCCAGCGGCTCGTGCTGCATGGCGACGCCCTCTGCGTTCAGCAGCTGCCGATAGCTTCCCATAGATTCCGACTCGCTGAACGCCGTGCGTGTCGGATGGTGAACGTTCCGAGCGCCATCGGCGAACAGACTCTGGAAGGCATCGAAGTCCCGCGCGGCGACCGCGGCCTCGGTCCGCGCTGCGTTCGCGGTCGCCGCGTTCGGCCGCACGCGCCGGCGTAGCGTCGCGGGTGACTCGACGGCGAGCGCGTCGAAGCGCGCGAGGGCGGCGCTCGCGTCTCCGGGATCGAAGTGCTCGAGGTGCGCGAGCAGACCGTCGGCGCCGAAGCACCAGAGCTCGACGAGATCGCGCTCGAACGGGCCGCCGCTCGCAGCGTCGACGCCGCGGACCGTCCGGTGCGCGACGAGCCCGTCGCTGCGCAGTGCGAGCAGCGCGGCGACGGGCGTCCGGAGCTCTTGGGCCACGTCGTGAAGCACGAGACTCCCGCGCCGCACCGCATCGGCACCGCGCGACTTCCCGAAGCCGAGCTGGCGGTGATCCGCGAACTCCACGTCGGGCGCGAGCACCGCCCGGAACGCGGCGTGGTCTCCTGCGACACCGAGCACCGCGGCGACGGAGCGCGCCGTCGCTGTTGCACGGCTGCGCTCCGGTCCATCCGAGAGCGACTCGGCGTAGAGTGCGTAGAGACGCGCGATGGCATCGTTCAGCCGATCGACGGCAAAGAGCTCGGCCCGGCGCTGTCTCCCGCGGTCATTCACTTCCATGATGGCGACCAGATCGCCGTCGATCGCACCGAACGGGGCGACGTCGTCGCCGCCGAGCGCGGAGATCGAGTTGTGAGTGTGACACAGCACGAGTGAGTCGCCGAGCGTCGCCAGAGGCTCGGTGCGGAACGAGTGATTCTCGGCCCGCAACAGCGCCGTGAGCATGCTTAGCCCGCCTTCGGGGCCCAGCTCCGTCCCCGTCGGGTGGTGCACGATCGAGAGGCTGTCTGCGAGCAGTCGCGACAGGCCCTCTGCATCCCGGGCCTGGACGATGGCGTCCAAGCGAGTCACGAGCTCGGTCGCGGCATTCGGCCGCACTCGCGGACGAACATGCACCGTGGACAACGCAGGCGCATCGCTCGCAGGAGCGGCCGCGGCCGGGCCGGCGCCGCGGCGGGCGGCCTCGGCGAGGGTGGTCGCGCCCTTGGCCTCCCAGAGCTCGATCGCGCGCCGCTGCTCGGCGTCGGCCTCGGCGCTCCGGCCCGCGGCGCGCAGCGCTGTCGCGAGCGAGCTGCGCGCGTCGGCGTGGTGCAAGAGCGCGTCGGTCGCGGCGGCGATCTCGACCGCCGCACGCGCGAAGTCGACCGCGAGTGCGTGCTCGCCGCGCCGCACCAGCGCCTGCGCGCGCGCGCCGCGCCACGAGATCGCCGCCTGCAGGTCGTCGCCGGCGAGTGACTCACTCTCCTCGCTCAGCGCCTCGCCTTCGGCCACGCGGCCCTGCGCCAGGAGCGCCCGCGCGAGCAGCGCGGCGGCGCGCGCGGCATCGATGCCGAGGCCGTGCTCGCGCAGGCCGTCGTAAGCCGCGCGCAAGCTGCGCTCGGCGGCAACCGGGTCGCCCTCGAGCAGGTCGATGAGACCGGAGAAGACGTCGGCCTCGAGCAGCTGGGGAGTCAGTCCGAGCTCCTCCACCATGCGGCGTGAAGAGGCGAGCATGCGCCGCGCCGCCTCGGTGCGCCCGCGCAGCGCCTCCAGCACCGCCTGACAGCGGAGCGCGACCGCCTCGACCGCGGGCGCGCCCTGGGTGATGCGCAGCACGCGCACCACGTCGAGGCAGCGGCCGCTCGCCCGAGTGACCGGGCTCGGTCCCCAGAGGGCCGCGAGCGGCGCGCCGGCCAGCACCGCGTTCGAGCGCCGGCGGTCGCGCACGCGCCGCGCGGCAGCCAGCGCGAGGTCGAGCGCAGCCTCGCAGGCGCCGACCTTGCCCAGGCGCTGCAGCGCGAGCGCGTGCACCGAGTGCGCCTTCGCCTCGCCCGCGGTGTCTCCAGCGGCGGCGAGTGCCTGGGCGGCAGCGGCCACCGCGCTCACCGTGGCGTGCAGCGACTGGGGCTCCGTGAGCGCGGCGAGCTGGCCGGCGAAGCAGGTGTGCCAGGCCTGGAGGCGCGCCGAGCCTGCGCCAAAGCCCGCCAGGTCGGCGATGGCGGCCGCTGCCGGGGTGACGTCGCCAGCGGCGAGCAGTGACTCGCAGCGATCGAGAATCAGCTCGGCGCGCGCCGGGTCGGACGGATCGAGCCGCTCGAGCGCGCGCCCGAGCAGGTTCGCCGCGACGGGCAGGTCGTCGCGCGCCAGCGCGCGCCGGCCCGCGGCTGCGAGATACTTGGCCGCGCGGCTGCCGAGCTCCTGCCCGCGCGCGTCGATCGGGCCGAGCTCGCGCAGGTGCTGGTGCGCCTGCTCGAGGTGCCAGCCAATGGTCTCGTCGTGCTCGACGCTCTCGCCGATCCGGCTCGCGATCCAGTCGGCGAAGCGGCCGTGCAGGTCCGCGCGCGTGCCGCGCAGCACGCGCCGATACGCGGCGTCGCGAATCAGCGCGTGGTGGAAACGCAGTGCGGGCTCACCGAGGAACCAGCCGGTGTCGGGCTCGATCAGCTCGCTGCGCCGGAGCGACTCGAGGCGCGCGTCGAGATCGCCGAGCTCGCGCGGCAGCAGCGCCGACACCGCCGCGCGCGAGAAGTGTCTCCCGACGACCGCCGCGCGCTCGAGCACCGTGCGCTCCTCGGGCCGGAGCCGCTCGATGCGCGCGGCGAGCAGCGCGTGGATCGTGGGCGGCATCTCGACGTCGGCCAGCGCGACGCCCGTCGTCCAGCGGTCGCCGTCACGCTTCAGGGCGCCGTCGTGGACCAGCATGCGCACGAGCTCGCCGACGAAGAGCGGGTTGCCCTCGCTCGTGGTCAGCACGCGTCCCGCGACCGCGGCTGGCAGCTCCTCCGCGCCGACGACGTTGGCGGCGAGCCGCGCCGCGGCTCCCGCGTCCAGGCCGCCCAGCGTCACGACGTCCCTCACCAGGCCCCCGGACGTGGTCAGTGACGAGCGTGTGTCTCGCAGCTCGGGTCGCGCCGCGACCAGCACGAGCAGCGGCACGCCCGTGCTCCACTGCACCAGGTGCTCGGTCAGGTCGAGCAGGAGCGGCTCGGCCCACTGCACGTCGTCGATCGCGAGCACCACCGGCCGCGCCGCCGCCAGCGCTGCCAGAAAGCGCCGCACCACGAAGAACGTCTCCTCGGTCGACGCCGGTGTGCCGGCAAGCAGCGCCGCGACCCCCGCGGCGATCCGCGCCCGCTCGGGCTCATCGGGGGGCAGCGCCTCGGCCACCGCGGTGCCATCGCCGGGCAGTAGCGCACGGATCGCACCGGCGAGGGGCGCGAAGGTCGCCCCACCTGAGGAGTCACAGCGCGCGGTCAACACCGTCGCGCGGCCGCCCAGACGGCGCGCGAGCTCGTCGAGCAGGCGCGACTTGCCCAGGCCTGGCGAGCCGAGGATGGTGGCCAGCCGGGCGGCGGGAGCGGCGACGGCAGAGTCGTAGATCGCACTGAGTCGCCGCAGCTCGTCCTCGCGGCCCACGAACGCGATCGCGGGCGCACCCACGGGGCGCTCCAGTGACACGACGCGGTACGCGGGCACCGGCTCCGCTCGGCCCCGCAGCGCGAAGGTGCCGAAGTGCTCGAGCGTGACTTGCTCGCCGACCAGGCGCCGCGTCGCCTCGCCTACGAGCACGTCGCCTTCGCGCGCCTCCTGCTGCAGGCGCCCGGCGACGTTCAGCGGGTCACCGATGCCCTGCGGCCGCTCGTCGCTCACCACGACCTCGCCCGTGTTCACGGCGATGCGCAGGCCGAGGCTGCCCACCACCGCGCCTTCCTCGCGCGCGAACTCGCGGAAGGCCTCCTGCATGGCGACCGCCGCGCGCACCGCGCGGATCGCGTCGTCCTCGGCGACGTGGGGCACGCCGAAAGCGCACATGACTCCGTCGCCGAGCAGCTGAACGACCGTGCCCCGGTGCGCCTCGACCGGCGCTCGCATCGCGGCGTAGTAGCGCTCCATCACGCGCCGTGTGGACTCCGCGTCGAGTCGCTCCTGCAGCGAGGTCGAGCCGACCAGGTCCGCGAACAGGATCGTGACCACCTTCCGAGCCCCGTCAGCCTCGAGGCTCGCGGGGCGAGCAAGCGCCGCGCCGCACCCGTCGCAGAACTGCGCACCGGCCTCGCACGCCACGCCGCACGCGGCGCAGCGCAGGCCGAGCGGACTGCCGCAGCTGCTGCAGAAACGCGCCCCGGCGCGGTTCGCCCGTTTACAGCTGGCGCAGTCCATCGAGATCGCGCCAAAGGGTCACGCCGGCCATCTTAGCCCAAACGGCGCTCTCTCCGGCCGG